>Ga0214917_10005515_pt1 | contig 13482 bp, 9 predicted proteins | sample LL_1208_BB_MetaG_FD_177983 | JGI IMG/M metagenome (GOLD analysis project Ga0214917, IMG submission 177983) | Freshwater microbial communities from Lake Lanier, Atlanta, Georgia, United States - LL_1208_BB | ecosystem: Environmental > Aquatic > Freshwater > Lake | place: USA: Georgia | collected... | reverse complement strand
GATCAAAGTTTCAGCCATGCTGCGGATCGCACTCCACGTCGTCATCGGCACCGTCGCCGGGTTCGCGCTCGGCATCCTGGCGCCGATCGCGTTGTACGCGTTCATGTCGTGGAAGGATCCGGTGGGGATCCAGCAGGGCGGCGGCACGGTGTTTCCGTTTTTGATGCTGCTGACCGCCCCGATCGGGGCCATCTACGGGGCCGCCTGGGGCTATCAGCGGGCCAATCCGCCCACGACGATCATCAAACTCGGGCCCGAACGCGTGCTCGCCGACTTCGAGCAGCAGTTCGGGAGCCGCCCCCTCGAGGAGCAACGGATCGCGCTGACAGCGATCGCGCCCGTGTGGATGGCTGAGTATCGCCGCTGGGTCAACGTGCGACTCGCGATCATCGCCCTGTTCTCTTTCGTATTTCTGCGGGATTCCGGCGGTTTCCTCTTCTGGCTGATGGTCTGTGGCGGCTACGCCGGCCAGACGGTCAGGACCGTCGCACGGGTTCGGTCGGCCGTGCAGGAGGCCCGCGACCGCTGGGGGGCCGACCTGGTCGATGGCCTGAACCCGCACTGGACGTTGCGCGCGCTCGGCAGGCCCTAGGCGGATCGGAAGACGGTCGCACCGGCTGACCGGAAAAAACCGGCGTGGCTCCCCCGCCGGCGAACTTTTTCACGAGGGCCTCACGAGCTTCGGCCACAATGCCGGCAGCCCAAGCCTGGATTCCCTCTGCTCCGGAGCATGACCGTGACACGCCACGTGGTCGCCGCCGCCATCTGCCTCGCAAGCCTGCCGAGTCTCCCTGCCGCCCAGGTGGTCACGCTCACGCCCGCCAACGCCGCGACGGTCGCCCCCGTCGGCAAAGAAGCCGACTGGATTCACGGCGACCACGTGCTGCGCAACGACCGGATCGTCGCGGTGATCGCGAAGCCGGTCGCGACCCGCCATGCCAACATGACCGTCCGCAACGTGGGCGGCTGCATCATCGACCTCACCTCCCGCGAGCGGCCCAACGACCAGCTGAGCTGCTACTACCCGGCCGCGGGCCTGGCGGAGTTTCGCACCGCCACCGCCTCGGCCGACGGTGGCGACCCGGTCGCCGGCCATGACCTCGCCGTGCAAGGGAGCCGCGTGCGGCTGGAGGCCGTCTCCGCCGCCGCGGCCGGACGTCCGGCGATCACGGTCGCCTACGAACTCGCCGACGGCGACGACTTTCTCACGATCACGACGACCTGGTCGAACTCCGGCGCCGGCACCATCCCGGTGAGCGTCGCCGACCGCGTCCGCGCCGACCGCACGTTCACGTCGGCAGTCGCCGGCGACGACAACATGGCCTGGTGGGACGACGAGTGGTTCGGCCAGACCTACGCCGTCGTGCCGACCGGGGCCCGCTGCAAGCCGGCCCGGCCCGGGGCCGTCGTGCGATTCAAGGAGCGCGACCCGCTGGAGTTCGTCCCGGAGGCGGGTCCGGTCACGTCGCTCGATCCGGGCGGCTCGGTCACGCTCGTTCGTCGCGTCTTCCCGGCCGACAGCCTGCTCGCCGCCCGCGGCATCGCCCGCCGACTCGCGGGCCGCGATCGCGTGCGGGTGAACGCCACGGTCCGCGATCCTGCCGGCGCCGTGCCCGGTGCGATCGTGAGGGTCGTCGATGCGGCGGGCGGGCGATACGCCGCCGGCCGCGTCGATGCGGCCGGCCGACTGGCGTTCGACGGGCCCCCAACCGACGTGGATTGGAAGCTCGTGGCCGACGCCACCGCGCTCGGCCGCGGCAGCGTCGAGCTGCCGCTCGGCCCGGCGCCGGCGGGCGGCTCGCTCGAGATCGAGGCGATCCTCCCGCGGCCCGGCATCGTGGCAGGCACGATCACCGACGACGTCGGCGGGCCGATCCCGTGCAAGGTGCAGTTCCGCGGCCGGGGCGTGCCCGACCCCGACTTCGGCCCCGACAGCGGCGACACCACCGTCAAGAACCTCGTCTACTCGGCCGACGGTCGGTTCCGCGTGGAGATCGCCCCGGGCACCTACGACGTCGTCGTCAGCCGCGGCCCGGAGTACGACGCCGTCACGACCACGCTCACGGTCACCGCCGACGCCGAGACGCCGCTCGCCGCGAAACTCGTCCGCGTGGTGAACACCGCCGGCTGGATCAGCAGCGACTTCCACAGCCACTCCACACCGTCGGGCGACAACACCTCGAGTCAGCTCGGCCGCGTCCAGAACCTGCTCGCCGAGCACGTCGAGTTCGGCCCCTGCACCGAGCACAACCGGATCTCGAGCTACGCGCCCCACCTCGAGCGGCTGCGGGCCGGCCACCTGATGGGCACCTGCAGCGGCATGGAGCTCACCGGGTCGCTCCTGCCGGTGAACCACCAGAATGCGTTTCCCCTGGTGGAGCGGCCGGGCGAGCAGGACGGCGGCGGCCCGACCATCGACAACGACGATCCCGTGGCCCAGGTCGAGCGGCTCGCCCTCTGGGACGACGCCGCCGCCAAGGTGGTGCAGATGAACCACCCCAACCTCGTGCAGGTGCTCGGCGACCGCGACACCGACGGCAAGGCCGACGCGGGCTTCGAGAAGATGCTCGGCTTCATGGACGTGATCGAGGTCCATCCGCTGGAGGAGATCTTCACGCCCCCCGCTCCCGATTTCGATCCCCGCCGCCGGGAACACACCGTCTTCCGCTGGCTCCAGATGCTGAACCTCGGCTACCGGCTCCCCGGCGTGGTCAACACCGACGCCCACTACAACTTCCACGGCTCCGGCTTCCTGCGGAACTACCTCGCGAGCCCCACCGACGACCCGGCGAAGATTCGCACTGGCGACGTGGTCGCCGCGTCGGAGGCGGGCCGGATCGTGATGACGAGCGGCCCGTTCTTGGAGGCCGTCGCTTCCGCCGGCAGGGAGGCCGTCGCTTCCGCCGGCAGGGAGGCCGTCGCTTCCGCCGGCGGGGAGGCCGTCGCTTCCGCGGCTGAACCGGCCAAGCCTGCGGGACCGGGCGACACGCTGCGGGCCGCCGCTGGCCGCGTATCGCTGACGATTCGCGTGCAGTGCCCCAACTGGTTCGACGTCGACCGCGTGCAGGTGTTCGTCAACGGGCGGCCCGAGCCCGCGCTCAACTTCACCCGCCGTGACCAGGCGGGCATGTTCACCCGCGACGTCGTCCGGTTCGACCAGACCGTCTCCGTCACGCTCGACCGCGACGCCCATCTGATCGTGGCCACCGTCGGCGAGGGCTCGAACGTGGGGCTCGTGATGGGCCCCGACCACGCGGAACGCCGGCCGATCGCCGTCACCAACCCGATCTTCGTGGACGTCGACGGCGGCGGCTTCGAGCCCAACGGCGACCTGCTCGGGGTGCCGCTTCACCACCCGGCCGAGCCGACCCGCCACGGCCACCATCATCCGCATGACGACCACCCGCATCGACACGGGGGCGCGTCCGAGCCCCGAGATCCCGCGCCATGAAGTCGGTCACCGAGCATCTCACGTTCAACCTGCCGGCCCGGATGGCGTTTCTCAACATCACGCCCCAGGTCGAGGCGCTCGTGGCGCAGTCCGGCATCCAGGAAGGGCTGTGTCTCGTCAACGCGATGCACATCACGGCCAGCGTCTTCATCAACGACGACGAGCCGGGGCTCCACGAGGACTACGCCCGCTGGCTCGAACAACTCGCCCCCTTCGACGCCGACCCGAAGGTCTACCGCCACAACCGCACCGGCGAGGACAACGCCGACGCCCACCTCAAGCGGCAGGTCATGGGCCGCGAGGTGGTGGTGGCGGTAACGGCCGGCCGGCTCGACTTCGGCCCGTGGGAGCAGATCTTCTACGGTGAGTTCGACGGCCGCCGCCCCAAGCGGGTGCTCGTGAAGGTGATCGGCGAATAGCGGCCCGCGCGTGGGCCAGTCGGTCAAAACCCCGGCCCGTTCGCCCTCCGGCTCCAACCTGAGTGTCCGGTCTGGTACACCGGGACCGATGGACAGCGGCCACCTCATCCCGACCCTCTTCAACGTCCCCCGGGCGCTCGTGGGCATGCTCCACGTCGGCCCGCTCGCCGGCAGCCCGCTCCACCGCCGGACGGCCCTCGACCTCGACGACCAGATCGAAGACGCCGTCGGCCAGGCGCAGACCTATCGGGCCGCCGGCTTCCACGGCCTCGTGCTCGAGAACATGTTCGACCGGCCCTACCTCAAGGGCCGCGTCGGGCCCGAGACGGTGGCCGCGCTGGCCGTGATCGGCCGCGAGGTGCGCCGCGCCGTGCCGCTCCCGCTCGGCATCCAGGTGCTCGCCGCGGCCAACGAGGAAGCGCTCGCGGTGGCCGTGGCCTGCGGGGCGTCGTTCGTCCGCGTCGAGGGATTCGTGTTCGCCCACGTCGCCGACGAGGGGCTCGTCGAGGCCGCGGCCGGTCCCCTGCTCCGCTACCGGGCGGCGATCGCAGCCGACCACGTGCGCGTGTTCGCCGACATCAAGAAGAAGCACGCGTCGCACGCGGTCACCGCCGACCTCGACATCGCCGAGACGGCCCGCGCGGCCGAGTTCGCGCTCGCCGACGGCGTGATCGTGACGGGCACGGCCACCGGCCGTCCCGCCGACCCGGCCGAGGTCAGGGCCGTCGCCGCCGTGGTCGGCATCCCGACGCTCGTCGGCTCTGGGGTCACCGCCGACAACGTGGCGTCGTTCGGGGCGGCCGACGGCCTGATCGTGGGCTCGTCGGTCAAGCAACGCGGCGACTGGCGCATGCCGCTCGACCCCGACGCGGTCCGCCGCCTCGCTGACGCCTTCGGAGCCGCTGACAACGCCGCCTCGGGCCGTGGCCTCGACCGGGCCACGCCGCCGGTCGCGGGATGAACCACTCGTCATTCATCGTCGCCGACGAGGTCGCCGCCGCGCTCGCCGCCGGCAGGCCGGTCGTCGCGCTCGAAACCACGCTCGTCACCCACGGCCTGCCGCAGCCGCACGGCCTCCGGGTGGCGCACGCCCTCGAGGCCACCGTCCGCGAGGCCGGAGGCACGCCGGCCACGATCGGCATCCTCGCCGGGGCCGTCCGCGTGGGGCTGTCCTCCTGCCAACTCGCCGCGCTCGCCGCCAGCGATGCGGCGAAGGTGAACCCCGGCAACCTCGCGGCCGTGGTGGCCGCGGGCCGGGCTGGCTCCACCACGGTCGCCGCCACGGCCTGGGCCGCCGCGCGGGCGGGCATCCGCGTCTTCGCCACCGGCGGGATCGGCGGCGTCCACCGCGACGCGACCGAGAGCGGCGACGTCTCGGCCGATCTGACGGCCCTGGCCCGCCATCCCGTCGCGGTCGTGTGCGCCGGGGCCAAGGCGATCCTCGACCTGCCACGCACCCGCGAGCTGCTCGAGACGCTCGGCGTGCCCGTGCTCGGCCTGGGCACGAGCGAGTTCCCGGCGTTCGACCGGCGATCGAGCGGCCTCGCGGTGGACGCCCGCTGCGACTCGCCCGCCGAGGCTGCCGCGGCGATCGCGGCCCACGTCGCCCTCGGCCTGCCGGGCGGGCTCGTCATCGCCAACCCGATCCCGGCCGAGCACGAGCTTCCGGCAGACCTTCATGACGCCGCCCTGGCGACGGCGCTCGCCGACGCCACGGCGGCAGGCGTCCGCGGCCGCGATGTCACGCCGTTTTTGCTCGAGCGGATGCGGGTGCTCACCGGCGACGCCAGCCTGCGTGCCAACGAGGCGCTGCTCCTCAACAACGCCCGGGCGGCGGCGCAGATCGCCGTCGCGCTGCATGCAGCATCGGAGCACATCCGCTGATCGCATCGATGGACTGTGAGGGGTTGCCCATGCCATCGAGCGGCGTAGGAGACCGAGCGCAGCCCGGAGGGCGAAAGCGAGGTATCCTCCGAGCGAGCGGAAGGCAGGATGCCTGAAGCGAGCGTCCGGCGAGATGGCATGGGCAACCCCGAGCCCCGGGCTAGCGGTATCAGTCCTCTCACCAGCGGCGAGCGCCTCCCCCAACCAGCATGCCTGACATCGCCACGCTCGCCGCCAGGCTCGCCGATCCAGACCCCGCCGCGCGGCTCGCCGCGGCCGAGCAGCTTGCCCGCGCCGGCGAAGAAGCCGCTGCGGCCGCGGTGCCGCTCGTGAGGGCCTGTGGCGACACGGACGACGAGGTGCGGGAGCAGGCGGTCGCGGCGCTTGAGGAGCTCGGTCCCCCGCCGGCCGCAGCGATGGCAGACCTCGTTTCCCTCGTGGCAGCGACCGATCCGCTGACCGCCTATTGGGCGATCACGCTCCTGGGGCGATCTGGGCAGGCTGCGGCGGCCGCGGCGACGGTGCTGGCCGAACGGCTCGGTCCCGCGGCCCCGCCGGAAGTCGCCCAGCGGGCCGCCTGGGCGTTGGGCAGGATCGGACCCGCTGCCGCGCCCGCGGCAGACGCCCTGCGGCAGGCCGCCGACTCGGCCGATCCCCGCTTGGCCAGGCTCGCGGGCGAGGCGTTGGCCGCGGTCGGCGGGTGAAGCCCGCGAAGCCATCCGGCCGCCCGGCGGAAGCGGCATGATCGGCAGGCTCGGCGACCGATACCGGGATTGTGCGTTGGCCATCGTCCAGCCCGACCCCGCGGCCCCGCCGTCACCTGTGCGTGGCGGCCGTTTGGTGCCTCGCGCTCGTGTGGCCGGCCGCAGCCTGGGCCCAGCCCGCGGCGAAGCCCTGGGACGCGATCCTGATCGCCAGCTTCAACATCCAGGTGTTCGGCGAGTCGAAGCTGGCGAAGACGAACGTCGTGGAGGTGCTGGCCCGGGTGGTGCGGAAGTTCGATATCGTGGCGATCCAGGAGGTGCGGGCCAAGTCCGACGACATCATCCCCCGCTTCATGCAGGCGGTGAACGCCGACGGCAGCCGTTACCAGCACGTGATCGGCCCCCGCGAGGGCCGCACCTCGAGCAAGGAGCAATACGTCTTCGTCTACGACACGACGCGGATCGAGGTCGATCCCGCTTCGCTCGGCACGATCCCGGACCCTTCCGACCGGCTTCACCGGCCGCCGATGGTGGCGCGGTTTCGCACCCGGATCACGCCCCCGGAGGCCGCCTTCACCTTTTGGCTGGTCAACACCCACACCGACCCCGACGAGGTCCCCCAGGAACTCGCCGGCCTGACCGACGTGTTTCTCGCCATGCAGCGGGCCCGGCCCGACGAAGACGACGTGATCATGCTGGGCGACCTCAACGCCGGCCCGCCCGAGTTCGGCTCCTTCCAGCGGATCCCGGGTGTCGGCTGGGCGGTCGGCGGCACCACCACCAACACCCGCCGCACGAAGACCTACGACAACCTCGTGTTCGCCCGCCCGCAGACGGCCGAGTATCTGGGCGCCTGGGGCGTGCTCGATCTCCAGAACACGTTCGGCCTGCCGCTCGACAACGCGCTCGAGGTCTCGGATCACAATCCCGTCTGGGGAGCCTTCTCCCCGGTCGAGATCCGGGGCCAGCAGCCGGCGATGCCGCTGGCCGCCCAGCCCACGACGACGCGCTAGCGACGCCCCCCCGACCCATGGATTAACGCCCTGCGACCCACTGGATCGTCTTGGCCACCAGGCGGTCGAGCGCCCGCACGGCGAGTTCGATGTGCTCCCGCCGCGTGTCCTCGATCCTGTTGTGGCTGATGCCGTGGAGGCTCTGCACGAAGAGCATCGCCGTGGGAATGCCCGCCCGGGCCATCTCGGCGGCGTCGTGGAGCGGCCCCGAGGGAAGCCGATGGCTCGTCCCGCAGGTCTCGCGGATCGCCTCGTCGGCCAGGTCGATGAGCCGGGGATCGAAGGGCCGCGGCGGAATCGACTGGAGCTTCTCCCAGGCCACGCCCACGCCCCCCTCGGCCGCGAAGCGGTCGGCGGCCGTGCGGGCCTCGGCGAGCATGCGGGCGAGGGCGGCGGGATCGAGGTGCCGCTGGTCGAGCGTGATCCGGCATGCCTCCACCACGCTCGTCACGATCCCGGGCTGCGTCGTGCAGGAGCCGATCGTGCACACGCCCGAGCCGCTGCGGCGGGCGATCTCGGCCACCTCGGGGGCCATCCGGGCGGCGGCCAGGAAGGCGTCCCGGCGCCGATCCATCGGCGTGCTGCCGGCGTGGGCCGCCTGGCCGCGGAAGGTGACGGCGTGCCGCTCGACGCCGCAGGTGCCGAGCACGGCGCCGAGCGGCAGGTCGAGATCGAGGAGCACGGGGCCCTGCTCGATGTGGAGTTCCAGATACGCCGCCGCCGAGGCGAGCTCCCGGCCGGAGTCCTCGAGCCGCTCGAAGTCGATGCCCACGGCGGCGAGCGCGTCGGGGAGCCGCACGCCCGTGGCATCGACCAGCCCGCGGACCTCGCCGGGATCGAGGGTGCCGGAGCAGGCCGACGAGCCGAACAGGCTCTTGCCGAACCGCGCCCCCTCCTCATCGGCCCAGTCGACGACGCGGAGCGTGACCGGTGGCCGGCCGCCGGATTCCGCCGCCACCCGCCGCATCACCTCGACGCCGGCGAGCGTATCGAGGCAGCCGTCGAGCCAGCCGCCGTCGGGCACCGAGTCGATGTGGCCGCCGACGACCACCGTCTGCTCACTCGCGCCGGCGAGCGTGGCCCAGAAGTTGCCCGCCGCGTCGTCGTGCATCTCGACGGGCAGGCCCGCGAACCGCTCCCGCAGCCAGGCTCGGGCCCGGCTCCAGGTGGGCGTGAACGCCACCCGCTGGGCGCCCCGCTCGTCACCGCTCAGGCGGCGGAGCTCCTCGAGTTCACGGATGGTGCGAGCGGGGTCGAGCGGTGGCATGGCGGGGGCACGAGCGCGGGCGGCGGCTGCTTGGACCTAGGCTAACACGGCCGCTCACGTCGCTTCGCCAGCATCCCGTCCGCGGCCGGCCACGCAGCTGGCCACGACCAGGTCGCCCGTGACGTTGAGCACGGTCCGGCACATGTCCAGGATCCGGTCGACGCCGAAGATCAGGCCGATGCCTTCGGCCGGCACGCCGACGGATCGGGCGAGCACCGCGATCAGGGGCAACGACCCACCCGGCACGCCCGCCGTGCCGATGCCCGCCAGGATCGACATCAGCACCACCTGCAGCTGCTGGCCCACCGAGAGCTCGATCCCGTACACCTGCGCCAAAAACAGGACGACCACGCCCTCGTAGAGCGCCGTCCCGTTTTGGTTCGCCGTCGCCCCCACCGTCAGCACGAACCGGGCCGTGTCGCGGGGCAGCCGGAGGTTGTCCTCGGCCACCGCGAGCGCGGTCGGCAAGGTGGCGTTCGAGGACGAGGTGCCGAAGGCCACCTCCATCGCCGGGGCCACGCCGCGGAAAAACGCCGCGGGGCTGCGGCCCGCGAGCAGCCGCAGGGCGATCGGATACACGATCACCAACTGCACGCCGAGCCCCACGAGCACCGTCAGGGCGAACCAGAACAGCGACACGACCACGTCGAAGCCCAGCCGCGCCACGACCGCGAACACGAGGCACCCGGCCCCGACGGGGGCCAGCGACAACGCCCAGCCGATCACGGTCATGGCCACCTCGTGCCAGCCCTCCAGCCAGCCCACGAGCGGGCCGCATCGTTCCGGGCGGGTGGCGATCGCCGCGCCGACCAGCAGCGAGAAGACCATCACGGCGAGCATGCCGTTGCCCGGCGAGCTGCCGTCGATCGCCCCCGCCATCTCCTGCAGCGGATTCAGCGGCACCAGGTCGATCAGCACCCGCGCGAGCGGCTTCGCCGCGGCCGCGCTTTCCAGCACGCCCGCGGCGGCGTCGCTCCCCCGCGCCACGAGCGCGTCGCGGCCGAGCTCGGAGAGCACCTGGCCCGGCTGAAGCACGTTCACCAGCCCGAGGCCGAGCAGCACCGCGGTTCCCGAGAGCAGGGCGGAAACGAGCAGCGTGCGTACGCCCACCCGGCCGAGCTTCCGCAGGTCGCCCATCTCGACGATCGCCAGCGCCAGCGCCGAGACGACCAGCGGCAGCACGACCACGAACATCAGCCGGAGAAACAGGTTGCCCGCCACGTCGGTGAGCCACATCGCGGCCGCGACGGCCGCCGGCGTCTCCCCCGCCTGCCGCTGCCAGACGTTCGCGAGCAGCCCGAGCGCGAGCCCCGCGACCAGCCCGACCAGGATCCGCGACGCGCCCGCGGCGTGCGGCCGACCCGCCGCCGCATCGCCCCCGGCCCGCGACGCGGCGGCGGCGTCGTGATTCGCGGGCTCAGCCATCGGGGCCTCGGACCGGTGCGGCCGCTCCCCGAGCGACACGAGCGCCCGTGCCGGGCCGGCACGCCTGCTCAATGTCGTGACCGTCGCCCCCGATTGCAAGCGGCGCGACACGCTGGGCGAGGCGAGCCATAATACGGTCGTCGCCACCGCGCCTGCGACCGACCCGGGCGACTGTCCCGATGGCGAGACAGCCCGTCCGCCCGCGCGGTGCGGATGGCGATCATCACCCCAGACCCCGAAGACCCTCCCGCCCCGTGGCCGACCTCACCTCGAACCTCGCCGGCATCACCAGCCCCAATCCCTTCTGGGTGGCCAGCGGTCCGCCGTCGAACACGGCCTACCAGGCCCACCGCGCCTTCGAGGCCGGCTGGGGTGGTCTGGTCTGGAAGACGATCGGCGACCCGACCCCGAACGTGGCCAGCCGCTACTCGGGCCTCACGATCCGCGGCCGGCGCATGGCCGGCTTCAACAACATCGAGCTGATCAGCGACCGCTCGGCCGACGCCAACTTCCGCGAACTCGCGGAGGTCAAGCGGCGCTGGCCCGACCGGGCGGTCGTGGCCTCGCTGATGGTCGACACCCGCGAACGGTGGCACGAGTTCGTCCACCGGGCGGCCGATACCGGCGTCGACGGAATCGAACTCAATTTCGGCTGCCCCCACGGGATGGTCGAGCGGGGCATGGGCTCGGTCGTGGGGCAGGATCCGCGGGCCATCGAGACCATCGTGGGCTGGGCCCTCGAAGCCGCCACGGTACCCGTGCTCGTGAAACTCACGCCCAACGTGACCGACATCGCCGGCGCGGCCCGGGCGGTCCGGCGGGCCGGCGGCCACGCCCTGTCGCTGATCAACACGATCAACAGCATCACCAACGTGAACCTCGACACCTTCACGCCCGAGCCGGACGTGGGCGGCAAGAGTTCGCACGGCGGCTACGCGGGGCCGGCGATCAAGCCGATCGCCCTGCACATGGTGCACGCCTGCGCCGCCGATCCGGCCGTCGGCCTGCCGATCTCCGGCGTCGGCGGGATCGCCACCTGGCGGGATGCCGCCGAGTTTCTCGCCCTCGGGGCGGCGAACGTCCAGGTCTGCACCGCCATCATGCACCGCGGCTTCGGGATCGTGGAGCGGCTGATCGACGGCCTCTCCGGCTACCTCGATGCGAAGGGGTTCCGCACGCTCGGCGACCTGCGGGGCCGGGCCGTGCCGAACGTCGTCGACTGGAGCCGGCTCGACTTGAACGCCCGGCGGGTGGCCCGGATCGACTACGAGACCTGCATCGGCTGCAATCTCTGCCACGTCGTCTGTGAGGACGCGGCCTTTCAGTGCATCGATCTCGTCGACCCCGCGGCCTACGGCCCGGGCCCCGGTCGCGTGCCGGGCCGGCCGGTGCCATCGGTGCGCGAGGCCGACTGCGTGGGCTGCAACCTCTGCTCGATCGTCTGCCCGGTGGTCGACTGCATCACGATGGTGCCGGTCGCAACGGACGGCCCGCCCTTGACCTGGGAGCAGTATCAGGCCGGACTGGCCGCGGGCACGGCCCCGCCCATCCCGCCGCGTGAGTGAGGGCCCCGACGATCGCGCTTTCCGGCGGTCCGCGCGCCTCACGGAATCTTCGCATTCCCACCGTTGGCCGCTGCCGGGAGGCGTGATATCGTCCCGGACGATCGGCGGCTTTTGCGCAGCATTTTCCACGGCCGATCCACGACTTGGCCCCCTGGCTCCACGCATGACACGCCCTTCCTGCTTTCACAGCCGTTCAAGGCCCCTCCGCTCGAGCTGGCGTCGATCCCCGCGCCGACCGCATCGCCGTCGGCCGGGCCGGTCGAGCTGGTTGCCGGCGGTTCAGGGCGAGCCGCTCGAGCAGCGGCACCTGCTCGCGGTCGTGGTCGACGCCACCAACCTCACGAGCTTCCGCCAGACAACGGGCGACTATGTCTTCTCGGACCTGTCGAGCATCGAGTTCGCGGCCGGCACCGTGCTCGACGCGGGCGCGGGCGCGATCAAGTTCAACGCGCCGAGTGTGACGATCGGCGACAAGGCCCGACTCACGACGTCCGGCGCGATCACAGTCGAAGGGGGGTCTCCACTTGACCCTCTCAAACCGATCGGTATCGACCTGTTCTCCGGTGAAATCAGCGTGGGAGCGAACGCTGAACTCACGACCACCGGCGCGATCAAGTTCGACGCTGCGCGTGTGACGATCGGCACGGGCGCGAGGCTCACGACCACCGCCGAGTTTAACATCACGGCCTCGAAAACATGGCAAACGTTCGGAGCGTTGTCCAACGTCTGGAGTCAAGCCTCCACGATCCTCGAAGCCATAGCGGGCATGAAGGCCGACGTGCGAGTGGAAGCCAACGCCGCCATCTCCGCGGGCTCGTTCACGATCGATGCCACGGCAGGAGACGATTTCACGTGGGTAAGTTACGTCCTCAACCCCCTCTACGACCCTGAAAAAAAGGACGATGGGTGGAAAGACATTCGTGAGTATCTTGGTCCCCTTTTGGGTCAGGGCACGGGGTTTCTAGCTTCAGGCATCGTGAAGAACGATCTGTACGCCCTGCCGCTCTCCGGTCAGGTCAAGCAGCCGCAGACCAACATCACGATCGACGCCGGCGCGAGCATCATCACGACCGCAGGCGACGTGGAGATCAACGCGTCCGCCATCGCCGACGCCACCGGGCAGGCGCTCTATTCCGTCTGGGCCAATGACAGGCAGGGGGACAGAGGCGGTGGCATCGCCGCTGGCTTCAGTTACGTGGATGCCTCGTCGACCGTCAGCATTGCGGGCAGCGTGCGATCGAGCGGGGCGGCGACGGTCAACTCCACGACGATGGGCGTCGCCGACATGACGTCCCGCGTCACCCTCAACCAGGGCCTGCAGCAGACCAATCCGAACAACGTCGAAGTCGCCTACGCCGGGACCTACCTAAAATCGACGTCGAGGATCACGGTGACTGCCGGCGGCACGGTCGAGGCCGGCAAGAACGTGGTCGTCACATCCACGGTCGACGACAAAAACAAGGTGAAGGCCAACACCGCCTCCTACCGCGACGGGCGGGTCGGCGTGAACATCGGAACGGGCTGGACGTACGGCACGTCGGAGGTGATCGTCGACGGCACGATCCGCGCGGGCAAGGTGGACGTGCCGCGGACGGTGACGTTCGACCCGGCGTTCGCGTTCGACGCAGCCGGCGGCACGATCGTGCTCCCGGAAGCCGCCGACTTCCGGACGGGCGACGCGGTGACCTACTCCACGGGCGTGGGCTACCCGATCCCGGGGCTCGTAAACGGCCGCACGTACTACGCGATCGTCG
>Ga0214917_10005514_pt1 | contig 13485 bp, 11 predicted proteins | sample LL_1208_BB_MetaG_FD_177983 | JGI IMG/M metagenome (GOLD analysis project Ga0214917, IMG submission 177983) | Freshwater microbial communities from Lake Lanier, Atlanta, Georgia, United States - LL_1208_BB | ecosystem: Environmental > Aquatic > Freshwater > Lake | place: USA: Georgia | collected... | reverse complement strand
CATACACCTGGCGGGGAGCCATCGCCAAAAGCAACCGCCCCACCGCCTCCCAAGACCTCCCCGGGCAATATTTTTTACCCAACCGTCCGGCGACAGCATCAAAATACCTTTTCGATTTCTCCTGCCGTTGCCCCAAAACCCGCTGAAGAGACTCCTCATCCCTAGCCTGCGTTGTCAGTTCAGCCGCGGCCCCCTCGGCCAGAGACCAGACTTCGCGCCCTACTCCCCCCGCCGGGTCTGTTCTGCGGTAGTAGGCTTTCTGCCCCTCCCTTCGATCCCGCAAAAGCCCGACAGACTTCAACTGAGAGAGGTGATTTGAAATTCTCGACTGCCCCACCCCCAGGACCTCCTGAAGTTCGGCTACGGAAAGCTCATGCTCCCGCAAAGCCGCCAGGATGCGAAGGCGGGTCGGATCCGCCAATGCGGCGAGAAGTCGGACTTGGCTACTCATAACCATAAAGATTCATCATCTTATCATGATATATCAATATTTATTCTTGCCTATTTTGGGGTCCCTGCGATGTTGAAACCCTATGAGAGGGAATTTCATTTTTTCATCCGAGTCTGTGGGCGAAGGCCATCCGGACAAGGTTTGCGACGCCATTTCCGATGCCGTGCTGGACGCCTGCCTGACCAAGGATCCAATGAGCCGGGTGGCCTGTGAAACCCTGGTCAAATCCAACCTCGTGGTCATTGCCGGGGAGATCACCACCCGCACCAAACTCGATTACGACAAGATTGTCCGCTCCACCATCCGGGAAATCGGATATACCCACGATGACGACGTCTTCCATGCCGACCGCGTCCACATCATGAACGCCCTCACGGGCCAGAGCCCGGATATCGCCCAAGGCGTGGATGCCCGCCGCGTTTCCGGTAAAAAAAGCTCGGAACAGGGTGCTGGAGACCAAGGCCTCATGTTCGGCTTTGCGTGCCGTGAAACCCCCGAGCTTATGCCCGCCCCCATCATGTTTTCCCACCGTCTCGGTCGGGAACTCAGCCGGATCCGCAAATCCGGAAAAGCCCCTTGGCTTCGCCCCGATGCTAAATCCCAAGTCTCGGTTGAGTACCGTCAGGGCAAACCTGTCCGGATCACGGCGGTCGTTGTCTCCACCCAACATTCGGAAGATGTTTCCCACCGCCAGATTGAAAAATTCATCATCGAAAAACTCATCCGCAAGGTTCTCCCAAAAAACATGCTCGATCGCCGGACCGAGTTTCTCGTCAACCCCACCGGCCGGTTCGTCGTCGGTGGGCCCGAGGGGGACAGCGGCCTGACCGGACGGAAGATCATCGTCGACACTTACGGGGGTGCCGGTCGTCACGGCGGGGGCGCCTTCAGCGGTAAGGATCCGACGAAAGTCGATCGTAGCGCCGCCTACATGGGACGCTATGTAGCGAAAAACATTGTGGCTGCCGGGCTGGCCGACCGGGTGGAAATTCAGTTCGCCTACGCCATCGGCTACCCTCACCCCGTTTCCGTGTGTTTGGACACCTTTGGCTCGGAAAAAGTTCACTTTGGGCGCATCGAAAAAGCGGTGCATAAAACTTTTGATTTCCGCCCTGCGGAAATTATCCGGCAACTCCGACTCCGCCGACCGATCTACTCGAAAACCACCAACTACGGCCACTTCGGCCATCGGGGCAATCCGGCCTATGCCCCGTGGGAGCACACGGACCGTGTCCGTGAACTCCGTCGTCACGCCGGTCTGAAATAATTCACCCAACCAGGAGGACCCACTATGAGCACCGCCACCCTTACCCCGAAAAACAAATCCACAAAGAATTTTACCGACTACAAAGTCAAGGACATGTCCCTCGCCGACTGGGGCCGCAAAGAGATTGAAATCGCCGAGAAAGAAATGCCCGGGCTGATGGCGATCCGCGAAAAGTATTCCAAAAGCAAGCCCCTCTCCGGCGTTCGCGTCACGGGTTCTCTTCACATGACCATCCAGACGGCCGTCCTGATCGAAACCTTCGTCGATCTCGGTGCGGATGTCCGCTGGGCAAGCTGCAACATCTTCTCCACTCAGGATCAGGCCGCCGCAGCCATTGCCGCCGCCGGCGTTCCGGTCTTTGCCTGGAAAGGTGAGACTCTTGAGGAATATTGGGATTGCACTTGGAGGGCCATTCTCAACAAGGACGGCAAAGGACCGCAGTTGGTCATCGATGACGGTGGGGATGTTACCCTCTTCCTTCATAAGGGATACGAACTCGAGGATGGGGATGACTGGGTCAATTCGGCCAGCTCCAGCCACGAGGAGAAAGTCATCAAGGATCTCCTCAAAAAAGTCCACGCTGAAAGCCCCTACATTTTTCACGAACTGGTCAAGGAATGGAAAGGTGTGGCCGAAGAGACAACCACCGGTGTCCACCGTCTCTATAAGCTGCAGGAACTGAGCAAGCTTCTTGTTCCCGCCTTCAACGTCAACGATTCAGTTACCAAGTCCAAATTCGACAATCTCTACGGTTGCCGGCACTCCCTTGTGGACGGGTTGAACCGCGCACTCGACGTCATGATCTCCGGCAAAGTCGCCGTGGTCTGCGGATACGGCGATGTCGGCAAGGGCTCCGCCCAGTCGTTACGTGGGCAAGGCGCCCGCGTGATCGTCACAGAAATCGATCCGATCAACGCCCTTCAGGCGGCCATGGAGGGATATGAGGTCACCACCATCGAGGACACCCTCGGCCGGGCTGACATCTACATCACCACCACCGGGAACAAAGACGTCATCGGCATCGAGCACCTTTCCAAAATGAAGGACCAAGCCGTTGTCGCCAACATCGGACACTTCGACAACGAAATCCAAGTCGACAAATTGAACAACTTCCCGGGAATCAAAAAGGTCAATATCAAGCCCCAGCTCGACAAGTATGTCTTCCCCGATGGCCGGGAACTCTTCCTTCTCGCTGAGGGTCGCTTGGTCAACCTCGGTTGTGCCACCGGTCACCCCAGCTTCGTCATGAGCAACAGCTTCTCCAACCAGACCTTGGCGGCGCTTGATCTCTGGAAGAATCGGACGATCTACAAACCCGCCGTTTATGTTCTGCCCAAGAAGCTCGATGAAGAAGTGGCTCGCCTCCACCTTGAGAAAATCGGGGTGAAACTGACCCAGTTGACCAAGGAACAGTCCGAATACCTCGGCATTCCGGTCGAAGGGCCCTACAAGCCCGAGCACTACCGATACTAAAACTTTGTTTCTTGAAACCCTCGGCGGGCCAACCCCGCCGGGGGTTTTTATTTACGGTTCGCGTCGGAAGCTGGCCAAAGCAGAGAACAAGCAATCGAACCGCCTACCAGGCCGATAATGATCCCCAAGGACCAAGTAATGGGAAACTTTCCACCGAAAGCCTCATTGAGCCACGAAAGCTTCAAGCCGACAAACATCAATACCAGCCCAAGCCCATACTTTAGATAGTGAAACTGGTCGATGACTCCCGCCAGGAGAAAATAAAGGGAGCGCAGCCCCAAAATCGCAAACACGTTCGAAGTAAATACAATTAGCGGCTCCCGGGTTAGGGCAAAGATCGCCGGGACGGAATCCACGGCAAAAACAATGTCACAAAGCTCAATAAAAATGAGCGCCACCATCAGGGGGGTGACATGCCAGCGATTCCCCGTCCGGACGAAAAATCGCCCCCCTTCCAGATGAGGTGTAACCGGGAGAATACGCTGCAAAAGTCTCACAAGGGGGTTTTTGGAAGGATCGATCGGCTTGTCGGGAGAAAGGAGAATCTTCAGCCCGGTCAGGATCAGCAAACCCCCAAAGAATAGTGAGACCCATCCAATCTTTAGAAGAACCGACCCCAGCGCAATAAAGAGGATTCGAAAAACGAGGGCCCCAAGAATTCCATAAAAGAGGATCCGATGCTGATACTTCGCCGGAATGGCAAAGAACTGAAAAACCACCACAAAAATGAATATATTGTCGACCGCCAAGGATTTTTCCACAACGAAGCCCGTGAAGAATTCCAAGGCGGACTGCCGGGCTGCGTGGGCGGGGTCGAACCCCGCCAATCCCTGCAAACGGGGATCCGTACCCAGTGCGTGGAGTGCGAAGAAATAAAAACCAATATTAAAGAGGATTGCGAGCGTGACCCAAACGACACTCCATCCGGCTGCCTCCCTAAGGCTGACTTCGTGGGCATGCCGGTGAAAGACCCCCAAATCAAGTGCAAGAATCAGTAAAATAAAAAATACAAAACCGGCATACAACGAGAGATACTGCTGAAAAGGGAAAAGAATAATTGAAGCAAGCATTTGGAAACCTTATCCCGCTTCCCGGCATCGGGCAAAATATCCCATCCTCGGATTAAAATCTGCGCGTGGAGCGGGGATCGGATACATTCTTAAGATTATCATAGGGGCTATAACCGGCCGCATTGGCTGCCCCGAGAGGATTTTTTGGCGGGGGATTGTTGGCGGGCAGACTCTTTTTGGGCTGCGTCGGAACCACTTTCTTGGCTTCACTGCCCGGGGGCATGGAATACGGATCTTGCGAAATCCTTTGATAACTTCCCGACGGGACCTCCGGAAGTTTGGAAGCTCCGACGGCCATGCGTGAGTCATAGGTGCTACTGGGGGGCATGATCGGCTTGGCTCCGGATTGATAATCTTTCCCTAATGGGCTTGAGGAAGAAGGCCCGGTAAAGGAATCAAACCCCTGCTGTACCCTACCGTCCCCCGAATCCACAGCCCGCGGCTTGACCCCATCCATCCCCGTGACGGAGGGAAGCTTGCCCGATTCCAGTTCCTTCCACCCAGGAAGGGAGTTTTTCGTGACAGTCGACTTCTCGGAGTTTTCCATGTCCTTGGCCTTCTTATCTTTCTCCTCCTTCGCTCGCATCACTTCGGTCTCTTTGGCTTTTTTTTCTTCCGCTTCCGTATCCTCCGCCTGCTTCTTTTTCAACGCGTCCTGCTTCGCCAGCATGGCTTGGGCGGCCCAGTCAGAATCTTTGTTTTTTAAAAGCGCAGGATCCGTCGAAGGAGGCCTGGGTTGAGGAATGGAACTGGTCCCGGAACTTGGGGGGATGACTCCGGAAAGATTTGGCTTTGGATCCGCCTTGTCCATTCCCGGGATTTTTGCGGGTGTTTCGACCGAGGGAAGATCCAAGACTTTTGATTCCGCCCCGATTCCTTGGGTCTGCCCCCAACCCCTCATCGGGAGAATCGCAGCCACAAGGAGCACGTATTTCCAGCTTCTCGTCATGATTCCTTAATTTAAATCTCAAAGAGCGGTCGTCAATCTCGCCCTCCCTCGATGCTTCGGATAGGATCTCCTCGTGGCCGCCTCCCTTTTTGAAATTCTCCAAAAAGAAATCCAGGAACATGGTCCGATGCGATTTGATCATTTCATGGAAAAGGCACTCTACCACCCCGCTCTGGGATTTTACTCCTCCGGCCACATCCGCACGGGATGCAAAGGCGATTTCCTGACCCCCGTCAGCACCGGTCCCGTCCTCGGTCAGTTGCTTGCCCTTCAGCTACAGGAGTTTTATGCGACATTGGAAGGTCCTCCCTCTTTGTTCCTCTGTGAACAGGGTGCCGACCGAGGTTTCTTGGCTCATGACCTGCTGGATTCGATCCACAAGTCCCATCCTCACCTATCTTCCGTTGTTCAACTTCATATCATCGAGCCCTGCCCAACTCTGGTCCAACAACAGAAATTCCATCTCGCGAAACTCCAGAACAATATCCCAATCTACTGGCACCAGAATCTTTCATTTTTTAAGCCCAACTCTACCGCTGTTTTCTTCTACTCCTCCGAACTGATCGACAGTTTTCCAGTCCGGGTGGCTCGATTTTTTTCCGGACAATGGATGGAACGGTTCGTCACGGAAAAAGAAGGTCGGTTGGACTGGGTGGATCGCCCCGCCGACAAAGACCTGCTTGCGCAGATGGATATCTGGAAAATTCCCCGAACCGAAGGATTCACGGCAGAGGTTCGCCCGAGTGCCGCGAAATGGATTCAAGCTCTTTCCCAGAAAATTCAACAGGGTATGATTTTTACCCTCGACTACGGAATGTCGGACCAGGAACTTTACCATCCTTCCCGTTCCTCAGGCACCCTGATGTCGATTTCCCGACACACCCCCTCCCCTGATCCCCTGATCAATCCCGGGCAGCAAGATTTGACAGCCCATGTGAACTTCACCGAACTGATCGAAGAAGGCGAAAAATCGGGTCTCAACACCCTCGGTCTTTTTGATTTTTCTGGTGCTCTGATCCGCCTCGCCACCCCCCTGCTTCACGATCACCAACCCATGCCGGAAAAATGGATCCGGAATTTCAACCATCTGACCCACCCCGCCTTTTTTGGCAAATCCCACCGTATCCTCATCCAGGGAAAAAATCTCCCGGTGGGATGGCGGCCTTCCATAGCACCTCTTTAAGTTCTGGATTTACCCTTCTTTCCCATAAATTCCCGGGCCATGGCCCGGGCCGCCTCCCCCTCTCCCCCCAACATTCGGCTCAATTCTTTTTCCCGGCTTTCCCCCTCCACCTTTTCGAGTCTCGCAAAGGTTCTTCCTTTTTCGACCGTTTTGGTCACACAAAAGTGTGCATCCGCCACCCCAGCCACTGCAGGCAGATGGGTCAGACACAACACTTGATGCGTCCGGCCCAATTTCGCCAAACGGGATGCAACCGCCAATGCCGTTTCACCCCCCACATTGGCATCCACTTCGTCAAAAATCAGGATGGGGACCTCGTCCCTTTCCGCCAGCACGGTCTTGATTCCCAACATCACCCGGGCCAATTCTCCGCTTGAGGCAATTGCCCTGAGGGGGCGGGGCGGTTCCCCCGGATTGGGGGCGAACATCAACTCTAGAGTCTCCCCGCCTTCTGCCCCTGGAATTTCCAGCTTTTCAAGGCTCACCTCCAGTCGACTTTGCTTGAATCCCAAACCCCGGAGCTGCTCCGTAACCTCACTTGAGAATTTTGGCGCGATTTTCTTCCTCTCCTTCCCAAGACGGGTGCAAAGCTGGAGATGCTTTTCATTGGCCCGCTCCACCTCTTTCATCAGCTCCCTTTCTGTTCCTTCGGAATCCGCCAGTTCCGTCTGCCTTTTCTTCAGTTCACCAAGTTTTCTTAGGGCGACCTCAATCGTGCCCCCATATTTCTTCCGCAGTCCAAGAATCAAATTGAGCCGGGCTTCCAGCTCGGCAAGCCTCTCTCCATCCAACCCAACTTGTCCCGCCCTGTGCTCCCCTTCCCGGACGATCTCCCGCAATAACTCCACGGCGGCTTCATTCTTTTCCCTTAAAGAAGAGGCCGCTCCATCCAGTCGCTCCCATTCCACCAATGCTTTCTGGACCTTGCCCAAAATTTGCAGGGCATTCTCCTCCCCACTCTCCAACTGGCCACTGACCTCGGCTGCTAATTCAATGATTCTCCGCCCATGACCAGCCGCCGCATGATCCCGTTCTAATTCTTCGTCCTCCCCCAATCGTAGTTGCGCCGATTCCAATTCTTTGACTTGATGGTCAATCAGTTCCCGGGTTGCACCATCCACCCCCGCAAGACTCCGCTGAAACGCCTCCCTTTTTTCCTCAGCCACCTTTTTCTCCCGCCAGGCCTCACGGACCCCCTCTACAATTTCCTCCAGCCCACCAAACCCATCCAAAGCTCCTCTCTGGGTGGCGGGAGACAGCAGTGTCTGATGGTCATGCGGTCCATGCAGATCCACCAACCGATCCCCTAACTCCTTCAAAACAGCCAAGGTCACTGAGGAACCATTCAGAAACTGCCGGCCGGCACCAGTTCCGCCAATCTGCCTTTTGATCACCAGGACTCCTTCGGGATCCGCCTCGACCCCTTTTTCTTCGAGCCAGTCTTTGAATTTTCCAGCTCCGCCCAATTCCCCTTCAACCCAACAGCCCTCCGCTCCGGTTCTGATTAACCCTCGGTCCGCCCTTTCCCCAAGCAAAAGCAGAAAAGCATCCACGAGAATCGATTTTCCGGCTCCGGTCTCCCCTGTAAGAACATTAAACCCCTGCCCCAACCCCCATTCGAGCTCCTCAATCACCGCCAGATTTTTGATCCGTAGCCTCTTTAACATGACCCCCGGATTGTGCCACCTCACCGCTTTCATGCCATCCCAAGGATAAGGGGGATCCCGCTCGACCCCTTTTCTCCAAGAAGCCAATCTTCCCCATGCGCCTTACCTTTCTCGGGACCGGAACCTCCCAGGGCGTTCCCATGCTTGCCTGTCATTGCCGCGTATGTAGCTCCTCCGATCCGCGGGATCGACGCTTTCGATCCTCTGTCTGGTTGGAGGACAAAGACCTTAGCGTCGTGATCGATACCTCCCCCGATTTTCGCTCCCAAGCGCTACGGGCAGGAATTCCCCGCTTGGATGCCGTCCTCTACACCCACAGCCATGCCGATCACATCGCAGGTTTCGATGACCTCCGAACCTATTCGATCAAGAACGGCAATCGGATTCCTCTTTATGCCGACCCCTACACCCTTTCCCGCCTTCACAAGGCCTTTGATTACGCGTTCGATGTCCAGCATCGAAACTCCGCCTATGTTTGTCCCGAGCCCCACCAGATCACCGGCCCGTTTCAGTTGGGGAACATAACCTTCACTCCCCTTCCCGTTCCGCATGGAACGATCACCACCACGGGATTCCGCCTCGATTCGGGGGGGCGTCCCCGGGCCGTTTACCTTCCGGATTGCGCTGCCGTCCCTCCAGCGATTCGCGATTTGATACGTGATATCCCCATTCTCATCATCGATGGTCTCCGGGATGACCCTCACCCCACCCATCTCACGATTGCCGAAGCCATTGAAATCTCCCAGGACGTAGGGGCATGCCAGACTTGGCTGACCCATCTGACCCACCTGACCCTGCATGCCGAGCGGGAAGCCACCCTACCCCCCAAGGTCCGACTCGCTTACGATGGACTGCAGCTCGACCTGTAACCTTCTCCGCCCGATGTTTCCCAGCTAGGGTTCTTCCGGATGTCGCAAAACATCATTTTTCTTTTTCTTCTGGGCATCTTAATGATGCCGCCCCTCCGAACTTCCGCCTCGGAATCCGGGCTCTCCGCCGAACCCATGAATTCGGATCTCACCGCCCATACCGTCATTGTTTTTAACCGGTCAGATCCGGATTCCCAGCCCCTCGCAGAAACCTACGCAAAGGCCCGCTCCATTCCGTCCGACCGGATGATCGCTCTCGAGTGCCCGGTGACCGAGGAGATCTCCCGGGCGGATTTTGACAACAAAATCCGAAAGCCCTTAGAGGATATTTTCGCCTCTCGGGGTTGGTTAAAGCGGACGGATAATTTTCTTCCCAATCCGGTTTTGGGACTTTCCGGCAATGTTCCGGTTCAGCAAGCCCAAGATAACCCGATCTGGATCATGGTTCTGATGCGCGGAGTCCCACTCAAGATTTCAGAAGATCCATCTGTTCTTGCCCCGGAAGCCCTGATGGCCCAACTCCGGCCGAATTACGCATCCGTTGACTCCGAATTGGCCCTCCTCCCAATCCAGGGCCTCCCCCTTTACGGAATGATTTCAAATCCTTACTTCGCCGACAAACGCATCCGGCCTTTCGGACAGTTTTTCGCTAACTATCTCATTCTGGTCACCCGCCTGGATGGACCGACTCCCGATATCGTCCGCCGCATGATCCGGGATGCAGTCGACACGGAAAAAACAGAACTTACTGGTAGGGCCTTCTTCGACGTCCGTTCCATCGAGAAAAAAGATGACCCCTACCGGATGGGGGACGACTGGATCGAACAGGCCGCAGTTCTTTTTCAGGCCCGTGGATTTGATATCGAAATCGATCGTCGCCCCGAAGTGGCTTCCAAGTTCATCCCGTGGGATCAAATCGCCTTTTATGCCGGATGGTATACCGGGGATATGGAAGGCCCCTTCACTTTGCCCACCACTCATTTCCGCAAGGGTGCAATCGCCTATCATATCCATTCCTTCAGTGCAGATACGGTTCGTTCGACAACGAAAAACTGGGTTGGTCCCCTTCTCTCCCGTGGCGTGACGGCCACCATGGGTTCGGTCTACGAGCCCTACCTGCGTTTTACACCGGATATCAGCCTTTTTGTAAGCGGACTTCTCTCTGGCCTTTCCTTTGCCGAAGCCGCCTATCAATCCCAGATCACACTCTCTTGGACCACTACATTTGTCGGAGATCCACTCTATCGCCCCTTCCCAAGAAACTTTTATGAGAATCTCGATGCCGCCCAAACCTCGAAATCTCCCGATCTCCCGTGGCTTCGCCTTCGGAAGGCGCGGCTTCTCGCCAATGCGGGATCCATCACGGAAACCCGTGGGGCCGTCAATCAACTCTTGGAAGATTTTCCAAAGAACAACGTCATCTTAGAAGGTAGTGCCGACATCTATCGAGATCTGAACGAAAAAAAAGACGCTACTCGCCTCTATGAAGAGACTCTCGATCATCTTGAGGGAAAGGATTCTGTGGACCGTCTTCGCCTTCTCATGAAGCTGGCGGAGATTTATCGTAGAGACGACAAATCCAAACAGGCCCTCGCCACCTACGAAAAAGTCATGAAAGAGTTTCCCGAAGCGGCCAAGGCTGTCGGCTTGGGTGATCGGGCTCTTGCTTTTGCTTCAGGGGAAGGCCTGGATGACCTGCCTCCTTCCCTTACAGCTTATAAAGAGGAGGTCGAAGCCGCCCAGATTGCCGCGGCCGTCGCCAAAGCCGCCGCTCAACCTCCCGCAAATGTTCATCCGGAAGTTTCCGCTGCGGACCAAGCCGCGGCCACCCGTGTGGCCGGATCTCACACTCCCCCATCGGAATCCGCTTCAGGAAGCACCAACGCTCTAACCCCACCCCAGGTCCCCACCCCCCCTCGTCCAACGCCCCTCCCCAGTACGAATCAGCCCAAATAAAAACCGTTAGACATCCGAAATCTCAAACCCAGCCCAGTTTCATTTTTCCCGCTTCACTAATCATCGACTGCGTCCACGCGGGTTCCCAAACCAACTCCACCTCGGCCTCTTTTACCCCCGGTACCGTTAAAATCTTGTTCTTCGCGTCCGCCTGAATCGTCGGCCCCATTCCGCACCCCGGCGCCGTCAGGGTCATCTTCACCTCCGCTTTCGATCCCCCTGCCGACAAGGGTTTCAACTCCATGCTATAAACCAGACCCAGATCCACCACATTGACAGGAATTTCCGGATCATAAACTTCCTTCAGTTTATCCCAAACCTTCTTCTCATCCGCCGGCTCGTTCGATTCGATGTCTGCTTGGGTCGCAACCACCTTTGCCAACCCCAATGCATCCTGATCTTTTTCCTCGATCCGGGCCAAACCAAAAACGCCCGCGACGGTATGGCTCCCTCCAAGGGACTGGGTCAGGGTGACTTCCGTATCTTTCGGAAGAATCAAAGGGGAACCCGCCGGAATGGCAGTGGCTGGAACTTCTCGCAAAAGTTTTGTCTGCTCCCCTGGCTTCATAAGAAATTAATTGGCCAACCCTTGTAACGCTCTGACATCCAAAACTTCCTCCTCTTTCGGGCTGAATTTTTTAATTCTGGAAGGTGAAGTCGGTTTTTCTGCCTTCACTCCGGCGGACCGCATCGAGGTAAACTTCTCTGCCACCGCAGTCCGTACCGCTTCCCCGATCTTTTTGTCCGGCAGACGGTCAATCACCTCCTCGAAAAACCCGTGAGCCAGAAGTTGGGCACCCGTACGCGGATCGATTCCCCGTGCCATAAGATAAAAAAGCTGGTCGCGATCAATCTGTCCGGTTGTCGCTCCGTGAGTGCAACGCACATCATCGTTCAAAATCTCCAAGCCCGGCATCGAATCGGCTTCCGCCTCTGGATTCAGCAATAGATTCCGGTTGTTCTGGTAAGCATCCGTCTTGGCTGCCCCGGGCGCGACACGGATCAATCCCTTGAAAATCGATTTGGAACGGTCGTCCAATGCGTTCTTATAAAGAAGATCACTCCACGTGTTTGCCACGTCGTGGCACTGAAGGGTCCGCTGATCAAACTCCTGCCGGTCGTTTCCGACAGAAAGTCCCAGCATCTCGCTACGTGCTCCGCCTCCCGCCAAAGTACTCCGGCTTTCCTGCCGGGCATAGGCGGCTCCAAGATTCACAAAAAGACTCCGAGCCTCCCCGTCTTTTTCCACCCGGGTGGAATTCAGCTGAAAACTCGTCATTTTGGATCCCCAACGCTGAAAACAGATGTAATCCACCTTCGCACCAGGTCCAACCAGCAGATCGTTCACTCCGCAGGCCAATCCCGTGCTGCCGTTATCCGTGGATCCGAAAAAATCCACCATGGTCACCTTAGCGTGACTCTCCGTCACGATCAGGGTGTGAGGAAAAACCGCCCCTTCGGATCCATCGAGCCAATGAAACGCAACGAGGGGCAGTTCGATCTCCACGTTTTTCGGCACATAGATTAACACTCCGGCGGAGGCATGAGCCGCATGCAGGGCCGCAAACTTCTGCGCCCCGAGGTCGACCGGGTGTGCCATGAAATACTTCTCCAGCAAAGCCGGGTGTTTTTGTAGCGCTCCTCCGAGGGATTCAAAGATCACCCCTTTTTTAAGCAACTCCTCCCCACCTTCGAGATGAAGAAGGCGGTCGTTGGAAAAAATCGCCTTCGCCGCATGAGGAAAGGATGCAGTACTTTTGGCCAATAGTTTCGCGTCGGTGGTTTTTCCTTTTCCTCCCGGTTGAAAATCTCCCAGCTGGATCGCATCAATGGTGGCAAAACGCCAATCCTCATCCTGCCGACGTGGCATCGGCAGGGCCTGAAATTTCTTCCAAGCCTGCGCTTTGCGCGCCTCCCACCAAGCTGGCTGGGTTGATCCGTTCCGGCCGTCAGGCATTGGGCCGTTTTTTCCCATGAGAGAATCAGCGCCTCAGGCGCCGTTGCTGCCGATCGCCTCGACGGGACAACCTTCCATCGCCTCTTTTGCGAGTTTCTGTTCCTCGGGCGTTTCGGGCTGTTTGTAGACGAACGAATATCCCCCGTCGTCATTCCGCTTGAAACTGGCGGGTGCCGTTTCCCGGCATAGATCGCAGTCAATGCACTGGTTGTCTACGTAGTAGGCTCCCGTGATGTTTTCAGGGTAGCGGTTAGCAATGTCGGCCATGTTCGGTGTTCTCCTGTTGAATGGATGTTGGATTACTTATCCCACCGACCCCTCCATCTCGAGGTCGATGAGACGTTTAAGCTCCACACTGTACTCCATCGGGAATTGCCGGACGAGATCGTTCACGAACCCGTTCACACTCAGGCTCATGGCCTGGCCTTCCGACAACCCCCTCTGTTGCATGTAGAAGATTTGTTCCGCACTCACTTTGGAAACACTGGCCTCATGTTGGACCGAATTTCCTTCACCACGGGTCACGATCGCAGGGTAGGTATCCGTTCTCGATTCCGTGTTGATCAACAGCGCATCGCACTCCGTGTTATTTTTACAACCCTTCAAATGCCGCGGGATGTGAACCAACCCCCGGTAGGTGGCC
>Ga0214917_10005513_pt1 | contig 13486 bp, 12 predicted proteins | sample LL_1208_BB_MetaG_FD_177983 | JGI IMG/M metagenome (GOLD analysis project Ga0214917, IMG submission 177983) | Freshwater microbial communities from Lake Lanier, Atlanta, Georgia, United States - LL_1208_BB | ecosystem: Environmental > Aquatic > Freshwater > Lake | place: USA: Georgia | collected... | reverse complement strand
CGAACACATCATCGGGCCCCGCATCGCGTGCCGCTGCCAATGCTGCAACAACTGCCATCCCACACGATCCGCCGACCAGCAAGCCTTCCTCGCGAGCAAGGCGTCGGGTCATGGCGAACGACTGGGCGTCGCTGACTTCGATGACCTCGTCGACCAGCGACGGGTCATAGTTGCCCGGCCAAAAATCTTCACCAACGCCTTCCACGAAGTAAGGGCGGCCTGTGCCGCCAGAGAACACCGAACCAGCAGGGTCGGCCACAACCAAGCGAACGGCGCCGCCGCTGACCTCCTTGAGGTAGCGCGCAGTTCCCGCAGTGGTGCCGCCGGTACCGGCACCAGCGACGAAGTGGGTGACTTTGCCGTCAGTTTGGCGCCAAATCTCCGGCCCAGTCGTCCGATAGTGCGCAGCAGGGTTGTTCTGGTTGAAGTACTGATTGGGTTTCCACGCACCGGGAATCTCCGCGGCGAGCCGGTCGCTGACTGAGTAATACGACCGCGGATCCTCAGGCTCGACTGCGGTCGGCGTCACCACAACCTCGGCGCCGTAAGCACGCAAGACATCGATTTTGTCTTTGCTGACCTTGTCTGGGCAGACGAAGACACACGAATAGCCGCGCTCTTGCGCGACCAGTGCCAAGCCCACGCCAGTGTTGCCGCTAGTCGGCTCGACGATGGTGCCGCCAGGCTTCAACAAACCATCTCGCTCCGCAGCATCGACCATCGCAACGGCGATGCGATCTTTCGCCGATCCGCCGGGATTGAAGTACTCGACTTTTGCCAACACAGTGGCGCTGATTCCCTCGGTAACTTTCCGCAAGCGCACCAGCGGGGTGTTTCCGATGAGGTCTAGGACGCTGTCGGCGAATTCCACCCACCGAACGCTAGTCGGTTCCGCAGTTCGCTCCCAACACCATCACGGCGCCTTCACTGCACATTCACGGCAGTCGGAACCGATGCCGAGACATCGAGCCGAGAATTGACGCCTATGTGCGTCAGAGTTCCATCCGCAGTGCCGCGACCGCATCCGTTGCTGCGGTACACACGGCGGCGGTCGATGGATCGGCCCTATCCATCCCCTCCAGAGCAGCCGCTAGTTCGCGGCCGATGACCGCGATTTGGTCGCCGACAGCCGCCTCGCCCGCATACACGACATCGTCGTCAGCCGGCACATCCGATGGCTTCTCGCGCACCACGGCATCCAGATCTGCGAGCAATTGCGCGACGGCCAGCGCCGCCGCAGCGCGTGAGCGCTCCCCCGGCGCCGTCGGCGATGCCAACGACGCCAGGGAGAGGGAACGCAAACGGTCAGCCGCCGCATTCACCTGCTCTCGCAGTTGCTGAATGTCAGCGGCGGTCATTCAAGATCGCGAGCAGGCGCAGCAACTCGAAGTAGAGCCAAACCAGGCTGACAACCAAGCCGAACGCGCCGCGCCATGCCTCGGTTCGAGGGGCGCCGTACTCGACGGCGCGAGAGATGGACTCGAAGTCCATCACCAACGAGAACGCGGCCAAGCCCACTCCTGCCAGACACAACAGCAAGCCCAACTGGCCGACGCCGTAAAAGCCCCAGCCGCCACCCGTGCCGAAGAAGGACGACACGAACGAGGCGAGCGCGATGACCATGTACGACGCCATCGCAATGGTGAAGATCTTCATGAAGCGGCCGTTGACCTTGATGATCTTGTTCGTGTACAAGAACAACATCACTGCGAAGGCAACCAGAGTGCCGATAACGGCCTGACCGACGATGTTCTCGCCGGCAGTGGCTCCATAAACGCGGGAGACGCCACCGAGCAGCACGCCCTCGAAAAGCGCGTAGGCGATCGCTGCTGCCGGTCGCACTGTCTTGGAAAAACTGTTGACCATCGCCAGCACCAGCGCAACAAGCGCGGAGCCGCCGATGAGAACTACTGCCGTGCCGCTGCCCAAAGTCGGAGCGGCGAACCAAGTCAACGCTGCGCTGGCCAACAGGACAGCGAACAGGATGCCGGTCTTCTCGACAACATCGTTGATGGTCAGGCGGTCATGCAACCCCCCGCGAGCAGGCGCATCGAAAGCCTGTTGGATGTCGTCGGTGAGGTATTGGCCACGACCCGCTTGCTCGGCCATGCGGCTGATGATCGGGTTGTTGGTTGCCACGCTTCTCTCCTCTTATGTCGTGAGTCATTGAAGGACGCCGACTCCGGAGCGGTGCCGGCGCGTACCCCCAGAGGGATTCGAACCCTCACTGGTGCGAGTTTAAGTCGCATGCCTCTGACCGGTTGGGCTATGGGGGCGCCGGATTACGACCCGAGTCAGCACCCCATCGTGCCACGGTTCGGGTCGCCAGGTTCGGCTCAGGAGACGGAGTCCGCCGCAACCTGCCAGGCGATGGCATCCAAGATGTCGCTCTCGCTGACGACGATTTCGTCAACTCCGACTAAATCCATGATTCGCTTCAAAATCAGCGCGCCACCGCCGATGACATCCACCCGCCCTGGCTGCACCCCGGGCAGCGATAGCCGCTGGTCTCGGGTGGATTCGAGCAAGTGCGCTGTCACCTGGTCCACCTGATCGTGGGAGATAGCGCTGAGGTGGATTTTCTGCGAGTCGTATTCGGGTAAACCCATGGCGATAGCGGCGACTGTGGTGACAGTGCCGGCCACGCCGATAACAGTGTTCGCACGCTGGCCGGGGACATCATTAAGCGCCTCGAGGATGGCAGCGTCGATGTCCCTGGTCGCAGCGGCAATCTCTCGAGCCAGTGGCGGATCAGACTGCAGGTGGCGTTCAGTCATCCGCACACACCCGATGTCGACGCTGCGCGCGTATTCCACCGAACCGTCGCCGAGCACAAACTCAGTCGACCCGCCGCCGATGTCGATTACCAAATACGGCGCCACATGGTCCAGCCGAACCTGGGCAACGGCGCCGGTGAATGACAGCTCTGCTTCGGCACGGCCATCGATGACGTCGATGCCGACGCCTAGTCGAGCGCGGATTCCTTCGTCAAAGGCATCACGGTTGCCGACATCGCGAGTCGCAGATGTGGCAACAAAGCGAACAGCATCGACATCCAATTCGCGGATGATGGCTGCGTACTCATCCACCGCAGCAAAAGTGCGCACCAGTGCTTCAGCGCTGAACTCCCGATTGACATCCACACCTTCGCCCAACCGGACCAAGCGCAGTTCGCGCGACAACTGCTTCAGTTCGGCCATCTCCGGTTGCTTCTCGACGACTAGCAAGCGGATGGAATTAGTGCCGCAATCGATGGCTGCGTAACGAGGCCCTGCTTTGGCGCTGACAGCGTCGTCCATGTCAGCCCTCTTCATCGTGGATGTCGACGCAACGGCCGACGCCACCCCAAGAATCGGTGGTCCCCAGTAAGTCGGCAAGCAATGCCATCGCTTCATCACCCAGCGGGTTGACGCCCTCTCCTGCGGCCAGGCTGTGTGCGACCAGCACATGCAGGCACTTGACCCGCTCAGGCATGCCGCCTGCGCTGATGCCGTCGACCTCTTCAACCCGCCCCAACTTCTCCCGGTCGGACAGGTATTCCTGATGAGCGCGGCGGTAGTCGGCGGCCAACTGCGGATCGGTCTTTAACTTGTCTTCCATCTGCCGCATGACTCCCTGGGATTCCAAGGTGCTGACGGCGCCGGTCGCGCGCGGGCAGGTGAGGTAATAAACCGTCGGGAACGGCGTTCCGTCGGGCAGTCGCGGCGTGGTGGTGACGACATCCGGCAATCCGCAGTCGCAGCGATGCGCGACGGCAGCGACTCCGCGCACCTCGCGCCCCAGCTGTGCTGAGACGGCGGCTTGGTCTTCCGGCGATACCCCGGTCATATGGCAACGGTAGCGATGGGTGCAGACGGCTGCGGCACGGATGACTGATTAGCGGGCGATCAGCGCGCAGCCGATGCGCTGGCAGGGCCGGCGGCGATGTGATTCACCAACGTGGTCCACCATGGCTGGCCGACATCGGTTGCAACGCTGGTCACCAGCGGCGCATCGGTCAGAACAGGTCGCTGGCCGCCGACAACGATGTAGCTCTGCTCGCCGGGCTTGACCATGTGAAGTCTGGTTCGCGCCAAATCCTCGACATACGCGGGATCTTTAAGGCGATTCGCCTGATCGTCCAGTTCGCTGACGGCGGCTTGACGGGCAGCCACCTCCGCGCGCAATGTTGCAAGTTGCGTGCGCTGTGCGAACCAAGCTTGCACCGGCCCGGCGGCTTGCTGCAGCAACACGATGACCACGAGGCTCACCAGCACCCGGCGCGTTCCGACACTGCTGAGCAGCACCGATGTCCGCAGCCGGCCAGGCCTGGTCACATCGGCGCCGACGGGGGAAGTCGCGCTCACAGGGAAAGTGTGCCAGCGATCTGCAGTCGGCGGCTGCCGCCACGCATCGTCAGCGTGCAGAGAAGCGTGGGAATGCGCCCGCCCCGGCATAGACCGCGGCGTCGTCCAACAGTTCTTCGATGCGCAGCAACTGGTTGTACTTGGCCACCCGCTCGCTTCGCGCCGGTGCACCGGTCTTGATCTGGCCGCAGTTCGTCGCCACCGCCAAATCGGCGATTGTCGTGTCTTCGGTCTCACCCGAGCGGTGGCTCATCATGCAGCGGTAGCCGCTGCGCTGGGCCAACATCACTGCATCCAATGTCTCAGTGAGCGAACCTATTTGGTTGACCTTCACAAGCAGCGCATTGGCTGTGCCTGAATCAATTCCGCGAGCAAGTCGGGTGGGGTTGGTGACGAAAAGGTCGTCGCCCACCAACTGCACCTGTGCGCCGAGGCGGTCGGTCATGGCCTTCCAGCCATCCCAGTCATCTTCGTCCAGCGGGTCCTCGATCGACACCATCGGATATGCGGCCACCAATTCCGCGTAGTAGTCGATCATTTCCGCGCTGGTCCGAGACTTGGCCTCGAATGTGTAGCTTCCGCCTTCGCAGAACTCAGTCGCGGCGACATCGAGTGCAAGCGCGATATCGCTGCCCAGGCGATAGCCGGCCTTCTCAACCGCTACTGCGATCAAATCCAAGGCTGCGCGATTGCTGGCGACATTCGGCGCGAATCCACCCTCGTCGCCCAGTCCGGTCGCCAAACCTTGTGACTTCAACACCGACTTCAAGCTGTGGTAGATCTCCACACCCCAGCGCAGACCCTCGCTATAGGTCGGAGCGCCAATCGGCGCGATCATGAATTCCTGGATGTCGACACCGGTGTCAGCGTGTGCGCCACCGTTGAGGATGTTCATCATCGGCACAGGCAGCACACAAGCATTTGGTCCGCCGATGTAGCGGAACAGTGGCAGCTCTGCCGATTCGGCGGCCGCGCGTGCAACTGCCAAAGAGACGCCGAGGATTGCGTTCGCACCTACCCGCCCCTTGTTCGCGGTGCCATCGGCATCAATCAAAGCCGCGTCGATCAACCGCTGCTCACTGGCATCGAAGCCGAGGACCACCGGCATCAACTCGTCTTCGATGAATTGCACTGCAGTGCGAACGCCTTTGCCGCCGTAGCGGGACTCGCCATCGCGCAACTCCACTGCCTCGAAAGCCCCTGTTGAAGCGCCGGATGGCACCGCAGCGCGCGCGGAGGTTGCATCATCAAGGAGAACCTCAACCTCAACAGTCGGGTTGCCGCGGGAATCCAGAATCTCGCGGGCGGTGATGCTCTCGATGGTGGCCATCAGGGTCCCTTTCGTCCAAGTCGTTGAAGTGCAGTTTCGCAGGCAGTCAGTGGCGTGGAAATTCGCTTCACATCGCAGCCGCAGCCTAGCCAAGCGTGCATCGCGATTTTCGTGCGGATGCGGCAGCCGCAACCTGGTGCGATGCTTGCAGCGTGCAAGCCATTCACCCGGGTTCACCGTCGAGCCAGCCGGCTGCACAGCCCCAGCAGAAGCGTCGGCTGACGCGGCCGCCGCTATCGATGGGTGTGCCGGTGACGGATGTCGCCGATCCAGGCCTGTTCGGACCGGGCAGCGCCACATGGATCATCAACGCAGATGCGACGGCAATAGTTGGCGGGATCCGAGCGTTGCTGCTGCAGGCATTGCATCCGTCTGCGATGGCTGCAGTCGACCGGCTCTCGGACTATCGACGCAACACCTGGGCGCGGTTGCTTCGCACAGCCGAATACATCGGGATGACTTGCTTCGGAACCACGGAGGAAGCGCATCGAACGGCTGCGCATGTGCGCCTCATCCACGAGCGCCTGGGCATCAATGATGTCGGCGAATTGCTGTGGGTCCACGCGGCGCTTGTTGACTCAGTCGCCGATGCATACCTGCGGACCCACCCCAGCAGCGAGCCGCACATTGCCGATACATACCTGGCTGAGCAGGTCGATGCTGCAGAACTTGTTGACATCCCCCGCGACCAAGTGTTCGCGTCAACCAGCGAACTGGATGCCTATCTCGCAGCCATGAGGCCTAAGTTGGCGGTGACTGCCCCGGCGATGACGGCGATGCGCTCGCTGATCGTGCCTTATATGCCGTGGCCGATCAGGTTTCTGACGCCGGCGATGCCGTTATGGAAGTACCTTGCCGGTACTTCCTTCATGTGCTTGCCCCTGTGGGTGCAGGCTGAGTACGCGGATAACTTCCACCACCTGCCGCCATCGGCGCGGCGTTGGCTGCGCTCATTGATGCACGGCAGCGATGACTTCCGGGGGCGACGCGCAAATCGAAGGATCAGGCTCATCCGAGCAACCATGATGGCGATGCCCGCTGTTTTGCGCATCGGCCCTCATGTGGCTGCCGCTTATGCGCGACTGGGGATGCGGGCTAAAGACCACCACTGAATCTGCGGCCACATCAATGGCCAGCGGCCAGATTCGTCTGCTCGGCCTCGATGATGCGCTGCCGATACGCACGAACTGCTTGCCTCAGCGCGGCTTCAACATCGACTCCCTGCTCCGCTGCTGAAGCGATGACTGCCAGCATCAGTTCGCCGTAGACCGCGCCGGCATCATCACCTGCCGACAAGCCCCTCTGCATCACGGCATTGCGGACAGAGTCAGCCAGCACCGGGTCGGCCGCCGGCACTGATGCCGTGACATCGTTTCGAGATGCGCGGCCCAGCAGTTTCATCGCCAACAGCGATGCCGGCATCGTCGCCGGCACACCATCGGTCACTGAAGTGCGCGCCTTCTCGGCTGCCTTCATCTTGTCCCAGCGCACATGAAGGTCTTCGCCATCATCCAAGTCGTCGTCGGCGAAAACATGCGGGTGGCGCCGAATCAGTTTGTCGGCGATTCCCGATGCGACATCGTCGATGTCGAAAGGATCGCTGCCGTGCTCCTGCGCAATTCGAGCGTGGAAAACAACCTGCAGCAGCACATCACCGAGTTCTTCACGCAGTGCTGCACGGTCATCCGACTCAACGGCCTCGACTGTTTCGTAGGCCTCTTCAAGCAAGTACTCCAAGAGCGAGGCATGGGTTTGCTCGGCATCCCACGGGCAGCCGCCCGGTGAGCGCAACTGATCCATCACTTCAACCAGGCGCAGCAGTTCACGCCCTCGGGTATCAGTCACGCCACTCACCTGCAGTGTGCGTCACGGCACCTGGTTGCTGTTGTTGCCGTTTGTGCCGGGGTTCGTGTTCGGGTTCTGCGGCGGGGTCACCTGCAACGCAGTCGAATCCCAGGTGCCATAGCGCGGGGCCACAGTGATCTTCAACGATGTAGCGGTGTCGGACCAGAACTTCGCCACCTTCGCCTGCGCCGCCGCATCCGTCTTACCGCCGGCAACCTGTTGGCTCACCTTGTTCTGCAACAACACCAAACGCGCATAGTCCTCAGCCATCCGCGGCGGGTAGCCGATGGACGCCAGTTGCCCTTGGACATTCTTCTTGCCGCTCCGCGAATACTCGGCGTTGAGGATGTCCGATAATTCGGTTTTTGTCACCGTGACTTTGCGGGCCGCCGCGGCGACATTCACGATCTCTTGCCAAATGTGCGCGTTCAGCGCTCCGGAAGCGATGTCTACAGCTGCACTGACTTCAACGCCCAAGTCGGTTTGGGCCTTACGACTCTCATCGATCAACGAGGTGAGTTCCGACTCAGACATCCGTGCGCTGCCGGCCGTGAATGCGGCGCCGACCTTGGCTGAATCGGAGCACGAGGTCAGGGCAAGGGAAGCGGCCAGCACGAGCACCGCGCCGCCCAGGTGTCGCTTTCTCACGATGGCAGAACCTCCAGTAGACGAAACCATGGGGCGGAATTCAGGCGAAAACCGCGGTCACCAACTCGCGCAGCCACGCCACCAACTCGCGGTTTCGCACAATCTGGCCGCCCACCTTCGCAGTGCGCGGGGCGGGCACGAGAATCGTATGCGTCACGGGCCGATAGATGGCTCCTGGGTAGAGGCGAGTCAGACGAACCTGGCGGGATTCGGCAAGGTCTGCGGGCGCCAAGCGGACGGATGACCCAGCGAGCATCACTTCGGCCAAGCCAGCAGCTCGGGCGGCAACGCGAAGGCGTGCCACCTCCAGCAGCAAATCAACCGGTTCAGGCACATTGCCGTACCTGTCTAGAAGCTCCTCCACCAACTCGTCGATCTCTGTCTCTGTCGCGGCTGCGGCGATCCGCTTGTACGCCTCCAAACGGAGTCGCTCTTGCTCGATGTATTCCACTGGAATGTGGGCATCCAAAGGCAACTCGATCTTGACCTCCGGCACCTCGTGCGCCTCACCAGCGTCGCGCAACTCAGCCACCGCTTCGGACACCAATCGCACATACAAATCGAAGCCGACATCCGCGATGTGCCCGCTTTGCTGCGCACCCAAAAGGTTTCCAGCGCCTCGGATTTCCAGGTCTTTCATGGCAACGCTCATACCCGCACCGAGTTCGGTGTGCTGGGCGATAGTTGCCAACCGGTCGTATGCGACCTGCGTCAACGGCTTATCGCCGTTGTACATGAAGTACGCGTAAGCACGCTCACGGCCACGACCCACCCGACCGCGAAGCTGGTGAAGCTGCGACAACCCGAAGACATCCGCACGATCGACGATCAAAGTGTTGGCATTTGGCACATCCAGCCCCGACTCGACAATCGTCGTGCAGACCAGCACATCGAACTTTCGATTCCAGAAGTCGATGATTATCTGCTCGAGCTGGTGCTCGTTCATCTGCCCGTGCGCGACAACCACTCGGGCGGTCGGCACCAGATCACGGATCTTGTTCGCCGTACGTTCGATCGACTCCACCCGGTTGTGCACATAGAACACTTGGCCCTCGCGCAGCATCTCCCGCTTGATAGCCGCCGCGACTTGTCCGTCGCTGTAAGGGCCCACATAAGTGAGGATCGGATGACGCTCTTCAGGCGGGGTTGCAATTGTGGACATCTCGCGAATGCCGGTGATGGCCATCTCCAAGGTGCGCGGAATCGGCGTCGCTGACATCGCGAGCATGTCGACATTCGTACGCAGCGCTTTCAAATGCTCCTTGTGCTCCACCCCGAAACGCTGCTCTTCATCGACGATGACCAATCCCAGATCTTTGAAGCGGACATTGGCGCCGAGCAGCCGGTGGGTGCCGATCACCACATCAACGGTGCCGTCGGTCAGCCCCTCGTACACCTGCTTCGCCTGCGCGTCGGTCTGGAAGCGCGACAGAGCCGACACCTTGACCGGGAACTGCGCATAGCGCTGCGAGAAAGTCTCAAAATGTTGCTGGACCAGCAGCGTCGTCGGCACCAACACCGCCACTTGCTTTCCATCTTGAACGGCTTTGAAGGCGGCGCGGACGGCAATCTCGGTCTTGCCGTAGCCGACATCGCCGCAAACAAGGCGGTCCATCGGCACTGTCTTCTCCATGTCGGCCTTTACTTCATCAATGCAGGAAGCCTGATCCGGAGTTTCGTTGTAAGGAAAAGCATCTTCCAGCTCGCGCTGCCACGGTGTATCGGCGCTGAACGCAAAACCCCGCGCTGCCTGCCGCGTTGCATACAAGCGGATGAGTTCGCCAGCGATCTCGCGGACAGCCTTGCGGGCCCGCCGTTTCGTATCCGCCCAGTCACCACCGCCGAGTCGATGAATCCCAGGTGCCTCGCCGCCGATGTACTTGGTGACCAAATCCAGTTGGTCGGTAGGCACATACAAGCGATCCCCGGCTTGGCCGCGTTTGCTGGCGGCATATTCAATGACGAGGTACTCGCGTATCGCACCAGCGACCACCCGCTGCTGCATCTCGATGTAGCGGCCGACGCCGTGGTGTTCGTGCACCACATAATCGCCAGCTTTGAGTTGCAGCGGGTCCACTGCTCGCCGGCGCCGTGACGGCATCCGCGCGGCATCGCGTCCAGCACTTCTGGCACCGACGAGGTCAGTTTCGGTGAGGAACAGCAGTTTCAGTTCATCGCTGGCGAAGCCCTCAACGAATCGAGCCTGGCCAACCTGCACTGAACCGCTGACTGGGGACTGGTCAGCGTCCAACAACGCCGCAGGGATGTCGTGCTCCCGCAGAGATTCCACATACCGCGCCGCCGTGCCGTGGCCGTCGGCTACCAACACAACTGTCCAGCCGTCGCGGATGCGTTGGCCCATCAACTCAATCGCTTCGCGGACACGACCGTGAAACGCCGGCACCGAGGACATCGGCAGCGCGACAACATCGGCGATTGCCGCCGAAGGTTGTTCGTCGCCTTCAGAATCTGCATGAGGCATCGCATCGGCGTGCGCTGAAAGCTCGACATCCGCACCAAACAGCGTCAGCTGCCACCATGGCATTCGCGATGTCAGTGCGTGTTCACGCACCTGCGCCCAACCGCGGTAGGCGCTGCCTCCTAAGTCGATCGGCGTCTCGCTACCGATGGATGCCGACTGCCACGAGGCGGCGAGGAATTCCTGACTCGTCGCAACCACATCGTGTGCACGACTTCGCACTCGTTCGCTGTCGCAAACAACAACCACCGTCGCCGGCGGCATCACATCAGTGAGCAGCTGCATCCCATCTGCGAGGACCGATGCGAACGCTTCCATCCCCTCGACCGGCACGCCTTCGGCGATCGACTCGAGCATCGACGCCACGGCCGGGTGGCTCGGGATCAGGGCTGCCGCCTTGGACCGCACCGACGCAGTCAGCAGCAACTCCCGGCATGCCGGGGCGCTCATCCCATGAGGGAGTACTTCTAATGCGCGCTGGTCGGCGATGGCGAAGGCGCGAACCTCTTCGACTTCATCACCGAAGAACTCGATGCGGACGGGGTGCTCCATCGTGGGCGGGAAGACATCCACGATGCCGCCGCGAACAGCGAACTGTCCGCGTTTGTCGACCAAATCAGTTCGCGTGTACGCGCCAGCGACGAGCTGCGCGACGAGGTCATCCCGCTCAAGTCGCATGCCTTCTCGGGCGGTGATGAAAGGCGCATCGCCGATACCTGCGACCAACGGCTGCACCACGGCGCGAATCGGTGCCACCACGACTCGCAGCGGCTGTGGCCATTCCTCAGGGTGTGCCAGCCGCCGCAGAATCTGCACTCGACGGCCGACGGTGTCTTGGGAAGGCGACAGCCGTTCGTGCGGCAGCGTCTCCCACGACGGAAAGTGCGCGACGCTGTCTGGTTCGATCAATTGCGCCAACGATGCCGCGACATCGTCGGCTTCGCGAGTGGTCGCGGTTACCACCAGCAATGGCCGGGCTTTGGACGCCTGCGCGATGACCCAGGGGTAGCCGCCAGCCGCCATCGAGACATCGACCGGCACCTGTGCCGAAGCCGAGTCGAGGCGACGCAACAACGCGTCGACATCAGGCTGCTTAAGCAGCGATGCCTCCACAGTTGTGAATCTCATCCTCGTGTCCCGCTTCGATGTGTTCCGCGATCCAACCGCGAGCTCTTGAACCAGCTGCTGGAACCGCGGTTGCTCGCGATCATGAATTGAACTTGTTCTGAGCTGACACCAGTCCCTCAACCACCAGGCACTCCGTCGCGTCGACTGCGCGCGCCACGCTCTCATCCAAGCTTGCTCGCTGGGCGCTGGCGAACGGCTTCAACACATAAGCAGCCGGATCAATCGGCGGCGCGGGCCGGTCGATGCCGACGCGAACTCGAAACCACTCGCCGGTCTTTGTCGACTTACGGATGCTCCGCAGCCCGTTGTGTCCGTTGTCGCCGCCGCCGAGCTTGCACCTCACAGCACCCCACGGAAGATCCAGCTCGTCGTGGATCACGATCAGTTTCTCCATCGGCACGCTGTAGAAGTCCAGCAAGAATGTCGTCGGCCCGCCGGAATCGTTCATGAACGACTGCGGCTGCGCCAGCACCACCTTCTCGTTGGCGATTCGAGCAGTTGCGACCAGAGCACGGCTTCGCTTCTGCGGAGAGAGGCTTGTTCGCGCACGCGCGGCCAACTGGTCAACGACAAGGAAGCCGATGTTGTGCCGGGTACCGGCGTACTCCGCACCGGGATTGCCGAGGCCGACAATCAACCACGGGGAATCCGCGGTCATGGCTGATCAGTCAGCAGACAGGCGGGCGGCGGCAGTCGCGTCGTCGATGACGATGAGGTCGATGTGCTCGATTGCATCGCGCACATAGTCCTTCTGCACTTCACGAGCCACCGTCTGGAAGGTTGTTCCATCCACCTTGATGTCCAGAACAAGGCCAGCGCGCTTCTTGAGTGCCTGCACCAGGTCATGGGCATTGACGGCGACATGGACCGGCTCGGTCGTCGTGCCGTAGACGACTGCCGGCACCAGGCCGGAGCGGCGGATGCGGCGAGCTGCGCCCTTACCGAAATCGGTGCGGGTCACTGCTTCAAGTTCGATACGTGCCATGTGAATCAACCTCTGCTCGGACGACTATGTCTTTGGGCGCCACTGGCAGAGCGATGGGCTGGCATCAGCAAGCACGTCGCATCGGAGTCGATCACGGGTGAGAACCCCTCGCCACCGGCGCGGGTAAGGCTAATGCAGCGGCTTAGAGCTCGAACAAGCGGGTGACCGAGCCGTCGCCGAAGACCTCGCTGATCGCGCGGGCGACGAGCGGGGCGATCGACAGCACCTTGAGCTTCTCGAACTGCTGTTCAGGCGTAATGGGCAGCGTGTTGGTCACCACCACCTCGCTGATGCGGGAATTCTGCAAACGGGTCGCGGCGGGCTCGGACAAGACACCGTGCGTGGCGGTGACGATGACATCCGCGGCACCGTTTTCGAACAACGCCTCTGCCGCCTTGACGATGGTGCCGCCGGTGTCGATCATGTCGTCGACGATCACACAAACGCGATCCTGGACATCACCGACGACCTCGAGCACTTTGGCTTCATTCGGCACTCGCGGATCACGCCGCTTGTGCAGGATCGCAAGTGGAGCGCCGAGGATGTCGGTCCAACGCTCGGCAACGCGCACGCGGCCGGCATCGGGACTGACGACCGTGATTCGGTCGAGGTCGCTGCGCTTGTTCACATGCTCAGCCAAGATCGGCAGCGCGAACAAGTGATCGACCGGACCATCGAAGAATCCCTGAATCTGCGATGTGTGCAAGTCGACTGCCATCAACCGG
>Ga0214917_10005512_pt1 | contig 13486 bp, 21 predicted proteins | sample LL_1208_BB_MetaG_FD_177983 | JGI IMG/M metagenome (GOLD analysis project Ga0214917, IMG submission 177983) | Freshwater microbial communities from Lake Lanier, Atlanta, Georgia, United States - LL_1208_BB | ecosystem: Environmental > Aquatic > Freshwater > Lake | place: USA: Georgia | collected... | reverse complement strand
GTCAGTTCTGCGAGCCATCCGGCTCGGCGGCCTTCACGGTGTACGCCTTGTCTGACGATCTCGGTTGTAGCGCATAGAGCAACTTGGTCTGCTCGGTGATCGCGCCCGCAATCTCACGCTGCGTCTCGCGGACTTCCTTGAGCGTCAGGCGGTGCTCCTCGAGCAGGGGGAGCAGGAGGTCTTGGCGGATGAAAAACGCCAAGGCGCAGGCAGCCAGAGTCGGCCAGCCCCAGCGGTCGAGCAGGCCAAACAGGGTGTCTCTTGTATCGGACGTCACTTCTCGCCTCGCATGTCACACTGCCATCCAGCCATTTTCACGCGATTCGCGGCTTTCGATAGCCACCATTCGAGCATGATTCGAATGACAGCAGACAGCACGGAGCCAAGCAGCAGCGTCCAGATGAATCCGTATCGCTGCCGCCTCTCCCGCACCCTCGCGGCCAGCCCGTCCAGCAGCCTTCGCCGGGCGCCTACGTCTGCACCACAGTCCCACAGCGCGGATATGGGCCACTCCGCCACCGCGTCATGGACCAGCTCATCCAAGCCGGCCTTGCCTATGAGAGACGCCCGCAACGGCACCCTGGCGCGAACGTATGCCTTTAGGTCTTGCATCGTTTACCACTTCACTTTGTGCGACCAGTATCGCGCAGAGAAGATGTCGGGGTCCGCGTCCTGTGCGTTGTGTCGTGCGTAGTAGCTGCGCCTCCGGGCCTTCTCTGCCGCCGTTTTTGGCGCAGAGCCTGCGCCCTCAACCCCCTGCTGCCCAAACCGAATCAACCGCTCCTCCGACCCGCGCTTTGCCAGCACCACATGGCTCTTTGTGGGGTGGCTTGGCGTGCGTCGTGGCGTGTTCGGCTCCAGCTCATCCTTTAGGCTGCGGATATTGTCAGCGGACATTGCATTTTCCTCCGACGCACGTGCCGGAGAGCGTCATCTTGGGCCTGTTCTTAGCGCACAGGCAGGTCGCCGGACACGGGCAATGCACCCTCGCCAAGCCATCGCCGGTCCACACCATGCCAGTGCCGTTGCACTGCCCGCAGCACTTCTGCGGAGCAGGCTCTGGGGTCGGCGCTGAAGCGGCGGGGGCGAAGGCCAGCCACACCGCCACGACTGCAAAGCTGATCTTCACCCGAGCACCTCCTTTGCGCCCCAGTCCTTGAGCTGGCGGCGAGGAAAGCCGTCGACGTTGCTGACGGCCCACGTCCCCGTGTGCGCGATGATCCGCTGGGCCACATCTTGAGTGATCCAGAATGAGCCGTCCGGCTGGTCGTGAGCCTTGGGGCCTTGAATCCACGACAAGCCCCAGCTGTTTTGAATTAAGAAGCGGCAGTCTCCAGGGCGCGTGTCGTCCGCCGCACTCCACGCCATCGCGTGTTGCCACACGCCCGCCGGGCGCGCCACCCCCTCAGTGCTTCTTGTTTTCTGGAAGCCCACGCTCGAACACGCCAGCACGCCGTAGCCGTTTGCCAAAGCGTCTCGAGCTTGCTCCCACGATTGAATAAGGCTGATGGTGCCGACGCGATGCTTTGCGGCTACTGATGTGACGTTTGCCGGAACGCCTCTTCCGCCCCAGCGAACGCCGATAGTGGCGTTGTATCGCGAGAGGTCGAGGCCCAGCTCGTCGTACTTTTGACGCAGCATGCAGCCGCCAGTCCTGTGCGCCCACCCCACGATGTCTGCGCAGACGGCGCCCTGGCCAGAGTGCCCGCGCGCTCCGTAAAGCGGCTCGGTGGCAGTTCTGTCCACCCAGTCCTCGATGGTGCGCAGGTCAGGGTCGTTCGCCCTCGCCTGGTCGATGGCGTTCCGCACTGCATGGGACACACAATCGCCCGTCGTTTGCGCCTCGTCGTAAGGCGTTCGCCCGGCGGCCTTCTCGAACTCCACCACCGACTTGAACGCAAGGCTCAGCTTTCCTGCTCCGCTGCCGCTCAGCGACATTCCAAAGAACGGCATCGGCAGCGATGACACAAGACGCGCCGTAGCCTGAGGGTCGCAGACTGAACCAGCAAGCCCTTCGTCGTACAGCCGGACGATCTCTTCTGGGGAGTACGTGTCTTGCATGACGCTCCCCTATTTAATCGCCAGGAACGCTTTGGCTGCACTCTCCCGAAGCTCGGGAGTAAGAGGCGCATCCGAGCCGCCGATGGCCTCTAGCAGGTATGCGTCCAGGCGATCCCCAAGACCGGGATAGGCCCCGACAATGTAGGTGCCTGCAAACGCCAGTTGCAACGCATGCTTATGGCGATTGCGCAGCTCCAGCGTGGTCTTGCACACAGGCTCGGCGGCCTTCCCGTCACGCACGACTACGTCTGCCATCGCTGCGTAGAAGTCACGCAGACTCTTGGCGTCTGCTACACCCACGCCCTTCAGGATCACGGCCGGCTCAACGGCCGGCTCGACAACTGGCGGCTTGTTTACTTGGGACAGGACAGCCTGCACCACGCCCACGAGCGTGGACCCAGCACAGACCAACAGGCCCGCCACCACCACAGCGAATCGAACCCACCCCATGTCACTTCCCCTTTTTGGCTACCGCCGGCGGGTCCACCAGCGCGGCGATGAGCGCCCTTGCTTGATCCGCCACAGCCGGATCGCCGGCGATGTCAGCCGCCTCAGCAAGCACGAACAGGCGGTTTACCCAGCCTGCCTTGTCAGCAGCCGACAAGGCCGCACTCCCGGACGAGAGGCGGATATACGGCCACGCCAGCGCCGCCGCCGCCGCACCGCCGGCGACCAAAGCTAGAACGACCGGGCTCATTCCTCGATCTCCGAATACGAGATTGCCGTGACCAGCGCCACGACATACTGGAACAGCTCCTGGCCTTCAGGACTCAGCAGCGCCGCCTTCAGCCTCGCCAGCACCTCGTCGTCGATCGGGGTCTGAGTTTTTGTAGCGACAAACTGCATGAGTCGTAGCGCCACGTCGACCTTTTCTTTGGCTGTTTCTGCGCCGGAGATTTCGGACAGCAGCGACAATGCTGGTGCCCACTCCACGAGCAGCCGTACCTTTGCTGCGACCGTCGCCACGATGCGCCTCCTTTTGCCTGCGGACCCACCTAACTAATAGGTTTATGTCCCGCTCTGGCCGGCATTGAGACAGCAGCTTTCGCCGCACAATTACGGGGCACAGCCCTACATCGCGGCATGTCTGGTCGAAGCTGAACGCACCTCCTGTGCCCTCAAAAGCCCACCCGTAGGCGGCTACCTGTCGACGCAGCACCTCCCACTCGTCGCGGCTGGCGGGCTGCATCCCGGCGCACCCCAATCTTCGGTGGCGAGCACACAGCTCCTTTACGTGGTAATGAGTCCTGACAAGAACCTCTGCGCAGAACCGCTTCCAGCCGTCCTGGCACTCCTCAGTGATGTTCTCGTCGTCGTATTCCTTTACGGCGACGGCAATCATTAGTGTCGTGGAGCCTCACAGAAGCCGCTTCGGAGAGTCCCCTCGTTTAGTTCCGGCCAAACTTCGAGGGAGTGGATAGCCGCCATGACGTTCCACGCTGCGTGCCCGAGATGATCCTCGTCTCGATTTCCGGAGAGGAACATGTAGATGTGCCGCAGGGCATGGTTCAGCATATCGTTTGCCGGCATGCCTTTTTCCCAGTTGTAGTCGCCGTACTTCGCCGCCCCCTCAGCACAGGCCGCAGCGACAGACGCAAGCCCGATGGGGCTGATGAGGTCGTATCGCGTAGCCTCCGCATCACTGGAGCGCACCGCGCCGCTCGCGTATCGCACGGCCTTCTCCTCGCACACCTTTGCACTCATGTGAAAAGCTCCTGGTAACGGTCCTCGAACAGTTTCTTCGCTTGAGTCCAACAGAACGGGTTGATCGGGCCGCACGCTGGCTCGACGTCTATTCCCCAGTCCGCCGATCCGGGAACAAGGTCGCGCTTCTCGCCCATCAAGGCCCGCAAGTCAGCAATCTTGACTGCATCCGGCATCGGCCACTCAAGACCAAAACGCTCCGCGATGACGTGCTGCACGCGCCGCTCTATCTCACGGTACTCCGGAATAAGGTTCTTCAGCGGCGTAGCCATGTCGCCCAGATACGCTTCGCTTGCGTCATGCAGAAGCCCCCACTTGGCACACGCCGGCTCGCACAGCCGGCTCACCATGACACTGTGCTGCGCGACAGAGTACGGGGCTTTGCTGTGCCCCGTGAAGCGGTTGATGAGCGACAGCGCGTGAGCGATGTCGGCTATCCTTACGTCGTCGACGGCCAGCTGCGACAGGTCGATGAGCCGCCCGGTAAACGTCTGCATGGTAGTTAGGTTCACCGCGATCCCCCTTTATGCGAGCTGCCCAATAGGCAGCAAGTCGCGACTCGGAACAAAAAACGCCTCGCCATGGTTGCCGTAGTTGGCCTTGTACTTGTCGTCCTTCGCGTCCTTGCCCAGCATCCAGCCGCGCACCTCGAAGTCATGCGGCCCGCCGGTGACAAGCACGAACGCATCGTCGTCTTCGTCATCACGACGGACGATGAGGTCGTAGTGGTGCATCGAGCGGGTGCGTATTTGGATTGATTCGCCTACGTCGCCGCCGCACTTGAATGTATTGACGCCTCCGTTCCAGTAGCGATTTGTCGCTTTGGCAAACGCGCATTCGCCAAGAGCGCCGAGTATGTGGATGCTCCACTCGTCGTGTATAGGAAGGCGGTTGCGGCATCCCTTTCGCAACGCTTCGACATTGCGAGAGACGCCCACCAGCGCGGCCCTGCTGACCTCAAACCACTCCAGCGCCACTTGCATCAGACCTCCACTCGCCGGTAGCCCAGCGCCCACAGAATGCGGCTCAAGTCGTCCCCTTGCTGCGTTACGTGCTCCTCGCTCATCGTGGGATTTGCAGCGTGCAAGTACTCGTGTATCTCAGTGTTCAACAACGCTCGCCCTGCAAGCCTTTCGTCGATAAGAATCTTCTTGGCCATGTGAGGGCTCCTCTTGTCGGGCCATTGCGCCCAACCTGCGGCAGCTCCTTTCAGGCGCGTGTATCGCCACAGCCATCGCACTCCGTTAATCAGAAACGAATGGTTCTCGGCCATCACATCGCTCCCTGCACCTGCTGCACGAACCGCTTGATGTCCTCCAGCGGAAAGGTGACAAGCCACTCTTCGTCGTTCTTGCGATGCAGCACGACAGGGCACAGCTCGCCGCACTGCTCACGCGACTTGGCCATGACCTCCGTGAGGTTCAGCTTCTGCACTCGCTTCACCTCCAGCCACAGGTGCGGAGTGCCTGGAGCGATGAGGTCGCTGGCCGACTCCGTGCCTGAGTGCTGCTGCGATCGTCTGGCATGAGCGTTTGGCATATGGCGGTTCCACTCCGCAGCTGCTTCCAGCTCTCCGCGCTTCCCTTTGTTCCTGCTGTTGATAGCCATGCGTACTAACTCCGGTGGGATTCCGTTCTTGCGCCGCCACATGAACACACGAAACGGATAGCGCTGCGGGCCGTAGCCGAGATGACGCTTGTGGCGCAGCTCAGCCAGGAACGTCGGGTCGTAGTTCTCGTCGTCGACTTCTCGCTTGGCAGTGAGACACATGCCTTTTGTAAGGTCGTGCTTGCCGCCAAAGTGCAATCCGTCGTGACAGTAGTGGCAGAGCCGCAGCAGGCACCTTCGGTCATGCACGCGGCCGGCGCCTTGTTGCAGGTGGTGGATGTGCAGCCCCTCTGTTCGCGACCAGCAAACAGCGCAGAACTGGTACTCCTGCGCGAAGGCCGATAGTTCTTCACGCCCATGGCTCACTGCTTCTCTCCAGTAACGACTTCGATGATGCGGCGCACAGCATCGTCGAACACCATGCAGTCCTCGCCGCTCTGGAACTCGATGCACCAGCGGTACTTCTTCTCTCCGGTGGCAAGGTCTGTGGCCGACTCCTTGAACGCAATGCGGCAAGCCGCCACCCCCGCAAGCGCCTTTGCCGGCGCCACGATCTCCTCGTTCTCCTTGAACAGGGAGCCAAGCGCCTGCGACAGCAACCCAGACATGACGATCGCTCCTTTCGTGTAACCGTTCACATCACCCTCCGTGATCCCGCAACCAGTTGGCTGCGACCGTAAACCAAAACGAAAGCATCAACAGTTCGTCGTGCGAGGTGATTGTCAGCGTGCCGCTGGTGTCAATGACGACGGCAGACTGGTTCGCCTTCCTGTACCACTCGCGATCCTCGTCGGATTCCTTATCCATCACCCGCCTCAGCGTCTCAAAGCCCTCGCTTGGGCGGCATAGTGCGGCGAGACGCCGCCCGGTTGAGTCGGTGTAGCGCAGGAGTACGAGGTCTTTTGGCATGTTAGTTGTCTCCGTCCAGACCGCTTCCGTGCTGAGAAGGGCCTGGAGCCCTGCGTCAGCAACCCCGTTCGAGGTAGCGGTGTTCAGCCTTATTCGGCCCTGTCCTCAGCAAACCACCGGGACGTAGCGGCTTGGGCCGTGTATGGCTTGCAGCAGGATCGAGTACCTGCCCGTTGCCCGGATTTCGCGCTGACACCACTCAGCCGCCCGATTTGATCCAGGGCGGTTTCTTTAGGCTCGGCCGTTTTGATTTCTGAAACGCTGATCGGCACGAGAAGATCTACAGCGTTGAGTTTTGATGCGATGCAGGACGCCCATGTCAGACCACCTGCGGCCGTCACGCCACGTGAGCCAAGCCCGCCCGTTTGTGGCAGCGACTGGCACGCACATGACGTCGTGTGTTCGTGTGTTGACGGCGATGAATGCGTCCACCGATTCTGGGCAGTATCTCTGGTGCCTCCGCCGCCGGCCGCCTCGCGTGATGCGTATGCGGCCGCCGTTGCGGCGAGAGCGGCACTCGCTTGCCTTGACCTGAATGCGCCAGTATCGTCTTCCCGCGAACGCGAGCAGGTCGTACCCGTCGTCGACGATCGGGACGGCAACGCAGTAGCCGGCCCGCAGGAGCCGCTCGACGGCGATTGCCACGCCAATCTCCGCAATGACTTTTCCGCTGAGCAATCCATCGCTCATGTAGCCCCCTATTGGGCGGCCGCCTTTCCTTGCTGACGCCTACCAATCTCTCGGCGCACCGCCTGCTTGAACGGAGAGTCCTTCTTGGTCGAGTCCATGACCCACGAAAGGTAGCTTTCAGGAAGCGAGTCCAATGGCTGCCCCTTGTATTTTCCGTACAGCATTCGCCAGCCACGCCGCTTCGGGCCTTCCGGCTCTGAGAACAGATCGCGAGTGCTGTGGTCGAACGTCACGCCCACGACCAACCGCTTCCTCTTCTCGATCATCTCGGCGGCCTTCGCCTCCAGCTCCGCGAGGTCGAACTCGTCGGCCTGCTGGATCGCCTCGACGGCGTTCGTCCCTTCCATCGACAGCTGGCCGAGCAGGCGCTCCTTGCGGGCGGCGCTCTTGCGGGTCTTGGCGTCAAGGACGTCTAGGGCCGACAGCAGTTGATGGCTGCGACTCGAGTCGGTGATGTCGTAGAGGTTGAACGCCGGCTTGGGTGAATTGCGGATGGCATCTAGCCGCTCGTCGCGTGTCATGTCCGGATGAATGATCCCACGCCACGTTCGCGTCCCTCTTCCGAGACGCTGCTCGTAGCGGGATAGCGACCGCGTCGGCGCCGCCATGTAAATGTTCATCAGCTCTGGATGGTCCCAGCCGTAGCCGAGAATCCCGACGTTGACGATGATCTTCGCCTCGCCCGACAAGAAGGCGTCCATGTTCGCCTTTCGCTCCAGCGGGTTTTGATTGCCATATACAAGGCTGACCGTCGCGCCGTACCGCTGAAGCACCTCCACCAGCAGCTTGGCCTGCCGCACGTTGGCGGCGTACACGACTGACGGCATCTGCTTGTGGGTCGAGAGAACAAGGCTCGACACCTCCTGGGCGAAGTGCTCGGCAGCCAGGACGGCCGCAAGCTGCGTCTTGTTCCACTCGCCGGACACCTCGTCCACCATCGTCAGGTCGAATGACTTGGCCTCTGACAGATAGCACGTCGGGCCGACGAGGTAGCCGTCACTGATTCCCTCCATGAGGGAGTACACGACCTGCGGGCGAGGCCAGTAGCGGAGCGCCTTGCCCTTACCCTTGTATGGGGTGGCCGAGAATCCCACGATTGTTGCCCCGCGATCCTCGAACCACTGGAGCATCTCCTCCATCTGTGGCGTCATGCCCACGTGGCACTCGTCAACCAGCACCAGCGTCACGCGCTCATACGCCCTCGCCTTGTAGCGGCCGCTGCTGAGAAGACTGTTGCGCGATCCGACGATGACGCGGCTGCGAAGGCCCTCGATGGACTCCGCAAAGTTCCCGCCCTGCTCGATGTCGCAAGACTCTCCGAGACGCAGCTCCAGCCGGTCGCGGTTCTGCCGCATGAGGTCTACGAGCGGCACGATAGAGAGCGGATACCGTGCAATGCGGCACAGCTCGGCCATAACCTCCGTCTTGCCGCTGCCAACCGGCTGGCACACGACGATCCGGCGGTCGCCTCGCTTGGCCGACGAGCACACGCCTTCGATGGCGTTCCTCTGGTAGTCTCGGAGTGCGGCCCGTACCGCAGAACGAATCTGCTGGCGGCTCATTTGCGGCCCCCTTTCGACCGACTCCTGCGTGGACGAGACTTCTTGGGCTTCTCTGGCTCAGGCTGCGCGTCCGACTGCTTCGTGGCGAGCGCGTCGGTGAACAAGCGCTGGCCCTGCGACACCCGGCTCATGACCTCTAACTCTGCCAGCAAACGAGGAAGGACGTCCCTGCAAAACTGGTTCGCAGTGGATTCGTCCAGTAGGTCGGAGTTCGCCATGAGCGACACGATCCGTGCGTAGTCGACGATGTTTTCCATGATTTAGTGATCCGGATGGTCGGGACGGCATCCGGAGTGCCGACTGAGGAGGACTCCCCGACCTGAGTGTTCAGTTCACGACGCCAGTGCAGCCTGCCTAGCCTCTTCCTTCGTCTGCTTCTTTGCGATCTTTGCGGCGCAGTCAGCGCCCAGCAGCCGAACGCGGCCCGCTGCCGCCTCCGACAGTTGGCCGGACGATACGCCACGAGCCACTTGATCCATCACGGAGGCAATCGCCTCTGCGTCCTGTGACGCACGCACCTTTGCCACCAGAGCCTTCTCGATGCGGGCCTCGTCGTTGGCGGCGGCGTTGGCGGCCGACTTCTCCGCCTGCTCGCCGTCGTCGTCGTCGTCTGCTGCTATGCCGGCGATGGCGCACAGGGCAATCCGCTTGAGGTAGGTGGCGGTCTTCGCCAGCTCCTGCGGCGGGATGCGTCCAGGCATCGGCAGGTACGACCGCTCAAACTGGCCGCTGGAATGCCGTACCGTCGTGACGAGGTGGATGGTTCCGTCCTCGCCGTACGGGTGGAACGTCTGGCTGACGGACAGCCCGTTGGCTGAGTACGCGGTGCGGATGCAGTCGAAGCACGACGCGAGGTCGGCGTAGTCCGGAATCGGCCTGCCGTCCTTGCCCTTCTTGGCGAAGTGCGAAACCTTGTTGCGCACGACGTTCTGCAACTGCCCGAACGCCTTTGCCATTGCGGACGAAAGCTCGTCAACGTGGTCGCTGCATGCGTTCCACACCGACATATCAATAACCTTGCTCATCTCATTCTCCCCAGTGCATGCGCCGGAAACGAAAGCTCCACAACCTCGCCGTGTGTGTCCGGCAACCACCAGTCGAGGGATTCACGAAGACGAAGATCAGCCAGTGCCTTGTCCATGAGCCGCTGCCCTTCCGCAACGACGGCGTCTGGCAGCGTCACGACCTGACAGTCGTGCGGCAGTGATGTGCTGATGACGATGAAGCGGAGTGGGGCGGGCTCCATGCCGCACGCCTCCATCCCCCTGCGATACCACGCATCTTGCAGGTGGTACTTGAAGTCGATAACAGACTTCCAAAACCCACAGAGGATGTCCGCCTCGCGGGTGGTCTTGAGGTCGAGCGCAAGGCCGTCCGACGTCAGGGCGTCGAAGCGGCACTTGAGGTTGTTGCCGTCCGCGTCCGTCCAGTAGGCGCTGATCTCGTGTTCAGCAATGCTGGCCATGAGTTCAGCGGCAGCCGGGTTGGCCTTGATGGCGTTAATCTCGGCCAGCAACTGCGCCCGCTCCTTTGGCGGCACGACAATAGCGCCAGTTGGAGCCTCGTTTTCCGCCCATTTCTGAGCCTCTTTGCCTACGAGGCCGGTGGCCGTTAGCTTTTCAGATGGAGGGACGACCAGCCTTTCAAGGAAGTCGTCTCCAAACTCCATCCACATGTGCATCAGTGTCCCGTGATCGGTGGCGCTGCTGCTGAATGGCGGAAGGGTTTTGGCGATGTACCGCTGGTAGTACAGGACGGGCGAGTCAAGGAGCGTTTTGGCTCGGCTGCATGACCTGTGCGTTTCGTTGGCGTGGTATGCGTCGTTTGACTCTCCACGACGCATGTCCGCATGCAAAAAACTGGGAGTGCTGATGGACCGGACGTTCGTGATGTCTGATCCGTCGGGTCCGGTTGCAAGGGCTGTAGCGGCGCTATCGCCATGACCAACCGTGCCTAAGTCACTCTCAGTTTTGTGCATTCCAAAATTTGGAGTGGTACTAAACATGAGGGGCTTCCCTGCCATTGCGGAGAGCTATCTTCGCGAACGTGTCGTGTGTGACGCCTATGCCAAGCGGGTGCGTGCCGTTGCGGACGGGTGTCGGGAACTGGACGTAGCGTCGTGCAACGAGTTTTTACGGCGAAGGCTGTCGCAAGCCGCTCCCGTTACCGTTGCTCCGCAGCGATCCATCATCGTGTCCTTGTGGCTTTTTGCCCTTGATCGCGGCCTAGTGAAACGCATGCCGCGTGGATTGGTCAAGATCAAAGTTGCCCGCAAACCAACTCGGGCATGGACTTTAGAGCAGTGCTGTACGGCTGTCAAGGGTACGTTCCAGATGGGGCGGAAGAGGCTTCGGTCTGGCGCACCTCTCGGCCTGTTCCTTCGGTGCTGGATGCTGTTGGGCTACGAAACTGGGGCAAGGCACGCTGACATTTGGGCCTTGCGGGAAGAGGACTTTACGGATGGGGCGGTTCAGTGGTCCCAGCACAAGACCGGAGAGCCCGTCTCGAAGGTGCTGTCTCCTGCCTGCTGGGAGGCCGTGACGCAAATGCTGGCCCTGTCTCCGGACGGGACAGTACTTAGCTGGGCCATCGGCATGGTGGGCGGCTGCAAGCGAATGAAGAAGTACTTGCTCTCGCTCGGCATGCGTGGCTCTGGCAAGTGGCTCCGCAGGTCGGGCGCCACACACATCGAGATGCGTCAGCCCGGAAAGGCCAAGCTGCATCTCGGCCACAAGACGCCCGGCATGGCCGAAAGGTTCTACATCGACTGGTCGCAGGTCAGGAGGGACATTCCCTGCACCCCGTCGCTACTCGAATAGCTCAAGAGAGCCGGTGTTGGACTTCCGCTTCTGCTTCCGCGCCTTGCTGTCCGGCTTCTTGGCATCACGCTTTTCGCGGGCAAGTGCGCGTGAGACGGCCTGCCGTTCCTGCGCCCACTTCGGAACGAACGGAACCATCTCCTCAGGAATGTAGGTCTGCGTGAACTCGCGTGTGTACGGGTCGATGCCTTCCTCGATCTGGCGCACGGCATCCGACAGGATGTCTTCCTGCGACACATCGCGCAGCTTCACTCCAGAGACGGCGTTCAGGCCCGTCTTGGCGGCGCGGCTGACAAGCGGCTGGTCGCCCTTGTCGTCCAACAGCGAACGGAGCGTGTAAAGCGGACGGCCGACGAACGGGAGATTCTCGATGGGCTTCTCAACGATTGCGGGTACGTCGAAGGTGCGGTCGCCAGACACTGAACGCGCAATAGCGTCGAGCGTTGAGGTGGACTCGCCAATCGGGCGATTGGTGAACAGGTCTTTGCCGGCCATCATCTCGGCAGGGATGCGAAACATCGGGTGCAGTTGCAGTCCGATTTGCCGTGCCGTGCCAGTGGCGGTGCCGGCGAGCGTGCCGGGCGTCTCGATCATGTTGATCTGATCGAAGCCCGGAGCGTCGAGGTCCGTGAGGTAGCGCTGCGTGCCGGGCGCGGGCACGCCGCCCCACTCCTCCGGCAGCGGGAACGCAAACTGCGAGCGAAGTCCCGATGGGATGTACGAGTCGCTGCCCTCGTCCTGCACTGCCTCAGTCGCCTGGATCATCTGGCCATAGCGGCCGCCGGGCTGCTCGGCGAGCTGCCGCAGAACCTCACGAAAAATTCTTGACTGGAAGGAATACCAGGGAAAAATCCGCTTGAGCACGTTCTTCTCGAACTGCGAAAGGCTCGAGTAATCCACGTGCGCTCGCTTCATCGCCTTCGCCGCAGCAGAGGGATCGTAACCCTGCTTGAGCAGTGCGAAGTATCCGCTCAGCCGGTTGATGCCGTCAGTCAGCGAGTTCATCTGCTCGCCAGCGCGGAGGATCGGGTTCTTCGTTTCGACAAGCGGCGTGAGCTGCGATCTCCACGTCTTGAAGTTTTGCCACGACCAGTTGCGTGTCAGCTCTCGTCCAATCGTGCCGGTCGTAATCGGCGTGGTTCCAGGAAGCAGGCCGAGCGCGCCCTTGCCGACAACGCTGCCGCCGTACTCGAAGGCGTTCTGGTTCCCGATAAGGCCCGTCCCCGCAAGGTCAGCGTAGAACTGATTCAGCCCGTCGTCTCCGGCGTAGCGAGGGATACTGCGCAGCAGGCCCTGGAACCGACCGCTCTGCGGCCCCTCCTGCATGAGCGCCCTTGCGGCAAGCACGGCCTCCGAGTCGAGCGCCCCTTCCAGCCAGTTGCTGATGGCGCCTGAATACAGGTCGCGCGTGGCTCGTGCTGGCCACGTTAGAATCGAGCCGCGCCATGCCTGCGTGTAGTGGTCGAGCCAGTTGAGGAGGGACTGGCTGGCCTCTCCAGTCTCGAAGGCGTCCCGCGCACGCATCAGGCGATTGACGTGTTCCTCTGGGATGCTGATCTCGGAGAGTTTGACTTGGTCTGGATCGACACCTCGACCTCGAATGCCAGCGATCCGCTCTCGCATCTGACGAGCTGCGCCAACGGCATCGTCGTCGTAGCTCTTGACGCCAAGACGGTTGAGCGCCTCCTGCATCGAGATGTGCCGTCCACCCTCGATCTTGTCGTACGGTCCATCCTTCGCGAACGACGCAAGCGAGTCGTACATGACGCCGGCCGTCGCCATGCTTTCGTTGCGGCCGCGCATGTACGATCCGATCATCTCAGTCGGGTGCTGACCGAACAGCGGCGACTTGGACGCCACCTCGTCTGGGAGCTTGTGCAGGACTCGGGCGAGGTGCTTCATCTGGCCAAGCTCCAGCGGCGGCTGGCCGGGCTGCACCAGCGGCGAGAGCTTGTTGAGGAGATACTGCGCCGCATCCTCGTCAGTCGCCATCGCCCGCTTGGCGCCGGCCACGTTGGCGTCACGAGACAGGTCGATGATCGTGTCCCGCCCGCCGGGCAGTTGCATAGCGTCCGTACGCCGCAGCATGTCGCCCGTGAAGGTCGTCAAGACCTCCCCGAGCTTCCGGTTCCG
>Ga0214917_10005511_pt1 | contig 13488 bp, 15 predicted proteins | sample LL_1208_BB_MetaG_FD_177983 | JGI IMG/M metagenome (GOLD analysis project Ga0214917, IMG submission 177983) | Freshwater microbial communities from Lake Lanier, Atlanta, Georgia, United States - LL_1208_BB | ecosystem: Environmental > Aquatic > Freshwater > Lake | place: USA: Georgia | collected... | reverse complement strand
AAAAAAGTATATTTATATTTATCTATATTTTTTTGCTTATATTCATTTTCTGAATATAAAGTTCTTCCAATTAAACCAACAATGTTATGATACTCATCTTTAATTGGAAAAATTAAACTATGATTTTCAAAAAAACTACTTAAAATAATAGTATTAAAATTATCTTTTATGTTTTTTTGAAAAATTAATTTAACAAATTTTAAATCTTCTAAAGATAACTCTAATTTATTAATTGCATTAGAGCTTGGAAAATAACCAAATTGATATTCTGAAATGATTTTATCATTAACCCTTGATTTTAAATAATCAAAAGTTTGTTTTCCAAATTCTGACCTTAATAATTCAGAAGATTTATCAATAACTTGTTTAAAAATTTTATCTGTTAATAAATAATTATTTATAAAATCATTTGTATTCATTTGTGCGAATTTAAATTCTGAATAAACATATTTTTAAAATGAGATGTTACTTGATGAGGCTCTCTACATTCAGGACAAGTTAATTCACCTTTTACTAATAATGGCGTCATTTTTTTATGACATGCCTTACATTCCAAAGCATAAGAACCTGCCACTTTTTTAGGGGCTCGAAATTTTTTTGCACCAGCCAAACAATTTTTAATAAAGATAGTAGCATTTACAATTTCTGCATCACAATCTCCACAATGTACTTTATTTGTAGCTTTATCTAAAACTACATCTGTCATTTTCTTGCAATCCTTACTTTGACATTGTAATAAAAAACTCATTTACTTTCCTTCTTCCAATAACTTTATTAAATCTTTTGTATTGCTTGGATAATTAACATTAATAATAATGTGATGATCTCCAAGCCCAGGAATACCACCACCTTTGACTATAACAATCTCGTTATTTTTTGTCAATGGTTTAATTTCTATCTGACCTTCTCCAGATAACAATTTAACATTTAAAGGACCGCCTTTTAAGGCATGTAATAAAGTAATATTTTCTTTTGATATTACATCATTCCCTTGACGTTTAAATTTATCACTGCCTTCTATTAATACTTTGAATAAAAATTTATATAATTGATTATTTAAAGTTTTTTCAAGAGTAATAATTGTTCCATGCTGAATTCCGGCAGCTAATTTCAAATTCCAAAGACCGCCCTTTTCATATCTTTTAGCTCCATTACAAACAGTGCAAGTGCCTTCAGGCGGGCATTGCGTACATTTTTCAATCCAATTTACATCCGTTTTTACCTCGCAGCCAAGCATGGAGTCAACAAATGAAATTTTAATATGCTTTAATGGAATTTGATTTAATTTAATATTTTGAACTTTTTTAATAAATTCATTTGCTGCAACCTCTCTAAAATTAACCTTTACTTTGTTAAATGGAACTTTAACAAATAAATTCTCCCAATTTTTTTTATCTTTTAAAAAATTATAAGCTTCAGAAATTTCTTTTGATTTTTGAATTGCTGAAGGATCCTTATTGATGTCTGGATGGTACTTTGAAGCTAATTTTTTAAATTGTCTTTTTAAATCTTCTTCTGTAAACTTATCACTTAACTCCATGATCGTGATAGCTTGTTTAAAATTCATTTTTTGCTCGTTTTTATTTTTTTAGTTTTTTTCTTTTTTTCCTTCTTTACGCTTGACTCTTTATAAATAGGAAAAGTGCCATTATTATTTATAGTAAGACATGCATATGCCAGGGCAACCGCCATGCCGTCTGCAACATCATAATTCTCTGGAATAGGTTTGTTATTTTTATTTAAAATCCATGGAAAATCCATGTTTAATTTTTTAGCCACAACCTCAGGAATATGATCCTTGTCTGGAACTTCCTTATCTTTTATCGCATGACGAATAGTTAATACATTTAATAATGTTGGCGGCTTTTTGGTTTTATCATATGCGGCTAATCCTACCGTTCTGTTTAAGGCAGCTAAGCTAGTTGTAGTTCTAGCTGTGCTTTTACCTTTCATAAATAAAATAATATCTTCTAAAGCAATAAAATTAGGATTATATTCTTCAATAATATTTTCAATTGTTTGCTTTGTATATGCAAGTCGCTCTATTGGATGACCCTTTTTCGGCGGCTTATAATAACTATGATGAACTAAATTAAAGTATCCATCTAAAGAAAAATCTAAAACACAAATTCCAATTGTATTCGTGCTTGCATCTAAACCTAAAACTCTTGGCATATTGAAAATCCTCAATGGGAAATATAACAAAGGGAATATAGATTTTCATCTATATTCCCTTATGTTTCAATATGCTAGTTTAATTTCAGTCTACAGATGGAAAGTCATCATCTCCATCGGTTGGCTTTGCCTTAACTGGCACGCCGCCCTCAACAGCGACTTTTTTCATGATGCGTTCCATTTGTTCTTCTGCTTGAGCAGGTGTTGGAATAACCAAATGACGTGTCAACATTTTATCATCCCAATCTGCTTTTAGCTTCATTTCACTATCAGAAAGAGGCTCTGGTGGACCAGAAGGAGTTACTGAATAATAATTGTTTGGATCTGCATCTGGATTTTTTACAATATCTACATCATATCGAAATGGATTTCCCCATTTCTTATTATCATTCAAAGTTTTAAGATCTTTGGCAATTGCTGGAGATGCATCAAGCAATTTGATCTTGCCTTTATCTTTATGGTCTGGTTTGGCTTCAACTTCTTTTACAAGAACTGCCATTAAGAATTTTTGTTTTGGTTTATTGCCAGCCTTGCAAAGAGGACAAGACCCATGCATCTTTGAACAACGAACCGTATAACCCCACTTACTTGCTTTTTTAGGATCTACGGATTCGCCTTCTGGTTTCCAATTATGGAAACTATAAGGTGCTGGTGAAGTAAGAATACGCACCGTATTTACGCCAGCTTCTAGTTTAAAATAGTCGCTGTCCTTATTTTCGTAATTTTTTTTACCATCTTTAGATGGAAATTTAAGATCATCCCAAGCAACAAAACCGTATGTTTGATTTTCTTCTGACATAATTTTCTCCTTCATTTAGGTCTATAAGATAGATTTTGGACTCTTACTACTCGATGCCATGGTACAAATAAACTAATCATTTCTAGTTTGTTTTCTTCAGCATATTTAAGTGCTTCAGTCCATGTTTTTAACTGACCGATTGTTTTTTTATTAACTTCAAATCCTTTTATTTCTACTCCAAAATTACTTTTATCTACAGTGTGCGTAAAGAAAAGTCTTTCTGGAGTTTTTGTAAAAGGGTCTTCCATACTAACCAGATGCAAATGTTTTGTGGCATTTGGATCTGATAACTTTTTATCAATTTCTGATAAGGCTGATGTTTTTATAAAAGCAGGGTCTTGAGTCATAATTTATTGAATTCCTAATCATCAATCGTCTTCTTCTTCTAGAACTTCGCCATCATCATCTTTCTTACCCTTGCCGAATAATTTGATTCCTGATGCCGATACTTCCAATTCTAATTCTGATACGCAATCATCCCCATCAAAAAGATGGTTTTTTTTGACCTTGGCTCGTGTAACGATTCCATGCTTAACTTTAACTCCAGCCCTGGTCTTTGTCAAGTCGGATTTTCTTGTCAAATTAAGAATTAAACTTGAAAGATATTCCAATTGGGCGCCACCTTTTTCCTTAGTACCCACAGAGCCAATGTTTGCATAAACCTGATTAACAATCAAACATCCAATAGAATGTTCTCCGGTTTCTTTATTAAAATATCTGAAAATTGTTTTATTTAATTTTTTTACAGCTTTAGCAATATCTCTTGCATCTACGCCTGGCTGATTCGAAGCCTCTTCTGTTTCTTCAGAGTCTTCTTTTGAATTTAGAGATGCGCCTACGCTATCCCAAACCAGTAATACTTTTACATTTGGATCTAGTTGTTTGGCTGCATGAATTGTATTTGCTACGTGCATAACGCCATCTTGAATGGAGTTTGTTTGAATGACAAGCAATTCATTTGAATTGCCGCCAATCTTTGAATCGTAACGTTTTTGAGAGAATTTACCTTCGGCATCCCAAAGAATAACTAAAACTCCTTGTCTTTGAGCGTCTGACATAAAACACATAGCATGTGTGCTTTTACCAGAGTCAGGCTTTCCTGCTATCTGTATAATTCTACCAAAAGGAATTCCTTTAATTCCAGTTAGTTTTTGCCAATGATCTCCTTGTGACCAAAGTACAAAATCTGAATCTTTTTCAGCACGAACAATATTAGAACCAGCAGAAATTTGCTTAGCTAAGCCAGCTTCTGATTTTCCATATATCCCCCGAGCTTTATCAACCAATGAACTAATATTAAATTTTAATTTTGAAGTAGGGGAACTACTTTGTTTTTCTACCATTTTATCTCCTTTAGATGCTTAAAAGCCTACAGGCGCATCATTGTGTTTTGTTAAGATTTCTGAAAAATATATGAGAGTCTTTTAAAGTATTATAGATGTATTGCCATTTTTTAAATTCTTTATGAGCTACTGCTGAATTTGATTTGGCTTCTTTTATCTCTAGCTTACTACTAACCAACTCTTTAACTTGAGCTTCTGTAATCTTCTTACTTGGCTCTTTAAATTCTGTCCTAATATTAGTAGCTATCTCTGCTTCAATAAAGTCCAAATCATTTTCTCTTTGCTTTACTTCAAATTCAGCAGATGATAAAATATCTGCCAATAAAAGTTGAGCCTCTAAAGATGCCGCTGCAACTACATCCGATTTAATCGTATCAAATGTTCCATCTCGTACAGATTGGACTTGATTCAATACGAATTCAACCAAAGATTCGATACTTCTATTTTCCATAAATCTTACTCACTTTGAACGCTTTTTAGCTTTTCTAAAACTACTTTTGCCTCTTCAACAACTCGACGAGTATCATCCATTAACAAATCAAATTGTTGAGTGCTTTGTCGTAAATGCTGATGTACCATAATTGAAATTAAAAATAAAAATACCTCCATGCTTGCATATGGTTTATTAGATGGCTTTAAAAAAATAATCAAACCATCATCGTTTGTTTCAAACAAACCTTTAAATAAATCTTTTCCCTGAAATGTTGTAGTGTCATACGCAGAACAAATTTCTTGGTATAATCTAAACTCTGAATCTGTTAAATCAATTTTTTTATTATCAATAATTCTAATCATCGACGTTTAAAGCCTCCCCCTCCAGATAACATATTTTCTTGCCTTTGCAATTTAAGCATCCTCTCCGATTCCAAGATAGCATCTGCCTTGGATGGATTTGACCCATTTAACATTGCATGAAGCTCTCTCATTTCACTTCTCGCTAAAGGCTTTCCGGGTAATAAAACTTCTTCTTCTGAAAATTTAACACCCATTTCTTTAGCCGCAATAGCATCATCGCCATTATTATAATCTGAATCCATATCTACTTGGTCTTCACCATACATCTCACCCTCAACATTATTATTAATTTGCTCAACTATAGAGCTATAATCTTTAGATATTTTAGATCTTGTTTGAGGAGATACGCCAGCACGTTGAAAAAATTCACTAGTTTTTTCAGCCGTTTTTTCTTTTAATTTTACCTCTTTTGGAACATGATTATAAAATTTTTCAACAGGAGCAGCGTCTCCAATTTTTTGTAATTTATAATTGTCTAAAAGCCATCCAGCTAATCCTACAGGGTCGTTTGGCATCCTAACCATAGCCTCTTTTAGCTCATTGTATAGCTCTTTTGTTTGATCATCATAAATAGATCCACCGCACCCAGGGCAAGTGTTATTAGCTATAGAATGAACGTATTGTGGTAATATTTCCGCTGTACAATTAATACACTTCATAATTTTCTCCAAAATTAATCATCATTTGATTCTGGCTCCTGGAATTCAGATAACTCATCTATATCTACAGGGTTATTTTTTTCAGCTTCATCTGGCTCTATAATTCCATTCTCTTCAAGTTCCTCATTTGCTTCTTCAATAAATTCTAATAAATTAGAAGATTTTTTCTTTTTTGAATTTGCAATTTTCAATGTTACTTTTTGTGGTTTTAATTGATCTTTAGAAGGTTTTTGAGGTAATCCAGCAATTTTCCTTAACTGTTTAAGAATTAAACTAGCAGTTCCTTCATACCAATTTAAAGAACCAGCAAAATTAATAGCAATGCCAGGTTCAATTACAAACTTAGACCCCATTGTTTTTTTAACATCTTTTTTAAAATGATCTAAATCATCTGGAAATAAAGTTAAACTAATAGAATTTCCATAAGGATCTCGAATTGCCATTTTTCCCATCTCTCTTCCAAAATTCTTTGATGTTTCTTTCTTTATTTTAAAAGTAAAGAAATTTTCAATAATTCCTTGTAAATATCCATAATCAGAAGGAATATCCACTGCAAAGCCATTCTCTTCTTTATCTGGAAAATCTTTAATTAATTTTGCAAAATTAACAGCATGGTTATCAAAAAAGTTAGGATAAACATCAAAAGAATTTCCAGTTAATCCTTCTCCTAAAAAGAAAATTTCAAAGGCATGTTTTTCTGGAATTGTAAAATCACCAATCTCTGGAAAAGGATAGTTAAATATTTGAGAAGCATCTTCTGTTCTTGACAAATAAAGAGAAAGTTTTTTTCTATAATCTGCAGCGTATAAATACATTTGTTTTCTACTCATACCAAAACAATCAAAGCATCCAGACCCAATCAACGCATAAATGCTGTTAATTTTTACTTTTTTAGCACTTACTTTCCGCATAAAATCTTCAAATGAAGAATAAGGACGATGAGAGATAATCTCAGGAATGGCATCATTGCTCATGAATTTTAATGAGTCGAAACCGGTTAATAGAGTATTATCATCAATAATATTATAAGTCATTTCAGATTTGTTAATATCTGGAGGAAGAACTTTTACGCCTGATGAACGAAGCTCTTGTTTAATTTTAAGAATGTTATCAGGAGCATTCTTAGCATTTGAATTAGCTTCTGCAATTAAATTGGCTGTAAGAAATTCTAATGGATAGTGAGCTTTTAGATAGGCTGTCTTGTATCCGGTCATTGAATAAAGAACAGCGTGAGAATTGGAAGTCAATATTCCATTGGATAAATAAAACTGATGATCTGGATGATTAACTTCCAAATCATAAGTTTGATGCATTCCAACAAATTTAATACTTTTAATATTTGACATAATCTATTAGCTTCTGCGGTTTGCAGGTAAGTAAAACATATCTTACTTTCCGTCAAGAAGATAAGCGTCGCCTATTTTGTAAATTCCTGGAATTTTTGAATTTAATATTTCTATAATTTTATCTAAACATTCTTGCTTGAAGTAAGATGAATCAGATTTAATTTTATTTTTGATTGTTGAAGAGGCACGATACTGATCGTAAGAAACTCTAATTAAAGTCCAATTATGTTTTAATATATGCTCTTCTATTTGTGAATCTTTTTGCTGAATTAAGCTTAATTTATCATCTCCAAATATTGGCTTAAAATGAAATACTCCATCGAATTCTACATAAATTCTTTTTTGTTTATCGCCAATATCTAATTGTTTTTTAGATGATTTATTACTTATTAAATTTGAATGAACAAATTGATTTCTTTTAAAACAAAATTCTTTTAATGCCGCCAAGAATTCGTATAATTTAATTTCAGGTTTACTTTGGAAAGAAGTTGTTGCTTTTTTTATACATTTTTCATGAAATTCTTCTGGATTATTGTCTCGCCATCGCTTTAATTGCTCAGCTCTTTTTTCTTGAATATCTTTTCTAGCCGATGTTTTTTTAGCTGTTTCAGATACTTTTTTTTGAAATTCAGGATCCGATTGCTGTTTTTTATTTAATTCTGTCATCAAATCAGAGCGACGTTTTCGCTCTTTTGGATTTGACATAATTGATTTTTTGACGCCCTCAGATACCCTTCTATGAAAATCAGAAAGATCAATTCCTTGTTCCTTTGCTTTATTGTACCAATTTCCAACTAATGCACCGGATTCACTATATTTATCATAAGAATCTGAACACATTAAAGAACCATATGTTTTAATATAATCCTGTTTGGTTATATTATGAATATTAACCACATGAAACTTTAAATTTTTACCATGATACCCACATATTTGACAAACAACATAATCTTTACCTAAAATAAGGCTTTCATATTTCTCTTGGCATTTTTTCTTGCAAGCCTCATAATGATTAATTTTTATAAATTCAGTTGAGCAATAGTTACATTTGTAAATCTCTTGATGTTTTGTCTTGCATGAAGTACAAAAATCAAATCTGTCCCTAGTTAAAAATGCTCCCATTTCTTGCTTAGCTTCACAGCCACAAGAAAATTGAAATAATATTTTAGTTCTTTTTCCGCAAAAATTACCTATTATAGAAAGATTTTTTCTATATTCTTCTGGAATTTTTTCTAAATATTCTTCTAATGTTTTCTTTTCAAATGCCATGTTGACCTACCACTATAGTTAAATTTTCTTTTAAAATTTGCCACAATGGAAGCATTTCATCTCTTTCAGCTGTTCTAAACTTATGATCCATAGTGCATTTTACGGTCTCTCCAGTTGTTAATTCAATTTCAACTAAAGGTAAAATTCCATGATCGTGCTTTGCAACTACTTCAACAAAAATATCTTCTTTTGTATGCTCGTCCCTGGAACGAACATATTCTCCAGATGCAACTTCACCAATTGGTTTAGAGCATAAAAAGCTTCCATCAGAAGTATATATATCAACGCTTTCAAAAACTGACAAACTTTTGTTAAAACCATACCCCTGGAAGCCCTCGATCACATCTGACCATATGCTTGTAGCGATTTTTTCATCTACATTTTGCTTAACTGCATCTGAGATAAATTCAGTTCTTAGCTTTGCTGCCTTTTCAGGATTCTTACCTTTTTCTTTAGTTAATTTCCTGAGTCTATCAGCTTCATTTAACGTCCAGCCTGCAACATCTTGCGCCAAAAACATCAAAGATTCTTCAAACAAGCCGAATCCATAAGTAAATTCGAATGCTCTTTTAAGTCTATCATCTAACAATTGTAATGGCTTCTCTCCATTTCGTACTTTTACAAAGTCCTCACGGATATCAGCTGTAGCAGGTCGTGCAAGAGCATTGATGATTGCCAAATCTACAATACTCTTTGGTTTAATCTTTCTACATAAATCCATTGTTCCGCCAGATGTTCCAAGCTGAAAAACCGTAAATGTATTTCCAGAAGAAATCAAATCATAAGTTTTTTCATCATATTCTTCAAAATCAAATGGTTCTGGTGGCAATGACTTGTTTTGTTTTTTGATAAGAGCAAGACAGTCATCAATAATATCCAATGTTTCAAGACCAAGGATATCCATTTTCACCAAACCATTTGCTTCGGCACGCTCTTTTTCATATTCAAGAACAATGGCGCCTTCTTTATCAACTCTTAAAGGTACAACTTCTTCTAGCTTACGTTTTCCAATCACCAATCCGGCAGCATGTTTAGAAAATGCGGCAAAGATATTTCCCAGTCTTTTAGAATATTTATTTAATTGCGGATAAAACTTTGCATATTCAGAATAAAGAGGAGCTTTATCCATAAGTTCATTTACTTTATGGACATCATCTGGAATAGCTCCAGCGATTTCATTTCCTGATTTTACAGCAGATTTAAAATCACCACCAAATTTAAATACTCTAGAGATGGCTCTTGCATATGGCTTTGGAGTTAATTCCATATAATTGGCAATTTGCGCCACATATTCATTGCCGTATTTATTATAAATATAATCAAGAACTTTATCACGATTTCGTTTAGAAAAGTCCAAATCAATATCTGGCATTGCTGTTTTTTCACGATTTTGGAAGCGCTCAAAAATAAGATTATATTTAAGAGGATCTGCCTCGTGAATTCTTGCTAAGTATGCAATTAGGCTTCCGCCAGCACTTCCTCGCCCATAGCCTGTTGAAATATTATTTTTGCGGCAAAATTCTAAAATATCTGCAACGATAAGCATGTAGCTATTAAATTTTTTACCTGCGATAACTTCAAATTCATCTTCAATTCTAGCTTTATACGCCTCTAGATCTGGTAATTTAGCTCTTGATTTAAGATTTGAATATACAAGGTATCTAAGATATGCCTCATCTTCAGCGCATTCTTTTTCAAGATGCTCATGTTTCCAGACCAAAAATTTCTTATAATCAGGTTGGTCCTTGACTGGAAAATCTGGCAATTCTCGTTTAGTAGGATTTGTAAAAGCAGGATCGATCCAATTTGGAAATTCACATTTATTTGCAAAATAAATGGTATTATCCGCCCATTCTTCTGCTTTTTCTTTATAAAGACGAGAGAAAAATGAAACAACTTCATCTCTGGATTTCATATAAAATTCAGAGACTAATGCGTTATCGCTTGTATTATAATATCTTAATCTATTATTTGATTCTACTGGTTGACCAGAACCGATAGCCAAAACTACATCATGAGCCTCTGCATCTTCTTTATATAAATAATGTGCATTAGTTGTAGCAATCACTTTGACATCTAGTTCTTTGCCAAACTTAATTAAAATATTATTTACCAATGACTGATCGATATAATCATTCATGGCATTTACTTGTCGTTTCAATGCATGCGGCTGAATTTCAAAAGCCAGGTCATCTCCAAAAATATCTTTTAAACGTTTGGCTTGAGCTTTAGCTGTTTCAATTTGACGTGTGTTAATTAGTTGTCCAAGAATGCCGCCAGAACATGCTGTAGTACAAATAAGATCAGAAGAATATGTTTCAAGAAGATTCCAATCAATTCTTGGAAAAGTTTTCTTAAATGCAACAACATTATAATTATTTGCTTCTCGGCTAAGTTTTAAAAGATTTTTATATCCATTATAATTCTTTGCACACAAAATTACATGGCGCCAACGATCATTCTTATTGGCACAAGAAAGATCGTCAACGAAATTAAATTCACATCCCATAATTAATTTTACACCAGATTCCTTGCTAGCAATTAAGGAATCATGGGCAGCTGCCAAGGTAGCATGATCAGTAACTGCAATAGCTGACTGACCAAGTTCTTTAGCTCGGTAGAATAAATCTTTTGGTTTGATTAGTGAATCTAAAATTGAATATGATGTATGATTATGAAATGAAATATAATCTTTCATTTATTAACTGCTGCCTCCAGCAACTGTATAAATTCATTAATTAATGAACTGCCTTTTCCAGAAACTCGAAGAGAAATTTTATTAGTTCCAAATGAAGCAGTTGCAATTAACCCATTTTTCTGGGCGTAAAAAACACCTGAATTAAAAAAATTATCAGGTAAGACGTACCCAGCTTCTCTGAATACGTCTACCTGATATTTACGCAATGGCTTGTCAGTTTCTAATACAGTATTAGATGAGCCGCAACAAGATTTAACTACATGCGTTTTGACAGCCATTTTTTTCCTTCATTGTCCGCGTTGTTCTAAATTCCAAACTAAGAATTTAATCATAATTTGATGCTCTTTAATTGGTATGGTATAAGCTTCTTTCATTTCTTTTACCAGTTGCTTTGCAGCTGCTAGTTTTTCATCTTTTTCCATGTCTTTTTCAAATTGTGAAATAGCTTTTTCGATATCGATAAGCCTTTCTTTAATTTCATCATCTGACATGCTGCCAACTGAATCTTTAATAGATTCAGGTAATTTATTTAGCCATTTTGTTGGAAATTCATTTTTTTCTTCTGACATAATTTACCTTCTTTCAATCAACAATAGTAGAATTTGTAATAACCCAATCAACCGTAGCAGTGTCCTTCATATTTGCAATAATACCAAATATAGAACCATCTTTGGTAGCTTTTGCAATGAAGTCATCTGGATTTTCTCCTGTTTCTGCCGCTTTCATTCGAAGAGAATTTAAAAGCTCACGTTCTGAGAAAGCTGTATCTGGTTCCGCTTCACGGATTGAATCCAAGATCAGGCTTAGCTTAACCGATCTTTCAGATTCGGCAAGTACACGGACAAGAGTTTCTTGTGGCAGCTGGCTTAATTCAACACCTCTGTTTCGAGTCATATTTTGAGCTTCTAGCTCAGTGAGCCATGATGGAACTGCTACCGTATTAGCTTCAATAAGTCTAGAGAGAACTTGATTATTTAATTCATTTTTTTCTTTGTTTCTTACTTGAGACATGGCAATTGAATTAACTTGTTTTTGAAGCAATTCAAATGAACTAAATCCAATTTTCTGTGCAAATTCATCAGTTAATGGAGCTAGATCTGTTCTCATTCCCATATACAATGTAACTGAAAAATCTGCAACTTTTCCTCTAACTGATTCAACTGGGGAATTTTCTTTCATAGCGATTTTAAATTGACGTTTTTCATCTGGAACCATGCCAGAGATATTTTCGTCTAAATCTGAAAATTGCCCAACAGTATATACAAGACCTTCTTGAGTTAGTTCTTTAACTGTTTGACCTTCGCATTCGACTTTAATATCGAGCGTGACTTTATCACCTTTTTGAACGAAATCACCATCTCCATATGGACGAGCTTCGCCGTGTTGTGTTCGCAAGTTTTGAAGTATTTTCTCAGCAACATCTGAATGCGGCTCAGTGGCTGGCTTGGGAAGATCAAAACCTTTATATTGATTTAATGTAACTTCTGGTTTTTTCCAGACGGTCATTTCGCAATGAAATTTTCCGCCATCAAATGATTGATTTTGAACTTTTGGATAAAACATAGTTTTAATTTTATGTTCAAAAACCAAATCATTATAAGCTTCTGCAACAAGTTCTTTTGCAGCAAGTGAGTCAATGGTTGGCTTCATAGCCATTTCAATTGCTCTTGTTGGAGCTTTTCCTGGTTGAAATCCTTTTACAGGGACTTTTTCTTTTTTAATTCGGTCAATTGCTTTGCCTCTAGCTGCTTTGACCTTATCCAAATCTGCAACATATTGCACATTTAATTTACATAATTCAACTTCTTGAACTTGAAGAGTCATAATATCTTACCTTTCACAAATAATATATTTATTCAGTAAACCAGTTTACTGAACTATAATATAAAACATTATCTTTTTTAACTGGTAATTCTACATTTTGCTTTGGTGAAGTAGATGCTAAAAATTTAGATCCATCTGGGCAATTTTCTAAATAATCACAAAAATTACACAATCGACTTGGTTTTGGTTTATAAGCCGCCTCTGAACGCATCATGGCAGCCTTCTCTAAGTAATAATCTTCCACTTCTTTTACATCGTCAAGAGTAAATTCTTTTTTAATTTCTTTAAAGTTCATTTTTGCCATAATGTATGATGTCCTTACTTTTTTTATAGAAGGATCTGTAAGAAACATAACATAGGCATATGTTTTTAATTGAAAAAAATCATTTTTTAAATAATTATCATTTTTAGATGTTTTATAGTCCGCAACGTGCAAGACTTTATCACTATCTAGTTGAATTTTATCAATAAATCCATTTAATAAAATAGTATTTTCAATATTAATATTGAATTCTTTTTCTGCTGCAAGAAAATCGGGAAGTGTATTAGATTTTCTTTGTTCTGATATTTGTTTTAAATA
>Ga0214917_10005510_pt1 | contig 13488 bp, 9 predicted proteins | sample LL_1208_BB_MetaG_FD_177983 | JGI IMG/M metagenome (GOLD analysis project Ga0214917, IMG submission 177983) | Freshwater microbial communities from Lake Lanier, Atlanta, Georgia, United States - LL_1208_BB | ecosystem: Environmental > Aquatic > Freshwater > Lake | place: USA: Georgia | collected... | reverse complement strand
TTCTGACCATTGAACCGGGCACGATCATCCGCGGGGAAGAGGTCACCACCGGTGGAACCAGCACATTGGATCCCGCCGATCCGGGCGCCCTGATCATCTGCCGGGGTGCCAAGATCGTCGCCGTGGGCACTGCCGAGAGTCCCATTTATTTTACCTCCACTTACGACCCGTTTGTTCCCGGTGGTAAGGCAACCATTCCGACTCTTGTGAACGGGGCCACCGTCACTTCCGCCACCATCGACACCAAGGTTGCCGATTATAGTAGCACCAACGCCACCTCCGGGGCCTTGGCTGCGCATAAAAATGATGCCAAGTGGGGCGGTCTGATCATCTTAGGTCGGGCCCCCGTTGGTTTCGGCGGACCGACGGGCTTGGCCGGGAACCTTCAGGTAGCCATCAGTGATAACTACACCGGACAGGCCTACACCAGGAATCCCACCTTCACGTTCAGCAATAGCACGAACGCCAGTATTCCCGGGAACAGTTCCGGATTCAACCTTGAGGCCCTTTTTAATCCGGTGGGGGTTGCCGGATTGACCAACGGAACCAGCGGAACTTTTTCCAAATTCCCTGGGACTGCCCTCAAGGCGACCGTGGCCGACGGCTCCCGCACAGCGACCAGGACCACCCTCAACAACATCCCGGTTTATGTGACCAACACCGCATCTGGTACGGATGTGACCATCAATTACACCACTGTGGGCCAGTCTTTGACCAACAGCGACACCGTGGTGGTCAACTGGGGAGCTGCCACTTTTGGGAATCGGGGGTTGCAATATAACGTTCCCACCAAATCGGGCACTCTTCCCTTCTTGGCGACCTACGGGTACAGCGGCGCTGAAATTGCCTTGGAGTTGACCAACAGCACAGTATTCAGCAGCTCGGCGGTTCCGACCTCGCTGACCAACGTGGCCAGTGCCTATCCCTCAGCCCAGTTGGTGCTCTCCAACACCTATCTTTATGGTGTCATTGTGAAGGCTCCTGCGTTCCTCGGCACCTTGACCGCCTCCAATCTGCCCACTCTCACCATCACCGGGGGAAATTCCCCGGTTCAGGCAACCGCGACCACATCCATCGCGTCAGCGGTCTCCGATCCTTCGGCCATTCCCCTGAAGGGTGGAATCGGTGCCAACTTTATCGAAGGGTTCCAGGCGATTGACGGTTCGGCTTACGGGCTCTCGGCCGCCTACAATCCCACCCAGGACGCGGACGGCAATTCCTGGACCACGCTGAGCGGCGGGATCTATGGCGGCAGCAAGCCCGACGACAACAGCGGGATCATCCGGTTTTGCCGGTTTTCCTACGGGGGCTTTGTGCTCTCCCCGAACAATGAAATCAACGGGGTGACTTACGGTGGAGCCGGAAGCGGCACCGTTACGGAGTTCGTCGAAATCTTCAACAATGCCGACGACGATTTCGAGATGTTCGGCGGCTACAACAATCTCCGCTACGTTGCCGGAATCTTCGGCGGGGATGACGGCTTTGACACCGACATGGGCTACCGTGGCAAGGGCCAGTTCATGTTCCAGTTGCAGAACAACCAAAACGGATCGACCACCAGCAAGGTGACCGGTCGTCCGGCCGCCAACGTGGGCGATAACCTCACGGAAAACGACGGCAACGAGGATCCGAATACCAACACGAATGACTCTTATCCCGGCACAGAGTTCACCTACTTCAATTACACGGGCATCGGCCTCGGATATACGGTTGGCAATAGTGCCTCAACTTCGGACCGTTCCGGGCCCAACTTCAAGGACAATTCGGGCGGTAAAATCCTGAATTCCGTCTTCGTCGAGGCCCCCAAGGGTGCCGTGCAGATCCAGACGCAGACCAAGTTCGTGAATGCAGCCGAGCGATCCGGCGTGGCGATGGTGGCGAACGAGCCGATGGGCGTGTTAGCCTTCGACACCTGGAGTAAGTGCGGCGGCAGCACTTCTGCCGCTCAGACCAACATAACCGCTGGGGGCACCCTCTTCCCGCAGGCCAGCGGGCGGACCTCCTCCGGAGGAAGCACCATCAATGCAGCCGCTGATGTCACCAAGCTGACGGTAGCCGCTTTGGGTAATTCCTTCACCGATGGGGCGGTGGTGGTCAGCACCGGCAGCAACGGACGTCTGGCTGGAGTGAATCCGGTATTGGCCAGCGGAGTTGCAGAGCGCAGCAACGGTACTGATCCCCGCAACTCGGCGGCCATCGCCACCACCAGCACGGGTGGTCTTCAGACGGGAGTGACCACAAACCGTGGCACCTTCTTCGCCGCCAACACGTTCCGCGGGGCCTTCAAGGACTTCAACTGGCTTGCCGGTTGGACCGTTGCGGACAACCTTGGGGTATTCGCCGCCAATACGGTTGAGGTGCCCAACGTTACGCTGACCCGGGTTTCGGGGGTGGCCACAGCCAACTTCCCCACCGTCAACGGGGTTCAGTACAACGTGGAGGTCTCCAGCGATAACAAGAACTACACCCCGGTTGCCACCGTGAATGGGACGGGGGGAACGGTCAGCCAAGGCACAGGGGTGACCAACACCATCGCCTTTGTGCGGGTGACGCCTCTCTAAAGACAGGTTCTTGGGTTTCGTGAAACGGGCCGGTCAGGTAAGCTGACCGGCCCGTTGATTTTATGTGCCTTGTCCTTCTGCCTTTTTTGTTCTTGGCTGCCTGTGCTCCGATGCGGCACGAGGCAACCGTTCCTCCTCTATTGAATCTCGCTTGGGAAAAGACCGGATTGGTCGACGGGGATCCTGATGCGAGGGAGGAACTGCGGGTCGGTCTGGTTCGAGAGGCCGCCGATCGGGCCGATTTTGGCTGGTGTCTGGTGCACATTCCGCAGATGGATCCGAAGGCGAGAGGACTCGCCTACGCCATGGCTGCCTGGGATGCGGCCAACGAAGGTTTTCCCCCCAGGGCAAGGGAACTTCTCCAGGCCGCGGAACAGGATAATTTCATCCGGACGGACGAGGAAACCGCCCGCCTCCAGGCATATCTCGCGGCGAGTGAGGAGAGATTGGGCAGAGAGAAAGAGGCCCAGCGCCGTCTAGCCTCGATTTTGGATGTGCGGGGACGTGGTTATGCCAGGGCGCTCGTGCAAGCCGCGCAATGGGCCCGCAACATGCCTGGCGCGATGGGTGAGGCCGAAGACTTTGCCCCGGAGGCCGTGCCCGAGCTGGTAAAATCGCTGGATGCGGTTTTACGGGACGAGAAACAGGATCTTGCCAGGAAACGCCAGGCACTGCTCTTGGCGGAAAAGATTGTTGCCAAGGCGGATCCCGCCAACGGGGCCCAGGGTTGGTCGCAACTGGCCCTCTCGGCCCACGCTGCCGGGCTCTTGGGTGAGGCGGCCGTTTTTTCCCGGCGCTCGATGGAATTGGCGATGGCGCTGGACCCCCGTACGGAGCAGTACGGCATTTCCCTCGCAGCCGCGGCGCGCGCCCTGGCCCGGTGCGGGGACCGCGAGGACGCCTTCCGTTGCCTGGACCTGGCCGCGGCCAAACCGGGAGTGGTCGCCCTCTTCTTTCAGCCGCCTGTTTTGATGGCGATGGCCGAGGCCCACCAAGCGCTGGGGGATTCCGCCAAGGCGGACGCAGCCTGGCTCAAGGCCCTGGAGGTGGCGCGAAGCCATCATCACCCGAGGGCGCGGAGCATCAATGTGGTGCTGGTTTTGCGGAGCCTTTTGGAGGCCGGCCGGGAGCCCACCCCGGATATGGTCGCGGTGATGGATTCGATTGCGAGGGGGGAGGGGGGCACGGCTGCCTTGCCTCCCGGCTACGTGCGGGTGGAGGCCAAGCCTGCGAATCCGCCGGCGAAGCCCAAGGGAACCAGCAAGTAAACCAGGGCCGCCCCTGGCCCGGAGAAGAGGGCCCGCAGGTCATTTTCAGCCCCGAACACCCAAACTTCGGAGGGGTGGGCTGTCCAAGAGCTCGGCCTCCTGAATCGCTATCCGAAGATGCCGCCCGGGAAGGGAATATTGACAAAATTGATGTAAAACATAGTATGACCATATGATCAAAACGATTGTAAAAGTGGGCAATTCGCAGGGGATAATTTTTGACCAATCCATGATGGAATTGTCGCACCTAAAATTAGGGGATGAGATGGCGGTTTCCTTTCACACGGGGGGATCCATCATTTTGACCCCGTTGCGTCCTTCCATTCCGAAAGAAAAGGTTTCCAGTGTGATTCAGGAGACCATGAAGGAATACGCCCAGACCATGAAAAAGCTGGCGTGAGCGTCACGCCGGCCAACTGTTTTCATCTCACCGTCGAAATCGTCCGGGAAATTCATCAGGCCGCGATTCGTGATTTTGGCGGCTCCGAGGGGCTGCGGGAGCCTGCCTTGCTGGAGTCGGCCGTTTCCGCCCCGCAGGCCACCTTTGGCGGGAAGTCGACTTACTCCTCCGTGGTGGAGATTGCCGCAGCGTATCTTTTTTACCTTTGCCGGAATCATCCGTTTATCGACGGGAACAAGCGCACCGCGCTGGGCGCGTGCGTGGTTTTCTTAAAGCTCAATGGGTTTGTTCCGCAAGCGGACGGACCGGAATGGGAGGAGCTGACCCTCGACGTCGCCGCCAGCCGGATTGACCGGGATGAGACGACGCGGAGGCTGAAGGCGCTGCTAGTTTAAGGTTAAGTTGAAGTTGAAGTTAGTTTCCCGCGAAGAGGCGAAAGGGGTTTTTCGCTACCGCAGAGCTTCCTTCGCTTAAGCTACGGAGGCCAAGGGCGCATAGGGGCGGAGGGTTCCGGGCGTTTTTGGCTATCCATGGAAAGTTGGAAAGGGTCGATTTAGTTTAAGTCTCAAGTTTAAGTTGAAGAAATACCTGAAGACCCGAGCTCGAAAAATTCTTCAACTTTCCCCTTCAACTTAAACTATCCTTGATTCTTCCATCTGCGAAGACCGGCTCGTCCAAGTTTTCGGAGAGGCGTTCGAGTTGCTCGGCGTTTTCCTGGAGCTCGCGGAGGAGCTCGGTCATCCGCGTTTCGAGGAGGTGGATCTCTTCCATCAGCTCAAAATGGCGTTCGATTCGGGAAGTGGGGGCGTGGGAAATCATGGCGAAAGCATTGGCCGGGGCTTCCGGGTTCCAAGGGGAAATTTCGGGGTTCACCAAATCGTCACGTGACCGGGGCACCGGACGGTTTTGGTTTTACAGGGAAGTGGAAGAGTCGCCCCAGGATCCGGGCTTTGGAATTTCCTCCCCTTGGCACTTCCCCAGGAACGGACTTCCGGTCTTTGTTCCGTGAATCAACCCCGATCCCCCCCGACAGCCCGTTTGCCATTCGTAGATCCCAAGGAGAACGTGAAAGCTCCAGAAAAAGTGTTGGTGGGCAACTACTTGGGTTTCAGATGGAGGATTTGTGACAATTTTATGTGTCACCATTTTGTCACTAGGAGAACGGGGTATACGGGTCTTTGTTTGGAGCATGGTCGAGGCGTCTGCTTCCAAAAGTTTCGAGATTTCCGGTTCTTCCGTCCAGCACCGGGAAGCGATGACGACGTGGGGAATCTTGGCTTTGGCGGTTTTTGTCGCCGTGGGGATGGCGGAGTGGTCGAAACGTTCCGCGGCGAGCGAAGTGGTGATGGACCCGAAAATTTTGGAACAGGCGATGGCGAGCGCCGCGGAACGGAAGATGGAAGATCGGAGATCGCCGCAGCCCCTGCAAGCAGTGGCTGGGCGACCGCAGACGCGGTCGGAGATCGGGGGTGCCCCATCTACCATCTCCCAACTCCCATCTTCGATTCGAAGCGTCAGCGGAGAAATTCAACCGAGCGCAGGAGCGGAGCGATGAGGCGCCGGGCGCAGTTTAAGTTTAAGTCGGAAGTTGAAGTGGGCGCGCACGTTCCGGCTTCAAAGCTTACTTCAACTTTTCACTTCAACTTAAACTTAAACTCTCTGCTATCTCCTTCACGGCGCGGCCTGGCGACCGCTGCCGTGATGGCGCTCGCGCTGACCGCGGCGACGGGTTGGGGGCAGCAGTCGATCACAACCGCTGGATCTGCTGTTACTCAAAACTTTGATAGCATGGGGACTAGTGGCACGGCCAGCTTCCCAACGGGTTTTAAAACTAGTCCGACTAATGCTATTTTTAATTGGACCAGTGCCGGACTGACTGCGGTGACGCAAGCTGCCGGGACATCTGGGACTGGAGCCTTAACAGGTACCTCCGCTGCCGGAGTTTATAACTTTGCCAATGGGGTAACTGGTTCCTCAAACGATCGTGCGCTCGGTTTTTTGAATGGTAATTCCTACACCTCCCCCCGAAGCATCATCTACGCTTTCCAAAATAATACCGGGCAAACCATTACCTCGATCACGGTTTCCTGGAATTATGAAAAATACCGCGCTGGCACGCGCGCCTTCGACTGGAACTTTTTCCACGGCAGTGATCCCGCAACTGTAGCAAATGCGGCAACAGGTGGTGATCAATCGTACGGCGCTGACGCGGCAAACGCAGTTGTCGACCCGCCAACTTCGATTGCAAAAACTGTTACTATCACAGGTCTAAGCATCGCTAGTGGCTCAACTTACTATCTTCGCTGGACTTTTACGGGCAACGGAGGAAGTACAAATGGTCAGGGTATCGGCATCGATAATTTTTCGATCACGCTAGGTCCTGGGATCAGTGGCGCAGCGACCGCAACGGCGTTTACCACGACCTATGGCACGGCCTCGGCAGTGCAGTCTTTCACTGTTTCCGGGGTTAATCTCACTGCAAATCTTGTCGCTACGGCGCCCACCGGTTTCGAGGTTTCAAGCGATGGCACGACCTACGGCTCGACCGCCACCTTCACGCAATCGGGCGGCTCGGCCAGCGGCACGCTTCGGGTCCGTCTCAAGGCCGATGCGGCTGTGAGCGGTTCCTACAACTCTCAAAATATCGTTCTCTCCAGCACCGGTGCCACAAGCGTCAACATTGCGACGGCATCCAGCGGTAACGCCGTTTCGACCAAGGCGCTCACCATCACCGGCTTATCGGCCGCCAATAAGAACTGGGACGGGACAACCACGGCGAGTGTGACAGGAACGCCGGCCTATTCCGGATTGGTCAACAGCGAGAGTTTCTCAGTGACCGGAACGGTCACATGGGCATTTGCGGATGCCAATGTGGGATCGAACAAGACGTTGACCCGCACCGGCAGTTACGATGCCCCTTCCTCCAACTATACCGTGACCCAACCGACGTTGACCGCGAGCATTAATGCGGTCGTCCCCGGAGCACCCACGATCACGGGAATCACGGCAGGTAACGCTCAATTGAGCGTGGCCTTTACTGCGCCCTCTTCGAACGGTGGCTCGGCTATCACCAACTACAAGTATTCGACGGACGGAGGCAGCACGTTCACCGCCGTGTCGCCCGCAGCGACGACCAGCCCCATCACCATTACCGGTCTGAGCAACGGCACGTCGTACAATGTCCAGATCCTGGCAGTAAATGCAGCGGGTGATGGCACGGCTAGTACCGGCGTGAATGGTACTCCCACCGCCCCGGCCGTTCCCACCGTGACGGTTGGCAGCTTATCCGGTGCACTTACCACCACTTACGGCGCCGCGTCCGCGGAGCGGACTTTCACGGTGAGCGGTTCCACGCTCACCAACAACCTGACGGTCACCGCCCCAACCGGTCTCGAGGTTTCAACGACCAGCGGTTCCAGCTTCGCGGACTCTCTCAATCTCCCCGCCACCAGTGGAACGGTCTCGAACACCACCGTCTATGTGCGGTTGAAGTCCTCCGCCCCGGTGGCGGGCAACTACAATAATGTCTCCATCACAATCACCGGTGGCGGGGATGACAAATCGGTCTCGACCTCCACCGGCAACAGTGTGACGGCCAAGGCGCTGACGGTTTCGGGCGCCACGGCGACTAGCCGAGTGTATGATGGCACAACTACGATCGCCATCACCGGCGGCTCGCTCACCACGGGATCGGGTGCCGGACAAGTCCTCAGTGGAGATGCCGCTAACGTGACGTTGGGTGGAAGTCCGACAGGTACAGTCTCGAGCAAGGACGTCGGGAACACTAAAAGCGTGACCGTGACGGGGTACTCGCTCAGCGGATCGGCGGCCGGCAACTACTCGGTCACCCAGCCCACGGGCTTGAGTGCCGACATCACGGCCAAGGCACTGACAATCGGGGCACCGACGATTGCACCCAAAGCCTACGATGGAACCACGACAGCCGGCGCCGTCACGGTGGGAACACTTTCTGGATTTGTGGGCAGCGAGACAGTCACCGCGACCGGTGCGGCCGCGGCCTACTCCAGCGCGAATGTAGGAACGTACAACAACGTGACAGTCACCTACACGCTGGCTAACGGCACGAATGGCGGACTGGCGACGAACTACAGCTTGGCCAATGGTTCGGCCACGGGAACGATCACCAAGGCGAGCCAAACGATCAGCGGCGTAAACGCCACCACCAATCAGGTGGTTGGGGCCACTTACGCACTCGGTGCCACAGTCACGTCCGGCCTAACCTTAAGTTATTCCTCTTCCAACACCGGGGTGGCGACGGTGGATTCCAGCGGAAATGTGACGGTGGTTGGGGCTGGCACGGCCACCCTGACGGTGAGCCAAGCTGGGAATAGCAACTACAATGCAGCCACGGATGTAACCCAGGTGTTAACAGCCACCGCGGCGCCATTGGTAGCTTGGGAGGTAACCGGCTTATCAAGTTATGGAGCCTCCCCTTTTGCTGCTAACTCAGCCAACAACAACATCACTGCAACTGGCCTGATTCGTGGATCAGGAGTAACGACCTCTGGAACTGCCGCCACCGATGCATGGGGTGGTAACGGATTCGACGCAAGTAGTCTGGTAGCTGCAACTACGGCTGGTGATGTTGTATCTTTTACTTTGCAGGCCAAATCAGGCTACTCCATATCACTGTCAGGTATTCCGGCTTATAATATACGTCGTTCAGCAACCGGTCCCACAACTGGTCAATGGCAATATAGTTTGGACGGGACTTCTTTCGCCAATATCGGCTCTGCGATTACATGGGGTAACGTTACCTCTGGAAGCGCCGGAAACCCGCAAACAGCAATCGATCTCAGTGGAATCAATGACCTGCAAAATGTACCTAGCGGAACCACCGTCACTCTTCGAATCGTAAATTGGGGGGCCACAGGGGCGACTGGAACTTGGTACATCAATAATATTACCGGTAATGACTTGGCAGTTAGTGGAAGTGCGGATGTTCTTCCTCCTGCAATCACGATCAACGGGGGAACCTCCGGCACGGCGACGGCCTTCACCACGACCTACGGCACGCCGGCAACCGCCCAAACCTTCACCATCGCAGGCAGCAATCTGACGGCTAACATCACGGCCAGTGCTCCAACGGGCTTTGAGGTTTCGAGCAATGGCACCACCTATGGTTCAACTGCGACGTTCACGCGGACGGGGAGCTCAGTCACCGGCGCAACCCTCTGGGTGCGCTTGGCGGCCACGGCCGCGGCCTCCAACACTTACAACAGTCAATCGATCGACCTGACCAGCACCGGGGCAACCACTCGCACGATTGCGACCGCATCCTCCGGCAACAACATCACTGCCAAGCCCCTGACCATCACGGGAATCGGGATTGCTGACAAGACCTACAATGGTAACACCACGGCCACGATTTCAGGAACGGCTGCCTACAATGGCCTGGTTAATGGGGAATCGTTCTCCGTGACTGGATCGCCCACCGCCGCTTTTGCGGATGCTAATGTGGCGAACGGCAAGGGTGTAACGGTCAGCGGCTACACTGCCCCAACTGCCAACTACTCCATTAGCCAGCCCACGGGACTGACGGCCAACATTACAGCCCTGGGTCTGACGGGTTCCTTCACGGCCGCCAATAAGACTTATGACGGCACGACAACGGCGACGGTGACCGGACGTAGCCTAACCGGAGTGTTGGGAACCGATGTGGTGTCGCTGACCGGCGGCAACGCGACCTTCGACACGGCCTCAGCCGGCAGCAACAAGACGGTGACTTTGGCGGGTGCCTCCCTCTCCGGAGCGGCTGCGGGCAATTACACGCTTAGCTCAGTTTCCACGACCACGGCCAACATCACGGCGGCCAGCCTGCCGACGGTTTCTTGGAGCAACGGGGTGATCACCAACTCCAACGGGGTGGGCTCGTTCAGCTATCTCTACAGCGGGCGGAGCAGCAACGGGCTCAGCACGACCTACAGCAACAGCCTGGCTCCGACAGGAGCCGGGTTCTACACGGCGGTGGCGACCTCCACGGACGGCAATTACAGCGGCAGTTCGACGAACAGCTACTTCATCGCCGGGCCGGTGGCGGGGAACGATGCGGTCGTCCGACCGACGAACAACAGCACCTTCCTCATCCCGCGGGCCACGCTCCTGCAGAACGACCAGCGGATTCATACGGACGGCTCCGTCCTGTCCAACAACCTTTCGATCAGCGGGGTATCGCCCGGAACGGGAAGTCCGACGGTGAACACCAACCAGGCGGCCTTTGTCAGCTTCACGGCGGGTGGATCGGGTGTGGAGACGTTCACCTACACGCTGGCCGATGCGGTCACCGGGCTGTCCACCACCGGCACGGTGACGGTGACGCCGCAGGCGAGTCAGAGCTCCTTCGAAATCGTTGGAACCCAGGGTACCCCGCTGTTTGACGGGGTGAACACCACGATCACCTTGACCTTCACCGGTACGGCCAACACCACCTACTACATTTTCTATAAGGGGGAGTTGAGCGACCTCGATTGGAAGAGCGCCGGCGGATGGTACTCCGAAAACGGCACCTTCAATGTGGATATTCAGGAAGCGGGTGACCATGTGTCTGACTGGAGTGGAAGTATGTTCTTCCAGGCAAAACAATGATGACAAAAAACCCATACCTCTCGATCTGGCTGGGGTTGCTCTTGGCCCTCATCCACTCTGGGGCCATGGCGCAGATTGAAGTGGAGAGAACGGTGACCTCGAACATGGTGGTGCCGGACAACGGAACGAGATCGGGCTATTTCATCTGGAGCAATGCCGGCATTTCCGTGGTGAGCTCGACGGCGATCACCCTGAACTTTTCCTCGCCCTTTGCCTCCAATCCCGCGGTTTGGTCGCAGCTTGCCTCCAGTCTGACCTTTGGGGCGGGAGGGGGAACCCCGGTGACCTCCAGTTTGTTCTCGGCGGGCGGCCTAAGTTCCGCTTCCCAGACGTTTACCTCGGAGGGGTTTGACGGCAATTGGCAGAACAACAATCGCTGGGATCTTTCGGTGACCGACACTCAGGGGGGTGGTATCGCCAAGCTGGACAGCTGGAAGTTGGCGGTGGAGGGCACGGCGGCGGGGGCGGGATCGACCCTCGATCTCAGCCAAGGCGGCACGGTGCGGGTGTCCAGCAATGCCGGCAGCACCCAGACGCTGGGGAATGTGGCTACGGGTTCGGCCGGCAACACGGCCACGGTGGAGGCGGGATCGGGAAAGACCCTGGAGGTGGCGGGGGTGGTGAGCGGGGCGGGCAGCCTGACCAAAAACGGCGCGGGGGAGGCAATCCTGAGCGGATCCTCGGCCAACACCTTCACGGGGGCGACCACGGTCAGCTCGGGAACACTGCGCCTGAACAAATCGGCGGGAACCACGGCAATCTCGGGTAGCTCCATCGCGGTGAACACCGGCGGAACGTTGCTTCTGGGTGCGGCCAACCAGATTGCCAACACCACGGCGGTTTCCCTCGGCGGGGGCGTGCTGGACACGGGGGGCTTTGCCGACGCGGCCGGCAAACTGACGGTCAGCGCCAACTCGACGATCCAGGGGCTCAACGGCACCAGTGACTTCGTGTTTTCCGACATCGACCTTTCCACCTACGCGGGGGGCGGGGGATCGGTGCTGACCCTGCTGGGAACCGGGGGCAACAAGATCACCTCGGGCAGCGTGATCCGGATCAGCTCGTCGAACTACACGGGCTGGAGCGGGTATGACTCGACCTCCTTCAATAATTTCCAGAGCAAGCTGAGCTTCAACGACCAGACCCTGCAGGCGCAGATCAACTTCTCGGGCGGGTACACGACCCTGACGGTGGCGGCGATCCCCGAGCCGAAGGTTTACCTGGCCGCGGCGGGGTTGGTGATCTTGATCGGTTGGACGGAGTATCGCAGGCGGCGCCCGCGCGATCGCGCGGCAGTTTAAGTTTAAGTTTAAGTTGAAGAGGGCTTGAGGCTAGGTAGGCCACTTGGGCCCCTGAGACCTGCCCCAGCCCATTCGTGCTAGCCGCTCCGCGAGGGGAAGTGCATTTGGTCCCCTTACACCCCCCCGACCTTTGCGGCTTCCCGTCCGGGGACTAGGGCTTGGGTGCTTTCGCACCCGCGCAATCCGCGTACGCGGGGGGATTCGAAGGGTTCCTTCAACTAATCATTCCGGATATGGACCGGGGTTTCATCCGCTGAAGGGCGAAACTCGGGGTGGCGGATGTGGCCGCCGAGGACTGCGGCGCGGAGGGTGAAGCCGGCGGCGGCGAGGGAGATGAGGAGAACCATCCAGGCGCAACCGCGGACCCAATCGGGGCGCCAACGGAGGAAGATCAGGCCGGCGATGCAGCCCAGGCCGGTGACATAAAGGAACGGGGCGGCCTTTTCGGCGGCATCCTCGTGCAGTTCCATGGCGATGTCGCCGCGGTCGTCGAGCGGGGGCTGGATCTGGGCGCCGTTGAACCGGTGGTAAGCCCTTTCCCCCGTTTGCATCACCAGGGGGGTGGCGAGGTCGGCGAGGAGGCCAAGGGAGAAGGCAACGGCGAGGACGGCGGGGTTGCGGGAGATGAGCCCGGCGACAAGCAGGGGGGCCAGGAGGAGGATGAGGGTGACGGGAAGGTGATTGAGCATCACATGGAGGTGCTCGGGTTGCCAGAAGGTGGGGACCATGGGATCAGGGTGAAGGGAAAGGGGGTCTTTTCCAACGCAAAAGGAACGGCTAGGAATTTTCCATGGATTGGAGCATTCGGCCAAGGGGGGAAACCTGTGCGGGGTCGGGCCGCAAATTTGCCGACGGGGAGGTGGTCTACACGGTGCTGGTGGCCGGGGATGGGGGCATGGAGCGGAAGGATTACGCGGAAGCGGTATGGGCCAGGGAGGAAAGCCGGCCGACCTACTTCTGCTTCTGGAAGGGGCGGTTCCAGCTGGCGCCGCCCAAGGTGGAGAAGGAGCCCCCCGCGGCCCGGGCGGAAGCGGAATTGAGGCGGCGTCTGGCCCAACCGGTGCAACCGCAAAGCCCGGAAGCCAGGGTGATTTTTCTTTTTGCCCTGCTGCTGGAGCGCCGGAAGGTGTTGGTGGTGCGGGAGCGGACCAAGGGGCCCGAGGGGCGGGTGACGGTGTATGAGCACAAATCGACCGGGGAGGTGATCCTGGTGCCCGAGCCGGAAGTGAAGCTGAGCGAGGTGGACCAGTTGCGTGCCGAGGTGGAGGCCCTGGCGGCGACGTGGGGGGCCTAGTTTCCGTCACAGGAATGTTACTTTCAGGGCCTTGCCGCAGAATGATCGCAGGTGGATA
>Ga0214917_10005509_pt1 | contig 13490 bp, 18 predicted proteins | sample LL_1208_BB_MetaG_FD_177983 | JGI IMG/M metagenome (GOLD analysis project Ga0214917, IMG submission 177983) | Freshwater microbial communities from Lake Lanier, Atlanta, Georgia, United States - LL_1208_BB | ecosystem: Environmental > Aquatic > Freshwater > Lake | place: USA: Georgia | collected... | reverse complement strand
CATGTGCTCAGTTATTTCAATACACTCCACACCACTAGGGTGCGAAGTGTAGTGCTTCGGGTTGTTAACGGTGTCAGTCATAAAATCCTCCAGCCCCAGATATCTTCAGTCCAAGATCTTTTCCATAAAAACATTGACCCCATCCTGCCTTTCTCATTCATCTCTGTAGTACTGTAAGTCAAACGCGTTTTTTCAGTGCCGGGGCCAACCCAAAGATGCCTTTGGCTGTAGTGAGGTAAGTAAGCTATACCGTCTAAATAAAACACAGGCTGTTTTACCTTTTCAGCCTTTTTGTTAAAATCCATCAGTTTCATTTAACAATCTCCATAACTTTTTGCCATACCCGATTCACAATTAAGTGGTAAAGAACTAGCCCAACTAGGACGCCACCGCATACACTCTTCTACGTAACGCTGAGCTTCTTTAGCCTCTTCATCTCGTGCGATGCAAGCCACTGCATCATGTACAGTAAGTACAACTTTGTAGCGCTTTGCAATTCGCACCATCTGCTCAGCAATGACACATCTAGCAAGTGCTTGGCATATGTTTTCAATTACCTTCCCACCATAGATGCGTATTGCACCTTTACGCGTTTTATATTCATACTGAACTTTGCCATCAGCTTCTGTTACTTTTTGCAGATCTTCGTACCTTTGCCACAAGCCACTCGGTAATAAAAAACCTTTTTGCTGTGGATCAAATTTAACTACATCGGACCCAAGTATCGCTGCGCTGTTAGTTGTAATTGCTTCGAGACAAGTTTGGGCTTGCTTCCATAAAGCAGGTATTTTTTCATAAGTAGATCTGTAGACGGAGATAATCCTTTGACACTCATCCAACGCAACATCAGTCCCAAACGTCTTGAGTTGAGTTTGGAACTTGCCCGCTCCCATGCCATACCCCGCTCCAAGAATTGTCGTCTTTCCAATGAATCTTTCCTCTTTGGAAATTTCTTCAACCCCCTTATTAAAGATAACAGCCGCCATGATCTTATAGACATCCTCTCCATGTTCAAAAGCCTCCACTAAATCTGTTTGTCCTGATAGCCACGCCACGATCCTTGCTTCAATTTGCGATGAATCCGCATCAATAAGCGTGTATCCATCGGGAGCCTCGATTGCCTTTTTGAGCACGCCTGCATACACCCCACGGCTAGGTAAATTTTGTAAATTTATCTTATCGTCACCACCCCAACGCCCCGTATGCGCTGCATAATATTTAATAGGCACAGGCAGCGGGCCTCGTTCTGAAATAGCTATGAAACGCTGCGTGCGTGTTTCTTCCAGTGTTGTCTTTACACCAAGCCTGGCTGCTACTAAAGTCTGCACCCTGAAATCGTCATGCTCTAACAAATCATTAAATTCTTGGTCAGTTTTTGAAAAAGCAAAAGTTGTTTTTCCGGTGCGAGGGCTAATTTTTTGTGGAGGCTCAACACCAAATTTGTTTAACAATTCAGCAAACTTTTTATTAGACATTAGCTGGGTTTGGTCTACGCTAGCTGCATCAATTAGCGCTGTTTTTTTGTTAACCACATCAGTTAGGTGTGCCTCAAGCTTGCCCCGATTGAGCATCAACGTCGGCTCAATAAACATACGCAATGTGATGTCAATAACTCTAAGCTCCTTAACGGGGAAGCCATTACCCATCATGCGTTTGAACAGCTCGTAAGTAAGCGTATTGTCGTTGCAACAATAAGCACCGTACCGTTCTAGATGATCGGGAGAAAAGTCTATACGCCTTAGTCCAATAGCATCTTCAACTTCAGTACCTTTAGAACCAATCTCGTATCGTTCAGCAAGAACTTTAAGAGAGTTTCCAACGTCAGTACCATGAATAGCACGAGCCATGCACAACGTATCTAACCAAGCCTTGGGATAAATACCAAATATCCAAGAAAGAACAGCCCCATCAAACTGCGTGTTGTGCGCTAATACGTAAGAATTTGCCCAATCAAAACGTGTAAACCAAATTTTAATTTCTTCGTGTGTGCCGCTGAACCATTCTGGTTCTGCATCATCAATAGCAACCGATACTCCAATGACATGGAATTGATCGTGCCGCACGTACTCTTCAGTCGTGTGCGTCTTAAACCCAAGCGTTTTGGAATAATAAGTCTCAAAATCAACCGTTAATATATTCATGTAACCATACCAAAAGCGGATTTGCGGCGCTGAACTTCGGGTGAATCAATCGAATCTTCAGTCAATACAACAAGTACTTTGCGGGTAAAGTTTGTGCGCCGCATTTGGGTAAGGGCTGAATTAATTTGCTGTTTTTCCTCTTCGCTAAACCACTGAGCGTTTAATACTTCTGCAATAAGTTTTGACCATTTGTTGGTGTTCCATTCGTTAGGCCCACCAATACCATCAAAGTCCTCGGGATTGCTTTTGAGGCGATTAAGCAATATGTGCAAACCTTCATTAACATTTTCCATATCAAACCTTCTCTAGTATGTTAACCAAGTCGTTAAACTTTTCCCCTTTGACTAAAATCTTTACACGTTGGTCAACCTCATCAGGAACCTTGCGTAAAATATTTGTGCTGCATAGCCGGTTCAACCTCATGTGCGCTGTAGCTTCACAACCAACGATGGTGTTTTCAAGAAGTTGCATGATAGTTACCTTGCCTTCCTTCCATCTATTCAGCAGCTCACCTAACAGAATTACGTCAGCATCATCGAGCTTGTGCTGCCTCAGCAGCATCAGTGCTTCCGCTAATTTATCAATAGTCATATAGACCTCCTCAAAGCGTAGTAGTGGGTGTTTCGTTCTCGATACCGCAAGTAGATAATGTTCTCTTGCAATAACTGTGTGATGTATCGTCGCGCCTGCCTTTCACAAACGTGCATGTTCCTAACGACATCTTGAGTAGACATAGCAAAACGTCTATCAAATAAACGTCTAAGCTTCACAAGCTGAGCGGCGCTTGGATGTGAGCGACTTTTGACGGAGGTCATAGAAGTTTGTATTGAGTTTAGTGTGGGTAATTAAAGATTGCAAAAGCGCATCGAACGCACTGTAAGATGTCTCATCACAAATGCAAGCGACGCCACCTGTGTTAGCTATTGCATAAAGATTTTTAAGTTGAAGAGCAGTCGGGTCGTTGCCAACAGTCTTGCACTCTACGCCAACAAAGCGTGAGTCCACGCAGGCTACGAGATCAGGCACTCCTGACTTCCCGTAGCCATACGTAGCGGGCATAAAAAAGTACGCACCGTGCTTTGTAAGCACGGTTTTAATTGCGTCTTTTACCTTTGATTCAGGTGTTGCCACGTTGAGTTAGTGTGTTTATACGTTGCTCAAGATACTTGATAATTACGTTGCAGATGTAGTTTTTCTCTTTCAGTTGATCGTTAAGCGCACTTGCCTCTTCAACCTGTTTTTTCACTTTTTCAAGCTCAACGAAATAAATAGATTTTGGCTCAGGTTTAACATCAGGTTCAGGCTCCCTAAAAACTATTTGTTTAGGCGACTTATTAACAGGTGTTAATATGTAGCCCCCGTCTTTCTTCTGTACACGCCCAGCTTTCCTAAGTTTCCAAAGCTCAGTCGAAACTCTGTTGCTACGTGCTACTGGATCAATACTAGGCAATACAGCTTGAGCAACAACTTGACCGGTCTTTATCGGCGCTTTTTGTTTACTTAACACGTGTAAAACTTCTTCTCGTATGCTACGTTGATTTTTCATCTTTAACTCCGTTTAATTGACAAATTGATTTATGTTCCTCTTGAGATAAGTACACAACAATATGATTGTTAGCAAGTTTTCGGCCTATAGTTTCCCCCTTGTCTCGTAAATTAACTTCGCACATCTTCAGCAAAGCAATACGCTCTGCTAAAAATTGCGGCACTACTTTGATGGTGCGACAATCCAACGTACTGTTGTTATACACAGTGATTGAATCGTCACGCCCCTCAAAAAGTGCCACAAATACGTACTTCAACTGTGATTTACCCATAATTTACCGAATAATTTGGGGATTGTCAAGTGTTCTAGCAATTAATTTTGTTCAATCACCCAAAACTCAGAGTCGCTTATCTTAGAACCAACCCTTGGCAAGAACGTATGATCCTTATCAGGCTCCTTATCATGTAAACGTAACAAAGCAACTTGTTGTTGGATGTTTACGGGACAAAGCGAGAACGATTGATAGACTGCTTCAAGCTTAAAGACCTTATCTTCTTCAAGCTCAATAACTGTATCGTCCTGCTTATCCATCTTAACCGATACAGCAACCGTACCGTCTTGATTGATAAGCACATGCTTGAAAACCCCCGTACTAGAAAGTCTATCTTCATACTCTGCAACAAGAGGCGGCCCCCGTTTGATAATTGTTGTGAAATCTTTAGGCCCGATCTCAACGCCAAGCAAAGCAAGCCTAATAATCTCACGCCCAAAGACCGAACGATCCACCGACCAAAACATACGCTCTAATTCTTGGTTTGGTTGGTTAGTCCAATTCTCGACCTCTGCCTCAATCCTAGAAAAAGTACGTCGTGCAATTTCATCTAGTGTAAACGGATGCAAATAACTACGAACCCATTTAGCCATCTTTCGCAGATCGTGAGTTGTACGAGAGCTGTGACTTTCATTGTGGCGACCAAACTTCTTGTTCGCAATCAACCGACTATGCAAGGTGTACTCTCTACGATTTTCAATCGGGTCAAGCACCCAAGACAAGAACCCAAGCACCTTATGGTGCTTGGTAGGATAAGACTCAAACCGCGAGTCGATGATGTCGATGTGTCTCTCATTTTTCTGTACGACATTTACTGCGTAGCTGCTGACATGCTCTCTGCGCCACTGAGTAAATAGATTCTTCACTTCTAATGGAGCATCGTTGGATAGATTTACGTTCAACATGATAAGTCCTTAATGGTTAACACCTGTTAGTTAAAACATGCTCAATATATCGTCTACTTTGCGCTTGGTTCTGTGACGCAACTCGTCGCTATCTCGTAGTTCGTCTGCTGATACACCAACAATGGTACGCTCCAGTTCCTGACGCACTTGTTCTAATTTGCTATCGTTTGTGACGTTAAGTTTGGACATCAAACCACACAGCTCTAACGCATTTGAAACCAACGTATCACGAAAGATCTGCGTAAAGTTCTGATTGCCATCCTTATCAACACGTGGTGTCGCTGCATCTGCCAGCTTGTCCGACATCTTTGATAAGCAATCACGCAACCGGTCCCAGATGTCCTGCATAGCATCTGACAACTTCGTATCAAAAAACTTCTGATACTGACCCATCAGTTCTTGCTTGGTGCTTTCAAAAGAATCAATACGAAAATCACCTTGCTCTGCCACCGGAGAGAACACAAAGTTGAACCGAAACTTTGCAAGCAACTTGACAACATCAGGGTAATCATCGGGATTGAATAGATCACCTAACTGAAAAGCAGCCGCGCTCACCAACGTTGAATACTCAGCAATAAAATCCCTAACGCCTTCGTTGAATTGCGTCTCGTAGTCCGACAGCTTAGACTTGTAGTCAAAGAAGTTAGCCATTGGTAACAACCTTGACCCACTGTCCGACCAAGGCAACGTCTGCTCGTAGTGCCACATGCGAATGGCTGCGACAAGCTTTTGCAAGTCGTCGAGCTTCTGAGTACCCGCAAGCAACTTCTTGTGGTAGTTGCCTGCACTGGTTTTAGTGTTCTTGGCGGTGTCAATTTCGTTGGATACCTTCTTATCCATCTTGCGACCCGTCCACACACCGATATTCAAATCAACTAAAACTGCACTATTTTGTAACATGATTCACTCCTAAAGTTATTAACACGTGTTAGTCTTTGATGTACACTGACTTACCAACCGAGGCCGATATATTCTGTGTTGTAATACCCCACAGCACAGGACAAGGCCATTGACCTCCCCAACCATCTACGTACCCATCGGTCAAGACAATCGCACACTCAACCTTGATTTTCTTATCCCGAATGTATTTGGGAATACACGCGGGGCTAGTGCCTCCACCACCTCTTGGTTTTGTTGTTGATATCAAGCTATCCAATTGATCGTGCTCATACTTCTCATGCTGGCACACCTTAGTATCCCAATACAGCAAGTCAATACCATCAGGCCGCACTGTCTCGCACACTCGTTGTACTTCACCAAGAAACTTGCCAATCACCACGTTGTCGATTGACCCCGACATATCAAGCGCAAGCACCACACGCCCGATAGATTCCCCGATCATAGATGGCATATAAACGTCCTGTGCAATCCACCTACGAGATGGCCTGCGCCAGGTACTAATATCCCTCTCCTGACAATAAGATGTGATGTAGTCACGAAGTGCTTCGCGCCAATCCACCGTTGCCTTAAGCGCTTCGGATATCTCACGTGGTACGTTGGCAGACATCTTTCCGGCAAGTATCGCACCCTGCCGTAACGCTTGGTCGATCTCTCGCGCCAACTTCTCGCGCTCCTCTTTACCCATGCTTTCAGCATCACCAAACTGGTGCTCATCAAGCCCATCAGGTAACGAACCCACAGGAATATCTTTACCGTTGGGGTCACCCTTAGTTTTGATGCGAATCTTACCTCTCTTATCCGCGTCATCCATCAAGCGACGAAATATCTCGCCAGTGTCTAACCCACGAAAATCAGTATCGAGCAACGCATCATCAGGTAGCCTTACGTCTACCCCACTCGGATCGGAGTCCTCAATCAACAAGTTAGTCACGTAGTCTGCCGCGATGTTGGCAATATCTGCCGACTTCTTAAACAGATGTTGCCATACGGACAACTGACGCAACGCTTTGTGAATGTTCTCGTGAAGCACCACAGCTTTTACTTCACGCTCATCAAGATCTTGCACAAACTTGCGACCGTAGAAAACATCTCTACCGTTAGTGGCCGCAGTCGGCATGTCGTTAACTTCTATCTTGCCAATCATAAACACACCCGAATACAGGCAATACTTTGGGTGCTTCATCAAAGACACGTGCGCTTTTTGAATGCGCTGTTCAGCCGTAAGTTTATTACTCATTTCAATTAACTCCTGTTAATAAGATTTAGAACAACCACTGATTAGCCAAAGCCCAATCCTTAAAGTCTTTGTTCATCACGCAGAACGCTTGCTTGGTAGGCGACTTCATAACGCTTGAAGCGAAGATCGCTTGCCACTCTTTGTCCATACGTTGAACGTACTGCATCCACTTGGCGAGTGAATCGCGCTCTACTTTAGTTACCGCAGAGAACACCAAGATACAGCGAGCCACCGCATCCTCGGGTAACTTAGCCGTAAGTGGCGAAGCAAGAATCGCATCCCACGTAGGCATCTTGTCCACCACCGTAAAGAAAGACTGCATATCACGAGCGGCTGTCTCGCCAATCGTGCCTGCCAACAAACTAATCGTCAGAGAGTCACCAAGCTTGGCACGCTGCTTGGCAATGTGCGATGCTTTCTCCAACGATCTAGGCGTAACGAACGCAGTCTGTCCAGCCCGTACCGGATTGAAGATGTACGGGTTTTCTGATTGTGATGGGTCCGTATAGCTTGCAAGTGCATGTGGAAACTGCTTTACCCACGCGATGATCTCAGGCGCAATGTCCGAGTTGATAGCCCACTCGATCCATTCATCTGAGTCTGGTTTACGCACCTCGACAAACGCCACGCGATTGCGAGCATGCGCCTCCAATAAGTCACCGACACCATCACTTGCTTTGTTCGTAGTACCGAACACGTGAGAACCTTTTGGTAGATAGTCAGGGCCAATACGCTTCTCAAGCATGAGAGTAAGCAGCACGTTCTTCACAGATTTCATAGCCTTACCAATCTCGTCGAGCATGACAATGACCGGACGGTTGTTGTACATCTTGAACCGATCATTAGGCGCAAACTTAGTGACTTTGTGCCTGTTATCACCTGTTAATACGTCAGTGGTGTAAGGCAAGGCAAAATCACCAAGGTCAAGCAGAGTGCAGTCGATGTACACCATGTCATGCGTAGGTTTAAGAGACTGCGCGTAGCTAAGCATCGAGGACTTACCGATCCCTGGTTCGCCCTCACCAATGATGGTGACATCTTCACCGACTGTAACGACAGCTTTTGCAAAGTCTTTGAGAGACACTTTGTGTCCAAAATTAATAACAGCCATTTAAAACGCTCCTTGTGGTTAAATTTACTACCTGAGTTTTTACTACAATAAGAATCATTATAACATATTTGTCAAGCAAATCGTACACATACGATATCTTTTATGGGCTTTAACTGTGGTTCTCTCTCCTTGGTTGTGTGAACGTCTGTAAGTCTGGTAATAAGTCTCTTTGTCATGTCGTGAATAAGCGTAGGATGAATCCTCCTGTCATGCTTAAATTCTGTAGAAAAACGCCAAAAGTCACCATTTGCGGTTGAGGGAGGCGGCGGTACGTGTAACGACATGCGCGACTCCGAGTAATGTGCATGATGCGTCAAGCAAAACAAAAGATATGGGTACGTCTCGGCATCCTGCATGTCATGTCGAAACATGTACTCTATAGCTCTTTCCGTAAAATTGTTATAGTCATAAACACTGAACGGCTTTTTAGACGGCGCAAAATCAGGATGTTCGTGAAACTGTTTGTACAACTCGATCCTTGTAGTGAGCATTAGCCAACCGTCTGACATGGCAACCATGTTCTTTACATACTGCAAAAACGGAGCAAACTTAGTGCGTTGCTCTTTCATCTTTACACGATCTATAACACGTTGTTGCATAATGATTGGACGAGGTGTTGTGTAGATAGGATATGCTTCCGACGCATTAACAGGTGTTAACCGTAAAACTGTATTTTCTTTTGGTAGCGGGATCACTACGTTGTTTGCAACCCGCACCCACAAGTTTTTGTATGCGTATGAGACGTGCAAAGGTGTATGTGAATAAATAAAATCAGCCTTCTCCCCGAACGCTGCACCGCCATACATTAAGAGACTGTTGTCGGGAAGGAAGTCAACGACCCTAGCGTTACGAAATACTGCTGAGTACACCACTGTCCCATCAGGCAACGTGTTTTGGGCAATGAGTTCGTCTTGATGCCTGCGGTTACCGATAGGACGCAAATTGCCCGCACGCCCACGTATGGGCTTTACGCTGTTGTACAAGTTACGCATGGCTTCGTACGAAGAAATCCATCCTGAAAACTGCGTTACCTTTCTTTTGCGATATGCCATCTGATTAACTCCTGTTAACAAATTTGAAAATCAAGCTGTAACGATGCAACGGGCACAGTGAGATACACCCACTGATCGCGTGGCAACAACTTACGCACCACTACTGTGTGGGGCGGATGAATCTCAAGCACCTCGTAGCGAGTGCGGAACCCTTTGTAGTTTTTACGAAGAATCACCGCACCCACTTCGACAACCGCGCCTGATCGCTTATCAATCAGAACGGGCTTCATACTCGTTCTACTGATTCGACATCCCAAGTCGAGTCTTTGATGTTTGTTGGTTGAGTAGCTAGCATCTCAAGTTCTTCCCATGCTTTGTCTATTGCCTCATCTTTTGATGATGCTTCGACGGTTACGACGACGTACGATGTACGTCTAAACTCTACTTCATAAGTTTTCATTGGGTTAACTCCTGTTAATATGTTTACTGATTGTGTTAACGAGCACCTGGTAGTTTTGTTCGTCAGTTATCGCACCCCCTTTGTGTTGACTGCGGTTAGAAGATCACGAGACTCTGGTGAAACGTAAACGTAGTTAGACTTGTGCATGGGGACAATGCACCACAACTTGCGCTTGGCTTGGGCTACAACATCACCACAGGGTAGACATGTTGTGTAGCCAAGTTGGGCGCGTTTGGGATTTATCCCTGCGCCGCAAGAACAGATTGGTGGGTCTGTCCCAGCGTGTTTTGCTTGTCCCGAAAAGTACGACATGATAAATACCTTGTAGATCAATGGGTTAGCTTGTTCGTTGTCAGGTTTGTGTCATGTTCCGAGTTTATAAAGCACTTGCCGAGATCGACATCGGCTAAGTCTATTGTAAACTTTACATTGTAAACCAAAAAGAAGTCCCGTATATATATATATATATATGGAACATGACACAAACCTGACAACGAAGGCGATAAGTTACTGATTTCAAACGAAAAAGCTTTGACCTGATTTCTGGGACAGAGCTGACACAAGCGGAACAAGGTGCTGCAACATAACGTGTGGCTGCTGCTGCATCATCAGCAAGGGAACTATCACAGGAAATAAAGTGCATAAAAGGCTAAAATTAACGGGCAATAAAAAACCCCGCCGAAGCGGGGTGGTGGGTTGTGCGATCCTAGATAATTCCATAGAACCATAGGGCTATTGTCATCATAAAGATAGCTAACATATAGCCAAGCATAAAACAATCAATTTTATCCATGTGCAATCCTTTCAGTGTAGGGGGCAAGCTTGCCCCCTTTGGGTTAACACGTGTTAATCTTCATCGCTTGCTACGATGGCAAGCGCTTGTTTGAGATATCCAAGCAAGTTCACAACATCGTAATCGGGTGATTGATCCTTCTCACCCTTTTTGATCGCGTCAAGTATCAAATCAGCAATCTTGGTTCGGGTTGTAGCTGTTACACTTTCGCTTTCGCTTTCCTCTTTCGGAAAAGCATATTTACATACTCTTGAAAAGTACGTGTGGGCAATCGCTCTTGCGTCTTTTTGTTGTTGCACTTGGGTTGCGTGAACAAGTTTATCGTGCTCACTAAGCCCCTTATATTCTTTGGATCGCTTAGACAACAAGACGCGGGTTAGTGCTGTTCGATGGATTTGTGACAATCCTGGGATTATCGCGTCAGCAATAAACTGCGCCTTCACTTCCATGAGTGCGCTTTCACTACCGAACACTTTTCGCACTTGCTCGCCAGTGGCGAGCCATTTACCCTCGATCTTGATCGAGCCATCTATTACAGATGTAACTTGCTTGCACAGATCTACATATGATTGCTTGTTTGCTTCCATTTGAAATGCTCCGTTGATTGATTGAATGTTTAGCCGATCGATTGATCGACTGAAAACAATTATATCATAACACCCTGAAAATCAGAATTGTTCGGGTTAACACGGTTAACCCGATCCCCTAGCTCGATCCGGCCAGCCCGACCCCCACCGGCCCCCCCACCCCCCAAACCGCTTGCATGGAACCGCACCGCGCCACGCAGCTTAATCTGCACATCCCATCTACTTATCCACAAGCTTTACAAAGACCCCCCTCCCCCTGTCTTTTTTACTACGTTATATAACAAATTGTTATATTAGAAACACCCCCCTTGTATTTTTGGTTCCATGTGATAAATTCGCAATACTTGCAAGGAGCTACAATCGCACCATGCCTATTATTGTTACGCCAGAAACTAATATACCCCTACCGTTTGATACAACACCGCAAGAGCTAAAGTCTTTTAGAGATAAGGCGCATGCTTATTTTGTGACTGTAGAAGAACTCGTAAAAAAGGGCTTAGATCCTATAGTCACAGATACCGACAAGTCGATTGCCCATCAAGCATTTGCTACAAGTAAACTGCCAGCCCCTAAAGCTATTACGCCGGGAGCTATACTTAATTTAGAGGCGATGCTTACAGACTGGGACCAAGAAGTTATGGATGTGTCCCGTAGGCTGCGTAACTACGTAACTAATAAATTGATATCAGAGACGGTAGACCCAGATCCTAAAGTTAGATTGAAATCTTTAGAGTTGTTGGGCCGTGTTGCCACCGTGGGTTTGTTTAGCGAACGCATTGATATCACAGTAACTCATCGAACCATTAACGATATTGAAAACGAACTTAAGAAAACACTTGAGTTATTTAATGGTGATGTAGTTGATGTGACGCCGCACGAACCCGTTAAGTCACTTGCGACGTTGGATGTAGCTGCAGAAATTGGCGAGGTAGATAGTGGACAACACACTGCTAGCTAAAGCGGAAGCATTGCTTCCTAATTTACCCCCTGCAGCTCAGCAAAAGATAGGGCGGCTAACTGCCGAACTTCGGCGTGCTAAAACTAAACAGTTAGTTAAAACTGACTTTATGTCTTTTGTTAAATATATGTGGCCAGGGTTTATTCATGGCAAACACCATACTAAAATGGCTGAAGCGTTTCAGCGTGTAATAGAAGGTAAAACAAAACGGCTAATTATTAATATGCCGCCCCGTCATACTAAATCTGAGTTTGCATCTTACTTATTACCGGCTTGGTTTTTGGGTATGTACCCTGGTAAAAAAGTAATTCAAGCATCCCACACTGCCGAATTAGCTGTGGGTTTTGGTCGTAAAGTACGAAATCTCGTTGATTCTGACGTTTACAAAGACATTTTTCCTGAAGTATCACTACAAGCAGACTCTAAAGCCGCCGGTAGGTGGTCTACAAACTACGCTGGTGAGTATTTTGCTATCGGTGTAGGCGGTGCGGTTACCGGTAAAGGCGCAGATTTATTAATTATTGACGACCCACACTCAGAGCAAGAGGCTGCACAAGCTGAATATTCCCCTGATATTTACGATAGGACTTATGAATGGTATACCTCTGGCCCTAGACAGCGTTTGCAGCCGGGGGGAGCAATCATTATTGTTATGACTCGTTGGTCAAAACGTGATTTAACAGGGCAAGTTATCAAAAGTTCCTCTCAAAGAGGGGGTGAAGAGTGGGAAGTTATTGAATTTCCAGCCATTTTACCTAGTAATAAACCACTTTGGCCCGAATTTTGGTCTAAACAAGAGCTGGACGCTCTGCAAAAAGAACTTCCCCATGCAAAATGGATGGCGCAGTATCAGCAAAACCCTACTTCTGAGGCTTCGGCTATCGTTAAACGTGAATGGTGGCAGATTTGGGAAGATGACGAAGCCCCCGATTGCGAATTTACCCTAATGTCTTGGGATACGGCGTTTGAAAAAAACAATCGCGCTGATTATTCAGCAATGACTTACTGGGGTGTGTTCTATAAAGACGACCATAATGGGGTTCGACAAGCTAATATCATACTTCTCAATGCTATGCGGGACCGAATGGAGTTCCCAAAACTTAAACAAGTAGCATTGGATGAGTATAAAGAATGCAAACCAGACTCAATCATCATAGAAAAGAAGGCTACAGGGTCTCCTTTAATCTATGAAATGCGGGCTATGGGTATTCCTGTACAAGAGTTTACGCCAAGCAAAGGTAATGACAAAATTGCAAGGCTTAATGCGGTAGCAGATATATTTGCAAGTAGTAGAGTATGGGCGCCTAATACACACTGGGCAGAAGAAGTCATTGAAGAAGTCGCAAGTTTTCCTGCTGGTGAACACGATGATTATGTAGACTCGGTATCTTTGGCATTGATGCGGTTTCGTAAAGGTGGCTTTATTCGTACTTTGCTAGATGAAGAAAGCGAACAAGTCTTTTTTAGGCGTAAAAATCAATACGCTTACTATTAGGAATAGATCATGGCTACAAGCAGCTTTTTTGATAAGTCGTTAAACCAAGCACCGATGGGGCTAACAGACCGCGATGATTTGGAAGAAGGCCCAG
>Ga0214917_10005508_pt1 | contig 13491 bp, 13 predicted proteins | sample LL_1208_BB_MetaG_FD_177983 | JGI IMG/M metagenome (GOLD analysis project Ga0214917, IMG submission 177983) | Freshwater microbial communities from Lake Lanier, Atlanta, Georgia, United States - LL_1208_BB | ecosystem: Environmental > Aquatic > Freshwater > Lake | place: USA: Georgia | collected... | reverse complement strand
GAGGAGGCGGATAATGGCAACCGCTCCCAGGTGCATTGGGATCTGGTCTGTCTGCAGGACAAGGCCCAGGGCGGGGGCCGGATCTTTTTTGACGGCAAGCTGATCCGCGAGGACGGCCGGTTTGTGACGAAGGAGCTCGCCGGACTCAATCCGGAACGGCTGGCGAGGGTTCTGCCCGGATGAACCTCCGGCAGACGCTGGTGGAGTTGGCCGAGCAGTCCGGGGCCAAGGATCTGCCCGTTTGCGAGCAGGCCGTCACCGCCGCCGGCTCGGACCAGAGGTCCATGGTGAACGCCCTTTTGGACACCGGTCAGGTGGATGAAAAGGTCTTCGCCCAAAAACTGGGGGAAAAACTGGGCCTACCGGTTTGGTCGGGAGAGATCCCGCCAATTCCTGCCCCCTTGCGGGAGAAGTTTCCCGCCCGCATCGCCCTCCGGCATCGTCTGTTGCCCGTCACCCCCGAGGAAGGGCAACCCCTGCCGGTGTTGGGCTTCGACCCTTTCGACCATTTGGGGCGCCAGGCTCTGGCGGCGTTTTGGGAGGGGCAAACCCGTTGGATGCTGGCACCGCGCCGAGGAGTCTTGGACGGGTTACGGGCAGGCTACGGGGTCGGGGCGGAAACCTTCGACGAAATCCTGGAAGGTCGAGGGGACCTGCCGCCCCCGAGCGACTTGGAGCAGGAGACCACCATTTTGGATGCGGACGATTCCGAGGCTTCCGTCATCAAGTTCGTGAATCAGATCATCCGCGAAGCCCTTCAGGAGCGCGCTACCGACATCCACATCGAGCCTCTGGAAGATGATTTGCAGGTCCGATATCGGATCGACGGGGTGTTGCGGAATATTCCGGTGCCCCCGCGCATCAAGCTCTTTCAGGCTTCGTTGATTTCCCGAATCAAGATCATGGCCCATCTTGACATCGCCGAGCGGCGCCTGCCGCAGGACGGCCGCATCAATCTGGAATTCGAAGGGCGCCCGATCGATGTACGTGTGGCGACCATTCCCTCTGTCACCGGGGAATCGATCAGTCTGCGCTTGCTTGGGCAGCAACGGTTTGATTTCGCGCAACTGGGACTGAGCCCGGTGAACGAACAGAAGGTGCGGAGCCTGCTGGCCTTGCCGAACGGGATCGTGCTGATCACCGGGCCGACGGGTTCCGGAAAATCCACCACCCTTTACACATTTCTGGCCTCCCTCAATTCGAAGGATCGTCGCATCGTCACCATCGAGGATCCGGTGGAAAATAAAATCCCCGGGGTGGTGCAGATTGCCGTGAAACCGGAGATCAACCTGACCTTCGCAGCCGGGCTGCGCAGCATTCTACGGGGTGACCCCAACGTGGTGATGGTCGGAGAGATGCGGGACGTGGAAACGACGGAAATTGCCATCCGGGCGGCCCTGACGGGGCACCTGGTTTTCTCCACCTTGCACACCAACGACGCCATCGGGGGAATCACCCGGTTGGTGGATATGGGGATCGAACCGTTCCTGGTCGGATCCTCCGTGCGTGCCTTTCTGGCCCAGCGGTTGGTCCGGGTGCTTTGTCCTTGGTGCTGTGAAAAGGGCAACTATTCGGAGAACTACATCCGGGAGGTGGGGATTCCGGCTGAAAAAGCGGCCACCGCCCACCGGGCGGTGGGTTGTGACCGCTGTCGTCAGACCGGCTACCAGGGCAGGCGGGCGATTTATGAGATCTGTCTGGTCACTCCGCAACTTCAGGAAATGATCACCCGGCGGGAGTCGAACGCCGCCTTGAAGGAAATGGCACGTTCGCAAGGCATGCAAAGCCTGCGGGATGACGGTTGGGACAAGGTGGCCGAGGGAACCACGACGATCGAGGAGGTGGTCCGAGTCACGGCCACCGAGGCCAGCCGCAACGGAACCGCCTAACATGCCCGCTTTCACGTACGAGGCGATTGTTCCCGGCGGGGGCAGAACCCGGGGAACGTTGGAAGCCAAGAGCCGGCAGGAGGCTTTGGCTCACCTGAGCCGACAAAGACTTCAGCCGATTCGTCTGCAACTGGAAGGGGCAGCCGGGCCACGTCCCACCGCTGCGGAGCCGGGAACGGTTCCGGCTCAGGAGCGGCAGATGAGCGAGGCGCAAATCATTTCCTTCACGGAGGAATTGGGGGATTTGCTCGACGCGGGTTTGCAGCTGGAAGGGGCGTTGCGGATGATGGAACAGCGCTCCGAGGCCTCTTCCCTGAAGGCTGTGGCCCAAAGCCTCCGCACCCAAGTTCGCGAGGGGGTCAGCCTGTCCCGTGCCCTCAAGGCGGCTTCGTCCAGTTTCTCCGACCTTTACTGCAACCTCGTGGCCGCAGGGGAAGTGAGCGGTGCGCTGGGCTCCATTCTCCAGCGCCAGGTTTTGTACCTGAAAAAACTTAACGACCTCAAAGGACGGGTGGTTCAGGCCCTCATTTACCCCATGTTTGTGACCGGTGCCGGGATTCTGCTGATGGTGTTGTTTGTCGTGGTTCTGGTGCCGCAGTTGGAAATGCTTTTCAAATCCCAAACCCCACCTCTCATCACCCAACTGCTACTGGGAACCAGCCGTTTTTTGGTTCGATGGGGCTGGCTGGTATTGGCGATGTTGGCTTTGGGGGGGGTTGCCTTTTGGCAGGCCATCCAAAAACCGGCGGGGCGGCTCTGGTGGGACCAGTTTCGGGTCAGAATTCCCGTGGCGGGCCCCGTGTTGGAGGCCTCTTTCTACGCCCAATTCAGCCAAACCTTGGCCAATCTTCTCAGTAATGGCGTGACTCTCCTGCAGGCCATGAGCTTGGTCTCCAAAGCCACTCCCAACAGTTATTACCGGATCCGCATGGAAAAGGCCTCGGAGCAGGTTTCGGAGGGATACTCCCTGAGTCGAGCCTTGCGCCAGGTGGGCGGATTTTCCGACATGTTTCTGGATCTGGTCGCGGTGGGGGAACAAACGGGGGAATTGGCCAAGGCTCTGGACAAGGCCGGCGCCCGGTACGAAAAAGAAATGGACCGGCGGATCCAAAAAATCACCGCACTGATCCAGCCGGTGATCATCGTCATCATCGCCCTGGTGGTCGGGGCGGTGGTGTATTCGATCATCACCAGCATCTTCGATGCCATGTCCGGGATGCGAAAAAGCCTCTAACAACTTGTTCCCTCCCTTTCGGGGGTTGTTCACTCGTTTCGTGAGCAATCCACCGCGTTCCCCGCCGTCTTCCGTTTCGACCCTGCCATGGTATTCCCATGGGAAAGCAGCAGCCGATCGGTCGCCGGTTGACGGGCTCCATCCTCTTTTTCTGGTGGGTTTCTCTGCTTCCCGCCCAAGCCCCGCCCAGCGGGGAGATTCCTGCTGCCCTTTGGGACGCCTCCCAGCCCACGGCTGGCTCCCCATGGTTTGGCCCAGTTCAGGTCTCTTCCGCGGTTGGCATGACGGTTTGGCGGGCATCGATCCGTCCGCCGCCCGGCAACGCCCGTCTGGCGGTGACTCTTCTTTTTGAGGAGATCCAAGGCGGTTTCGCCCGTTTGATCTGGCAGGGGTCAAATCGTGCCCTGACTCTCTGCAATAATCTCTACGAGGGGGCGGCTCCTTTGCATTTGCGCACCCTGCTCTTGGACCGTGAGACCTTGGCGGGTCCTGGCCAACTGGTGTTGGAGGCGACCGGCGATCGTCCCGTGCTGCTCCGGGCGGAGCTTTCCTGGGTGGAACCGCTGGTCCTGGCAGCAAACGGCCGCACCCCTCCCGGGTTATATTTGGCGCCGTCCGGGAAAATTTTTCCTGCGGATGAGTTACAAGGAACGGGACGCCGAACTCCCCAGGATGATCGACGCGGCCGGATCGTCGATGCTGTGCTGGATCCGGGGCCTGTTTCGGTTCCCCCGCAAACGCCGGTCCGCTTCCTGGTTTCGATCCCGGCTTCCCCCGCCTACGCCAGGCTGGAGGCGCAGGTTGCGGGTCTGGGGCCAGGGGAAGAACCTTTTTTGAGTGTCAATGGGAAGCCTTTGCCGTCCGTCGCTGTGGAGTTGCCGGGATTGGACGATGTTGGCTACCGCTCGATGGCTGGGGCAGGGGATCCCGCCTTTGGAGGCTGGCGTTCAGTCGCCGCTTTCGTTCCGGTCGGCTTTCTTCGGGCCGGGGAAAACGAGGTGGAGTGGCTGGGCCCTTCTGTTTCCCGTGGATCCACCCTTCGGCATTTTCGCCTGCAGGTGAATTACGATTCAGCTTCCCCCGCTTCCGCGTTGGTCCATCCCCCGGGGCCGTTTCCCTCCCCGTCGGCTTCACCGTCTTTTTCAGCGGATCCGGGCCGGCTTGGGCCGACCCCCCGCTTGCGACTTGGGTTGTCATCCGGCGCGGGAGGCGTAGGTTTACGAACGGAATGAAGATGAAACGTTTCCGCTTCGCCCAGGCACGACCCTCGGCTTTCACCCTGATCGAAATCATGCTGGTGGTGGGAATCATCACCGTGCTGATGGGATCCGCCATCTTCATGCTGACCGGCAACCTCGAGTTTGCCAAGGAACAGCGGGCACGGGGCGACATTCAGGCCATCGTGACCCAGATCCGGATGTTCGAAATGAAAAGCGGAGGGGTTCCCCTGAGCGAATCGCAAGGACTTCAGGCTTTGGTTGGTAAGGGCAAAGGCTTTGAGGAGCTGCCCAAGGATCCGTGGGGGCAGGATTACAAATACAAAGTGGATGCCGCTTCGGCGAAAGGCTTTCGGGTCTATTCGACCGGCCCGGACCGGGTGGACAACAACGGCAACGGCGACGATATCACCTCCAAATAGGGAGGTTGGGAGGGGGGTGCCATGACGTTCCGCCCCCGGTCGGCGGCGGGATTCACGCTGTTGGAGATTGTGCTGGCCGTCGGGATTGGGGTGATTTTCATGGGAGGAGCGGTTGTTTTTCTTTCCACCACCGGGGGGGACCGTGAGTTGATCCAGTCACGCAAGATGCTCGAGGAGGCGGCGGGCGACGCCCGGGAAAAAGCGCTCGGATCGGGACGAAGCCAAAATATCCGTCTGGATGCCCGGGCGGTGGCCGGCACGGAATTCCCCGGAGAAGTGGAAATGGATTTGATCACCCCGGCCGATCTGGCCAAGGGAAGACGGGATTGGGGCAAACCGGAAAACTACCAGTGGTTCATCACGGGAGGGGGATTGGTGGAGCCCATCCGGATCCGCTTGCGGCACGGGGACAACCAGGACTCCTTCGAATTCAATGCCTTAACCGGCGAATCGGTCACCCGGAAGGCCGTCGGCCGATGAAATCCGGGCGGGGAGGATTCACCCTCATCGAGGTGATGCTGGCGGTCGCCATTTTTGCCTTTGCCGTGGTGGGATTCGGCAGGGCGCTCAACGATGTGTTGGGGGTGAATTCGGAAATTTTGCGAACCGCCCAGCGCCGGCAGGCGATCGAGTCCGTGGCTGCCCGGATTCTCGCGATCAGCAACAACTTCGCCCCGGCGGCGATGGAGCCGGTTCCCGGTTGGGGGTCGGAGAAAAACTGGACGGTGGCCCGGAGCGTGCAGCCGGTGCTTTTAAACCTTCCCGCCAATGGTTCGGTGCCGGCCCAAACTTTGGCCGGATGGTGGCAGATCGACGTGCAAACCCAGGATCCACAGGGGCGGCCTTTGGACCGCATCGCCCTCCTTTTATGGAACCAGCGATGAAAACAAAATTCCAGCCTCCGCTGGCTTCGGGCTTCACCCTGATCGAGGTGACCTTGGGTTTGGCCATCCTGATTTTGATTTTCGGCGTGATTTTTCAGTTGGTGCAGATGTCGGTTCTGGGAGCGGATGCAGCCGGGAAAAACAGCCAGCGCACGAGGGAGATCGCGGGGCTGTTTGCGTTGATGCGACAACTTTGTCTGGATCTGCCTGTCCGGTCGCAGCTGACCCTGGAGCCGCGGATGCAGGGCCGGGGCTACGACCTGGTGTTAAGCAACGCACCTTTGGCCATCCTTCCGGAAACATTCAGCGGATTACGGACGATCCGGCTGGCCTTGCAGAAAGATCCGGTGGGAGGCGGGGGCTTGCTGGTGCTCCAGGAGGTCGTCCAAGCCACCAATGAACCGTTGCGGCTTTCTCCGCCACAGACCAACAGCTTTGAACTGATGCGGGACATTGTTTCTCTCCATTGGTTGGCTGGTGACCCTCGCAACCAAGCGCAGCCCGACCAGCGGGAGTGGAATGATCCGGTCAAGCCCGCCTACCTCAAGTTGGAGCTGGTCCGGAGGGATGCCGGCAGAAATCTTACCAACCAGGGTATCTTTTGGATTCCCTCCGGCTATGGGCCGGGAGGGCAACCCCCCGTCGATCCGGTTACCCGGATTCCCCTGAGCATCACCAACTAAGGTGCCCGGAATGAATCGTTCCCCTATTTATCTGCAAAACCAAGCCGGGGTGGCCTTGATTGTGGTTCTTTGGGCGGTGGCGCTGATTTCGGCCGCCATGCTCGGGTTGGCGGCGATCCTCCAGCGTCAGTTGGGCCAGGAGCTGGCCTCCCTGCAAAACTCCCGTGCCGTGCTGGTGGCGGAGTCCGGAATCCAAATGTGTCTGAATCCCCAAATCCAACCGGGTATCGCGGAGACCGCCAGCCGTGCGGTTAGCGCCGAGTTGCAAAAGGGATGGGGGGTGCCGGTCGAGTTTATCGTGCGCACGGAGGATCTGCGGGGGGAAGAGGGAAAAATCAACCTGAACGCATTGGCTTTGGGGAATCGCGAGTTTTGCCGGCGAATCCTGACCAATTTGCTGGGTTTTTGGGACGTCAGCCCCACCACCTCCTCCGCCTTCATCGATGGGCTGCTGGATTATGTGGACGCGGACAATCAGACCACCGGGAACAACGATCTCACGGAAGAGGTGGCCAAAAATGCGCCCCTTGAACGGCTTGAGGAAGTGGAAAAAATCTACGGCTGGGATCAAGTGATGAAGGAAGCCAAGGTGTCCAAATGGCGCGATAAATTCACCATTTACGGCTCCGGCAAACTTTCGCTGAAAAGTGCGGACGAGGACGTCATTGAGGCTTGGCTCGGGCTTTCCCAGGGTTCCGCCGCCCGCTTTGTTCAAAACCGTTCCGGCCCCGACGGGATTTATGGAACCGCGGACGATCAGCTCAATCCTTCCCTGCTTCCCCCTTTGTCCCAGGATGTTCAGGCCCGCACCGTCATGGCCGACACCGATCTGTGGCGAGTCACCTCGACGGGACGGGTGGGTCCGGTTACAAACGTGGTTGTGGCGCTGATTTCCCGGAATCCCCCACAGATCAAAGCCCGCTGGGTGGAGGAGCCTCCCCACAAATGATGAACCTCAAATTCCGCGCCAAAAAAGACCGGGCCAAGGGAACCGGGGCCAAGACACCGACGGCGGGGCTGGACGGACCGGCGATTCTTTTTCCCGGACCCGAAGGTTGGGAGTTATGGAGCGGCCCAGCCAGCCGGCCGGTCTGCGCGGGCCCTGCCGAACAACCCCTGCGGCTCCAGCCCGGCCCGGGTTGCGTGATGGCGTTGCCTTCCCGCACTTTTCTTTCCCTGCCGCTTTGGGTGCCGGTCGTGGAGGAAAGCCCCGCCCGCGAGCAGACCCAGATGAAACTGGAAATCAAGGGGCTGCTTGGGCCGAATCCCGAGGCGGCCGTCTGGAGTTTTGAGGGGATCCGCCGGGAACAGGTTGCGCCCTTGGGAGAAGGCGAGCCCATCACCCGGCAACTGGAATCCACCGCGGTGCTTTCGAGCCCCTTTCCGGAAGAGTGGCTGGTGGAGGGTGCGGTGAGGCATGAGCCGGCCGGCCGGATGCTGGGTGCGCCCGGTTCCGGTTCCTGCGGAGGCTTGCGCCGCGAGTTGGGTCGTTGGACGGCCGATTTTTACCAGGGGGGCAAATGGCTTCACTCCCAGCCTTTGCTTGCCCAGGGTCTGGACGCCTCCGCGGCAGTTGAGCTTGCCGCGACCACCGCCCAGTTGGAGGGCGAGGGGATCTTTCCTTCCTCCGCACGGCTGGAGGGATGGGTGGTCCGCGAGGAGGGAGTTTCCCTTCCCGAGGATTTTTCCCGCAGACTTGGTCTGCCCGTCCGGGGAGAGCCGCGGATCGCCCCCCGGCCCCCGGCGGAGGCCTGGAATCTTCCTCCTCCGGCACTGACCGAGAGACGCGCGGGACGTCAAGAGGCCATGCGCAGAAAAAAAATTCTTCGGCTGGGTTTGGCGGCCTACGCATTGGTGCTGACCCTTGGGCTGGCTTATTTTGCTTGGCCGTGGGCTCGCCTGGCCTGGGTGCAGGCCGAACTACGCAAGATCGGGTCTGAGGCCAACACGATCCGATCGACGGCGGTCTTGTGGAGGGAGGCTGCCGCGTGGCTTCAGCCCAGATTCAATGCGCTCGAACTCCTTTGGCAGGTGTCCCGGCCCTTGGTGGAGAAGGACCCTCCCTTGCTGGAGGGGGTGCGTTTGACGGTTTTCGATCTGACGCCCAAAAGGTTGAGGCTGGAAGGGGAAGGAAAAGACCTTGAGAAGGTGGAAAAATATTTTCAATGGCTGAAAGCCGAGCCCGGTCTGTCCGGTTTCTCCTGGAAAAACCCGCAACCGCAACTGCTTCCCAACGGCAACGCCCGCTTTGTGTCCGAAGGCACGCCGCCCGGGGTGGCTGTGACCACAGAGGAAGGAGGTGAAAATGCGAACCCTGACGCGCCATGAAAAGAAGCTGACGGTCTTTCTGGTGGCGGCCGTGGCGGTCGGACTCCACCTGATTGTCCTGAAGGTTTTGTTGTCTCTGGATCGCGCCAAGCGGCGGGAACTTGCCCAAGCCCAGGAGGAGTTGGCCGAAGACCGGGATTGGCTGGCCCAAAAGGAGCTCTGGCAGGAAAAGGCGGCTTGGCTGGAAAAGCATTTTCGATCCATCCCCGCGGAAAATCCGGCACCGGTGCTCCAAAAACTCCTCCAAAATTCGGCGGATCAGGCGGGTTTGAAAGTGGAGGAGCAAAAGCCTCCGGTTCCCAAACCCGGCCCTCACACCATGGTGTACGCAAACCGGATGAGAATGTCCGGGAATCTTGGGCAGTTTTTGGATTGGCTGGTCAAGGTCTATAAGCCCGAAGATGGCATTGCGGTGACTTCCCTGAATCTCAAGATCGGTCCCGAACCGCCGAAAATGGTGGGGGAGGCGGCGGTGGGACAGTTTTTCCGTCCCAACAATCCATGAGCAAGTTTTTCACACGTTCCGGGTTGGTTGGGGTGGCATGCATCCGCCTGGCCGTAGCCTCGGAGAACATGACATCCGCCCCAAACCCCGAAGCCTCTCCGGCGGTGGAAAGTCCCGTTTCCAGCCTCCCGGTGGGCCTGCAAGCCGGCCGTTTTTCTCCGCTGGCCAAGAAATCCCCTTTTACCCTGGCTTCCAGTACCGAAGAGGTGGTTGATTTTGCGAAAGACCTGATCTTGGCGGGATATTTCCGCATGGACGGCAAGGATTTTGTCATGGTTGCCAACCGCACCCGTCCCGAAAGAATTCTGGTGGGCGCCGAGGCATCCCCGTCTGCCCAAGGCCTGGTATTGGTAAAAGTGGACCGTGATCCCTCCGGAGACGCCACCAAGTTGAGAGCCCAGGTTCGCAAGGGCTCTGAAACCGCCACCCTGAAATATGAGGCGGCAGCCGCCCCCGTGGCACCGGGAGCGCCGCCCCAACCCGGGAACGTGGCCCAGCCGGCCGTTGTCCCTCCGGCGATTCCCGGTGTTCCCCAGCCCGCACAGGCGAATCCAGCCGCCCCTGGACAGTTGGCACCCAAGCCGGCGGTCATCCGTCGCCGGGTCATCCCCATTCCGCCCGGGGTTGGCCGTTAGCTTATGAATTTCCGCCTGGCTCTCCTTGCTGCATTGTTTTCTTGCGGAACTTTTTTGGTTCCTGATCTGGGGGCGCAAAATCCTCCGCCCCTGGCCGGTAGCCCGGGAACAGAAGGGGTTGGCTCTTCTGCCCCGATGCGAGGGGAGGAGATGATTTCCCCCGACACCATCCAGTTTCCCAATAATCCGGTTTCCGATTTCCTCTTGGTGTACGAAAAATTGAAGGGAGTGACTCTGATCAAGGATGCCAGCCTCGCGGCCGGTGGCGCCAACCTCAGTCTGACTCTGAACCAAGCGGTGACGAAGCAGGAGGCGATCCGCCTCATCGAATCCACGCTGCTCCTGAACGGCTATGCCTTCATTGCGATGGACAAAAAAGCCGTCAAGGTGATCAACACGGGGGGCGGAAAGAATCCGCGCAGTGAGGGGGTGTTTGTCTTCACCAATGAAAAGGAGTTGCCAGAGGGGGAGGTGATCGCGTCCTACGTCATGCCCCTGACGTATCTGGCCGCAGCGGATGCGGTGGAAATCTTTAACCAGTTCATCGTGCTTCATCCTTACGGCAGCATGGTGGCGGTGCCGGTGGCCAATCAGGTGGTGATCACCGAAAACTCCACCTTGATCCGCCGCCTGATCGAGGTTCGCCAGTTGGTGGATCAGCCTGCGCCCGAGGTGCGTTCGGAATTTGTGCAGTTGCACCAGGCCAATGCCGACCGGGTGGTTGAGCTGATCACCCAGATTCTGGAAAAACGCGCCGAAGGTAAGACCGGAACCACCGGGACCCGGGCCGCCACCGGTCAAGCCACCCCGCCTCCCGGGGTGCCGGGACTTCCAACCGCAGCCCCGACCGGAGCCAGCGCCACCGTCAATGTCGGGCAGTCGGGGTCGAGTTCCGGCGAGGTGCAGCTGATCGCGGACACGCGGACCAACCGGATCCTGATCGTCACCCGTCCGATCAATATGGACTACATCAAAAAGCTGATCGGGGAATTCGACGTGGCCGTGGATCTCAGCGATCCGTTTGAGCAGCCTCTCAACTACGTCGCTGCTTCGGACATGTTGCCCATCCTGGCCGATATGCTGAAGGAAGAGGGGCAGGAAGCCGGTGCGGGAGGGGCCGGTGCACCAACCCGAACAACGACCGGCGGGATCGGCGTGGGTACTCCGGTGACGGGGGTCACCGGCAGCGGGATGGGCGCCACGGGAGGGGTTTCCGGGGCCGGGGCTTTGGGCTCCCTGCAGGAGCCCGGGGAGCAGCAGGCGGCCCAGTCCGTCATCGTCGGCAAAACCAGGCTGATTGCCGACATCCGTGCGAATTCGATTTTGGTCATTGGCCAGCCTGAGGCGCGCGACAAGGTCAAAGCCATCTTGGACAAGCTCGATAAGCGGCCCCTCCAGGTTTATTTGGCGACGGTGATCGGCAGCCTGGATGTCAGCAATGATGATGAGTTTGCGGTGAACATTCTCCAGAAGTACGTGGGGGGTCCCAAAACCGGCGCTGCTTCGGTGTCCGGAGGCAGAAATCTCGTTTCCAGCGGCAGCAACGGCGTGACGCCACTTAGCCCCATGGCCGCCAACATGGCTCAGATGGCCCAGGTGGCGGGCGCGGCCCTTCCAGGAATGCAGATTGCCACCTTCATTGCCGGTTCGATCGATCTCTATATTCAGGCACTGACCCGAACCACCAAATTTCGGATCGCATCTCGCCCGGCTGTCTTTACCCAAAACAACAAAAAGGCGGTGATTTTTAACGGCCGTAAAATCGCGGTTCCCACCAGCACCGTGACCACCCTGGGAGCGGGGGGGAGCGCAGTCACCACCACCGGTTCCCAACAGTCCAACATCCAATATCAGGACGTGGTTTTGAAAATTGAAGTGGTTCCCCTCATCAACAGCGCGCGTGAAATCACCCTGAAAATCATCCAGACCAATGACAAGATCATTCCGGGTGCCGGCACGAACATTGGGGGAGGGGTGACGGTGCCTGAGATCGCCACGCAGGAACTGACCACCACCACCACTGTGCCTGACCGGGCCACCATCCTGCTGGGAGGTTTGGTGACCCAGGAAGACAACAAAGTTGCCCAGGGTGTGCCGTTTCTTTCCACCATTCCGTTGGTGGGGAATTTGTTCAAATCCACCTCCGATACCACCACCCGTTCGGAGTTGGTCGTGATGATTCAGCCTTCGGTGGTTCAGGATGTCCCGGAGATGAAGGAAGTAAGCAAAACGGAGCGGGATCTCACGGGCTTTTCCTCCAAGGAGCTGTCGCCGTTGAGTATGAGGGTCAGCTCCAAAAACTCTTCCCCGGACATGCCGCCGGTGAATTCCTCGCAGGATCTTCCCCCTCCGCCCGCCCAATAGTTTTTCATTCCCACGCGTGCCTAGGGTCCGGGTTGACTCCTGCAGCCGTTTCAAGGAGGCTGACGTTTATTAGTTCCTCTACTTCATGAATATCCACGAATATCAGGCCCGTGAGCTGCTCGCCTCCGCCGGGGTGGCGGTGCCCCGGGGAGCGGTCGCCAAGACACCGGAAGAGGCTGAATCCATTGCCCGGTCTCTTCCTTGCAACAGTTTCGTGGTGAAGGCCCAGGTCCATGCCGGAGGCCGGGGCAAGGGGACTTTCAAGGACGGATTCAAATCGGGTGTCCATCTGGTGAAAACTCCCGCTCAGGTTCGTGACGTTGCTGCCCGCATGATCGGGAACCAGCTCATCACCCATCAGACCGGGCCCGAGGGCAAACCCGTCCATGCAGTTCTCATCGGCGAATCCACGGAAATCGCCCGTGAGCTTTATCTCGCCATTGCCCTCGACCGCGCCTCCAGTCATCCGGTTCTGGTCGCCAGCCGGGAAGGGGGCGTGGAAATCGAAACCGTTGCGGAGAAGAATCCCGCCGCCATCCTCCGCGAACAGATTCATCCCGGCCTTGGCCTCCAGCCTTTCCAGGCCCGCAAAGCCAGCATCTTCCTCGGGTTTCCCTCCACCGGCCTCCGCGCCCCCTGCCGATTAATCCATGCCGTCTATCGCCTCTTTCTGGAACGGGACTGTTCCCAGGTGGAGATCAACCCGTTGGCGGTGACCAAGGGGGGCGATGTCGTGGCTCTCGATGCCAAGCTCAACTTCGACGACAACGCCCTCTCCCGCCACAAGGAGATCGAGGCCCTCCGCGACGCCTCCCAGGAGGATCCCCGCGATCTCGCCGCCGCCGAGCACCATCTTAATTACATCGGGCTCGACGGGGACATCGGCTGCATGGTCAACGGCGCCGGCCTCGCCATGGCCACCATGGACCTGCTCCAGGCCGCCGGCGGCCGCCCCGCCAACTTCCTCGACGTCGGCGGCGGTGCCTCGGAACAGATGATCACCGCCGCCTTCAAGCTCCTGCAGGGCGACCCCCGCGTCCGCGTCATCTTCATCAACATCTTCGGCGGCATCCTCAAGTGCGACGTCCTCGCCCAGGGCATCGTCGCCGCCTGTCGCACCGCCGCCCCCCGCGTCCCCGTCATCGTCCGCCTCCAGGGAACCAACGTGGAGGAGGGGAGGAAGATTTTGCGCGAATCCGGGCTGAAACTGACCGCCGCCGAAGGCCTGACCGAGGCCGCTGATAAGGCCGTTGCCGCCGCGAGGGGGAAATAAGATGTCCGTTCTGGTCGACGCCAACACCCGCCTCCTCGTTCAGGGTATCACCGGCAA
>Ga0214917_10005507_pt1 | contig 13494 bp, 11 predicted proteins | sample LL_1208_BB_MetaG_FD_177983 | JGI IMG/M metagenome (GOLD analysis project Ga0214917, IMG submission 177983) | Freshwater microbial communities from Lake Lanier, Atlanta, Georgia, United States - LL_1208_BB | ecosystem: Environmental > Aquatic > Freshwater > Lake | place: USA: Georgia | collected... | reverse complement strand
GCAGGCCAAGCAACAACCCCGCGAGCAGCTGCTGCGGTTTCTGGAGGATCAGCGCGGTGCATCGGGCATCGTCTACGCCCGCTCGCGGTCACGGGTGGATCAGCTCACCGCGGTGCTGCAGGGGGCTGGATTCAACGCCGTGGCCTACCACGCGGGGCTGGAGCCGGAGCAACGGCGCCAGGCCCTGGAGCAGTTCCGCCTGGACACCGCCGTGGTGGTGGTGGCCACCATCGCCTTCGGCATGGGCATCGACAAGCCGGATGTGCGCTTTGTCGCCCATGTGGACTTGCCCAAAAGCCTCGAGGCCTACTACCAGGAAACGGGCCGCGCCGGCCGCGATGGCCTGCCGGCGGTGGCCTGGATGGTGCATGGCCCGGGCGACATTCCGCAGCTGCGCCGCTTCATCGACGATTCCGCCGCCGCGCCGGAGCAGCAACGGATCGAACACGGCAAGCTCGATGCCTTGATCGCCTACACCGAAGCGGCGGGCTGCCGGCGGCAGGTGCTGCTACGCCACTTCGGCGAAACCCTGGCGGAGCCCTGCGGCAACTGCGATGGCTGCCTGGAGCCGCAACGGCGGCGCGACTGCCGGGTGGAGGCCCAGAAGGCACTGTCGGCGGTGTTCCGCACGGGCCAGCGCTTCGGGGCCGCCCACGTGGTGGATGTGCTGCTGGGCAGCAACAGCGAAAAATTGCGCAGCCTCGGCCATGACCAACTGAGCGTGTTCGGCATCGGCACCGAGCTCGACCGCAACCAGTGGCGGGCGTTGCTGCGCCAGCTGCAGGGCCTGGGGGCATTGGACTCGCCGCCGGAGGCCCGCGGCGGCCTGCGCTTCGGCGACGAGGCCGTGGTGAAACCGCTGCTGCGGGGGGAGCAGGCGCTGGAGCTGGCGCTGCCGGAACCCACGCCGCCCCGCCGCCAGCGGTCTGGGGCGGCGGGCCGCGGATCAGCGGAGCAGGCCATGGTGCCGGCGGCGGACCAGCCGCTGCTGGAGGCCCTGAAGGCCTGGCGGCGGGGCCAGGCCCGCGAGCAGGGGGTGCCCCCCTATGTGGTGTTCCACGACCGCACCCTGCAGGAGCTGGCGGTCCAGCGGCCCACCACACGCCACGCCCTGGCGGAGGTGGGGGGCATCGGCGCCGCCAAGCTGGAGCGCTACGGCGCAGCCCTGCTGGAGGTGCTGGCGGCAGGCGAGGCCTAGCCTCGGCCCACGACCCACCGCCCATCGCCCCCCGATCGCGCCAACCATGACGGTCACGCCGCTCAGCCTGCGCACCATCCCGGTGGAGCTCAGCGCCAACCCCTACCCGATCGTGATCGGCACCGGGGCGCTGCAGCAGCTGGGGGAGCAGGTGGGCGCCGCCGGCATCAAGGCCGGCACCAAGGTGCTGGTGGTGACCAACCCGGTGGTGAACCTGCACTACGGCGCCACGGCCCTGGCCAGCCTGCGGGCCGCGGGCATGGACGCCCAGCTGCTGGAGATCGACGCCGGGGAAGACCAGAAAACCCCCGCCACCGTGGCGCTGATCCATGACGCCGCCTTCGCCCAGAAGCTGGAGCGCGGCTCGCTGATCGTGGCCCTGGGCGGCGGTGTGGTGGGCGACATGGCCGGCTTTGCCGCCGCCAGCTGGCTGCGGGGCATCGCCGTGGTGCAGGTGCCCACCACCCTGCTGGCGATGGTGGACGCGGCCATCGGCGGCAAGACCGGCGTGAACCACCCGGGGGGCAAAAACCTGATCGGCGCCTTCCACCAACCGCGGCTGGTGCTGATCGATCCCGCCTGCCTGGCCACGCTGCCGCCGCGGGAATTCCGGGCCGGCATGGCGGAGGTGATCAAGTACGGCGTGATCGGCGATGGCGAGCTGTTTGCGCAGCTGGAGCGGGCGGGGGAGCAGCTGGCCTCGATGGAGGCGCTGCCGCCGGCGCTGCTGCAAACGATCCTGGAGCGCTCCGCCGCCGCCAAGGCCCGCGTGGTGGCGGCCGACGAACGGGAAGGCGGGCTGCGGGCGATCCTCAACTACGGCCACACCCTGGGCCATGTGGTGGAGGCCCTCTGCGGCTACGGCACCTACCTGCACGGGGAGGCCGTGGCCATCGGCATGGTGGCCGCCGGCGAACTGAGCTGTGAGCTCGGGCTTTGGAGCCGTGACGACCAGGAGCGCCAGCGGCGGGTGATCGCCGCGGCGGGGCTGCCCCTGGCCTGGCCGGATCTGCAGCCCGAGGCGGTGCTCGGCTGCCTCCAGGGCGACAAGAAGGTGCGCGACGGCCGGGTGCGCTTCGTGCTGCCCACGGCCCTGGGGCGGGTGGAGATCCGCGACGACGTGACCGCTGAGCAGGTGCAGGCGGCGTTGGCCCGCTGCGTTAGCTGAGCGACGACACGGCGCGGGCGATCAGCACCGCCAGGATCAGGATCGCCAGCAGCACCTGCAGGGCCATCACCAACTTGGCGGGGCGAGACACCAAGGCCTCACTGGTGGGGCCGTAGGTGGAGTTGACGTTGAGCGAGATGAACAGGTAGTCGATCAGGTGCGGGATCGGTGCCGGTTCCCCCTCACGGCTGGGCCACACGAAGGCGCCGCCGGGGGTGCTGACGTCGATGAACACGTAGATGAACATGAACACCAGCACGGTTTCCATGTAAACCGCCGCCACATCCCAGAGGCCACCGAGGCCGCCGCCGCTGTGGACGTCAGCCGTGAAGATCATCGCCATCACATTGGTGATCACCTGCAGCACCGAAAAGCCCAGGTAGATCAACCCCCAGCGGAACAGCCAACGGCGCTGACCCCGGAACAGGGCCAACACCAGCCCCAGGGTCACCACCACGAACAACACGGTGCTGCTGCGCTCGAACCCCAGCACCCAAATCTTGAGCTGGGGGGAGATCACCGGGGCACGCACCAGGTGATTGGAGAGCAGCCAATCCATCAGCCACACGCCCGTGGTGGCCAGGATCACCGCCAGGCGGCCATGGCCTTGGGTGAGCCGCTCGCGCAGTTGATCCGCCGGAGAGAGTGGGGCTGGCGCAGGGGCCATGGCTGGGGTGGGCGGCACTGCTCACCAGGGTGGCGGAGGATCCTGCAAAAACAAGCTGATCGCCGCGCCGGCGCCGCCCGCCGGCGACGGGCCGGGGCGCTCGAAGGCCAGCCAGCGGAAGTCGCCCAGGGCGATGGGATCGGCGAGGCGCAGCAGGGCTTCGCGGCGGCTGAGCAGCTGCGGCAGGGCCCCGACACCCTGTGTCTGCAGGCCATGCAGCCGCTGCGCCAAGCCCAGGGCCAGCAGGGCCTCCCCCTGGCGGCGCTGGCCGAGCGGCCGCCAGCCACCAGCCTCGGCGGCCTCCAGCAGGGTTTCGATGCAGAGGTGGGCCGTGAGGTCCCAGTGGCCGGGCTCGCCCAGGGGGTCGTCGCTGGCCTGCTGCTGGCGGTAGGCCATCAAGGTGCCGTTGCTGCGCTGGGGGGCGTAGTAGCGCCAGGCCTCGTGGGCGTAATCCACCACCAGCAGCTGGCCGCTGGCCAGGCCCTGGCCGGCCCGCTGCAACCAGGGCGCCAGGCCGCCGTGGAGCTCCGTGGCCCACCCCGGCGGGCGTTGGGGGCCGCGGTCGGCCAACCCCAGGGCTGCCAGCGGTGCCAACGCCGGCGGCGGCAAGGGCTCGCCGGCCTGCAGCCGCAGCAGGGGCTGGGCCCCAGGCTCCCCGTGTAGGGCCACCCCCTGGTGGCGCCAGAGGGCCCCGTCCCACACGATGCGCTCCACCGCCAGGGCATCGAGCACCTCGTGGGCCAGCATCACGCCGGCCACCGGGTTGGCCGCCAGCGCTTCAAAGCTGCACCAGCGGCAGGGCAGGGGGGCGTGCTCCAGGAGCTGCCGCTGGCGAACGGCCATGCCGGGGTTGGGCTCCACCAGCACCAGCTCGGTGCGGGCCGCCAGGGCCGGCCAGCCCTGGGCCAGGGCCCCGGCCAGTTGCAACGCCAGGTGCCCCTCCCCCGGCCCGGTTTCCACCAGGGCCAGGGGGCTCTGGGCCGGCTGGGCTTCAAGCCACTGGGCGAGTTGCGGCGCCAGCAGGGCGGCGAAATCGGGGCCCAGGGAGGGGGAGGTGGCGAAGTCGCCGCGGGGGCCCACCTGCAGGCGGCCGCTGCCGTAGGCGCCGTGCTCAGGGTCGTGCAGGGCCCACTGCATGTAGGTGCTGAAGGGCACCCACCCGCCGGCGGCGTGCAGCCGTTCAGCCAGCCAGGGGGGGGCGGGGTGCTGGGTCACACCGGTGCGGTGGGGTCAGGGAGAATGCTGGCCACTGAAGCAGGCGCGATGACCGGACCCCGAGGAGCGCTGGCCTGGACCCTGCGGGCCCTGCTCAGCCTGGTGCTGCTGCTGGGGGTTTGGGTGGCGCCGGCCCGGGCCTATGACAACCCGGACCTGCTGCCCGATCACCCCACCCCGGTGATCGACCTGGCCAAGATCCTCACCGATCCGCAGCGCAGCGCCCTGGAGGCGGAGCTGGAGGATTTCGAGCGGGTGAGCGGCTGGAAGCTGCGGGTGCTCACCCAGTACGACCGCACCCCCGGCCTGGCGGTGAAGGACTTCTGGGGCCTGGATGAGCGCTCGTTGCTGCTGATCGCCGACGAACGCGGCGGCAACCTGCTCAACTTCAACGTGGGCGATGCGCTGTTTGCGCTGATGCCCCGCACCTACTGGGTGGAGTTGCAGACCCGCTTCGGCAACCAGTACTACGTGCGCGACAACGGGCAGGACGCCGCCATCCTCGATTCGCTGCACACGGTGAAGGGCTGCCTGGAGATCGGCGGCTGCCAGGTGGTGCCGGGGCTGCCCCAGGAGCAGTGGATCCTCACCCTGGCCACCTCGATCCTGGGGGGCCTGATCGTGGGCTTCGCCGCCTACCCCCGCCAGCCCGACCGCAGCGTGGAGTGGGCCTGGGTGCTGCTGCTCTCACCCCTGTGGGTGATCCTGTTCGGGGTGTTCGGCGTGGCGCCGATCATCACCCGCACCCCCGATCTGCTGCCGTTGGTGCGCAACGCCCTGGGGTTTGTGGGGGCGATTGCGGCGGCCTATGTGATCGCCCAGAACACCGTGGGCAAAAACCGGCTGAAGGACAGCGAAGGCTGAGGCACCGCCCCTCAGCTGCCCTGGGCCTCACTGCGGGGGCCGAGGCGATCGAGGCCCTCCAGGCGGCAACGCAGCGACTCGGCCGGTTCGCAGCTGGGCTGCTCCGCCACCACGGGCACCACGCCGGCGATGGCCCGCAATTCAGCCAGGTTGCGCTCGTAGAAGGCCTTGAGGGCGCCGTAGCGCTTCACCGGCTGGCCGTAGAAGCTGCGGCCGGCCAGGGTGGGGAAGGAGGCCCACTCCGGCGCCAGGCGGGCGGCCAGCTCCGGGGTGAACGCACCGCGATCGGCCAGGGCGAGGGCGCCACGCAGCTGGATCAGGAAGATGGCGGCCTGGTCCTGCACGTCGGGCCCGAATCCGGGGAGCTGCAGGCTGCGGCTGGCGCGGGCCCAGGTGAAGGGCATGAACTGGTAAGCCCCGGCGGCGGCGCTGGCGTAGCCACCGGAATAGACCACCCGGTCGGGGTGGCGCTCCAGATGGGGCATCAGGCCACCGCCGAACATGATGCGGTAGCCAAGGTTCTCGCCCCGGGCCCAGGTGCCCTCGGCGTAGCGGATGGTGTTGAGCAGCGCCCGGCGCTCGGGGGTGATGGCGAAGCGGAAGGGCAACCCTTCGGCCGGGGCTCCATCGCTGGCGTTGAGCAGGGCCAGCTGGGAGTGGGGGCGCGGAGCATCCAGCGTGGTGGTGCCGGCGGCGGCCATCAGCTGGGCCTGGGCGGGAGCCTGGAGCAGGGGGCCGGCGACACAGCAACCGGCCACGGCGGCAATCAGGCTCAGACGGCGCTGAACAGGCAAAACGCGATGGCGAAGAACGGGCATCGGCTCCTGCGGTGGCCTTGGGGGCCGGGCGGCGAAGGGCCGCAGCACAAGGGGCGATGAACCACCCTGATCAGCAACAACCGAGGTTGGGGCTGGGTTTGGCGAAGCCAAACGCAAGGCTCAGCGCGGGAAAGATTCCTTGATCAACATCACTGCAAGCATGAATCCTGAAGCCTTCCGATGGAACGCTTTAAGGAATCAGCGCCTGAGGCAATAGTGAAACAAGAAAACTTGCGACGAGCTGAAGCGAATCAGGGTAAGTTGAGCAGAGTTTGTCACACAAACCCCGCGACACCATCGCATCAGTGACACTCACACAAGTGTCTACTTGTATCAAGAATTACGCAGGCCATTTCAAACAGCAATGGCCCACAGGGTTTTGTATGCAAATGAACCACCGCTGAAGCGGTGATGAGGCTTGGTGGCCGATCCGTTGCAGCAGCTGCGCTGCCTGGCGATCACCACCATCGGGAACAGGGGCGGCGGTGGGCGCCAGCAACGGCTGATCCAGCTGCCAATCCCCCTGCTGCAGCTGCTCACGGCTGATCAGGCGGTGCCGGCTGTGGCGCTCCAAGGCCAGCTCCAGCACTGGCGCCTCGGCAAAGCCCTCGCGGCGCACCACCTGCAGCCCCACCCCCGCCGCCATGGCCTCACAGAAGGTGCTGTAGCCCGGTTTGGTGAACACCCGGCCGCACAGGGGCAACAGCTCCAGCGGCCGGATGTCGGCGGGGAGGCGAATGACATTGGCGGCGCCGCAATAGAGGCCCGGGTCGGACACCAGGAACCGGTGCTCGGGCCAGGCTTCAAACAGGGGCCGCTCCACCCGCAGGCCCATGCCGCCGAAGCCCACCATCACGGTGCGCTCGCGGGGGTGATCCAGGCCCAAGCGTTGCGCCAGGGCGGCGGCATCCTCCCGGGGCCGGCCCGGGGTGAGGCCCACGGCGGTGGTGGGCAGGCCCCAGGGCATGGCCATGGCAAAGGGGCAGGCGATCAGGGCCGTGCCCTGGCGGTAGCCGGCACCGGCAGCGGCGGCCCAGGGCTCAAACCGCGGGCCCATCGGCCCATAGATCGCATCCCAACCGAAATTGCCCATGAACACCAGCGCAGCCCCCACCGCCTGGGCCAGGGCGGCGGCGGCCGGCGGCACATCCGCCAGCACCAGCAGCGGTTGGCGTTGCTCCAGCAGCCAGGCGCGTTCGGCGGCCAGCTGCGCCGGCCGTTGCTGCTCCAGGCGCTCGAGGGCCGCAAGGGTGGCGTCGGGGTCGGAGCCGAGGGCATCGGCCTGCAACACGCCCACATCCCAACGGCAAGGGCGGTGCTCGAACGGCACCGCGCCGAAGGCCAGCCGCAGGAACGCCTCCGGCAACGGCGTGGAGAGCACCAGGCGCCACTGGGGCTGGAGGCGGTGCAGGGCCGTGAGCACCGAGGCCACCCGGGAGCCATGGCCGTAGCCATGGCCGCTGACGCAGGCGTAGATCAGCACGGTTCGAGGGCGGCGTCGTGGTGGAGGGTCTGCCGGTAGAGCAGCTGGCCGTCCAGGCCAAACCAGCGGTGGCTCACCTCCACGGGCTGGCCATCGCGCAGCACCACCCAGCTGAAATGGCGCAGCTCGCGGCCCTGGCCGTCGCGGCCATGGCGGGGCACATCGGCGCTGTTGAGGTAGGCGGTGCCGGCCCGATCCCGGCAGAAGCTGCGGCGCTCCCCCTGGCCGCGCTTGAGGCGGTGGTGCATGTGGCCGAACACCACCAACGGCACGGGCCGGTGGCGGCGGATGCGGTCGATGGCCAGGGCCAGATCCTGGTCGCCCCAGTCGCAGGCGGGGCGCTTCCAATCGCGGCCGCAGGGATCCGCCACCTCGCTGCCCAGGCCGGAGGGGCCGCAATGGGCGAGCAGCACCAGGGGCAGGGCGGGATCGGCGGCCACGGCGGCGTCGACGATGCGCTGAACCGACTCCTCCAAGCTCAGGGGCCCAAACAGGGCCTGGCTGGCGCGGTTGAGCTGAAAGCCACCACCGGCGGTGCCCGGCCGGGCCCCCACCACCGCCAGGCCGGGGGGCCGCAGTTCCCGCAGCCCCCAGCCGCAGTGGCGGTCGCCCAGCAACTCCAGCTGGCGGCGCAGGGTGCGGCCGCTGGGGTCGCGGCCGGCGTCGTGGTTGCCGAGGATGCAGGCCAGGGGCAGGGGCAGGGCCGCCAGGCGCTGGGGAATGCGCGGGTTGCCATCACTGAGGTCGCCCACCAGCAGCAGCGCATCGGGGGCGAGCCGCTCCAGCAGCTGCTCATCGCTGGCGTCCCACTGGCCGTGCAGATCTCCGGCGATGGCGATGCGGAGCTCGGCCAACCCGATGCCTAGGCTTTCGCCATCCTGCAACAGATCAAGCCAAGCCTTGGTTTTCGCCGCCGCCAACACCACCGCATCGCCGAGCGGCGCGCCATGCCCTGGGGCGGCGGAGCTGCCCGCGGCCATCGATGCCCTGCGCCGGCAGCGCAAGGCGGTGATCCTGGCGCACTACTACCAGGCGCCGGAGATCCAGGACATCGCCGATTTCATCGGCGATTCGCTCGAGCTCTCGCGCAAGGCGGCCGCCACCGACGCCGAGGTGATCGTGTTCTGCGGCGTGCACTTCATGGCCGAAACGGCCAAGATCCTGAGCCCTGAGAAAACGGTGCTGCTGCCCGATCTGGAGGCCGGCTGCACCCTGGCGGACGCCTGCCCCGCCGATGCCTTCGCCGCCTTCCGGGCGGAGCACCCGGAGCACATCGTGGTGAGTTACATCAACTGCTCGGCGGCGGTGAAGGCCCAGAGCGACCTGATCTGCACCAGCAGCAATGCGGTGGATCTGGTGCGCCAACTGCCGGCCGACCGGCCGATCCTGTTCGCCCCGGATCAGAACCTAGGCCGCTGGGTGCAGCGCCAGAGCGGCCGGCCCCTCACCCTCTGGCCCGGCAGCTGCATCGTGCACGAAACCTTCAGCGAGCAGGCGCTGCTGCAGCTGAAGCTCGACCACCCGGATGCGGAGGTGTTGGCGCACCCCGAATGCCAGCAACATTTGCTCGACCAGGCCGACTTCATCGGCTCCACCAGCAAGTTGCTGCACCGGGCCGAGGCCAGCGCCGCCGGCGCCTTCATCGTGCTCACCGAGCCGGGGATCCTGCACCAGATGCGCAAGGCGCTGCCCCAGAAGCAGTTTTTTGAGGTGCCGGGGGCCGACGGCTGCAGCTGCAACGCCTGCCCCTACATGCGCCTCAACACCCTGGAGAAGCTGTGGCACTGCCTGCACACGATGGCGCCGGCGATCGAGCTGGATGAGGCCACCCGCCAGCGGGCCCTGGCGCCGATCCAGCGGATGCTGGAGATGAGCCGCTAGCCGGAGAATCCGCTAGTAGCTGTAGTTGGCCACGAACAGGCTGGTGTCGTCAGAGGGTTCAGAGCCCGCCTCGTAGCGCCCCTGGCTGGCGAGCCCATTGGCCCGCGCCCGCGCCAGCAGCGCCGCCTGGCCGGCGGCCACATCGCGGCCGGCCCAGTGGTGCAGGCACGACTGCTGCAGGGCCCGGCCGAAGGAGAAGCCCAGGTGCCAGGGGGCACCCACCGCCTCGGCCGCCTGGTTGATGGCGTTGAGGGCAAGGCTGGCGTCCTCCTCGCTGAGGCCACCGCTGAGGAACAGGATCGCGGGCACCGCCGCCGGCACGGTGCGGCTGAGGGTGCGCACGGTGAAGGCCCCCACCTCCTCGAGGCTGGGGGGCTGGGGGCAGGCGGCGCCGGCCAGGGTCATGGAGGGCTTGAGCAGGCTGCCCTCCAGGAACACCCCATGCACAGCGAGCGCTTCGTACACCGTGCGCAGCACCCACTCCTGCACCGAAGCGGTGGTGGCGATGTCGTGGTCGCCGTCCATCAGGATCTCGGGCTCCACGATCGGCACCAGCCCCTGCTCCTGCACGGTGCGGGCGTAGCGGGCCAGGCCCCAGGCGTTCTCCCGCACCGCCAGCTCGGAGGGGCAGCCATCGGCGCTGATCTGCAGCACGGCCCGCCATTTGGCAAAGCGGGCGCCGCGCTCGTAGTAGCGGGCAGCGCGGTCCGCCAGGCCCTTGAGGCCCGTGCACCAGCTCTCCCCCGCCAGGCCTCCGGGGAGGGGTTCCACCCCCTCATCCACCTTGATGCCGGGCACGATGCCCTGGCGCTGAAACAGCTCCACCAGGGGCGTACCGCCCGCCTCGGCGGTGCTGTCTTGAAACAGGGTTTCCTCAAACAGGATCACGCCGGAAATGCTCTCGGCGAGGCCGTCGGTGGTGGCCAGCAGGGTGCGGTAGGCGCGACGGTTGTCCTCGGTGTTGTCGAGGCCGACGGCCCCCAGCCGCTTGCCGATGGTGCCGGTGGATTCGTCCGCCGCCAGCAGCCCACGGCCTGGGGCCGCCAGGGCGGCTGCGGTGGCCGCCAGCTGCTCGCGAAATGCCTCCAGGGCCATGGGGGGAAGTGCGCAACCTGCACCCCTGGCTAAGAACGGCGGGCGCCCGCGTCAACGGTGGAGGTGTCAGCCCCGGCACAATCGCAGCAGGCCGCCGCCGATCCGCCGTCCGCCGATGCCTCTCCCCCCCGGCGGCCTGCTGCAGCTCACCCCGGAGGGGCTCTACTGCCCGGCGGCCGAGGCCTGGATCGACCCCTGGCGCCCCGTGCCCAGAGCGCTGATCACCCACGCCCACGCCGACCACGCCCGCCCCGGCTGCGGCACCTACTGGGCCGTGGGCCAGGCGGAGGGGATCCTGCGGCAGCGGCTGGGGACGGCCATCGACCTGATCCCGTTGGACTACGGCCAACTGCACCGCATCGGCGGAGCGCGGGTGTCGTTCCATGCCGCCGGCCACGTGCTCGGCAGCGCCCAGATCCTGCTGCAGGCGGGCGGCGAGCGCTGGCTGGTGAGCGGCGATTACAAGCGCTGCGCCGACCCCAGCTGCAGCCCGTTTGAACCGGTGGCCACCGACGTGTTGATCACCGAGGCCACCTTCGGGCTGCCGATCTACCGCTGGCGCAGCGGCGCCGCCGTGGCCCAGGAGATCGTGGATTGGTGGCGGAGCGCCGCCGATCGGCCCTCGCTGCTGCTCTGCTACGCCTTCGGCAAGGCCCAGCGGGTGCTGGCGGAGCTGCATCGGCTCGGCATCGACGACGAAGTGCTGCTGCATGGCTCCGTGGAGGCGCTGATGGCGCCCTACCGCGAGGCGGGTGTGGCGATGCCCCCCACGCGCCCGTTGGCCGAGCTGCCCCGGGGGGCAACCCTGGCGGGGCGGCTGGTGGTGGCACCGCCGGGGGCCCTGCGGGGCCGGGGGCTGGCGCGGCTGCGCAACGCCCAAACGGCCTTCGTGAGCGGCTGGATGGCGGTGCGGGGGGCGCGGCGACGCCGGGGCACCGGCCGCGGCTTTGTGCTCAGCGACCATGCCGACTGGCCGGGGCTGCTGCGCACGGTGCACGACAGCGGCGCCCAACAGGTGTACGTGACCCACGGCCAGAGCACGGTGCTGGCTCGCTACCTGCGGGAGGTGGAGGGGGTGGCGGCCGAGCCGCTGGAGGGGGCCTTTGAGGCGGAGCGCTTTGAAGGCGAAACCCAGGAGGGCGCGCCCCCGGAGCCCCCCGCATGAGGGCCTTCCAGGCGCTGTTTGAGGCGGTGGATGGCACCACCCGCACGGGGGCCAAGCTGGAGGCGCTGGAGGCCTACTTCCGCGCCGCAGCGGCGGAGGATGCCGCCTGGGCCCTGGCCCTGCTGCTGGGCAAGCGGCGCCGGCGGCTGATCACCGACCGCCGCCTGCGGGAGATCTGCCTGGAGGGCACCGGGCTGCCGGAGTGGTTGTTTGAGGCCTGCCACAGCCAGGTGGGGGATTCGGCCGAAACCGTGAGCCTGCTGTGGGGCCAGCGGGGCGAAGCCAGCCCGGCCACCAGCCCACCCAACGGCGCGGCCCTGGATGCCCCCCTGCACCGGTGGATGGAGCAGCGGCTGCCGCAACTGGCGGCCCTGCAGGGGGAGACCCAGGCGCAGGCGGTGCGCGCCTGCTGGGCCAGCTGCCCGCCGGAGCTGCTGCTGCTGGTGAACAAGCTGCTCAGCGGCGGCTTCCGGGTGGGCGTGTCCACCGGGCTGGTGACCCGCGCCGTGGCCCGCAGTGCCGCTCTGGAGGAGGCGGTGCTGGCCCATCGACTGATGGGGGGCTTTGTGCCCAGTGCCGAGGCCTGGCGCACGTTGGTGGCGGCGGATGCCAACGGCGCCAGCGTGGCGGCACGCCCCTACCCCTTTTTCCTGGCCAGCCCCCTGGATCCGCAGCTGCTGCTGGATCAGCCACCGCAGGCCTGGCAGGTGGAGTGGAAATGGGATGGCATCCGCGGCCAACTGATCCACCGCAGCCACGGCTGCAGCCTCTGGAGCCGCGGCGAAGACCTGATCAACGACGCCTTCCCGGAGTTGATCGCCCTGGCCCAGAGCCTGCCGGTGGGCACCGTGCTCGATGGGGAGGTGATCGTGTGGGAGCCAAACGCCGCCGCCCCGGAGCCGTTCGCCAGCCTGCAGCGCCGCCTGGGCCGCAAGGCGCCGAGCGCGGCGCTGCAGCGCCAGTGCCCCGCCTGCTTCATCGGCTACGACCTGCTGGAATTCGGCGGCAACGACCTGCGCCAGCTGCCCCTGGCCCAGCGGCGCCAGCAGCTGGAGCAGCTGCACGGCCGCTGGATGGCCCAGGTGGAGCCGCCGCTGCGGGGGCGCTGGCGGCTGCCGGCGGTGGAACCGCTGCACAGCTGGGAGGCGCTGGAGCCGCTGCGCCAAAACGCCCGGGCGCGCCGCGCCGAGGGGCTGATGCTCAAGGCGATCGACTCCCCCTACCTGGTGGGGCGCAAGCGCGGCCATTGGTGGAAGCACAAGCTCGAGCCGTTGCGGCTGGATGCGGTGCTGCTCTACGCCCAGGCGGGCAGCGGCCGCCGCGCCAACCTCTACACCGATTACAGCTTTGGGCTGTGGAACGGCGAGGGCCAGTTGGTGACCTTCGCCAAGGCCTACTCCGGACTCGACGATGGCGAGATCCGCGAGCTCGACCGCTGGATCCGCAGCCACACCACCGAGCGTTTCGGGCCGGTGCGGGCGGTGGAGCCGTTGCAGGTGTTCGAGCTGGCCTTTGAGGGGCTGCAGCGCTCCCAGCGCCACAAATGCGGCATCGCGGTGCGCTTCCCGCGCATCAGCCGCTGGCGGCGCGACAAACCGGCGGCGGAGGCCGACAGCCTGGCCAGCGCCCTGGCGCTGCTGGAGGCCAGCCCATGAGCGGCGCGGCCGGCACGGAAGCGGCCCTGCAGCCGATCGAGGCCTGGTTTGCGGGCAAGGGTTGGACGCCAATGCCGTTTCAGCGCCAGTGCTGGAGCGCCTACCTGGCGGGAAAGAGCGGCCTGCTGCAGGTGCCCACTGGGGCGGGCAAAACCTATGCCGCTGTGCTGGGGCCGGTGGCGGAGATGCTGCAGCAGCCCACCCCCCGGGGGCTGCAGCTGCTGGTGATCACGCCGCTGCGCGCCCTGAGCCGTGATCTGGCCCTGGCGATCGAGGAGCCGATCG
>Ga0214917_10005505_pt1 | contig 13502 bp, 8 predicted proteins | sample LL_1208_BB_MetaG_FD_177983 | JGI IMG/M metagenome (GOLD analysis project Ga0214917, IMG submission 177983) | Freshwater microbial communities from Lake Lanier, Atlanta, Georgia, United States - LL_1208_BB | ecosystem: Environmental > Aquatic > Freshwater > Lake | place: USA: Georgia | collected... | reverse complement strand
AGGTGCAGGGGGGCAGGTGGAAAAGGAGTGAATTGGTGAGGGGGTTGGCCCTGCTTCGCTCCCGGCCCCGACGGAGTCGAGGGGGGAGCTTCGCAGGGTTAGCGAGTCCAGTGAAAGTAGTTGCGGCAGGGCCGGTGGTGTGCCGGAAGATTGGGATTGTGACGGGGGGATTTGGGGATTTGGATCAGGTGGTGAAGGCGGGATTAGACACGCTGATCACGGGCGAGGCGGATTACCCGACCGAAGTGAAAGCCAGAGAGTTGGCGATCAACCTGATTTTAGGGGGGCATCGGGAGACGGAGGTGTTTGGCGTCATGCAGCTGAGTCGGGTGATGATGCAAGGGTTAAAAAGATCAGAGGATCTGTTGAAAACCATGGTTCAGCCTGCAGCTTAGTAAGGGGATTCGTAAGTCTTGATCACCCCGACCGTGGGGGTCCAATTCGTGATTCCGGCGCTGTTATAGTTTGTGCCACCATTTGGGCTCACGGAGGAGCCATTGCGTGCATAGAGATGGTAATATTTTTTCATCACTGGGCCCGTCGGCATTTTGTTGGAGTCAACCATCTGGGCCACGACGTAGACCCGGAAATTATAGCTTTGGCAGCTGGAGAGAGCCCAAATCTTGGAGAACCACTCCTCGGAGGCGCGATCATTCCATTCGCTGATGTTGAGCTTCGCGTTTGCTCCTGAGACGTTCCCTGGGGCTGCACTTAGGTTCAAGGAGTTGGTGCTGCCAAAGACCGAGTTGTTGGGCCAATTATTCGTGTTCGGCCAGGCGGGATCGGTGCCAATAAAGTTCAAATGACTTGGGGTGAGAAATGGATATTGGGCGCGGAACCGCATCACCCCCTGGGCAAACGCCTCGGCCATCTGGGGTGGAATTTTTTGACTTACGGGAATCATCGCCAGGTCATTGGAGAGGACCACACTTCCGGCCAGAGCCCGCAGAACAGGGGCGGGTGCGGTGTTGAGGTTGATCTTTCCCCCGGTGCTATACGGCCCTCCAGCTGTGGTTGTTCCGTTGGTGATACAAAATAGATCCAGCAGGGCAACTGCCGACATTCCCATGTTGGGAATGGCCGGGCTGGAGTTGCCTGCATAATTCGTGAAGGCGAACCGCTGAAATTCATCCCGGCCGATGCGGAGGGTGGTTCGGCCACAGGCGCCGTTGAACGCAGTGGCCGAGTTGCTGAGTCCCATCCAAGCGGCCGTGTCCAAAGGATAAAAAGGATTCTGGGGATCTCCCCACTGGATGGGGTCAAAAATGTTGCCGAGCTCGAAAATGTTTGTGAAGGAGCCGGTATTATTCACTTTCTGCACCCAATGGTTGGGGTTTCCCTGTTTTTGGGGTCCTTGCGCAATCGAGTAATTCGCATTGGCACTGGTGGGGGATGTGGCGATATCGGCAGTGCTCGAGTGACCTCCATCCGGCCAATTGACTTTCGGATCAACGATTTTTGCTCCCCCGCCGGAGCTGGCGTGAGAATTTCTGCCACCCGGAGTCGTTTGATTATAAGGGAAATCCATGGAGGGTTGCTGCACGAAAAGTCCGCCCCGCGGATCACCAGCGGCCAGATTGTATTGGCTTCCATTCGCCGAAGAGCCGAAATTGACCGCGGTCGTGATAAAATGAAATTCGCCAACCTTCATATTGGTGGCGTTCCCCAGCCAGCGACCCCCGGGCGTGGCATCCACAATCTTTCCTTTGTAACTGATGGTATATTTGTTGGCCGTGGTCGAGGGATTGATGGTGAGCGCTGGGTTGGTGCCCGGTGCCAGGTTCGTCGGCACGAGGATGTTGAAGGTGCGGGTCGAGGCGGAAATGACGCCATAGGAGTTGGGGGGCAGGGTGAAGGAGGGGTTGGTGCAGGTCTCGTTTGCGGGAGGGGTGGCGGGATCAGCACTTTTCAGGTTTCCATTCCAGTTGGTACATTTGAGGGGGATATCCAGATTATTGGAGATGGAGTAATCCGCTCCGTCCACCACCACGGAGGTGGAACTGAGATTCCAGACCTCGATGTATTGTTTCACTCCGAGCTGGAATTTGTAGTTCGGTGGATTGGTCGAGCGGTTGGCGAGGTTGAATCGGGTGAAGACCTCATTGGGCCAGGCGATGGACTCCACGCCCCGCCAGGTGGGTATGGCATTGGCCGTATCCACGGACAGATTTGTGTCGGTATCCACGTAGTCCACGATATTGGCGGCGATGTTGCTCAAGTAAGCCCCTCCATTCATGGCGCCCGCCCGTTTGCTGAAGTTGGGCAGATTGTTGGAAATGGCGGCGACAATGGCGGAAATGTCGTTGGAGCTGTTGAGTTGGTTGAGGTTGATCTTGGTGAAGCCTTGATTGGCATAACCCTTCGGGGAGGTGGCAGAACCAGATACGGGGATGCCAACGGGAATCCACGCCAAGGCTCCGTTGTCGCCCGTGGCATTGGTGGGGGACCAGCAGCGGAGTCCGCTGGCAAAATACTGCGCATTGTTTGTGCTCTGTAGGCCGCTCACATTGGAATTCGCCAGCAGGCCGGGTGAAAGGTAGCGTCGGGCGTTGTTGGTAAAGGTCGAGAGGGACGTGATGAGTGCGCCGTTCGTCCCTTTGGCATCGGCCAGCGAAATTTCTGCCGGGTTAGTCCCGGTGTCGCGGGAGGTAGAGCTACCCATTCTCTCGGCATCGATCAGCCCATCGAGATCCTCCGTAAACCATGCCAAGCGAACAACCGGTAACGTATTCGTCAGGTTGGATCCGACTTTCCTTTTTTCCTGAAAAATATAAACCCATCCCACGGGCGGAGAAGTTCGCCCAAAAAGAAGTGGAATGGTGGTGCAACGGGTATCCGTAGGGAGGGGATTTTGCGTGAATCCATTCGTGGCGGAGGTGGACATGAAAGTTTGCATGTCCGCCTTGAATGTTCCCTGGTGCAGGTTGGTGAAACGCATGGCGTTTTGGATGGAGTTCGTATCCAGATTGGTCATGCCCGCCGGACTGAAAAGCGGGGCGTAGTACCACGCCGCACTGTTGGGCCCGAAGTTAGCTCCGGAGGTTTTGATTTGCGCGATGAATGGATAGCCGAGTTCATTGGTCCAGTCCGTGGCGGGGTTGGGGCCGCGCCAATACGTGACCAGATGGGTGTTTCCCCCCACCCCCGGCTGGGTATTATCATTGATCAATTGGCGGACACACTCCCGGCCAGTGTCCAAAGCCATCTCCATTTGGGTTCGGGACCCCAAAGAAACGGTGGCTTGGCGTTCGAGCCGGGCGGAGGCCAAAAAAGCGGTGGCGGACAGAGAGGCCAGGGAGACCAAGGCGAGAACGCTGATCAGGGCAAATGCCGCGGAGGACCTGGGGAAAGATCTCATGGTTTCTCCATGTCGACCCGGAATTCATAGGAACGGGCATACTTCTGAATGTTGAGCGTATTAGTCCACTGGTTGGTGGCGATCTTTTGGGCGTAATCTTCCGGGTAGAGCGAAATTTCCACGGCCAATTTATTCCCAGTGTAAACTTTGCTACTTGAGGGTGAGGCCGGAACCGAGAAATTGAAACCGTTGGTCACTTGGGCGTTGCCTTCGCACGGGAAGTACATGCGCAGGTTGCAGGCGTTACGGGCAAGAATCTCGCTGTTGCTATTGATGTTTTTAAATAAATTGGGCGCCGACCCGTTGGGGCTGGCCAGCCATTGGGAGACATTGCTCCACGCGTTGGAGGGAGGGATATAATAGCGGAAAAGGTTGTAGCTGTTGGCCACAAAGCCATTGACGTTCGTGCTGTTGGTTGAGCCAACGTAGTATCCCACGAGAGCAAAGTCCGAAACAGGATTGGTCTGGCCCTTCTGCGGGACCAGGCCAAAGAGCATGGCGGTGCCGGGAACATAGTTGGGGATCGTCAGGCTGGGGGCGCCGGTGCCATCAAAGTAGTAAAAAGGAAAGGGGGCGTTGGTAACGGCTGAAGCCACCGTGTCAAATCGACCCCCACTCGAAACGGAAGGGCGATAATAGAAGCGGGATAAGTCCCGGGTCATGAGACTTAAGGCAGCTCGGGCCTCGCGATTGGCATCGGTCCGGCGATTGGCGTTGGACCAGGCTTTCGACATCTGGTCCTGCATTCCAACCATCATAAGGAGAACCACGGATAGGACTGTGGTGGCAGCCATGAGCTCGATCAAGGTGAAGGAGGGCTGCAGATGCAAACAAGGGTGGGTTTTCATGTTTGGCGCACCAAGCCGGTAAAAACATATTGGGTGCGATTGGTGGCCGGAGCGGAGGCGGGACTTTCGACCGTGACATCCACCCTCTGAGGGTTGGCGCTGGCATTGGCGGACGGTGGTCCGCTGGTCAAAAAGGAGTGCCGGATCAAAACCTTCACCAATAGGATGGGGCCGTTCGTTCCTTTCGTAAACCAGAGTGGCTCGCTTCCCGCGGCGGCCACCTTGGGTCGTAACATGATGGGAGATCCGCTGGAGTCGGTGCGCACGTTTTGATCGTAGGCTAAATAGATGGTTCGATCGGCCAAACTGGTGGCGCCGCTCATGGGGATATTGGTGTAGTTGACGGTGGCGAACACATTGGAACCAGTTACTTGAATCAGCTTTCCTCCACCCTTCGCGCTGGTGGCGTCCGCCAGGTCAGCCAAGATGGTCTGGGCGATGAGAGCGGCCTGGGTGGATTCATAACTTTCCTTGCTCATATTGAGGCCGAGTGGGAAAAGGGCGATGATCGAGGTGAAAGCGACGGCGGCAACGCCCATGGCGATGACGACTTCGGTTAAACTAAACGCGGCCCTGCTCTGCTCAGTCTCGGTAAACCTTGCTGAGCTACGCAGGGTTCGAAAGTGTGAATGTAGTTTTGAATTATCCGTAGCGAGAGTAGCGAACTTGGCGCGGGAAAAGGATTTCATGGGGCGGGGGCGAGGGTGGGGAGGGTTCGGCCCGTGTAGCGGGTGACGCGGACAGTTTCGAAGTTGGTCATTTTGGATGTGGGGTTGGGGGTGGTGCCGGTGACGGTTCCTTCAAAGAACGCAATGCCGTTGGTGGGGAAGGGGGATTGGCTTTCGTCTAAAGCTCCATCCGATTGAAAACGAATGGCGCGGAAGGTCGCTGCTGGGTTGCTAGTGGTCAAAATCCGAACGGAAACATTGGTCGCCTGGGGCAGGCCGGAGATGGAGTTTGGAAACAGGGCGATCCCTTGGGGGAGAACGATCCAGGAGCCGACCATGGTGGCGGGAGAATTTGTATTGGTGGGATTCCAGGCGACCACAGCCATCGAGCGGTATTTGTAGGCCTCGCCCGAGGCGAATGCGCTATCGGGGAAAATAACAGCGGCGTTGGTGCCGGTGCTAATGGCGGTGTTGCGGGCGATTTCGAGGGCGCCCATCACCTGGCTGAGGGCCTGCTTGCGGCCTCCGCTTCCGGTCAGGCCTTTGAGGGCGGGTACGGCGACCGCAGCGAGAAGTCCCATAATGCCGACGACGGCGAGAAGTTCGACGAGGGTGAAGGCCGCCCTGCTTCGCTCAGTCTTGGTAAACCTCGCTGAGCTTCGCAGGGTTTTAATGTGCGAATCCCGCGGTTGCCGGACGCGCCCAGACGCGGGGTGCGAAGGTAGTTTCGCAGTTAAAGTGGCGGACTTAGCGTGACCCTGCTTCGCTCTTAACTCCGGCGACTCAAAAAGAGCTACGCAGGGTGCAGACGCGGTCAATGGATTAAATAAGGTCACGATTATATGTATATACCCCTGATTTACTTTGTCAACACAAGCTTACAAAGTAAATATTAAAAAAGTAAATTAAAAACTTAAATAATTCTAGGACAGCAATTTACATCTTTGGCCAGCTGGTGATCCACTTATTTGTGTTTGCCCCTCCAGTAGTTTGTCCAGCGGTGGACCAGATGAGGGGTGCGTTAGTGCCGTCGGAGTTGTAGCCGTAGGCGTAGCCCCAGGGGTCTATGAAGTAGTTGTTTCCAGTCGTGTTGACCATGGCAGGTTTGGGTTCGAAGTAGCGTTTGCTGGTAGGAGCGGCGGTTAAGGTGGCTGAACCTAGCAGGTTGGTAAAGAGAACTTGGCCAGCGGCGGTGTAACCAGTGGGGGTGAAGCTACTGGCTGGATTAACTGATGTGTTCGAGGGGTAAAGGTTGTTATCGGCGAAGTAGCGGTCGCAGGCGGCTTGGAGAGCGGCAACTTCCGCCTTGGCGGTGGAGGTAGCGCCGTGTCTTCGGACGGCACCCGCGGCACCCAGGGTGAGGCCTGCGAGGATGCCGATGATGGTGATGACGGCGAGGAGTTCGATCAGAGTGAAGGCGGCCCTGCTTCGCTCAGTCACGGTAAACCTTGCTGAGCTACGCAGGGTTTGAATATGCGAATCCCGCGGTTGCGGGACGCGCCCAGACGCGGGGTGCGAAGGTAGTTTTGCAGTTAACGTGGCGGGTCCCGCAGCTGCGGGATGAGGTGTGTTTTTGTTCTGGTGGAAAGGGGGGAGAGTGGGTGTAGTCATAGTTATGAACCTAACTTCTTTCCGCAAATTTCCAAAGGCAAAAAGCAGATCCTTCACGCTGGTGGAGCTGCTGGTGGTCATTTCGATCATCGGGCTTCTGGCGGGGTTGGGTTTGCCTGCGATCAACGGGGCTATTCAGGCTGGAAAGAGGGCGGAGGTGGCAGCGATGGCGGAGTCGATCAAGACAGCCGTGAACGCGTTTTACGCGGAGTATTCGCAGTATCCCTCGAATGCGACCAGGAAAACGGATGCCGAATTTTTAGCCTTGATGACCACGACCAACAGCTCAGGTGCAAGTGCTCAAAACAGCCGAGGGATTGCTTTTTTGGAGGTGCCGCCGAAGTTTACGAATGCGAGTGGGATCGTTACTCCCAAAGGGTTTACCAGTAGCACGAACAATACCTTTTATATTCTTATGGATACGGGGGGCTTGGGATTTGTGAATCCGAACTCGGTTTCGTCTGTAACCAATACCAATGTGCCAAGTTCGGTGGCGGTTTGGGTGGTGGATCCGAAGGATTCAAAAAAAGCGATAGGGACGTTTAAGTAGGGGGGGGCGCGGGAAAGGGATTCAGGGATTAAGGGGTTAAGGGATTAAGGGGTTAAGAAGCTTAAAAAAAACAGCACGAGAGTTGCTATAACGACTTGGGTCAAATTATTTGCTAGTGCAGCGATAAATATATTACACAAAAAGCGTCCACAAAGCATTGGTGGATAGGGTATCTTTTGTATTTTTATCTGAAAATAAGTGCCATCAAATTGTCACAAAAAAGGGGTGGAATTTAGTTCGGATAGAAAGCAACTTGTGGGGATGGAAATATTTTTCCGCCACGGAGGATCCTAATGAGCCAAACCATGAAGAGCGCTTTTAACAATTTGGTCCGTACTGTTCCAGAAGGCTACAGGCTACAGGCTGCAGGCTACAGAATTTCGAATCTCGGATTTGGCCTCCTCAAACCTGCCCCCGCCCATCCGGTCCAGTCGCTCCGCGATGGATTGATCACCCGCTTGCGCGGGGGGATTCGAATTTCGAAATGGCTGCCGAGCGCAGCGCTCGCGCTTTCCCTTCCTCGCTCCGTCTCGGCAGGGCTCGCGGAGCTCCGCAGGGCTTTGGTTGTAAATTTTGGCCGGCTCTCTCAAGGAATAAAGCCGGTTGGTGTTGCCCTTCTTTTTGTGGTGATGACAGCCGGCGCGGCGCAGGCGCAGACGACTATCGTCGGCTGGGACTTTGCTAATGGTAGCTATCCTGGAGGAACTAACAATTTCGGGCCTTCACCCGCTGCTGCAAATACTGTAGTAGCGAATGTCACCTCTACGGGATTGACCAGAAGCGGCTTTGGAACCACAGGAACTGGAGCTGGTAGTGCTTGGGGCGGCACAGCGACAGCAGCGGGAAGCACAGGGAGTGCCTCTTTCACAGTGAAAGCCAACAATGGCTATACACTTAGCCTAACGCAAATTTCTGCTTACAATGTGAGGCGCTCTGCTACTGGTCCCACGACTGGCCAATGGGCCTATAGTCTTGATGGGTCAACCTTTGTCGATATCGGTTCTGCGATCACATGGGGATCGACAACGACCAGCAGTGGTAACGCCCAGACTGCCATCACACTTTCCAGCATTTCAGCCCTGCAAAATCTTCCCTCCACCACTACGGTCACTTTTAAAGTTACCGTTACAGGTTCAAGCGGAACTGGTACTTGGTATTTGAACAACTTCCAAACCGGAGACGATTTTGTGGTCACGGGAACAGTTAGTGCGGCGGGCGGTGGGGGGACGGGGCCGACGATCAGCGGATTTAGCCCGAGTTCGGGGACGGTGGGATCGAGCGTGACGATCAATGGATCCAACTTCGGATCTTCGCCGACGGTTAAATTCAACGGAACGACGGCGACGATCACGGCTTCCACGGCCACCTCGATCACGGCCACGGTGCCCAGCGGGGCAACCACCGGGAAGATCACGGTGGAGGTGGCGGGGCAGACGACGGCGACGAGCGCCGACGACTTTACGGTGACAGCGGCGGGCACGCCTTCGGTTGCAGTTTCTCCGACCAGTGCCACCGGGTTGACGAACTATGTCGGGCAGCCTTCGGCGACCACGAACTATACGGTGACGGGCACCAATCTTGTTTCGAATCTGGTGGTGACGGCCTCGACGAATGCGATTGAGGTCAGCACCAACTCTTCCACGGGCTTCACCAACTCCTTCTCCTTGGCCCCTGCCGGGGATGGAACTTTGTCCAAGACGGTGTACGTGCGGATCTCGGCCACGGCCTCCGCCGGGGCGGTGAACGGCAGCGTGAGCAATGTGAGCGGCAGCGCCAGCAACAACTTCACGGTGAGCGGAACGGTGACCCAGCCGGCGCTGACCTTGGTGCTGAATCCGACGTCCGTGGCGGAGAATGCCGGAGCGGGCGCTTCGACCGGCACAGTGGGAATTCCCTTCAGTTTGACCAACGATCTGACCGTCAGCCTGGTCAGCTCGAACACGGCGGCGGCGACGGTGCCTTCGACCGTTACCATCACGAACGGTCAGACCAGTGCGACCTTTGCGATTGCGGCGGTGGCCAACACGAACAGCTATGCGGATGCGACCGCAGTGATCACCGCCAGTCAGGCCAACTACAGTTCCGCCAACGCAACCCTCACGGTGCAGAATGTGGATGCGGCCCCGGTCACGACCATCTCCTTGGCCAACTTGAACGTGGACTCCTACACCCAAACCTTTGACGCGCTGGGCACCACAAGCATTGCCGGAGCTATCTCGAGCACGGTCGGAACACAAACCAGCTTGGCGGCTGCCACCGGGTCGAGCACGCTGAATGGGTGGTACGCCACCAAGATAGCGGGAACGGGAACAGCGGCCACAGCCATCACAGCCGACACGGGCTCAGGAACCAGTGGTTTGGTTTACAGTTATGGTGCGGCAAGTGCGACGGATCGAGCATTAGGCGTGTTGGCCTCGGGTTCGAATATCATGGCCATCGGTGCGCTGATCAAGAATGACACTGGGGTGACGATCAACAGCATTAAGATGAGCTTTACCGCCGAGTTCTGGAGAAGCTCAACCAGCGTGCAGAACGTCCTGACTTGCGCCATTGGCAAGGTGGATGGAAGTACGATTACGACAGCAAACTTCCTCACCGAGACTTCGGCGATTCCTTTGGTCAGGGGAAATATTACAGGGCCTCTCCCCGTCACAACCAATGGGGCTTTGGACGGCAACTTGCCTGCCTATCAAGCAGCATTTACCGGTGTGGTGATTCCGTTGCAGTTGGCTCCGGGGGAGACCGGATTTATTCGGTGGTCGGACGTCAATGACGCGGGAAATGATGCCGGATTGGCGATTGATAATTTGAAGATGACCGCTTCGTTGGATCTGCCCGCGGCGGACGGGGATGGGGCGGTATCGTTGGCGAACAGCACGCCGAGCAGTCCTTACGCCTTGTCGGCCATTTGGCCCAGAGGAGGAACGGGGCAGGCGGTGGCGGTGACGATCACGCCGCTTTTGGATTCGACCACCCTGACCTCGGTCAGCGTTTTGGTGCCGGAAGGTTTTGGCACCCCAGCGTTGAATAATGTGACCTCAAGCGGCGGTGCCACGGGAGGAGTGCCGGCGGTTACGGGTCAACTGGTGACACTCACCGGGGTTTCCATCACCAAGGCCAATCCCGGGGTGATCAACATCGCGGGATTGAGCACCCCGAGCACCGCAACGATCGGGTCGGGCGATGGAATTTATCCGTTCACGGTCTCCACGGCCGGGGACGGCGGAACCTTGAAGGCCGTATTTGCCTCGCCCCAGGCCAATGTATTGATCCCGATTGCGAATATCCGCGGGGTGGATGCGAATTACAGTCCGGTCAATCTGAACAAAACGGTGGCGGTGGAGGGGGTTTGCACTTGGGGTTACACCAGCAACGCCTTCCTGCAGGACAGCGGGGCGGGGGTGAACACCTATTCTACGACAGTGCTGGCCACTCCGTTGACCGCGGGACGGACCTATGCAGTGGTGGGCAAACTCACCCAGTTCAATGGACTCACGGAAATCACCCCGACCTCCGCAGCCAACGTGGTGAACGTGGGGCCGGGAACCTTGCCCCAGCCGATCACCCTGACTTTGCCGAAAACGGCGACCGAGATGGAGACCTATGAGGGGATGCTGGTCAAATTGGTCAACCTTAACAAGAGCTCCAGCAACACCAACAGCTGGGCCGCGGCGAAAACGATTGCCATGCAGGACAGCTCGGCCAACCCCATTGACGTCCGCATCGATGCCGGCTCGACGGCCACCTCAGAGCCAGCCTATCCCGTGACGGTCACGGGCGTTTTGGGACAGTACACCAGTGCCGTGCCCAGAAGCGCGGGCTATCAGTTGATGCCCAGGACGATGGATGATCTCAGCTTTGCCCCGGGTCTTCGACTGGCTTGGAGTGTGAGTCCGGTTGTCATTTTGGAAAATGGGGCCGGTTTCGATACCAGTACCACTTACCTGACCCTTTCGCGGGTGGGAAGTTCCACCGGCACGGCGGAGGTGCAGCTCTCCATCAGCCCAGCGGGACAGATGCTGAACGGCGGTCAGGCCCTGCCCCAGACCATTACCTTTGCCGACGGTGAGACCTCCAAGGTGTTGGCCCTGACCCCGGTGGATGACAGTGTTTATACCGGGGACAGGGTGGTGACGATCATGGCCACTGATAAGGCGGGGGTGTTAACGGTTGCCAGTGCTACGGCTCAGATTCTGGAGGATGATGTCTTGCCTGCGCCCACCAACCTTTCCTATAGCCCCAGCACGGTGACGGGCACGGTGAACGCGGCCATCACCGCCATGAATCCGACGGTGACCGGAACGGTTTCCGGTTACTCGGTCAGTCCGGCCCTGCCGACGGGTATCACGATCAATGCGACCAACGGCGTGATCAGCGGGACGCCGACCGTGACGAAAGCCTCGACGGACTACACGGTCACCGCGACCAATGCCAGTGGCAGCACCACGGCCGTGGTGACGATCACGGTGAATCCGGCTGGGGGCAGCTTTGACACGAACACCTGGCTGGCAGGTCAGACGCTGGACTCCGTGACCCTAGGAAAACTGGCCATTGGCGGGGCGAGCAGTGCCATCGCGAATGACGGGAGAGTTCCGGTGGCCTCGGTCGCGGGTGGCAAGCTGGTGCTCTCGGCCATTGTGCGGACGAACGGGCCGGGGGGATTGTCGGTCATGGGTGAGGCGGTGAACAGCCTGGCGGACTATGGGACGGCCGGGTCGATCACCTCGGTGCCAGGCCAGCGTTCCAGCGACCAGAGCAATGTACCCGAGGGTTGTGAGCGGCAAGAGTTCAAGGTGGATCAGGGAACCGATGGCCGGAAGTTTATCAGGCTGAAGGCGACGTTGCCGTAGGCGACGGGCGTAGCCCGTCGCAGAAGATGGGACACCACAGCCCCAGCTGCTGGGGCTAGGCCGCTGCGCGGTAGGATATAGAAGATAGGGGAGAGCCGGAGATTTGAAGCGAAAGGCTGGGGGCTGAAAGGCCTTCAGCCTTTCTTTTTGGCGGCCGCAAGGGCCGCCCCACATGGTTTTCAAATGAAAGTGATCTGGGGCGGGGTTTATCCCCGCCGATGAGGATTAAGATGAAGATGAGGTAGGGCGGCCTCGACGAGGCCGCCGAGCAGTGGTTTTGTAGATTGGGCGTTTGAAGTTCGGGTACGGACGGCTCCCCGAGCCGTCCTAGGACGCGTGGGGACACGCGTCCGTACCGTTGATTGAATTTTCAAGTTTGAGCGAGGCGGGGTCCTCGATCCGGATCGACCGTTTCTTTTTCCGGGGAAGGGGTCTCGGTGGTTGCTTGACGAGGATGATGGGATGCGAGAGTTTGGCGGCGTGAGTAATTCCCCAAGGGCAACGTGTCTAGCTGTTTTATTGAGTGTGGGTTCGATGGTCTCAGGCCAGGTTCCGCCGCCGGCAATTCCTGCGCAAGTGGTGATGATTTTTCAAGTTGAACCCAAGGAGTTTAAGGCCGTCACATTGGACAAGAAGCCGTTCGCCAGCCTGGAGGTGGCCATGGAATATTCCACCCTGTGGCCGGTTCCACCGGGAAAGCACGAACTGGCGGTGGCGGCTTCCGGGGCGGAGGAGAAGAAACTTGATGTTACCGTAAATGCCAAGGATGTCGGCTTGCTCTTTGTGGATTTGGTGCCGAATCCAGATTCAGCGAAGGCGGCCCAGAATCCCAAGGCGATTACCCTGCGCTGGTTACCGATGAGTTTGCCCGAGCCGGATAAAAAAGCGGCCAAGGTGTACGCGTATTTGACGGCAGAAATGAAAAACATGACGGGGGATTTGCTGCACGGAAACACCGCGGCGACCAAAGTGGATCTGGTTGCAGGAAAATTAAATTCGCTGGGGGAGGGGAAAACCGGCTTGAGTGTGGGGGAGGAGCAGTTGGTTTTTGTCAATCCAGGAGGTCCGGGATTGTATGTGAGTGTGATTTTTCCGGCCAAAGATGGGAAACTGAGGTCCGTCCCTTTTTCCCTCGAAACCGGGGAGCCTGAGCCAGAGCCGAAAGAAAAACCCAAGGGGCCCCCTGCGGATTATTGAGGCGAGCTGTAAGCTCCAGTACTAGGGAAAACGGGTTTCAAAAGTTTAGCTTGGCTTGAAACACGGAAGTTGGTGGAGCCTTAGATAGAACAAAGACCTCTGTTTTTTTTGTCACTAATGTGCTACTATTAAGTTAGTTGCATATCATCCGGAGCCTCCTCGTCCGTATGAGTGACCGTTGCGTCTTGTCCCGCGATGGTTGCTTCGTATTTCTATTTTCAGTGCTGCTTTCCGTTGCGGTTCCCCACGTGTCCTGGGCCAGGTTGGGGGTGGACTATCAGATGCAGTTGGGCAATCCGACCGGTGCGTCTGCCGATCCATCCAACCATACCCACTATTTGATTCAGCGAAGCCAGTATGCCATGGATTACAACGATACGACCCGTCAGGCCAACTGGGTCAGTTGGAGTTACACTTCAA
>Ga0214917_10005502_pt1 | contig 13509 bp, 10 predicted proteins | sample LL_1208_BB_MetaG_FD_177983 | JGI IMG/M metagenome (GOLD analysis project Ga0214917, IMG submission 177983) | Freshwater microbial communities from Lake Lanier, Atlanta, Georgia, United States - LL_1208_BB | ecosystem: Environmental > Aquatic > Freshwater > Lake | place: USA: Georgia | collected... | reverse complement strand
TGCAAGAGGTCAAAGCCCAAGCAACCGATGTGGTGGGCCATTTCGACACCTTGGCGGGGCTGAATGGGCACTTTCAGTATGCCGAGAAAAAGGGCTACGCCGGCGTGGGCTTGTTCACCCGCCACAGCCCCAGCAAGGTGGTGTTGGGCTTTGACCAAGGCGAATTCGACAGCGAAGGCCGCTATGTGGAGTTGCGCTTTGACAGCCCGCAGCGCAAGTTCTCCATCATCAGCGCTTACTTTCCCAGCGGCTCGTCAGGCCCCGAGCGGCAAGAGGCCAAATACCGATTTTTAGACGCCATTTACCCGCACCTGGCGGCCCTGAAGAAAAAACGCGAGTTTGTGCTGTGTGGCGACATCAACATCGCGCACCACAACATCGACCTCAAAAACTGGCGCAGCAACCAAAAAAACAGTGGTTTTTTGCCGGAAGAACGCGCATGGATGACGCGCCTCACCACCGAGGGCGGCTTGGTGGACGTGTATCGCCAATTGCACCCCGACACCACCGATGACTGCTACACCTGGTGGAGCAACCGCGGTCAGGCCTATGCCAACAACGTGGGTTGGCGGCTGGACTACCACTTGGCCACCCCGGCCACGGCGGGATTGGCCCGCCGCGCCCACATTTACAAAGACGAAAAATTCTCTGACCATGCGCCATTGAGCATCGACTACGAGATGCCCTGGTGATGGCGCCCACCGTCGCCGTGATCGGCGCTGGCCCTGCGGGCCTGATGGCCGCCGAAGTACTCAGCATGGCCGGTGTGGCCGTCGCCGTGTATGACGCCATGCCCAGCGTGGGGCGCAAGTTTTTGCTGGCGGGCAAAGGCGGCCTCAACATCACCCACGCCGAGCCCCGGCCCCTGTTCACCACCCGCTATGGCGCGCGCTCCCACACCATCGCCCCGTGGTTGGATGGGTTCGGCCCAGAAGCCTTGCGCCAATGGGTGCATGGTTTGGGCATCGACACCTTTGTCGGCAGCACCCAGCGGGTGTTTCCCGCCGACATGAAAGCCGCGCCTTTGTTGCGCGCATGGTTGCACCGTTTGCGCCACCCCTCGGCAGGAACGCCGGTGAGCTTTCACATGCGCCACCGATGGTTGGGCCACCTCCACCCCAGCGACGCAGGCTGGCAGTTGCGTTTTGCCACACCCCACGGCGAGCAAGTGGCCCAAGCCCAGGCCGTGGTGCTGGCCTTGGGTGGTGGCAGTTGGCCGCGCTTGGGGTCTGATGGTGCTTGGGTGCCCTGGCTGGCGCAACATGGTGTGCATGTGGCGCCTTTGGTGCCCAGCAATTGCGGGTTTGATGTACGTGTGGGCGATCGCTTGGGTTGGAGCCCGCATTTGCGCCAACACTTTGCCGGCCAAGTGCTGAAAAACGTGGGCTTGTCGTTTGGAGTGGATGGCGCCGTTGTGTTTGACCGCGTGGGCGAGATGGTGCTCACCGACACCGGCTTGGAGGGCAGCTTGGTCTACGCCGCCTCCAGCCATTTGCGCGATGCCATTGCACGCCAAGGCAGCGCCACCCTGCACCTGAACCTGCGACCTGACTTCTCGCCAGAGCGCATGCGCCAAGAGGTGGCGCACCCGCGCGGTTCGCGCACCCTCAGCAGCCACTTGCACAGCCGCGTGGGCTTGACCAAGTTGCACACCGCTTTGCTGCACGAGGTGCTGGACAAAGAAACCCTGAACCACCCTGCCATGCTGGCCCAAGCCATCGGTCACTTGCCCATCACGCTACATGCCCCACGCCCGATGGCCGAGGCGATCAGCAGTGCGGGTGGGGTGGGCTTTGCATCATTGACCGATGCGCTGATGCTGCGCGAACTGCCCGGTGTCTTTTGCGCCGGGGAAATGCTCGACTGGGAAGCCCCCACCGGCGGCTACTTGCTCACCGCGTGCTGGGCCAGTGGGCACGCGGCTGGCCAAGGGGTGTTGGGTTTTTTACAAGCTTAGGAAGAAGCATCGCGCAGTTTTCTGCGCAAAATTTTCCCCATGCTGTTGCGAGGCAGGGCGTCGACAAAGTGAACAGCCTTGGGGACTTTGTAAGGCGCCAAAGATGCGCGGCAAAAACCCATCAAATCCTGCGCGTTCAAATGCACACTGGGCTTGGTCACCACATAAGCTTGAATCGCCTCGCCCCAATACGCATCGGGTTTGCCCACCACGGCACACTCCGCCACGGATGAGTGGCTGAGGAACAGCTCCTCCACCTCACGGGGGTACACGTTTTCACCGCCCGTGATGATCATGTCGTTCTTGCGATCCACAATGTACAAATAACCCTCGTCATCGATCTTGGCCAAGTCCCCAGTGATGAACCAGTCACCGCGTTTGGCTTTCTCAGTGGCCTCCGGCAGGTTGTGATACCCCGCAAAACAATAGGGTGAAGCGACGGCCAACTCACCCACGGTGTCGGGGCTGGCCTGCGCGCCATCGTCATTCCATATTTGGATGTACGTGCCTGGCAAGCATTGGCCCACGCAAGCGATTTTTCGCAACTGATCGGCTGGCCGCAATGCCGTGACGATGTTGGTCTCGGTCGTTCCATATCGCTCAAACAAAACGCCATCGCCAAAGTGATCGATGATCTGAGACTTCATGCTTTGCGCCAGCGGTGCCGTGCCTGAGATCAGTGCCTTGAGCGATGAGGTGTCATGCGACCTGGCCTTGGCATCCCCGGCAAACAAAGCCGCAAAGTGCGTCGGCACCATGTAGGTGCTGGTGGCGCGCGTGCGTTCAATGGTCGACATCAAGCGTTCAATATCGAATTTCGGCATGATCTCCACCGAGCCACCAAAAAATATCGGCACCAGCGCCATCAAAAACCCAGCCCCATGGAACATGGGCGTCGTGGCCACCGCCCGATCGTCGGGCCCATACGCCCCATGCTCAGACGCCATGGCATAACACGCCAGCACACGCCCCCGATGCGACAGCATCACCCCTTTGGGTCTGCCCGTGGCGCCAGACGTATAGGGAATGGAAAAAATATCGTCTTCCGACACATTCGCATCGAGCACCGTGCTGGCAGCGCTTTGCAACAAAGCTTCATAGTCATCCCCCATCACGATCACCCGCTCAACACAGGCGGGGATGGCGGCCATGGCCATGTCTTTGAGATCTACGTCGACAAACAACACGCGCGCGCCCGAGTCTTCACACAAAAACCGCACTTCGGGCAGCGCCGATGCCGGCCCAATGGTGGCCACGGCCACACCGGCCGACGACAAGCCACAGACCAACTCCATGTACTCCAAGCGGTTGCGCATCATCAACGCAGCCCGATCGCCATGGCGCAAGCCCAAACCCGCCTGTGCCAAGTTGGACACACGGTCAATGCGGGTGATCAATTGCCGATACGTCAGCGAGCGCGAAGACTCCGTGATGGCCGTCTTGTGGGGCGTGCGCAGTGACGAGGCGCGAATGCCGTCGGCAATCAAGATCGACTTAGATGCGCCGTTTCTGATGGAAGTTTGCATATGAGGCATTTGAAAATTTCACAAAATGGCGGTGAGGTTTGACAGCAACACGGTCAATGTGCGCCCGCCTGAGGCCGGATGAAGTCAAGAATCGCTTTTGCTTTTTCCGCCGCATCACCGCTGACGGACATTGACTTTGCATCTGGCCGACACAACAAGGCTTGCTCCAAACACGGTCGAAACAAATCCTGTTCTGAACACATCATCAAACAAGCCTGTGGGGTCTGGGCCAGCGCAGTGTCCATCGGGTAAGCCATGGCAGCGCGCCAAGCGGGCGTGAAGCTGGTTACTTGCTTGACCATTTCGCGCACCTCCAAATGAATGGCCTGGGGGTCGATGTGCGGCATGCCGGTTTTTTGATGTTCGTGGTGTTTTTCAAACCATGGCCACCACAAGCCCATGTCGCGGCGCATGTGCCAAATGCGCAGCAAATGGGTGCCATCCCACACGGGGGCCACCGGGTCAACGCCTTCCAACCATTTGGACGCCCAAGCGGTGCGCTGTGCAGGGGACAGGCACATGGGGCCATCCAGGGTCAAGCTTTTGACGCGCGAGGGCACCGCATGGGCCATTTCAACCGCCACCATGGCGCCCGCGTTGTGCCCATAGAGATGGAAGGTTTCCACCCCCAAAGCCGCCAATACCTTCACGCTGGTCTGCGCCCAGTGGCCCACATCCATGGGTTGACCGTCAAGCCGGTCAGACTCGCCCTGGCCAGGCAAGTCAAACGCAATGGCCGGCATGTGTGGACCCAACTCACACACCAAGCCATCCAACAGCGCAGATGAGCCTGGCGCATGATGCAACAACACCAAGGGGGCTTGCTGATGGATGGGGCCCATGCTGCGCACCAGCACCTGGGTGCCATCGATGTCAATGTACTGCGTCGTGGTTCGCCCGGCAATTGGCGCGCAAACAGGCGCCGCAGGCGCCTCGCCTTGGGGCAGGTGGCGCCGCAAAATATCCAACTCCTCCGCCATGGATTTGTGTTTGTTTCTGGGCAATATTTCAGTCCACGAACCCGGCGGCATCATCTGGGGCGTGTGGCCTTGGCTGTCGCCGGGGCGCCCTGCAAAACACACGGGCACCGTCAATTCGGCACAGGCGTCCAAGCCCCGGTGCCGATAAGCCGTGGCGTAACCAATCCGGTAGCCATCGCCCGCCTCCAGCATTTCAACCACACCCCGGTGCAAAAAATGCACATCGGGCACTTCGGTGTCGGCGCGGTGTGCGGCATCTTGTGCATTCCAGGGCCAGAACACATGTTGTTCGCGGTAGCGAAACCACAGCCAGAGCAAATGGCTGCCATCAAAGCTGGGAACAATCGGCGGCAAGTAGTTGGCCAGTCGGCGCTCGCGTTCTTGCACGGTGTAAATGGGAAAGCCATCCGACAGCGCCATGGCACAGCGCTGGGGGTGGCGGGCCGCAAACTCAACAGCGATTTGCGCGCCAGTGTGTCGCCCATAGACCGACACCTGTTGAATGCCCAAAGCATCCAATGTTTCGGCCAATGCGTCGGCCAAGTCCTCGGTGGTGACGCTCTCCATGGGCAACAAATCGGACAAACCAAAACCCGGTGTGTCAGGGGCGATCACGGTGAACTTTTGCCCAAAGCAAGCGATGTGATCGCGCATCACTTTGGCCGAGCACGCCGATGCATGCAACAACACCAGCACAGGGCCAACGCCATGACGCAAATAATGCACTCGCCGCCCGTTCACCGACACAAAATGTTTGCGAATGGCCACGCTATTCATGGTCGCCCCCCTGGCTCCAGGCCCAGCACACCAGGGTTCATGGCCCCATGGGGGTCCAAAGTCGCCTTGATCCGTTGCACCAAACTTTGGCTGCCGGGCGTCAAGCCCGACAAGTAGGGATAAAACCGGCCCATTTGGGCATGCACCGCATCATGCTTGGCCATCACTTGGCGCAGCTGGTCACGCACTTGCGCCACCAGCGCGCGGGCTTGGGGGTTCATTTCAAAATGGGAAAACCGGGCTTGGTTGCGTGGTGACAGGTGCGCCATGTGGATGGGGTCCAACTGGTCTTGCCAATAAAACATGGGTTCAATCGTGATGTAGGGGCCCAGGGTGGAAATGATCCACGAATAGAACACCCCCACCGCTTGAAGCTGTGGCTCCAAGCCCTGGAGTTGGGCCACCAGGTCGCGCATGCAAGCCTGCGCCCGCGACAAGGGCAAGATGGCATGCACTGGAACCCAGCGCTCGCCCTCTGGGCCGACCAAGCCGCGGATCGAATACGGTTTGGCCCGCATGGCTTTGGGCACCATGTTGTCCATCTCTTGCCCCGCAACCAGGCACACGCCTCTGGCCAAGGCCATTTGCATCTCAGCCATCTCCGCTGTGGCGGCCTCCACCGTCAAATGCAAAGACCACTTGGCCCGCTTCAACTCGCCCCTGCCCAAGGCCATTTGGGTCAGGTCTTTGAGGGCACCGCCCAAGGACTTGGATTCGCTGAGCACCGCCTTGGCCACACCCAAAGCCTCACCCATGTCCACGTTGGTGGCCGAATCGGCTTTGAGTTGATCCATTGACAACGCGCGCGTCACCCACTCGCGCTGGCGCAATTGAATCAGCGCGGCCAGCATGTCCCCATGGGTGTCAAATTGGAACGAAGCAAAAGCCGCCGAACGCTCAACCGTGAGGCGCACCACCAGCTCGGTTTTGATGCCAAAGGCGCCGCAGTCACCCAAAAAAAGCCCGGTCAAATCGGGTCCTGCGTAACGGGTGAAAGCGCTGGCCCCATGCTTGGCCGCAGACCCAGTGGTCACCACCGTGCCATCGGCCAGCACCACCGTCAAGCCGATGAAGTGCTCCAAGCCACCCGGCAGGTTTTGCGACGCAACGCCACCAACGGTGCTGTGGCTGCCAGAGATGGGGCTGATTTGCGCGGCGCGCAAACCATGGGGCTTGAGGGCATCGGCCAGCTCTTGCCAAGTGGTGCCCGCACCCACGGTGGCGTACATGTCTGGCGCACACACTTGGATCTGCTTGAGGCGCAAACAATCGATCACCACGGCGGGTGTGGAAGGCACCACACCCGCCGTGTAAGACAGGCCTGCGCCGCGTGGCACCACAGCCACCTCATGGCGGGCCAAGGCTTGCATCACTTGCGCCAATTGTTCGGTGGACGCGGGGCGGACCACCGCTTGCGCCACCGCCGCATCTGGCCACACAAAGATGTCGGCTGTGGCTGCCGCGCAGTTCGCGGTATCCAGCCACAAATGGTCCCGACCCACGATGCGGGCCAGTTGGTCAATCAGCCCACTGGGCAATGGCTGGCTCATGCGAATTTGAAAAGTTTCAGCGCGTTGTCGCGGAGGATTTTTCGCAGCGACTGCTCGCGGAAATTCAAATTTTCAATGTCCAGCATGGCGCGCTCGGGGTCGATGACTTTCCAATCGGTGCCAAACAAAAATTTGTCTTGCCCGTAGGTGTTGGCATAGTGGATCACGGCGGGTGGCCAGTGCTTGGGCGCATAAGCGTCGCCAGCCATGTACACATTGGGGTGCTTCCAGCACACAGAAATCATTTCATCGGTCCATGGATAGCCCAAATGGATGCCAATCAAGTTGAGCTCTGGAAAATGCATGGCCACCCGGTCCAGCGTCATCGGCCGCCCGACGTTGGGCAAGCGCCGGTCTTTTTGGTACACCAAGCAGTGGCCCACTTGCATCATCACCGGGATCTCCAGCTCGGCGCACCTGGCATAGTACGGGTACCACACCGCGCTGTCGGGGGCCTCGTCAAACCAGTGCGGGTAAAAATGCGCGCCCACAAAACCAAATTGCTTCACCGCCACGTCGAGCTCTTTCAAACCCGCGATGCCCCGGGTGGGGTCCAAGCCGGCCAAGCCTGAAAAGCGGTCGGGGTATTTGGCGCAAATCTCTGCGACCCACTCATATGGAATTTCCGTTGAGCCCCGCACCCGCAAGTCGCCACAGCGGGTGGCAATGAGCAACGAACGCTCGATGCCTGCGCGGTCCATTTTTTCCAGGTACTGCTCCATGGTGATGCCCTGGCTATAGGCGGTGTTCAAGCGCACCTTGTCCAAAAAATTGGCGTCGGTGGGGATGCGGTTGTCGGCAATCGCCTCGGGCGTGTAGATGTTGACCACGATGTCAATCGCCCCATAGCCCCACTTGGTGTTTTCGGGTTTGAAGGGGTAGGCATGCGGCGCACTGGATTGGGTTGGCGTGGTCATGGTTGGGTTCCTGGTGTTTTAACTGTTGTGATGGTTGCGGGTCAGCCAATGGGGCGCGTCCGCCACGCGATTGCATGCCACTTCATGCACATCCGCAGGGGCCATGCTTTCATTGAGGATGGAGAAGGCGGGAAACCCTTGCTGGCATTGCGCCCGCACCAGCGTGCAACGCGATGAAAACAAACAACCCGAGGGCAAGTTCAAGGGGCTGGGTATTTCACCCACGGTGGGCAAGCGCGACAGCACCGCCGTGGGATCGGCCGGCAAGTTGGCCGACATCAGCGTTTGCGTGTACGGGTGTGCAGGTTGATGGAAGATTTCTCGGGTGGGCCCTTGCTCGACCACCTTGCCCAAATACAAGACCAGCAGTCGCTTCGTCATCAACTCCACTGTTTCCAAGTCATGGCTGATCAACAGCAAGGCCACGCCAGTTTCTTTTCGGATGTTGTCCAGCAGCTCCAATATGCCGGCACGCACCGACAAGTCCAGCGAGCTGGTGGGCTCGTCAAGAACCAGCAACCGGGGTTTGGAGGCGATCGCACGCGCAATGCAAACGCGCTGCAACTGCCCACCCGACAACTCATGGGGAAACCGCTGGAGGGAGGCCTTGGGCAAGTGCACGCGATCGGCCAAGTCACTGACCGCTAGCTGGCGTTGGGCTTCACTCAAGGGGGTGTGCAACTTCAGCGGCTCGGCCATGGATCGCCCCACCGTCATGCGCGGGTTCAATGCCCCCCATGGGTCTTGGAACACCATTTGGATTTGCGACCGAAGCTGGCGCATGGCGTCATCCGACACATGGGTGATGCCTTGCCCATCAAAAATGATTTGGCCTGAACTGACCGGGGTCAAGCGGGTCATCAACAAACCCAGGGTCGATTTACCCGACCCACTCTCACCCACCAAGCCCACTGACTCACCCGGCTGAATGCTCAGGCTCACGCCGTCCACCGCCGTGACCTGCGCCCCGCCCTCTGCCGGGAACTTTTTCACGACGGCTCTCAGTTCGATCAATGGGCGGTTCATGCTGGAGGGTTCGGTAAGTGGCAGCGCACGCGGTGCCCATCTCCAAGCTCCAAAGTCGGCAAGCGTGTGTCACACACTGCTTGGGCTTTGGGGCAGCGGTCCTTGTACACACAACCGCAGGGCAAGTCGTACAGATTGGGCGGCGACCCCACGGCGCTGGCAAAACCATGCCGGGCAATTTGCTTGGGGGTGGAGGCGATCAGGCTTTGGGTGTAGGGGTGACTTTGCGCACCAAACACTTGGTTCACCTGCCCCTCTTCGATGATGGTGCCGGCGAACATTACCGCCATGCGATCGCAATAGTGGGCCACGATGCCCAAGTCGTGGGTGATGATGATCGCGCTCATCCCGTTGGCCTTGACCAAACGCTTGAAGATGTCCAGCACCTCGGCTTGTACGGTCAAATCCAAGCCGGTGGTGGGTTCATCCGCGATCACCAAACGGGGGGAGTTGATCAGGCCTGCCGCGATCAAAACGCGTTGTGCCATGCCCCCCGACAGCTCATGGGGCCAGGCCTTCATGCGCTGCACCGGGTCTGGGATTTGAACTTGCCCCAGCATTTCAATGGCCCTGGCGTGCGCTTTGGCGGTATCGGTCTGGCCATGTTCGCGCTGGATGCGAATGAGCTGATCGCCAATGCGAGCCGTGGGGTCCAAAGAAGTCTTGGGCGACTGCGGTATCAAGGTGATGCTTTTGCCACGCGGTGATCGTTGGCCCGGATGGTCCAACAGCCCCAGCGCTTGGCCTTCAAACTGGATTTTGCCGGCCACCACTTGGGCGGGTGGCCTCAGCAGTCCCAACAAAGCCAAAGCCGTCAACGACTTGCCGGCACCGGTTTCTCCCACCAATCCCAGCACTTGCCCCGGCTCCAAAGTGAACGACACCCCATTCAAAGCCTTGGCCGTTCGCAACTGGTTGTTCAGGCCCCTGGCAATGAAATGCACATGCAGGTCCTCGACCGACAGCAAGCTCATTTGCCCACACCCCTGCGCTTGGGGTCCAGGAGGTCGGTCAAACCGTCGCCCAACAGGTTAAAGCCCAGCACCAGCGTCATCAATGCCAAGCCCGGAAACAAAGCCGCCCACCACTCGCCGGTGATCACATACTCGGCCCCTTGGCGAATCATGGCGCCCCACTCGGGCGTGGGCGCTTGAATGCCCACGCCAATAAACGCCAAGGTGGCACTGATGCGCACCGCCCAGGCCATGCGAATGGGCAACTGCGCGGTCGCACCCAATATGGCGTTGGGCAAGATGTGCACCCACATCACCCGCCACGATGGGTTGCCCACGGCAATCGCCGCCTTGACAAAGGTCGACGAACGCAAAGTCAGGACCTCGGCGCGCACCACCCGCGCAAAGATCGGGCTGTCCAGCAAGCCAATCACCACCACCATGCTGACCAGGCTTTGGCCTGTGGCGGCCACCACGGCCAGCGCCAAGATGATGGTGGGAAAAGCGCGCAACACATCCAAGATTCGCAGCAAGGCCTCATCGAGCCAGCCACCCTTGTAGCCGGCCAACAGACCCAAGGGCATGCCAATGCCGATCATGATCAACCCTGCTGGAACGGCAATGCCAAAGGCATAACGGCTGCCATAAATCACCCGCGAAAAAACATCCATCCCATTGCCATCGCTGCCAAAGAAAAACCGCCCGCCGGGGGCTTGCAAGACCTCATAAGAAAACGATTGGGTCGGGTTGAATGGGGAGATCACAGGGGACCATGCTGCCAGCCCCAAAAAAAACAGAACAATGACCAAACCCACCACAAATGTAGGGCTGCGCCGCGCCAATCCCAACGGGTAGGCCAGCCAATGGCGGGGGCTGGCTGCTTCGGCTGACACTGATGTATTCAACGCCGTGGCTCCAGCAGCATCACGATCAAATCAACGACCATGAAAATAAATACCGAAAAAAGCGCCAAGGTCAACACGTAGCCTTGCACCACGGCAAAGTCGCCCAACAAAATGGCGTTCAAGCCCCACTGGCCCAAGCCACTCAACGAAAAAATGTATTCCACCAAGGCCGCGGCAGCGAGCAAGGATGTCAGCTCTGTGCCCAAAAAAGTCAGCAACGGGGTCGCCGCATTGCGCAAGGCCATTTTTCGGATGGTGGCCTTGGAAAACCCATTGGCGCGGGCATAGCGCACGTAGTCGCTGTTCATGATTTCAATCAAAATCGCCCGGCTTTGCTTGATGATGGGGGCCGCCGCCAATAGGGTGAAGCACGCCACGGGCAAGGCCAAGTGTGCCAGGGCAGAGCCCAAGGCCTGCCAATTGCCCGCCAACATGCAGTCCAGCATCAGGCTGCCCGTCACCACCGTGGGCGCCACCACCTCCATCGACAAACGCCCCATGGGGGCGGGCGCCCAGCGCAAGATATAAAAAAACACCAAGATGGCCATCAGGCCCATCCAATACGTGGGTATGGAAAAGCCCGCCAACGAGCCAAAACGCGAGAGCTGGTCAAACCAGCCATTGGGGCCCATGGCCGCCCGCAGGCCAATGGGCACACCAATCAACGCGGCCAACCCCACCGACAACAACACCAATTCCAAAGTGGCGGGAAACAAGTGCAATATCTCACGCCACACAGGTGTGCCGCCTTGCCACGAAACCCCCAAGTCGCCTTGGACCAAGCGAAAAATGTAATTGGCAAACTGCAACAACAAGGGTTGGTCAAGTTGCAACTGGGCCCTGAGGGCCGTCAGCATGGCCTCATCGGCCATGGGGCCGGCCAACATGGCCACGGGGTCTTGTCCCCCAACGCGGATCAGCATGAAGGTCAAGAAAACAATCCCCAAGATCACGGGCACCGACACCGCCACCCGCACCAGCAGGAACTTGGCCATGCGAGCGCCGGTCTCTCCCATCAAGAAGCGCAAGTCAAGTCTTTCCACACCAGGCGGTTGTGGGGCTTCCACACATAGCCTTTCATGCAAGCGGCAAACACCTCGTGGGTGCCCGGCAAAAAGGTTTCGATGAACGTAGCGGAGTCTGCTTGCAGGTTCTGCGCCTGCTCCAGCAATGCCAGCCACCGTTTCTGATCTCGTTCCACCACCGAGGCGTCAATCAACTTGTCCATGGCCGCGTCGCAGTTGGCGTTGACGTTGGACGAACCCCGGCAATGTGCGGTCAAAAACATGTTGTACGACGGGTCGGGCACAAAGCTCGACGTCAAGTGCGTCAAGAACGGCACCGTCCACACATTGATGGTGCGCCGGGCCAACATTTCTGTGGACGGAATTCTTTTGGGCGTCACGCGAATGCCCGCTTTGGCCAACGACGCTTGCATTTGCAACACCAAGGGCTCTTCCCACCACCAATTGGTGCTGTATTCCAAGGTCACATCCACCCCATTGGGGTAGCCCGCCTCAGACAACAATTGTTTGGCCTTGTTGTAGTCGGTTTCGTATTTGTAGGCGCTGACGGCGCCAGCAATCGGTGAGTTGAGCATGGAGCGCGAACGCGTGCCTTGCCCCAGAAACACCGCCTCACCAATTGCGGCGTAATCGGTCGCATACGCCACGGCCTGGCGCACCTTGACCTTGTCAAAGGGCGGGTAACGCGGGTTCATCCGCACCGTGGCCCCACCAAAACCGGGCACGCTCTCCACCTTGACGCTGTTGTCAGCGCGCAAGGCCGTCAACTGCTGAAAGGGAATTTGCTCGGCGTACTGCACTTGCCCGGTGCGGATCAAGGCCACACGTGTGGCAGGAGACGGCACTTCGCGCCACACCATGCGGGTGTAATAGGGCTTCTTGAAGGCGTAATTGGGGTTCACCACAAACACCGCTTGTTGCCCAGTTTGCAGCGTTTGCAGGTGATACGGACCAAAGCCCGCCGTATTCAACGCCAACCACTTGGTGGCATAAGGGTCATCGGGTGTCGTGTGTTTCTTGGCTTCTACCGAATCAAAAATGGCCGGCAAGTGCAAAGTCAAGGCGCCCAAAAAAATACGATTGGCATCACTGAGCGTGTAACGCACCTCGTATTTAGACACCGCCTCTATTTTGTCAATGCGTGCGGCCGTGCGCATGAACTGACCGGTGCGCTTTTGCACTGCGGATTTTTCATAGGTCCACACAATGTCTTGAGCGGTCAACTCGTTGCCAAAAGGGCTGCGCACCCCTTTCCGAAGCTTGAACAGGTATGTTTTGCCGTCGGGAGAAACGGTCCAGCTTTCTGCCAGGTGGGGCTCAATTTTAGAGGGGTCCACCTCGGGTTTGCCATTGCTGCCCGTGCGCGTGCCGTAGCGGGTCAAGCCCTCATACAGGTTGACCGCCGCCTCGATTTGTCCAGGCACCCAAATGTCCGGGTCAAAGCCTTTGGGCGTGGCCGACATGGCCATCACCAAGGTCTTTTCTTGCGCCATCACCGGCGATGCCTGTGAGACCCACACACCCAGCGCCAGCAGCATGCCCTTGGCAAATGTTTTCATCATGGGGACACTCCAAAAAAAGCCATTTTATGCACGCCCACACTTACCACTGCTATCACTTTTCTAACCCTGCAACAATCCGGTCAACGCCACTTATGGCTCGGCCTTCGAACCTTGGCTCCATTGGATTGATTTCCGACCTTTACCCCACGCCCCCATGCTCCACTACGAAATCATCCCCGTCACCCCCTTCCAACAAAACTGCTCTGTGGTTTGGGAGGACGAGGGCATGACCGCTGCCATCATCGACCCGGGCGGCGACTTGGACATGCTGCAAAGCGCTTGCACGCAACTGGGTGTGAAGTTGGTCGCCATCTGGATCACCCATGCCCAC
>Ga0214917_10005501_pt1 | contig 13509 bp, 17 predicted proteins | sample LL_1208_BB_MetaG_FD_177983 | JGI IMG/M metagenome (GOLD analysis project Ga0214917, IMG submission 177983) | Freshwater microbial communities from Lake Lanier, Atlanta, Georgia, United States - LL_1208_BB | ecosystem: Environmental > Aquatic > Freshwater > Lake | place: USA: Georgia | collected... | reverse complement strand
AAGATTTTCGCAGTTTGACGCAAATGCGGCATTCACGGGTGAACCGGCGAATCGCGGAGAGATAAGTTTATAGGACGGCATGTGATGGGTAATCACTACCGTGGGTATTTTTTGATACTTGTAATACTGAATCTTCTCCAGTAGTTGTGCTTTTTGTGCGTAGTGAAGGTTGTTAAGGGTTTCCACTGTTACTGTCTTCCCCTCTTCTTCAAAAATTTTTGTGTAATCATTCATTGATTCTTCCACTGTACGAACCAATGAATCAGGAACCTCCGTCCATAATGTATTCCCAACCACAGCGACATTCTCTTTCGCAATAAAATAATCGGGTTGCGATGAATCTAACAGTGTAACACGTGTAAAAGGTTTTAGGCTCTCCTTAATCGTATTATGTATTGTATTTATAGGTGTTCGCTTTGAATAATATTCATGATTTCCTGTAACATAAAATACACGGTCCCAATGGTCATTGACGTACGTGAAAAAACTATTCCATATTTGTGTATTCGGTTGTCCAATATCACCTGCTAAGGCGAGATATCGCGCATTCGGTTTCAGCAATAAAGCGAACGGGCATTTTTTGTAAAACTCAAGGTGAATATCACTCACGTACTGCATGCGAAAAAGGCGTTGCGCCATTATAATTTATTTGTGTTTATATATTTAGGCCTCCAATAGGGGTTCCAACCATACATTTCGTTCCTCCGCGGGAATATTGTATTCTACGAAGAGCGCTTCCGCAGCGGCCTGTCGCTCCTCCAAAGGGCGATTCGCAACGAGCGCAATCTTATTTTGGAACATCGTTCGTAGCACTTCAGCGCTCGGTCCCGCATTCAAACTCTCGTCAAACCCCTGTAGAACATTTACGAGTCGCGCCATCTTACCATTAGAGCACATCCCGCGACCCTCCCAAACCTCTTGCGCGAGTCGCTTACAGAGTTCCTTTTTATGCTCACTCGGTTGAATAAACGCCCATACTCGGTCCAATACATCACCATAGGGAACATTGAACGCCTCTGTGTTGAAGTAGTCATTCGTAAGTGTTGCGTGGGCGAAATCACGTCGGTCGTCACTAGACCAACGAACGTTTTTCTCAACAAACCAAGCGGTATAAATCTCTTCAAGTGTGTTCTGGTCTGGTAACAGAGGACGCTCAAGAAGCATGCGAACGGCGTTCTCCGTTGCTGTTTGTACGCTACTGCGGTGAATATTCTGGGTATCGTTCGCAAACGCCGCCAAGTCAATACCCCCTTCAGGGTCACGGCGGAAGACAACCGGCTCTTCACGAAGACGACGCTCAAAATCTGCTTGTCGTTGCCGCTCCTGCTCCTCACGCTGCCGTTGCTCCTCTTGACGCTGTCTTTGTATTTCTTCGCGACGATTACGACGGTCCACCTTACCCCTATGCTCATCACTTTCCAAATGACCAAGGTCAATTTCACCCGCACGTTGGAGCGCATCGCGAACAAGAGTTTCGCCCATTTCCCTCTGCATATTCGTCATACCGCGATATCCAAAAGCATTAATAAGAGATCGAAATGTGACTAACGCACGTAGAATGGGGTTCCATGCTTCGTGCGTCATTGAATAATATTTTAGAAATATGTACGCCTTGGGAATATCAAATGTTGGAATATCGTAAAGGTCCCATAAATTCATAATATCTTTTCCTGTTTGAAACGCCAAGTTCATTGTTGGAGATTCAAGTTGCGCCATTGCTCGTTGGTATCGTCTCTCCTTCTGCTGCCGTTCTTGCGCGAGTTGTTGTGCTCTCTCCGCGGCTGCTCGCTCCAATGTCTGTTCATGACGAAGTCGGTATTCAGGATTCCGCATCATTGATGTATGATGAACGCCACATGTTGGAATTGTTCCCGTGTTGTGTTTCTCAGGATTTCCACAGAGTTGTCCGCGCCTCTCACCACTTTTAATTCGTGCTTCGCAAGGCATTGTTATTTATTTTTTTGAAAGGAATAATTGTACATTTCACATCGGTATAGTCATGTTTTCACTTTTTTTCGGCGGACTTGCGTCTAATCACAACAGTATTGAATTTCTTCGCAATTGCGTATATATGGGGCATTGCCGCGGCATCTCCATACACTGCTATCTCTCCAGGGGCCTCGTTATCTATTTGTTCTACACCCTTCCAATTATGTACAAAAATGGATGTAGTGACTTCAAAATCTTCAAACCCTTCATATGTGGCTCTCTCCGATTTACTTGTATATATATTATATAGAATACCTGAATAAACATTTGTTGGTTCTACCATCATTTGAACGGATGGTAACACCTCTTCAATCATATGTTCAGACCAATCATTCACTGTATCAAGCGTCAATCCTGTACCTTCCAACATTTGTTTATGAAATTGTGGGTTGGTCGGATTTGATAGAAACGTCATAAGTATGGTGGTCTCTTGTTCAGTCAAAAAACCGGCAATATACGGTTTGTTTTGTGTGGCTGCGTTTTGAAGCGCCTGTTTTGTTTGTTCTCTGATTAATTGAGGCTTTCCCTGCCTACACACACCACCCATTTATTCTATTTAGGTGGAGGGTTATTTAGGCGACGGAGCGCAGCCTGTAACATTTGTTGCCTAAGCGTTTCACGGTCTGGTTGCTGCGGTTGCTGCGGTTGCTGCGGTTGCTGCGGTTGCTGCGGTTGCTGCACCGGCAGCGGCTGTTGATGTGCGAGGGGCGGAGGTGTTGGTGGGCGAGGAGGAGTAGCCGGCCGGTCCAATGGACGAAGAAGGTCCAGTTCAATGGTCTCCGCGCGAATACAGAGAGGTGTATTTTGTCTCGGCTCGGTATGCTGAATCTCTACCATCATTGTAGCGCCATTGTCCAACATGAGTGGAATCGTTGTTCCCATTGTGATACATCCATATCGTTCAAAGGCATTCCGTAGCGTAATCTCTGGCTCATCGCAATGAATATAATCCGAAGTATAGGGTAACACAGACATAATTGTGAGAGGTCCAGGGGTGATTCGCTCCACCTGAATATTTCGTGGATAGTCCTCCAAAATTGCATACATCCAAGGTGGAACATATATCGTCTCTTCTTCATCATCCATATTCACATGTGGTTGAAAGGGTGTTCCTACAACCGTCTGACCAAGATCATTTGTGAGTTGAAGAACATGAAATACTCCTGGGTCGGTCATAAGTCTAGCAAACTTTTCAAACAGGGAACGAGGAAGCCAGATACGATCGGAGCAAGAATGCTCAGCCACTTGCTCATCCGTAAGTTGCGGCAAATAAAATATCGGTGCTACGTTTATCATTCTTTGTGCCTTCTAACAACTATTTATTTATGCGTTCAATTTTTTTGTGCTATATAATATAAGGAATGGCGATAAATAAAACAAGGAAAGCGGCACCCAAGTGTCAGTGCTACGGTGCCGATGGTAAGCCCTGTAAAGAGAGACCCGTTGAAGGGACACTCTTTTGTGAGCAGCACCAGAACTGTCGCGGTAGTCCGCTCAGCGGGTATGAACCACGATACGACCCTGGTCGCTACAATAATGACCCCGCGGTATACAAATCACATAACTGTTACAGTTACGGAATGAACGTTATTGATATGAGCCTTGTGAATTTCTGTCGCAAAAACAACGGCGAAAATTGTCGTTCGCACTTTCATCAACCCGGTGCGTTAAATGGTGACCGATTTGCGCTCAACACCGTGAGTCGTCGCACCTGTCCCGTTGTGGAGAAACTCATGAAGGCGGATGTTCCTCAGATTTCAAAGACGCAATTCTATGGAACGTGCCCAAAAGGGATGAGCAAGATTGCGCTTGTGGTAGACAAGGGCGAGGATTACCATTACTATCGGCAAGATGCCGATGGTATGTGGAGTCATAAAGATGGTTCCAATAAGGTGAAGCGATACGATGCCGCGAAAGAGCCCATTTTTAACCCTGAAGCCGCATCACGTAACTACACGCCTCAGGGGAGCGACCTCAACTACGAAGACTTTTGCGGGTTTTATTGCGTTCCGCGTTGGACGACCGTGCGTTTAGGACAAGGCGGCGCCAAGCAGGGGCGTCGGGCTGCGCAGAAGGGTGGGGCAAAGACACGGAAGGCGAATCGTATTCTTCCTCTTGGTCCAATTGTGGGGCTGTCGTGGCGGGACCACAAACGCCGGTCCAGGTCCGTAACAAGACGTGGAAATTAGGGCGCGCATCCGGTCTCTCAGCACACGCCATTCGTAATAAATCCATGAATCTGTCGTGATTTTTCCGATAAAAATCACATGAGATGGCCCCTGGAAGCGTAAGCAGCCGCATGTATTGTTGTAAGGTATGATAGCCCCAAAGCCACACCTGCTCCGCAACAGGATGTAGTGGATACTCTTCCATGGAATACTGAACTCCCAACATGCTCTGAATGTCGTGAAATGCCGGATTCGTTTTTCCACAATCACTGCGAATCTGTTGTATTGTATGTCCTGATAGCAGACCCAGTTGTACATGCCGCTCTGGGGACGCCAACTTTCGTGCGCTCCATACTTCCAATGGTGTATAATGAAATGGATGCGTACAAAGAGTCTCTAATTGTTGAATAAACTCTTGTTCAAACCGCAGGAACCTCTCCATTTTGAAATGGACGACGAGTGAAATCCCAACGGTAAAACGCAGAGGAAAAATTAACGAACCTCGGTAAGGGATGTTCTCATCATATTTGATTTACACAGTTATCGGATTATTGTTCATAATTATCGTATGGGAATGGTTGCGTAATCGCGCTTTTCACGAAGGCTTTACCGATGGTGTGGTTCCACAGTACTTCGCCAAATGGTTTCCAAGACGCTCCGATGTGGGCCCTGGTCAAATAAAAGAGCAAGATGGCTGGATTCGGAACCCACGATATTTTGAAGGGTACGTAGATGTCCAGGGTTTCGGATACAAGGCCGATTTCTGTCGTGTTGTTGAAAAGGAGGGTGCTCCCGAATCGCGTATAATGGCGTGTGCGCTAGCAGGTCAAGAAGGGTTGGACCCATTTCTCTATCGCACGGAATCTGAGCGCTCTGGAACGAAATTCAGCCGCGACGATTACTTTCGTGACGTAAACAATGACGGCAAAGATGATTATGGACGGATTCTGAAAGTGGAAGCGGCACCGAATGACCGCTGGGAAGCGCACGCGATTCTGGCCGGTGTAGACCGTTTCAAAGGGATTGAACAACCAGACAATTCACCGCCGCCAGAGATTGCTGAGTTATTATACTTTTTTGAAGGAATCATGGCTTGGTACCGCTTCTATGATGATATGTTGGACTATGGTGAGAATACACAACTCAGTATCGCAGGGAAGGCGACCGTTGATGAAACACCCAAACGTATTTTTGACCATGTGAAAACACGTGGTTTGCGCCTCAATATGTTGCCCGCTGGCTCAGGGCAGGAGAAACCACCACAAAATCAATTCCTGAAAATCGGCGAGACACCTCGTCTTGAGTTTGATACAAAGTTCTCCCTCCGCAACCTTCGTGGATTCACCACCTGGGTCTATTTTGAAGAATTCACACAAAATGCGCGTATCTTTGATTTTGGAAACGGCGCTGGAAAAGAGAACGTTCTTCTCGGAATTGAAGGGAAAGGGAACGACCCTGGCGCCTTTGGTCGCCTCAATGCGGCCCCAACCGCAACTGCGCGTGTTTGTAATACACGCCGTGCCGCCGAAGTGGCGCCGCAAGATTATTTAGCCACAACCGACGCGAATATTGATGAATGGGATTGCGACGCCGATAATGTGGAGAGCACCTATCCAGAGGATGAAATTACACCAGGTGAAGACGCAAAGGCGAATCTATTGTTTGAAATTTGGGACCAACAACAGAGAAAAATGCGCATTCGCGCACTCTCCTGTATTCCTCTACGAAAATGGGTACATATCGCGCTCACAACACAAGATAAAATCTCTGTACGTCCAACATGGGATGTGTATATAAATGGACAACGAGTCCATCGCGAGGAGGATGGACACTTGGCGCAAGCCGATTATACAACCAAAAATTACATTGGTCGCAGTAATTGGGAAGGGGTATCGTCGCAATACAATGATGCGGATGAACGTCTGCGAGGCGCTCTGTTTGATATGCGATTCTACCGAGCACCGTTGAGTGCGGATAAGATTTCCAAGACAGTCTCATGGGGGAAAAAGCTACTCAAGGAGAACGAGTGATTCGTACAAGCGGAGCAGAAATGTCGCCCACGGTACAGGTAAGAGCGAATGTGGATTTATATTACGCCACTCATAGGGACCACAAGGACGTTCACGAATTGTGTGGATTTGTTTATTAAACTCTTGAAGTTTGGTGGTATCTGCTTCCATAGGATTGCCGTGAGTGTATAAATCATGTAACCAAAGACCAATACGGTTTGTTGCGCATTCTACTTTTAACCATCTATTTGTAATTTCTTCTTCGCTCATTGTTTGAATTTGAGAGAGGGGTTCAGGTAGTTTCCATTTTGGATTTCGTTTTCCTAAAATTTTATGGGGTTCCAGCACTTCACACAAGAATTTGCATCGCAACCACGCGATGGCCATAATTCTAACTGCGTCTGATTTTGAGAGTTGAGTTAATGTGGTTTTGTCTGATAATTTGGATATACAGAATGCGGCAAACGAATCTGGTTTCATAAAATGTTCCCACAACTCATCGTCTGTCCAGCAATCCGCGGAATCGTGAGGAAAGGAGAATGACTGATTCTTATTCAGTTCGTAGAAAGACATTCTTCACATAGTTCTTTGTTGAACTAAGACTACATCAATTTTTTGTTGGGTGCTTTGGAGAAAACCGAGGTAAGGAAACAAAAAATTGAAGTATCTCTATGAGCTTCTTAAAAGCCAAAGAAACCTTACTATGTCTTGCACAATTTGTAAGAAGTGGGCTGGTCGTGCTGTAGAGCACACCACTCCGTGTCCTCTTGCGTCTTCCATGACGTGTTCCCGTTGTTTCCAGCGAGGTCATATGACCGAGCAATGTTCTGAAGGCATGATGGAGCATCCATCTTGCCTTGAGGACCTCATTCCTGCGAACCTCCGCAATCGGTGGGGGATTCATACCGTTACACCCCTTATTATTCCTGCGAATCATCCTGCCGAACAGAAGATTGCACCAATTAATACAGTACAGGTACCAGACGACTACACAGAGATGAAGGAGTTTATTCGTGAGCACCGCATCGATGTAGAGAAGAAGACCAAGGAGAGTATTGCGAACTGTCGCAAGGCGATTATTGACTGGGCAAAGCTGCGTGGCTATCGCGTCATTATGCAACATACAATCTCAGAGTGTTCTGCCTAAAAAGTTCTCATAAAAACAAAATAGAATGCCTCTTTGTATCTTGTTGGTCGGTCATGGAAATATGCGAATACCTCCAACGGGTTGGGGGGCGGTAGAATCGCTTATTTGGGATTACTACTGTTTTTTAGTACGCGCTGGACATGCGGTAAGCATACTCAATACACGAGATGCGAACACAATTGTTTCTGTAGTCAACAATCAAGAGTGGGATGTGATTCATCTACACAATGATATCCTAGTCAACATTATTCCACATTTTAACACGAACGCTAAGATAATTGTATCAAGTCACTATCCGTATATACAGGATTCATCACGATGGAACGACCCGCAATCAGGTTACGACTACGGCGCATTAGTTTTTGAACCGTTACGCCGTGCGCTTAAAAACAAAAATGTGCGGATGGGTGTTGTGAGCCCCAAAGATTACGATGTGTGTAGTCGCGCATTTTCGGCGCAATCTGTGTTTCTTATGTTGAACGGGGTGAGTGACGATAAATATTCTTTTACAGAGGGGCCTTCTCAGGGAGACAAGACACTGTGTTTAGCACAAATTATGAAACGAAAGAGGCAACATTTATTGCGCGATATCTCCAGTGTAGTCTTTGTAGGTAAGGTGATTGACCAGGATGAACTTGTTAGAGAGCGCTATCTCGGTGAATGGGACAACGAATATAAGCATAAGAATATGACGGAATATGGAAACGCTGTGTTGCTAAGTGATGGTGAGAACGGAACACCCCTTAGTATCAAAGAGGCGCTCGTTGCTGGTCTTGGCGTCGTGGTTTCGGAAGCGGCTGCGTGGGAATTACAGGGATTGGGATGGCCGTGGGTCTCCGTTATACAAGAATCTCGTATCCAAGATGTTGAATATATTCAAACACAGATTGAGATGAATCGTGTTATATCACAATGTATGCGAAAACTAATACGCGATTCGGCGGTTGCGTTGTGGAGTTGGTCCGTCTTAATACCTAAATATCTGGAAAATGTAAATTCTTAACTCCAAACAAAGATGGTGAATATCCCTCCGACCGCGATTGTTGCGACTCAGCAGGACCCGTATAGCCCTACAATTCTCACAAGCGTTGAAGATGCACGCGAGATTGCGAATGCGGCGAATGTGCGGTTTGGCGGTCGCCGTGGTCGCCGTAGAACACAGAAACAGCATTTGAAGAGACGCTCCACACGACGCCTTCGGAAAAGTGCGAAAAATTGAAGCGTGTTTTTGAAAGCATCATTGAGTTCGGCTTACTGTACATCGTGTTAGCCGTTTCTAGCATCCATTCCTTTCCAAATGGCTCTCCTAACTCCTTTCACCGATTTCTCCTTTCATTCCCATCAAGTGGAGGCTATCACCTGGATGCGTTCCAGGGAAGCCTCTGATGCTGCCTTCCTTCGTGGCGGTATTCTAGCAGACGAAATGGGTCTAGGTAAAACCTGGACCACTATCGGTCTGCTCCTAAATGAGCCAGTGGTTCATACATTGCTGTTGGTTCCCTCGGTGCTTCAACAGCAATGGTCAGAAGCGCTCCTCAAATCTGGAATCGCTCACCGCATGCTCCGCGGCGCGAAGAAGGACGGGAGCGGTCTTTGGACGCGACTCGCCGGACGTCGCGACGGTCTCTATGTTACACTCTGTACATACGACCGTGCGGCGTACAATGTCGGTATCATCTGTGCCGATACCTACCAGCGTATCGTTGCCGACGAAGGTCACGTTCTGCGCAACGGTAAGGCCACCGTACGTTTTGCGAAAACCATTCAGATTCCCGCAGAGCGCCGGTGGATTCTGAGCGGAACGCCTGTTCAGAACAGCCAACGTGATTTTCACAATCTCGTTGAATGGCTTGGTATGGAATGCGAAGAGCGTATTCGTATTCAAACAAAGCGACTCGCAGAAGAGCTGATTTTGCGCCGAGTCGTATCGGATATTCGTGCCGCAGTTTCAGATATGCCTATACTTCCTACATATCGTGTCCATGCCGCTTCCATGCCCGAAGAGAGCGAAGAACACAGCGTCTTACAGGCGCTTGTTGGACGGTTTGAACATGCCGTAGAGAGTGGTGCGTCTCAGGCTATTGTCCTGGAACTCTACCTGCGCATTCAACAGTTCCTTGCGCATCCTTCTGTCTATGTGGACGCAATGGTGCGCAAGTTTGGCTCCACCTACAAACGCGCGTCTTGGAACGCAACAACCACCAAGTTCACAGCGTTCCGCAAATGGCTTGAAACAGAGCCGCTTGAACCGACCATCGTCTTTACCCAATTCCGTCTTCACATGGATTTGGTAGCGGCGCAGATGGAAACCGCAGGTTATACCGTCTTTCGTATCTGTGGGGGATTGAGTGAAAGCGCTCGGACCGAGGCGATTGCGGCGTCTCGTAAGTGCGCCGAGGAGGGCAAACCGTGTGCTATCCTCGTCCAGATTGTCGCCGGTTCTGCGGGTCTCAACCTTCAGCATTGCGCGCGCGTTGTGTTCCTCACGTCGCATTGGAATCCGACCGTTATGGACCAGGCGGTCGCTCGCGCGTATCGTATGGGTCAGTCGAAACAGGTGGTTGTTCACCACTTTCTGCTGCCTGATAATGCTGAGCGCAACATTGACCGTCTAATGGTGGGTCGTCATGGATTGAAGCGGACGATTGCGAAGGAGATTCACCAAAAGCTGTATTGTGAAGCGGCTCCCAGTTCTGAATTGGTCATTCAGTTACTGAATGATGCGCTTCCAGAGGTGGTCACGGTTGTTACGGGGGACGAGGACCCAGTTGATGTCTGAGGTTCTGAGGTTCTGAGGTTCTGAGGTTCTGAGGTTCTGAGGTTCTGAGGTTCTGAGGTTCTGAGGTTCTGAGGTTCTGATGTTCAATAAAAATAAAGCAAACAAACAAGGATGAATCACACAGAGATTCTAAGGAGTGTAAGAGATTTACTTGTAGAGTTTTTCATTGCTGCGGCACGTCTATTGTTTGTGTGGTTGCCCGGCGATGATGCGGTGCGTGGTCGTGCGCTTATGGCCTTTCACCCCGTTCTCATGTCGGCTTTGGTGATGATGTTTTTCCTCTTTCCTCGTGGGCATCCACTGCGTTTTTTCATTGTGGCGGTATCACTGGTTGTCGTGGCCAGTCAATGGCTTCTCGGTGGATGCGTCATCACACGCGCAGAGCAACGTCTCACAGGAGAAAAAATAACAATCTTGGACCCCTTTTTGGCTCTTGCGAATATCCAAGTGAATCGTGAAACGCGAAATGCGGCAACAGTTGGAATGAGTACAGTCACATGCGGCTTATTATTGTGGAACCTGGTGATTGATTTATTTATTCCCGTACATTAAGGATGCTGTGGATTATACTGTTGATTGTTGTGTGCCTAGCTACGATTCGGTGGCTCACAATTCCCACAATTCGCGATGTATGGGTGGTGAATCTGGATCACAGACAGGACCGGTATGAGAACTTCAAAAGCACCTTGGGGCCGTACAAAGAGATTACACAACGTTGGCCAGCGACGTACGGAAAAAGAACTACCTTCAAAGAGGCGTACGCAGCTGGTGTTCGGTTCGTCTATATGTGGAATCGCGGCGATAAACTGAAGACACTGGAAGAGGGAATAGAGAACAAGAGTGTTCTTGGCGCAATCGGTTGTTTTATGAGTCATAAGCGGCTCCTTCAACATCTATGGAAGCAATGGACGAATCCGTACTCTGTACATTTCATTTGCGAAGATGACGCGCAAGTGACCCCTGAAACCTTCAAACAATGGGAATCAATCCAATACGAATTGCCTGCCGACTTTGATATTTGCTATTTTGATATTTATGAACCTTTGGGGGAGCGGTATTCTACAAATCTGATGCGAGCGCGACGAGGATTTTTGAAAAATGTGTGTACACACGCATATGTTGTGCGACACGGTGCGATTCCCACAATATTGGCTGGGTTGGAAACCTTTGCTGAACCGATTGATAATCAATACTGTAATAACTTTGATAAATGGAAAGTGTATTATGTGAAACCGAGCATTGTGCGACTCAGCGAAGAAGCGGCAAAGAAGAGCGATATTGTTTAAATATAATAGAGGATGTTCGCATACATAGCCCTAATCCTAATCACAGTGTTGTTATTAGGATTATGTAAATATTGGAGCGTTCCATTTATCCATGATATTTGGGTTGTGAATCTAAAACGACGACCCGACCGTCTGGCGGCATTTCAAGCACACGCGAAAGAGATACCATTTCACGTTTGGGAAGCGACCGATGGGAAACAGATAACCCGTTCGTTTGCGATAAAAAACGGCATTGACTGCGTAATTCTAACGAGTAATTGTTATGATGGAAAGGACGAAATTACGCAATACAACGGAGTTGTAGGATGCTGGTTGAGTCATAAATTGCTCCTAACACATTTATTACGACTGGCTGTTTCAGACAATGCGGGACATCTCATTTGCGAAGATGATGTTGTCTTAAATGAGAAGGTGCTCGCCGCATGGGAGAAGATAAAATACGAAATACCCCATGATTACGATATGGTCTATTTGGGTTACGGAGGCGTTATAAAAGCGTCACCGATTTCAAACAATGTTAACAAAATGAAACATTGTACAGGAACATATGGATATATTGTACGCCACGGCTCTTTGAAGAAAATCCTTAAACGATTGGAGCATTTTTCATCAGCAATCGATATTCAATATTCTCATATGTTTTCTGAGTTGAACGTGTACGCACCGAAAGTACCCATAATTATCCCAGATGATGAGATCGCGACAAAAACCGATATTCAGAGTCTCACCTAAAGAGATTCTCTAATACATTAGTATAATGTCGGTTGAAATTCAGCAATTTGTGGAGACGCTGCTGAAGCAGGCACCAGGTGCGCCTCACAGTGTCCAACTAGAGGTGGACACCGACGGTGATGTTCATGCGCTGTTTGAAGTACTGCTTTTGGTAATGACGGAAATTCTTAAATCATGGTACCAACCACCTATTACGATAAGTGCCGTTTCACAAGAGGACCTCGCACGTCTTGTCGCATATTTTGCTAGTTTCGGCATAAAATTCAATCTAGATATTCGGCAAACACCCCGTGTTCTACGACTCAACAATCGTGATTATCTTCAACAATCACGGTTGGAACAGATGCGATTTCAAATGGTTCATGATGATAAACTCTACACAGTCACCTTCTCTAAACTGACTACGGCGTAATGGATGCCCAGTACGGCCGCGATGATAAAGAATACACGATGAATGCGATGGCTAGTATACGTCAAAAGACTGATACTAATAATTGTTGTGAGAATTGCGGAGATAAGCACAATATTCAGCATATATTTTTGTGTTGGTAGCGGCAGAGTCATAAATCCTTCAACGCGCGGCGGAGGATAGATATCGTATTTTGTGTCTGCTGCGGCCTGATTTTGAACCATAAGAGCGTTACGAAGAATATTCTTCGGATGTCTTGGGTCTGTATCAGGCATATCGCTACTCACTGGAAGGCGACTGTCTACATGAAATGTTTGTACTGGTGCTGCAGCCATTCCTTATTAGTTGCGGCGAGAATAACGGCGCTGCTTTCTGTGTCGTTGTGACTTTCTGCGACCTCCTACAACTGCGCTGTAATGCTGTGAACTGATAGGGTTGGCGACATAGGGACTGAAACTTGCGCCTTGGTTATCATTGGGACGTTGATGATAGAAAACATCGGGATTGTTGGCGACCTTCGCAGCCTCTACCGCTTCTGCGTATTGAGTTGCGGGGAACGGTGTGCTGGCCCATGGGCCGGTGCTTTGAGGGGCGGTGTAGAGACCGCCGTTCGCGAGCGGCGGGGGCGCTTGGGTCGTGGCCGACCAGGCTAACGCACCTGGGTAATTACCCCAGTTTCCCCAAGTGGTTGTGGGCAGCACATCGGCGAGCCCTGCGCCACGCTGTTTTCGTGTATTGCTACGGCGGCGACGAGTGTTCTTCGGCATCCTTTACTATGGTGTGCGTAATTTCCGTTGATTAACGAAGTTAGCCACGGTCTACCCGACCTTGCCTAATTGAGATTGAGAAGGGATTACTATTGACTTTAGACCGATGAACATTCAAAACCGGCACCTTTCAGGATGCCGGTTTTGAATATTCTCGGCCCCTAGACACAACACAACACTTTCAAACGGGCATAAAATGCCCGTTTGAAATGTTCGTTGGTCT
>Ga0214917_10005499_pt1 | contig 13511 bp, 11 predicted proteins | sample LL_1208_BB_MetaG_FD_177983 | JGI IMG/M metagenome (GOLD analysis project Ga0214917, IMG submission 177983) | Freshwater microbial communities from Lake Lanier, Atlanta, Georgia, United States - LL_1208_BB | ecosystem: Environmental > Aquatic > Freshwater > Lake | place: USA: Georgia | collected... | reverse complement strand
CGGGCCAATCTGGGGTTTCTCATCTACGTGGCCGACGCCTCCGGGTATCTCGGCTACGTCGCGGTGATGTCGGGCCGCAGCCTGTTTCCCGCCCACGAGCAGTTTCTCGGCTTCTTCATCGGCACGTCGGCGGTCCTGCTCGGGGCCGCGTTCGCGTGCGTGTGCGTCGCCATGGCGATCTACGCCCACCGCATCGGGCTCCTGACCAAGACGAGCGCGTCGTGCGGCCTCGTGCTGCTCCTCCTCGCTCGCGGCGTGTGATCCGCACGCAGGCATCGATCGGGAGGCCACTGGTGCCGTGTGCGTTCCGTCAGGCGAGGACGACCCGCGGCGCCTCGGTCGCCGGGGAACGCACGGTGCCGATCGGCCAGCTCTCCTGGCCGAGATCGGCCAGCCGCCGCATGATCCCCTCGGCGGCGTGCGGCGCGACGACCAGCACCATGCCGATGCCCATGTTGAACACGCGCTCCATCTCGTCGTCCGCGATGCGTCCGAGCCGCTGCACCCACGGGAAGACGGCCGGCACGGGCCAGCTGCCGCGCTGGAGCACCACCTGCACGTGCTCCGGCACGATCCGGCCGAGATTCTCCACGAGGCCGCCGCCGGTGATGTGGGCGATGCCGTGGACCACCTGACCATCGCGGTCGTGCGCGAGGGCGGTCCGCACGGCGCGGGCGTAGAGCCGCGTCGGCTCGAGCAGGACGTCGCCGACCGTGCGGCCGCCGAAGTCGGGCAGGATCTCGCCGCACGTCAGCCCGCCCATGTCGAAGACGGCCTGACGCACGAGGCTGTAGCCGTTGGAGTGCAGCCCGCTCGACGCCAGGCCGAGCGCCACGTCACCCGCCGCGATGGCACGGCCGTCCACGAGCCGCCGTCGCTCCACGACGCCCACGCAGAACCCCGCGAGGTCGTACTCCCCGCGCTGGTACATGTCGGGCAGGATCGCCGTCTCGCCCCCGACCAGCGCGCAGTCGCAGGCGGCGCAGGCGTCGGCGATGCCCCGCACGAGCTGCTCGAGGAGGGCCGGGTCGTCGTGCGAGAGCGCCACGTAGTCGAGGAAGAAGAGCGGCTCGGCACCGGTGCAGAGGCAGTCGTTGACGCTCATCGCCACGAGGTCGATGCCGACGGTGTGATGGACGCCCGCGGCGACCGCGACCTTGAGCTTCGTGCCGACGCCGTCGGTGCACGAGACCAGCAGGGGCTGCTCGTAGCCGCGCGCGAAGAGGCCCGGCAGGTCGAGCGCGAAGAGCGCCGCGAAGCCTCCGTCGGCGCCGAGCACGCGCGGGCAGTGCGTGCGGCGCAGGTGCGCCGGCAGTCTCGCCATGCCCTCGCGGTACAGGGCGAGATCGACACCGGCCGAGGAGTAGGTGGCTCCGCTCACGCGGGTATCATCGCCGGGGAATTCCGGCCCGCAAGGCCGCCGCGTCGCGCCGCGTGTGCACCGAACCGCGATCCGCGGTGACGCGCGGCGACGCGTCGCCGCGCCGGCCGACACCGGTGGTATCATGCCGCCCATGCCTCCTCGGAAACCGAGATCCACGGGCAGGCGGTCGCGTGCGCGAAAGGCGTTGCCGCCGCTCCAGTTCAGCTTTCCCCTGCCCTACGGCGCCGTGCTCCAGGAGGGCGCCGGCCGCCGCACCGGCGGCGTGCAGTTCGTCGTCTACAGCCACTCGGCGACGGCCATGCGGGTGCTGCTCTACGACGGCGTCGGCGACCGGGATCCTGCGGAGGCGATCGAACTCGACCCGGAGAGTGACCGCTGGGGCGACATCTGGAGCATCTTCGTGCCCGGGCTTGGCCCGGGACAGCTCTATCACTTCCAGGCCGACGGACCCTGCGATCCGGAACGGGGCCAGCGGTTCGACGGGGCGGCGCGGCTCATCGACCCCTACGCGAAGGCGCTCGCCGGCGACTACCTGCTCGACGACGCGGGCCAGATCGTGCCGCCCAGGTGCGTGGTCGTGGACGACGCCTTCGACTGGCAGGGCGACCGTCACCTGCGGCGAGACCTCGCCGATACCGTGATCTACGAGATGCACGTGCGCGGCTTCACGGCCGCCGAGACGAGTGGTGTCGCACGGCCGGGCACCTACCTCGGCGTCATCGAAAAGATCCCCTACCTCAAGTCCCTGGGGGTCACGGCGGTCGAGCTGATGCCGGTGCACGAATATCCGGCGTCGCTGCCGGGAGCGGCGCCGCCCGCGCGGGGCAATTACTGGGGCTACGACCCGATCGCCTTCTTCGCCCCGCACCGCGGGTACGCGGCCGGCACGGAGCCGGGCTGCCAGGTGCGCGAGTTCAAGGAGATGGTGCGGGCGCTGCACGCGGCCGGCATCGAGGTGATCCTCGACGTGGTCTTCAACCACACCGCCGAGGGCAACCACCTCGGCCCGACGCTCTCGCTCAAGGGCCTGGAGAACCGCGTCTACTACATGCTGGGCGACGGCGGGTCGTCGTACAAGAACTATTCGGGCTGCGGCAACACGATCAACGGCAACCATCCGATCGTGCGCGAGGTCATCTTCCTCTGCCTGCGGCACTGGGTGCACAACTACCACGTCGACGGCTTCCGCTTCGACCTCGCGAGCATCCTGTCGCGCGATCGCAACGGCGACATCCTGCCGAACCCGCCGATCATCGAGGTCATCACGGAGGACCCGATGCTCGCGGACACGAAGATCATCGCGGAGGCGTGGGATGCGGCGGGGGCCTACCAGGTCGGCTCGTTCGCGAGCCTGCGCTGGGCGGAGTGGAACGGCCGCTACCGCGACGACGTGCGCCGCTACTGGCGCGGCGATTACGCGCAGACCGGCCACCTCGCCACGCGCCTGGCCGGGTCGAGCGACCTCTACGGGGACGACGGGCGCCAGCCCTTCCACAGCATCAATTTCGTGACGAGCCACGACGGCTTCACGCTCAACGACCTGGTCAGCTACCGGGAGAAGCACAACGAGGCCAACGGCGAGGGGAACCGCGACGGCGACAACAACAACTTCTCGGAGAATTACGGCGTCGAGGGTCCCACACGGCGGCCGGAGGTGAACGCGCTGCGGGCCCGTCAGCTCCGCAACATGCTCGCGACGCTGCTGCTCAGCCAGGGCGTGCCGATGCTCGTCGCGGGTGACGAGTGCCGCCGCACGCAGGGGGGCAACAACAACGCGTGGTGTCAGGACAACGCCGTCTCCTGGTTCGACTGGAGCCTCGTCGACGGCAATGCCGACCTCGTGCGATTCGTCCGCGAGTTGATCCGCTTCCGTCGCGACAACCCGACGCTCCGGCGACGGTCCTTTCTCGCCGGCGGCACCAGTGCCAACGGCACGATTCCCGACGTCGAGTGGTTCTCGCCGGAGGGCACGCTCATCGACTGGTATGCGTGCGACGCGAGCCTCTGCTGTCTGTTCGGCGCTCCGCCGATGGACGACGCGCACGTCGACGGCGTGCCGAGGCACGTCATGCTCCTGTCGCACTCCGGCTCGACGCCGCGGTCGTTCCGGCTCCCCTCGGTGCCGGCGATTCGCGGGCTCTCCTGGCGCGTCTTCGTGGATACGGCCGCACCCCCGCCGCACGATATTCACCCGGACGGCACCGGGCCGCTCGTCGACGTGGAGCTGCCCGTCGAACTCGGTGAACGGTCGCTCGTCTGTCTCATCGCCGCGCCGGCGAGTCCGGAATCCGACACGGCCCCGACTCCCGCGGTGCGCCGCCGGATTGTTCTTCCCGGCGACTGACGGCTACCCTTACGAGGGCGGTCGCGCGGCCAGTCGTCGTTCCCCCCGCCCTCCCCGGAGCTTCTCGATGTCGCCCTCTCGCCTCTCTCTGCCCCGTGCCGGCCTGGCCGGCACGCTCTCCGCGCTCGTCGTCGGCACCGCCGCTTTGTGGGGATGTGCCCCGGCGACGGCGCCGAAGCCTCCGGCCGGCCCCATGGCCGGCGGCGCTGGCCATGCCGACCACGACCATGATCACGACCACGATCATGCGAAGCACGACCATGGGGACAAGGACGGGAAGGACGCCCACGGCGATCACGACCATCCGGAGACGCTGGCGGAGGGCGTCGCGGAGCTCGAGACGCTGCTTGCGGACGTCGGCGAGAAACTTGGGTCGGGCGCGAAGGATGCGGCGGATGATGCCGTGCATGCCGCCGGACACCTCCTCGAGGATCTGAGGGGACTGCTGGAGAAACAGGAGCTGGCCGCCGATCTCAAGGAGGCGGGTGGCAAGGCGCTCGACGAGCTCTTCGAGTGCTTCGACAAGCTCGACGTCGCCCTCCACGCCGGCGCCGATGCCAAGGAGACCCCGGCCGAGGTGCATGCGTCGCTCGAGGAGCGGTTCAAGGCGGCGCTGGGCTCGCTCAAGGAGCGGTTCGCCACGCGAGCCGCCGCGGAGGAAAACTGATCATGAATCGGATTCGCGCGGTCATGGGATCCGTCGGCGGCGGGGCACGCGGTGTGGCGACCGCCCTGGTGGCCGCCGCGATCGTGCTCGCAGCGACGGCGGTACGAGCGGAGTTCGACGTCGCCGCGGCACGGGGTCGGCTCGTGCTGGCCGACGAACCCGCCGGGGCACTGTCGCTCACCGCGGCGAAGGAGAAGCTCACACCCGAGCCGCAGCCGATCGTCGTCGTCGGCCGGATCGGTGGCCGTGGCATGGACCCCTTCGTGAAGGGCAAGGCGTCATTCTCCCTCGTCGAGATGCCCGACGGCCACGCGTCGAAGCCGGGACACAAGGCGGATGACTGCCCCTTCTGCAAGAAGCGCGCGGCCAGCGCACCGATCGCGGCGGTGCAGTTCGTCGGGGAGGATGGCGCGGAACTTCCGATCGACGCCCGCGCGCTCTTCGGCGTGAAGGAGGGGCAGGACGTGGTGATCCGTGGCAGCGGCAGGTTCGACCCGAAGCTCGGCATCCCCGTCATCCAACTGACGGGCGACGGCATCCACGTGCGGCCGGCGGCGAAGTGACCACGGTTCCGGTGCGGGGCCGTGATCCCGACGCGACGTGGCCGACGGCGCCCCCGCGCGTCGCGTTGAAGGAATGGGCCGTCGTCTGCCGTGCCCTCGCGGCCGGGCGGCAGGACGTGATCCTGCGCAAGGGCGGCATCGTGGAACCGGGTGGCGGGTTCCGGGTCGAGCACGACGCCTTCCTGCTGCTCCCGACGTTCCTCCACCAGTCGGCGGAGAGCCTCGTGCCGGAGGCCCGCGACCTGCTCGCCGACATCGACGCCGATCGTCCGCCGACGGGCACGGTCGTGTTCCGTCATGCGGCCCGTGTGCGGGAGTCACGCCGGCTCGAGTCGCTGCGTCAGCTCGCCGCGTACCGTGGCCGCCACGTCTGGTCCGACGCCGTCGTCGAGGAGCGCTTCCACCGTTGGGGCGACGGTGTCCATCTGCTCGTCGTCGACGTGGCCCGGCTGCCCGAGCCGCTCACCCTCCCCTGGCACGAGTCCTACGGCGGCTGCCGCTCATGGGCGGACGTGGTGGACGCACCGACCGGCATACGCTGAATCGGTCATGCCTGCCGCGATGCTCTTCGGGTCGCGTGCGCAGGGCACACACACGGCATGTTTCGACGTCGATCTGGGCGGCCCCTATGCCGGCCTGGCCGCTCGCGCACCCCTGTTTGACGCAGCAACGGGTACGTCAAGTACAATTCGTCATTCGGGAGTCGAGAGCGTCTGCCCGCAGGAGTTTGGCGTGAGCACGGCCCCGCGATACCTGCCGCACTACACCGTGGCCGATTACGCTGCGTGGAAGGGCGATTGGGAGTTGCTCGACGGGGTCGCCGTGGCGATGACCCCCAGCCCGTTTGGACCGCATGCAGAGCGACTCTCCCGCCTGGCGGCCGTGTTGTGGAACGCGATCGATGCCGCCGGCTGCCGGGCGACCGTGCTCGCGGAAATCGATTGGATCGTGACCAACGACACCGTGGTGCGGCCGGACATCGTGGTCGTGTGTGGCCCGGCCCCGCGACAGCATCTCGAAGAGCCACCGGCGCTCGTGGCCGAGATTCTCTCCGCGGCGACTCGTGATCGCGACCTGACGGTGAAACGGGAACTGTATGAGGCGAACGGCGTGCCCTGGTATTGGATCGTGGATCCCGATCACGCCGAGCCGTCCCTGCTGCGGCTGGGAGAGAACGGCCGGTACCAGCCCGTGCCGGCCCGCGGTCGGCGCGAACTCGATCTCTGCCCCGATTGCAGGATCTCGCTCGACTTCCGTGGCTGAACCAGGAGTCGTGATGGGTGCGACGTCAGCGCGCGGTGTTCAAAACCCGCGTCACGACCTCCCGTAGGCAGGCCGTGATCAGTTCCACTTCCCACGCCAGCGGCGGCCGTGTGGCGAAACCCGGCTCCATGCGGATCACGAGCGGCCAGGCCTCGGGTCCGGCGATGTCGAAGCCCTGCCGATCGATCGCATCGTGATCACGGGCCGAGATCTCGAACGCCTCGCCAAACATCACGGCCAGCGACGTGCTCTTTGCCGCGGCTTGTTCATCCCCCCGGAGAGCGGCGGCGAGCGTCTTGGCATCTTCGTAGATGGCCAATCCCTGCTGCACGCCCGATTGGCCCATCACGACGGCATGCACGAGCCGGCCATCGGGGCGGTGGATATCGAGCGGCATGTCGCTCGGCAGCTTCCGCCACGGGCGGGCGCGATAGAACTCGGCCGCGGCCGCATACAGCCCGCGCTGGAGGGCGTCGGTCATGCCGGGCACACCGGCCAGCGGCCGCAGCGTGTCGGGGCCGTCCATCGCGGTCGCGAGCGTTTCGGTCATCTTCTCGATCACCGGCAGCGCGGCGGCCGGTGATACGGGGATACCCGCCGGCGCGAGTGCCGCGGCGAGACGTGCCGCCACGTCGGCATCCGCCACCTCGAGGCGTTCGGGCCTGATCCCGGCCTCGCGCATGGCCCGCAGCACGAGCCGCACGAGATGGCCGTCGTCAGGTCGGGTCGTCGTGATGTCTGGCACGAGCACGTGGTCGTGCGTCCGGCTGGCCACGAGCGCGATCCACGGCCGATACGGCTCCCCTTCGCCGGTGACCCAGGCGGGCGCGTGGCGGAGATCGGCCTCCCAGATCGCGCCCGGCTCCTGCGGCAAAGCCGCCAGGGCAGCGGCGACGGCGGCAGGGTCGAAGGTGTCGTCTTCCTCCTCCGCCCGCGCCCGCTCCGCGGCGGCAATCCGCTCGTCCACGTCGGCGAGGGCGCGGTCGAGTTCCGTCAGGGCACCGCGAAACTCCTGCCGGATGCCGATCCGCTGGAACCGCTTCGCCCACGTCGCGGGAAACGCTCCCGGCCGCATCGCCACGCGCGCCGGCCGGCGCGGCTCGCCCTCGCGTGGAAACCGCATGGCCGTCGAAAGCGTGTCCCAGAGATCCTCCGCCCTGGGTTTCCGTGCGCTGGCATCGACGGTGATCATCCGGCCGTCGAGCGCCGACACGACGTGGAAGGACCATCCCGCCCCCGGGTCATGCCCGAGGTGCATCTGCCACTCCTCGGCCTCGTCCTGAGGGAGCGCCGCGAGCGCGTCGAGCATGGCTCCTCGCGGGGCTCGGGCGGGCTTCGCCGTCAGGTCGACCACCGTGCCGGTGACGGCCCGCAGCCAGGAAATCGCCCCCGGCACGTCGAGCCAGACGCCCCGGGAGTCGCGGACATACAGCGCCGCCTCGTCTTCCTCGCCGATCGTGACGAGCGTGAGGTCGCGGTCGACCTGTTCTCCCGAGAGCATCAGCCGGGGAACGTGGGGGTTGGCGTCGATCGCCGCGGCAAGGAGTCGCCGAGACTCAGCGCCGTCGCCGGCGTCGGCAAACTCGATCAGAGCCCGGGCATAGTCCCAGCCCGAATAGGGCTCGTCGGCACGCGCGGCGCACAGCGCGCGAGCCGCGTCGAAGCGGCCCAGCGTCATCAGGATGTCCAGGTGCACGAAGCGGGCGGTCGTCGTATCGACGGCGTCGAGCCGGGCGAGGTCCTCACACGCAGCGAGGGCTTCCGTGAGCCGTCCGGTCGCCACGAGGCAGTGGACGAGTCCACGTTTGCAGACGAGATATCCCCGCGCTTCGGGCTTTCGGCCGAGTCGGCCGGCATGCCGCCCGATCCACGCCACGCCCAGATCGCGCTCGCCGGCGGCAATACCCGCGCGGTACGAGGCTTCCGCGCTCGCCACATCGTCTGCAAGGTCACCGAAGAGCGAGTGGGCCTCGGCGGTGTCCTCCATCCCGAATGCGTTCGCCGGCGGACCGGCCGCCGAACGCCCCGCACGCGGGTCATGGGATTTCTTGCTGCGTTTCGCCATCCGCGTGTCCCTCGTGCCGTCGGTCCGACGGCACGGAGTTTAGCGGCACCGTCGCCGTGGGGTGACCGAAAACAGGGTGGATGATGCGCTCGCGATCTCGCCGGCGGCGAGGCTGCCCCACACGCGCATCGGCACCCGCACGCGCGACACGTTGCCGGCGACGTCCACCTGACGCACACGCACGTTGTTGCGTCCGGCACCTGGTTCGAGCGACTCCGTCCAGGCTCGGCCGTTGACCGAATACTCGACCCGCGCCCCGGGCTCGATCCCCGCGACCGTGAGGCTCCCCTCCGAGATGGCGAGGGCCACGGACGCGTCCCCGCCGGCGACGACGGCCATGCGGGGGGCGAGCGGCCGCGACCGGTCGAGCGTGAATGTGAAGGTCGTCGCGGGCGAGGCGAGTCCGTTGCGATCGACCTGACGGACGAGCACCGTGTTGCCGCCCGGACGCGCGCGAAACCCGCGTCGCCAGGTCTCGCCCCCGTCGCGGGAATACTCGGCCCGGAAACCGGGGGCCGTGTCGACGCGCAGCCGGCCGTCGCGCGTGATGCGGTCCTCGGCACTGTGGCCGGTGTCACGGACGAGATGCACCTCGGGCGCGGCCGCGGGCGCCCCGAGTCCGCGAAGCAGGGCGGACCAATCGCCTGACCCGGACATGCCGCCCTCCGCCGCCCCGTCGGGTGCCTGCACCATCACCATCACCATCGTCGTGAACATGATTTCCATGTTCGATCGGCTGCGGAACACCACGAAGGCCGATTGGCTGCCGTCCGTCGGCTCCGCCTGCGCATCGAACGTGTCGAACGGGATCGGTTCGGAACCGCCGAGCAGGCTGCCGTCGCCGGCGTAGACCACCGTCGAGGAGGTGCTCTCCGATCCGCCGTCGGCGAAGAACTGCATGGCGGGATCGACGACCGAGTCGGGGTTGAGGCGCAGCCAGAGCGGCATCGCGGTGAATGACGACGTCTCGCCGGTCGAATAATCCGTGATCCACAGGACGATGACACCCGCGTCTCCCTGCTGCGCGTCGACCAGCCAGGCCGCGTTGCCGGGACCAGCCGGAAACGCCGCCGCCGGGTCAACGGCCGGGCCGAACGGTCGCTCCGTCCGCAGGCGGGCGAGCCATGACAACGGCGCGGGCATCGGCTCCTCCGGCGCGCCTGCCGTTCCGTCGGTGTCGGACATCGGCTGGTCCATCACCTGGGCCACCATGACGAGCGCCGTGCTGAGCGAGGTGAGCGCGAAGTTGGAATCGGAGCGGGCGACGATGAAGTACTCCTGCACACCGTCGGTGGCCGGCGGCGTGAAGCCCGCGAGGTCCGAGAACGAGAGCGGCGACGAGGCATCGAGGGGCGAGCCCGGACCGCCGAACACGACCCCATCGACGGCGCCGGCCAACGCGGCCGCATCGGCCGGCGGTGTGGACGCGTCCACGCCACCCGGCGGATTGAGACGGCCCCAGATGGGCACGACCAGCGTCGATGTCACACCGTCTCGGACCGTCAGCTTCAGCCAGTAGACGACCGCACCGCCCGGTGCCGAAGAGGCTGCCGCGATCCATGGCCGTTCCGCGTCGCTTTCCGGGAAGCCGGCTGAGAACGCGGGTGCAGCGGCTGCCTGCACGACCTCGCTCGACGTGACGAAGGCGATCCCCGCGTCGGAATCCGGGCCGGGGTCGTGTGTGGCGCCACCGGGTGGATCGACGTCGCCGGCAAGCAGCGCGCGAGGCTCGAGACGCTCCGGGCCGAGGTGCAGGCGAGCGCGCGGGAGGCGATGAAGGGGCATGGGTGGATCCTGATGAGGATGGAGCGGAACCGAGCGGCCGAGACTTCTAGAAGGGCTGCCCCACGGCCGCAAGGTGTGTCGCGGGCCATGCGACGCGCCATCAGGTCGGGCGCCGGGGATCGCGGCGACGCGAGGCGGCTGCCACACGCTCGCAACGCCCGGACGCCGTGCGTGAAGCTGTGGCGCGCCGATCGGCCGCGGTACGCTCCGCGGAGATTCGCCCATGCTCCCGACGCTGCCCATCCTGTCTGCCGGCCCGCCGGTGCCGGCCATCGCCGGCCCGGGGCGGCCGGTCGTGACGCGATGCAGCGGCTCGAACGTGGCTACCGCACGACGCGGGCGCCGCCGCCGGTGATGACCTTCTCCACCTCGGCCCGTGTGGCCATCGAGGTGTCGCCGGGCGTGGTCGAGGCCAGGGCGCCGTGGGCGGCGCCGTAGTCCACCGCGCGCTGCGGGTCGTTGAACTCGAGGAACCCGAAGGCCAGGCCGCTCGCGAAGCTGTCGCCACCGCCGACGCGATCGAGGATCTCGAGGTCGGGATACTTCCGGCTCTCACGAAAGGCGCCGTCGTGCCAGAGGATCGCGCTCCAGTCGTTCCGGGTCGCCGTGATGACCCGCCTGAGCGTGGTGGCCGCGACCTTGAAGTTGGGGTAGTCCCGCACCGCGGTCTCGATCATCCGCTTGAACGCATCGGTTTCGATCGCGGAGAGGGTGTGGTCGACGCCCGCCACCTCGAAGCCGAGCGACGCCGTGAAGTCCTCCTCGTTGCCGATCATCACGTCGACGTGCCGGGCGATCGCCCGGTTCACCTCGCGCGCCTTCGCGTGCCCGCCGATGCTCTTCCAGAGGCTCGGCCGGTAGTTGAGGTCGTACGACACGACCGTGCCGTGCCGTTTCGCCGCCTGCACCGCCTCGATGGCGAGGTCGGCCGTCGTCGCGGAGAGCGCCGCGAAGATGCCGCCGGTGTGGAACCAGCGCACGCCGAGCCTGCCGAAGAGATGGTCCCAGTCGACGTCGCCGGGCTTCATCTGGCTGGCCGCCGTGTGGCCCCGGTCGGGCACGCCGACGGCGCCGCGGATGCCGAAGCCCCGCTCGGTGAAGTTGAGGCCGTTGCGCACGCTGCGGCCGATGCCGTCGTCGGGACGCCAGCGGATGAAGTCGGTGGCCACGCCCCCCTGCATGATGCAGTCCTCGATGAGGTGTCCCACTTCGTTGTCGACGAAGGCGGTGACGACGGCGGTGCGGAGGCCGAAGCACTTCCGGAGGCCGCGGGCGACGTTGTACTCGCCGCCTCCTTCCCAGGCCTGGAAGCTGCGGGCCGTGCGGATCCGCCCCTCGCCCGGGTCGAGCCGCAGCATGATCTCGCCGAGTGCGACCGCGTCGAACGCGCAGGAGTCCTTCGGCTTCAGGGGAAGTCCCATCGTGTCTCCTCGGGTGCGTGCGGGAAAGTGGGTCGAGGCAGGTCAGGCCGGTGACTCGGTGAACACAGGCAACGTGTCGGCCACGAGCGGCTCCACGCCCGCCTCGCGGGCGATCGCGTCGAGCGCCTCCACCTCCGCGCGCGAGAAGAGAAGTCCGCCCGCCCGGTCGCTTCGCGCGGCCGCCTGCGCCTCGACCTGGCCGGGCAGCAGGCACCGGTCGTTTCCGTGGCCGAGGATGTCGGCGAGGACCGCCTGCACGTTGGCCGCCTGCGAACGGCCCCGGGCGAACGCGCCGCCGGAGATCGCCTCCGGGTGGATCACCTGGAAGAAGAACGCACAGCCCTGCTTCTCGCCCGGCACAGCGGCGCGGCTGCGGATCGTCGGCAGCGAGCCGCCGATGAGGGCCGCGACGACCTCGTTGAGGAGCGCGAGGCCGTACCCCTTGTGCGCGCCGAAGGGGAGCAGCGAGACGGCGTGTGCCGGGTCGGTGGTGGGACGGCCGCCCGCGTCCACGGCGGCGTCGGGGGGCAGCGTCTTCCCTTCGCGCTTGAGCTGCTGGACGCGGCCCATGGCGATCACGCTCGTGGCCCAGTCGATGACCAGCGGATAGCCGACCGCGTCCATTGTGGGGAAGCCCCACGAGTGCGGATTCGTGCCGAGGGTGGGAAACACGCCTCCGAACGGCACGACCTCGGCGAGCGAGGCGGTGCAGTTCGTGTAGGCGACGTAGCCGCGGCGGGCCGCCTCCATGACGTAGCCGCCGCCCCAGAGGTAGTGGAAGGCGTTGTCCACCGCGACGGTGCCGCTGCCGTGGACGTCGGCCAGCCCGATGCAGGTCTCGATCGCCTCCCACGCGACCGACTGGCCGAGCTTCTTGCACGCGTCCCAGGTCTGGCAGGCGTCGAACCGCGACGGCAGCCGGCGGATCGTCGCCCGCGGCACGCAGCCTCCGGCCTTCGAGCCGAAGTGGCTGTCGAGGTCGAGGGCCTTGATCGCGTTGTGCGTGCGGATGCCGTGGCGCGTGGCGGCGGTCGCCAGCCGCGCGGCATCCACCGCCTCGGTCTCCGCGAATCCCCGTGCGAGATAGGCCGCCCTGACGAGCGACTCGTGCCGCGCGACCGGCACCACGTGGAACGTCTCGGCCATGTCCGCCCCTCCCCTTCCCGTCAGGTCACCTTCGTCACCGGCACCTCGGGATTCACCTGCGCCAGGGGCGCCTCCCCGCGCATCGCCCGCACGAGGTTCGTCACGGCCGCCATCGCCTGCCGCTGCACGCTCTCGTGGGTGCGCGAGCCGACGTGCGGCGTGACGAGGCAGGTGGGCAGACGGGTGAGCGGGTGGTTCGCGGGTGGCGGCTCCACGTCGAGGACGTCGGTGCCGTAGCCCCGCACCCTGCCCGAGGCGAGCGCGGCGGCCATGTCCGCGGTGTTGACGATCTCGCCCCGCGCGCAGTTGATCACGATCACGCCCGGCTTCATCCGTGCGATCGATTCGGTCCGCACGAGGTCGCGGGTTGCGGGCGTGAGGTTGGTGTGGAGCGAGACGTAGTCGGACCGGGCGAAGAGGTCGTCGAGCGATGCGGCCCGCTCGATGCCGTGGGCCGCCGCGAAGGCGTCGTCCCACGCCACGTCGTGGCCGAGCGGCTTCATGCCGAAGGCGTGCGCGCGGACGGCGACTTCCTTGCCGATGCGGCCCATGCCCACGATGCCGATCGTCTTGCCGAGCAGTTCGCGGCCGGTCTTCCGCTGCCAGCCGCCGGAACGGGTCGAGTCGGCGTGGAAGAGGAGGTGCTTCTCGAGCGACAGGAGGAGCAGGAACGCGTGCTCCGCCACGGTCGTGTGGTTGACGCCGGGCGTGAACAGGACCGGGATGCCGCGGGCGGTGCAGCCGGCGACGTCGATCTTGTCGACCCCGATGCCGTACTTGCTCAGCACCCGCAGCCTCGGCCGCGCCCGATCGAGCACGGCCGCCGTGATCATGTCATCGCCGCAGATGAAGCCGTCGATCTCGCCGACGAGG
>Ga0214917_10005496_pt1 | contig 13517 bp, 12 predicted proteins | sample LL_1208_BB_MetaG_FD_177983 | JGI IMG/M metagenome (GOLD analysis project Ga0214917, IMG submission 177983) | Freshwater microbial communities from Lake Lanier, Atlanta, Georgia, United States - LL_1208_BB | ecosystem: Environmental > Aquatic > Freshwater > Lake | place: USA: Georgia | collected... | reverse complement strand
CATTCGTCTGGTGGTGGATCGACAAACTGCGGCACGTTCAGGGCAGGTCTCGCTACGTGTCCCGGAGTGTTGCGAAGGTTTTTGGCGCGGTAGCCCTCTCGCGGATGCACGTATCCTTCGCAAAGATATTCCCGGTGTCGTGCCACATCACCTCCAAGACGCGTTTGCAAGTGGAATTGCTTCCATGCCGGATACTTGCCCTTGCGCCCTGCAAACGTGTCCTCACCAAACAAATCAGGATTCTCTTTCTGAAGGATAAGAAACTCGATATACGGGTTTGGATTTTGGCATCCTCGAGTTGTAGCAAAACATCGCTGATCAGTGTCGTACGGAGGATTGCACGGCGGTGCTTTGGCTGGCTGCCGTGGCATTTTTATTCATAGATATTTTCATAAAAATGCAACCGAACCAACCCTTCTAAAACGTAGATCGGCTATTAATATTATTATCACCATCATCACTATCATCACCAACCACCATCATCACCATCACCAACCACCATCATCACCATCATCATCATCATCACCATCATCATCACCATCATCACCATCATCGCCACCATCATCGCCACCATCATCGCCACCATCATCATCGCCACCATCATCACCATCATCACCATCACCACTATCATCATCATCATCATCATCATAAACATATGCAACACGTGAGTGGATAATTTCGGTGCCATGCTCAGGAAATTCATCAATGGCATTTCGCACATCTGCATTTGACACATGAATGCCTTGTTGCGCAAGAGCACGAAACTGAGCGAGAATCCCATTCAATTTAGCACGAGTCGCCATCTTTATCAGTATGAATGAATGTGCAAAAAACCCACGTACGTGGGATTTTCACACTGAAATAAATACTATCCGAATGAAACGCCAAAAACAGGAAATCCACCCGAGCAAAAAACATGCGAAAACCTCATTTATTCACATAAAAGCTGTTCGGCAATCATTGCACGTACTGTTTGACACATGATGATGGCCGACTGCGCAAACAGAGCCACATTTAAAACAGTGAAGCCGCCGGAGCGAGTGTGCATATCCAGTCCAGCATAAAGCCCAAGGCCGGCACACACGAGCATCACGGGAATCATGCGTACTTGCTGCGCAAGATAAGATTGCATGTCGCGGTTTTTCAATTTTTCCGACCCCACACGGCGATTGATTTCCTGGTCCATGTACGCAATCCATTCTGGATTCAAGTCTGGCTGAAGCAAATATCGATCCGATCCCCCGCGTGCAAGAAGCCCTGGGCGTGCAAGACCTTCCTGTGGCACAACGGAACCTTCTTGCATGGCGAAAAGAAATGACTGTACTAAAATTTTTGGAAAAGACGAAAAAAACTTGTCCGATAAACGTCACGTCATTTTTTTACAACAAACACTGACGTAATGGACCGCAGCGGGATCCTTCAGGCTATCTGCGACAATTTGAAAGCCAAAGCCAACGCGGGGCAGTTGACGCTGCGAGATGAAGCTGCTGCAATGGACCCGATGATGTGGGAGCAAAGCGAGCTTTGGGTAATTGCGTCGGCTTGTTTGCCGGATGATGTGATGATCGATGAAAAAGGTGACAACCAACAGGGGCAACAATAATAGCAATTCTGCCACTGGTTCTGTTTTTTTTTTACTTTTACGTGTTTAACTCACACAATTTTATTACATAAAAAAATACTGCAACTAACACACTGCGATAATTCTGATTCACTTATCATCCGCAATCACTTGCAAATTCCGACTCACGACAAAAACAGACCCCTGCCGGCCGGGGTGTGATTGTTTGCTCCGAATCAGCAAAATAAACTCGTGTGTGTGGCGACACGTCACCATCGCCTCGGCAAATCCTGGCGGAAGATTGTTCTTCTTGCGTAGCACGTCCGTCGTACCAACCGCTCGCGCAAGTGTGTAAATTCTTATGTCGGTCGTGCTGCCATTGGCGTTAAAATCGATGGTGATTTCAATGTATGGACATATTTGTGAATTTGCCACTTGCATCGTCTGGACTGCGTATTTGCCAACCGTCGGCTTCAATTCCAGCAAAATCTTTACAAACTCGGCTTTCGCCTGCACTTGTGCCGGTGTCATGGATGTCACAAGGCTGCTTGTTGAATCTTCCATTATTGTCTGCTTGGGTGAGTGAGTTAACAGGTACAACTGCTCAGCTCCCGTCTTGCATACATGCTGCCAAAAAATGCTCGTGACCACCAAATCCCATGGAAAGGTTTCACCCCGCATCTGCTTGTCGCCGTCTGAACCTGCTTCGTGGCGATGAATGTTTTTGCACACCGCGTCTGGCTCGCCACCGTACATGACATCCAATACAAGCGTTCCGGAAACCATTCCTTCCTTTACAAAGCGCCGCAGCATGTCAACAAACGGCTGGCGCTGTGGTGGCACTTCTGTTGTCTCATTCAGATCCGACAGAGTCACATGCGGCATCAGCAACTCGAGAATCATTCGGGCACGTGTCGAATCGTAGCACTTGTCACTCCTGATACCCAGATTTTCACCTCTGGTTTCAAATGCACCGTGCCTGAGCATGTCCCACATTTCCGTGCTCTGCGTCTTCCCCAGACGCCTTAAGATTTCTTGAAGGTGCAGGACCGCCATTCTTGCAGTTGTCTTCTATTTGTGACATCACGTCTCCAAACAAACAATGTCATCGATATATGACGTCATATAGAAATGTGACGTCATATATAAAATGTGACGTCATGTATAATTTGTGACGTCATGTTTAAAATATGACGTCATGTATTAAATTGTGACGTCAGCATATTTTATCATAACGTCAGGTAAAAATACCTTACGTCAGGTACCTTCTTGTGTCCGCACAATCCGCCGCCATGACAGACGAGCTTCTTGAGTTGTGCAAAGTTGTGCAAACCAAAGCAAATCTACCATTTGGAGGCGTCTGCTTGTTTCCTCTGCACTCGGTTGGTTGAAATGTTGAATATTTTTGTATCTTCTTGCCTTTTATCTGTGTGCCTGTCTGTCGGTAATTGACTATTCGATTATCACGCAGGTATTGACCGGAACTATTGGGGCCAAAACATGCGAGGATGCTAAGGATGCTCTGGACCCGGCGACACTTCATGTGCTGCCTTACATCTGGCAAATGCGGCTGGCTGACCAGATTGGCGTTCCTGCGCCGAAGGTGCCAGAATATCGCTCACCAAAGTGGAACGAGACGCACGGTCGCATCGCGCCAGATTTTCGAAAACATGCAGCAGAGCGTGGCCTTGACGAAGACATCATCAATGTTTGATTGTTTTTCGATGATTGATCTGTTGATTTGTTTATTTTGGATTAACCTGACTTTCCCTGCTGCATCTACAGATATTTGTCTCGGCGGGCGCCACGTCGCTGAATGATATTGTGTACATTTGCGGTCGGAACGAGGCAGATACCGGTTTTAAGGACGATGGTGAACTTACATATCTTCGTCGCAAGCGCGTGGCATCTCTGTTCGGTGTTCAGGCTGCGCCTCCAACTTGGAAACTGGCAAACGCAGCGGTTCCCGAGGAGGCTGCGGTTACACAGCAGGAGGAAGCACGCGAAGCAGCGCAGACGGATGCCTCAAAGGAGCAGGATGCTGCACGGTTGGTGACGAATACATCGACGGAGGTCACACAGCAAGAGGCCGCGCGCGCAGCAGCGAAGACGGATGCTCCAAAGCAGCAGGATGCTGCGTGTCTGACATCGGATGAGACGGCAGCGGCGGGTGGTGTGCTGGAGCAAACGGCTGTGTTTGCCTCTCTTGCGCCGCGACACAAACGGGCATCAGATGCGGCCCTCGAAGTCGGCCTGGTTGCCGAAGCGCCCGAGAACAGGCCAGCAGTACCACGGCCTACCGGCATTGTCCGCCCAAATTGGCTGCAATTCACGAGCAAATCTCAGGGGAGCGGACTTTCCACCTTGGGCGATGAATTTTATAGGCGCCAGGCCGAGCATAAGGATGTGTTTAGCACTCAATTTGCGCGGCATAATGAGGAGCAGCGCTTGGCCGCGCGGCAGCCGACGGTCCGGAACGAGTTGCAGCGCAAAGTCGATGCGCAGCGCACGGCCACGCCGCCAAAACAGGCGGCTTTGAAACACGAATCTTTTAATATCACAGGCATGAAGTTATTTTTTCGTGGGAACTACAAGAAATATGTACCGGTGTCTCTCACAGAGCGCATCGATGATACGCGCAAGAACGATGCGCGCGTGCGCGAAGACGACAAGCGCGTGGATGATGAGTCTGAGGACGACAAGCGCGAGGACGATACGCGCGAAAGCAACACGCGGAGGACGGACACGCGCAAGAACAGCAAGCGCAAGAACGACATGCGCGAGGACGACATGCGCGAGGACGACAAGCACGATTTTGAGGAAGCAGCAATTGAAAAGGAGGGTAGTGCTGGTGGCGTGGATACTCAGAATCGCGCGGCAACAGCAGAGGAACGGGCGGCAGCCCGTGCAGCGGCGTTCTTGCACCGCAAGATGCAGGAAGCAGATCAACGTGAAGTTGGAGCGCAAGGGCTACTGGCAAAAATTACACAGATAAAGGAGGCAGTGAAGGCAGGCATGAACACGACACGCAAGGAACAGAGGATCGCAGCTAAAGCAGCAAACCAGACGACTGAGACTGAAGCGAACGAGCAGCCGACCAAGGCGACTGAGCAGCCAGTTGAGCAGCCGACCAAGGCGACTGAACAGCCAGCCGAGAAGCCAGCCGAGAAGCCAGCCGAGAAGCCAGCCGAGCAGCCAGCCGAGCAGCCGACCGAGCGGCCAGCCGAGACGACTGAGCAGTCAGCCGAGGCGACTGAGCAGTCAGCCGAGGCGACTGAGCAGCCAGCCGAGGCGACTGTGCAGCCAGCAGGGGCGACTGAGCAGACGCTCGAGTCTGAAGCAGCAAGAATTCTTGCCGGGCTGAACCAACACAAACAGGATGTGGAAGCGACTGCTGGCAATGGTGTATCCAGTCTAAATGGTACGCAGGTTCTCCGGCTTGATGTCGCGGTGGGTGATGTTGCTGGCGTGCAGCTGCCGCAGGATGCCGGCACACGGACGCGAAAGCGCAAGCAAGACGTCTTTGATAAAAGTGGACCGCAGAAGAAAATGGCACGCGCGCCAGCCGTTTCGTATTGTAAGCGTAAGCGTGATGATTGGAGTGATGTTTGTGGTTATTGTAGTGATGCTTGTGGTGATGCTTGTGGTGATTGTGGTGATGCTGATGGTGATGCTGATGGTGATGCTGATGGTGATGCTGCTGGTGATGCTGCTGGTGATGCTGCTGGTGATGCTGGTGATGCTGCTGGTAATGCTGCTGGTAATGCTGTTGGCGATAGGTTCACACTAACGCGGCGCAAGAAGGCACGCACCATGACATCAGTGGAGACTGACGAGGCTGGCCGGCGCACGAGGAGGCAGCATGCGACGGAGCGTTTGGCAGCCGTCAGCGCGTCAGGCTGCATTGACGGAGTGCCGGGCGACATGGTGCATGTCATCGACCAGGACTCTGGCGAACGGCGGGACTTTGTGATTACCAAACCTGAACGGAAGCACGAACGGGCTGGCCCGCTAACGCACCAATTTTGCTACATGACTAAGCGCGGCTTTGCGTATTATGGTGTCTATCTGCGGTGGCCAGCCATATGCTTTCAGCTTCTCAGAGTGGAGGGTGATGAACTTGAGGATGGTGCGAAGCTCAGGGCAGCTCATGGCACGCTTTTCCGTGTGTGAGCGAGCAGTGAGATGGTTATAGACGACAATTATTATTATTATGATGTGTTATTAGTATTATTCAATGTTACATTTATTTATACTCATTTTATACTTATTGATATGTTGTAGCTCTCTCATTCTCTATTTCTCTCTCTTTCTCTCTCTCTCTTTTTCTCTCTCTCTCTTTCTCTCTCTTTCTCTCTCTTTTTTTCTCTTTCTTTCTCTCTCTTTCTCTCTTTCTCTCTCTCTTTAACTTTAACGTCCTAACCGTTTACATGTTCTTACAACAAAAACATTACGTTTTTCCTTGTTGGCGGCTACAATTGCAATCAAGAAATGTGAAACTAATCAAAAAAATCGTCGTAGATCAGCACCCAAAGCTCGGATGGCGGCCGGCGCATGCGGCGCCGGCGTGCGGCCATGATCAGCAGCATAATTTTTAGCGAGTGATGGTGGGCGAGGAGAAACGCCTTGATTGCATGTGTGCCTTCGTTGGCAACCGTTTCGGGCGGAAAAGTCAGGGAATGCAGGCCGAAGAAAAATGAATCGCAATCATCCGATAAAAACGCAATTGACCAGGGTAGTCTTTTTAGCGCACGACACATGTACAAATTACATATTTTTAAGACCGACGGCATTGGTAACTGAGGCAGTGCTGCCAGCTTGTAGCACCTGTATAGATCCAGAATCTTTAGCGCGGTCAACCGGCTCAGCGATCTGGGCAACATCATCAACGCGTGACACCGGCATAAACTCAGCGTCGTCAGCGCCGTCAGCTGGCCCAACGACTCGGGCAGCCCCCTCAGCGCACCACACCCGCTGAGACCCAGCGTCGTCAGCGCCGCCAGCTGGCCCAGCGACCCGGGCAGCTCTGTCAACGCGCCACACCAGCTGAGATCCAGCGTCACCAGCGCCGCCAGCCGGCCCAGCGCCTCGGGCAGCTCCGCCAACGCGTGACACCAGCTGAGATCCAGAAAATTCAGCGCCGACAGCTGACCCAGCGACTCTGACAGCCCCAACTTCCAACACCCGCTGAGAATCAGCATCGTCAGCGCCGCCAGCTGACCCAGCGACTCGGGCAGCCCCGTCAACGCGCGGCAATGACTAAGTTCCAAAAGATTCAGCGCCGCCAGCTGACCTAACGACTCGGGCAGCCCTGTCAACGCGTGACAAAATCGGACACTTACTGTTGCCAGCGTCCTCAGCTGGCCAAGAGACTCGGGCAGCCCTGTCAACGCAAAACAATGGCTAAAAGTCAGTGTCTGCAGCGCCGCCAGCTGACCCAGCGACTCGGGCAACCGTGTCAATGCGACACAGCGGCTGACATTTATCACGGTCAGCCTCGCAAGCAAGCCCAGCGACTCGGGCAACACGGTCAAAGAAATGCACCCAGTTAGATTCAGCGCAGTCAGCTGCGCACGCATCACGGGATTCCGAGCAGCTAGCGCAACCAGCCTGTATGTGTTTTTTGTGCTGTCGTCCTCACTACTACTGTCACTTCCCAGCTCCAACATCATCTTTTGGGAGAAAAGGATCGCAAGTACCAACAATGACGTCATTTTCATTGTACTGCAATGGGTGGCAACACTGCCTCGCGTTATTCAAAAGTGGAAAGCCAGCAGGATCTGGCCCGTCAATGCGAAGAAGTTAAAGAACTAATGCGACGCAATCTTGACAGAGTTTCCTGCAAGTGCGAACAGATAAAAGATGACTGCGAACACATAAAGGATAAAAAATCAACTTGGGTGACACGTTTGTTCACATGCTTCAGTTGTTCTCGAAAATAAAATATCGCAGCGCCTCTCATCGTAAACAAATATTTGAGCGTACATATTTGAGCGTTAATTGTAATGTAAAATGTGACGTCACCAATATTGGTTTATCTTAGTGATTTACAAACATGCAGAGATACCACAAACACTTGTACAAAAAGGGTTTGTTACTTGGGTTTGTGGCGGCCCTGCCAATGACATTGTCAATGTCTGGAAATGCGAATCTGGTCGGTGAGACGCAAAAGTCGGCATAGATTTGACGCCCGTTGCTGGTGTTGTGCACAATGGCGCTAATGACGTTATGCACGCGCGGAAACCACTTTTGCAGATTGCCGTTTACATCTGGCGGCATGCGGTTGTCGCGGATTCACGTGAGAAAGGCGACAATGTCATCGGGCGTGCAAGCCATATTGCAAAGAGTGGAAATGAACGTATGTCCGGCTTTTTCCTTTTATCACACATACTTCGGGTTCGAATCCATTGAGAGATAAAATAGACACTTGCACAAAAAGTCTATTTGTAAATGCTCGTCGCAAATCAGTCTATTTGTAAATGCTCGTCGCAAATCAGTCTATTTGCAGTCTATTTATAAATGCTCGTCGCGAATCAGTCTATTTGCAGTCTATTTATAAATGCTCGTCGCAAATCAGTCTATTTGTAAATGCTCGTCGCAAATCAGTCTATTTGTAAATACTCGTCGCGAATCAGTCTATTTGCAGTCTATTTAAAAATGCTCGTCGCGAATCAGCACCCAGAGTTCAGCTGGCGGACGACGCATGCGACGACGGCGCGCGCCCATGATCAAAATTAGCATCTTCAGAAGATGGTGGTGCGCCAAAAGAAACGCCCGGACAGCCGGCATGCCACATCTCACAACACTCTCTGGCGGAAATGCAAGAGCCGGCATATCATACATGACGACGCCTGCCGTGAGGTACGCAAAGGATAGGGGTAGTCTTTTTAATGCACCGCACCCGTAGAGATTCAGCGTCGTCAGCGCCGCCAGCTGGCCCAGTGACTCAGGCAACCCCATTAATGCACTGCACCTGTAGAGATTCAGCGTCGTCAGCGCCGCCAGCTGACCCAGCGACTCGGGCAGCCCCGTCAATGAAAAACACGAGCTAAGATCCAGAGTGGCCAGCACCACCAGCTGGCCCAGCGACTCGGGCAGCCGCGTCAACGACCTGCACATACTGAGACTCAGATTAGGAAGCGCAGCCAGCTGGCCCAGCGACTCGGGCAGCTCCGCCAACGCGTAACACCAGCTAAGATCTAGTGTCGTCAGTGCCGCCAGCTGGCCCAGCGACTCGGGCAGCCCCGTCAACGCGTCACACTGGCTGAGATTTAGCGTCGTAAGCGCTGCCAGCTGGCCCAGCGACGCGGGCAGCCGCGTCAACGCGTCGCAATAGCTGAGATCCAGATAAGTCAGCGCCGTCAGCTGGCCCAGCGACTCGGGCAGCCCCGTTAACGCTTGACATCCCGTAAGATGCAGTGTCGCCAACGCCGTCAGCTGGCCCAGCGACTCGGGAAGTCTGGTCAACCTGACACAAAATCGAAGATCCAGTATACTCAGCGCCATCAACTCGCCGAGCGAATCGGGCAGTCGCAGTAACGCATCACATCCCAGAAGATTCAGCGTCATTAATGCTGTCAGCTGACCCATTGACTCGGGAAGCCGCGTTATGTGCATACATACAGAGAGATCCAGCGTTGTCAGTGCTGATAGCTGACCCAGCGACTCGGGCAACAATGTCAACTCATCATATTCGCTTACATCTAGCGTCGTCAACGTCGTCAACGTCGTCAACTCCGTTTGTCCTGCTGCCTTTCTGTTCATATCCAGCACTCGATGAAGGGCAGCGTCCATGCTGCTGTGTGGTAAAGAAAAAGAACGGCAAATTTATTTATTATAGATAACAAATAAATGACGTAAGGTGACGTAAAGTCACGTCACACGTTTTTTACCGCCCAAAAAATAACGTTACACACATGACGTCACGCAATAAAATTGAAAGACAAATCACCTATACCATGGACGCTGCGCTTTTTTTGCTTGTCCGACGGGGTGCAACAACGCTAAATCTGAGCAGGTGCCAGGGATTAACATGCTTGCCCGAGTCGCTGGGTCAGCTGGCGGCGTTAACGACGCTGAATCTGAGTGAGTGTCACGCGTTGACGGGGCTGCCCGAGTCAATAGGCCAGCTGGTGGCGCTGGCAACGCTGTATCTCTACGATTGTCGCGCGTTGACAGGGCTTCCTGAGTCGCTAGGCCGGCTGACGGCGCTGAACATACTGGATCTTCGATTTTGTGTGCGTTTGACAGGGCTGCCCGAGTCACTGGGCCAGCTGGCGGCGCTAACAACGCTGAATCTCCATGGCGGGTGTCACTCGCTGACGGGGCTGCCTGAGTCGCTGGGCCAGCTGGCGGCACTGACGACGCTGAAGCTTACCTGGTGTAGTGTGTTGGCGAAACTGCCCGACTCGCTGGGCCAGCTGACGGCGCTAAGGACACTGGATCTCTTCGGGTGTGAAGCGTTGACGGGGCTGCCCGAGTCGCTGGGCCAGCTGGCGGCGTTGACGAGTCACTGGGTCAACTGGCGACGCTGACGACGCTGTGTTTATACTGGTGTCACGCGTTGACGCGGCTGCCCGAGTCGCTGGGTCAGCTGGCGGCACTGACGACGCTGCGTTTAAACTGCTGTTGCGCGTTGACAGAGCTGCCGGAGTCACTGGGCCAGCTGGCGGCACTGACCATACTGAATGTAAATGAGTGCAGTGCAATAAGAAGACTGCCCCTATCCTTTGCGTTCCTCACAGCAGACGTTGTTATGTATGATCTGCTGGCTCTCACATTTCCGCCGGAGAGTGTTGCAAGATGTGGCATTCCGGCTGTCCAGGCGTTTCTTTTGGCGCATCACCATCCGCTCAAGATGCTTATTATGATCATGACAGCGCGCCACCGCCGCATGCGCCGCCCGCCAGCCGAGCTCTGGGCGCTGATTCGAGACGAGCATTTCATGAATTTGATGGATTCGTAACAATTATTAATCAATCAGATAGCATTAAGAAACTGTTAGAAATTAATTATTAATAAAACAATTTTGTAGGAGACAATGAACAACACATGCCAGGATATTTCAGACGAATAGATCATCGTTACTACGTCTTACTTCATACAAATTAGATCCATAAATACCCTCTAAAACTTCTTTTTTTTCAGACAAATAGATCCATAAAATACTCGTCGCGGATCAGCGCCCAAAGCTCGGCCGGCGGATGGCGCATGCGGCGGCGGCGCGCACTCAAGATCAAATACAGCATCTTAAGCGGATGGTGGTGTGTAAGCAGAAATGCTTTGATGGCCGGCATGCCTTGCTCCACGACATCTTTGGGCGGGAAAGTGGAAACGATATTTCTATAATACAGAGCTAGGCCATCTGGTAGACGGGTCATTGAGAATGGCAGTCGCTTCAGCGCGTGACATTGACTGAGATCCAGCGTCGACAGCACCGCCAAATGGCCGAGCGACTCAGGCAGCCTTGTCAACCTGCCACACCAGCTGAGATCCAGAAAAGTCAGCGCCGTCAGCTGGCCCAGTGACTCAGGCAGCCCTGTCAACGACCTGCACGAAGTGATATACAGCGTCTTTAGCGCCGCCAGCTGGCCCAGCGACTCGGGCAGGTGCGTCAACGCGCGGCACCCGCTGAAAGTAAAGAAAGTCAGCGCCGCCAGCTGGCCCAGCGACTCGGGCAGGTGTGTCAACGCATGACACCCTGTGAGATCAAGACTTGTCAGCGCAGTCAGCTGACCCAGCGACTCTGGCAGCCCCGTCAACGCAATACAATGGCTCAGATCGACCGATTTCAACGCCGCTAATTGACCCAGCGACTCGGGCAGCCCCGACAACGCGTAACAAAAGCTGAGATCAAGACTTATCAGAATTGTAAGCTGGCTCAGGAACTCGGGCAACCCCGACAACGCGACACAACAGCTAAAATCCAGCGTCGTCAGCACCGCCAGACGTGTGATCCAGTCGGGCAGCACGCAGATGCATGGCGGAAGTACAAGTGAGATCAAGTTCGTGTGCTGATCCATCCGCGCGGGCAACTCCATCAACGCGGCGCACTCGCCAAGATTCAGCGTCGTCAGCGCCGTCAGCTGCGACTCTGGCAGCCCCGTCAACGCGTCACATCCACTAAGATTCAGCGTCGTCAGCGCCTCCAGCTGGCCCAGCGACGCAGGCAGCCGTGTCAATCGAATACAACGCCTGAGACCCAGAGAAGTCAGCGCCGTCAGCTGGCCCAGCGACTCGGGCAGGTACGTCAACGCGCCACACGATGTGAGATCTAGCGTCGTCAGCGCCGTCAGCTGGCCCAGCGACTTGGGCAGCCTTGTCAACGCGCGACACCAGCTGAGATTCAGTGTTACCAGCGCCGCCAGCCGGCCCAGCGACTCGGGCAGCCCTGTCAACGTGCGACACCAGCTGAGATTCAGTATGGCCAGCGCTGTCAATTCACCCAGCGACTCGGGTAGCCCCGTCAATGCGTGACAACAGCTGAGACCCAGCATGGCCAGCGCCGCCAGCTGGCCCAGCGACTCGGGCAAGCATGTCAACTCTCGGCACCCGCTCAGATCTAGCGTCGTTGCACCCCGTCGGACGAGCAAAGCAAGCGCAGCGTCCATACCGGATGTTTTTTCCCGGCGTGCAGGTGATCAACGTTGTTGCTTTGTGTGACGTCAGAAATGGTACTCCGAAAAATACTCGTTCTAATCTGCCTGTGTTATTCCCCGCCCCTATTTCAGACAAATAGATCCATTAATACTTATAAATACATAAAATACTCTTTATTACTTCTTATTATTTCAGACAAATGACAAATAAATCCATAAAATACGCGTTAATACTTCTTATTTCAAATCCATAAAATACTCGTTGCAAATCAGCTCCCAGAGCTCGGCCGGCGGATGGCGTATGCGGCGGCGGCGCGCGCTCAAGATCAAATACAGCATCTTGAGCGGATGGTGGTGTGCAAAAAGGAACGACTTGATAGCCGGCATGCCACGCCCTACAACGTCCATGGGCGGGAAAGTAGAAACAATACCTTTATCATACAAAGCTAGGCCATCTGATAGACAGGTCATTGAGAAAGGCAGTCGCTTCAGCGCGCGGCACACACGAAGATCCAACATCTTCAGCGCCGCCAGCTGGCCCAGCGACTCGGGCAGCCACATCAATGCGCAACATTCGTAAAAACTTAGCGTCTCCAGCGCCGCCAGCCGGCCCAGCGACTCGGGCAGCCCCGTCAACGACATGCACGAATTGATATACAGCCTCTCGAGCGCCGCCAGCTGGCCCAGCGACTCGGGCAGCCCTGTCAACGCGCTGCAGCTGCAGAGATGCAGGTGAGTCAGCGCCGCAAGCTGGCCCAGCGACTCGGGCAACCTCGTCAACGCACAACACTCGCTGAGTTTCAGCGTCGTCAGCGCCGCCAGCTGGCCCAGCAACCCGGGCAGTTTCGTCAACGCATCACAATATCCAATTTCCAGCGTTACCAGCGCCGCCAGCTGGCCCAGCGACTCGGGCAGTCCCGTCAACGCATCACAATATCCAATTTCCAGCGTTACCAGCGCCGCCAGCTGGCCCAGCGACTCGGGCAGCCCTGTCAATGCGCAACACTCTAAGACTTGCAGATCAGTCAGCGCCGCCAGTTTGCCCAGCGACCCGGGCAGCCCCGTCAACACACAACACTCGCTGAGTTCCAGCGTCGTCAGCGCGGTCAGCTGGCCCAGCGACTCGGGTAGCCGCCCTACTACGCGACACTTGTAGAGTTTCAGTTCAGTCAGCGCCGCCAGCTGGCCCACCGACTCGGGTAGCACTGTCAACGTGACACACGACCTGAGAATCAGTGTGGTGAGCTTCGCTAGCCGTGATATCCACTCGGGCAACACGCAAATAAACGGCGGAAGACCAAGCAAAATCCAGGTCGTGCGCTGCTCCATCCATGCAGGCATCATCGTCAACGCGGAAC
>Ga0214917_10005495_pt1 | contig 13520 bp, 9 predicted proteins | sample LL_1208_BB_MetaG_FD_177983 | JGI IMG/M metagenome (GOLD analysis project Ga0214917, IMG submission 177983) | Freshwater microbial communities from Lake Lanier, Atlanta, Georgia, United States - LL_1208_BB | ecosystem: Environmental > Aquatic > Freshwater > Lake | place: USA: Georgia | collected... | reverse complement strand
CAATTATGTAACAATATATTAAATTAGAAAAAAAATATAAAGACTCATATATAAAAATATACATACATTCGAAAAAAATGGACTGCATTATCGAGATAAAAAATAAAGATGTATACGATTTTTATCAAAAGAACCCAAATCTCGACATTACCGAGATGAACCTTATCCTGATCGATATTCTCGAACAACTTTTCGAAAAAACCAATCCATCTCTCAATGCATCTATCGCATCACAGTTGATCGATACGGTTAAAACACTGCAAACACAAGTGACGAATGTAACTGATATGTTTTCCAAGTCCCAGCAAGATATAAATACCTCGTTCACCTTACGGTTTATGGAGTTCAAGAAGGAATACATTGAGGATCTCAAAATGATCCTTTCTCACAATACATCTGATAAAGTCGCTCCTATCATAAAGGAATACAACGATACACTTCTCGATAAAACGAGAATCATGATCAATGAAATTATCCCAAAAAACCAAGAGATGTTGACTAGAGATATCGAGAACTCGATCAAATCTCTTCACAATGGTATTCACCAAGATACGGATGCATTGATGAAGTCGTCTATCAACAAAGAGACACTTGATCATTTTGTCAATTCACTTGACGAAAAGTTTTCCAAGACCATCGTTAGCTCTCAAAACATGTTCAATACTCTCATTACATCAAGTGAGAATCGCTTAGATTCGAGGTTGTCTGAAATAAGAGATTTATCCAAGATGAATACATCCTCGCAAAATGTTTTACAAAACAACGTCACTGATCTTCTCAAGAAGATGGAAAACTCGTCATCCAAGGGAAAGATTTCTGAAAACATTCTCTACAATATTCTTCTTTCCTTGTATCCCACTGCTCAAATCGAATCCGTTGGAACGACGAAGGAAACCGGTGATATTATTCTCATTCGAAAAGACAAACCGACAATTCTCTTTGAAAATAAGAATTATGATAAAAATGTGGTCCAAGAAGAGGTCAAGAAGTTTTTGCGCGATGTGGAATTACAAAACTGTTCGGGTATTATGTTGGCACAGCATTATGGAATCACCAACAAGGATAACTTTGAAATAGAAGTCAACAATAACAATGTGCTCGTATATCTCCATAAGGTCGAATACGACGCGGACAAAATCAAGTCCGCTGTAGACATTATTGATCATTTCAAAGAGACCATTGACATTGGCATTCGACCTACTGGTGATATATTGGCGATCGATAAAGAAGTATTGGATGATATTAATAAGGAATATCAGATGTTTATTTCTAACAAGCTTTTGCATATTAAAACGATAAAAGACTCCCAACAAAAACTAATATCTCAAGTAGAAGAGTTCAAACTACCCAACTTGGAACAATATTTGTCAAAACTGTACGCCACTTCTTCTTCCAAGAATGATATTTGTGAATATTGCAATTACGTTGCCAAGAACTCGCGTGCATTGATTGCACATTATCGCGGATGTAGTCAGAAAAAACAGGTGAAGAATACGATTGTATCTGAAAATAAATAATGACCACCCTTTAAATGTCTATTCATAAAGACAATATAAAAACGTCACCATATATGCTCACGTTTTTATAACTTTCGTCTGGACCAATTTCGAGGTATGGGGTATAAATGTTAAAATGCATAATAAATAACATAAATATACCAAGATATGGTTTGCATCCATGTTTTACCAAGATTTACTCATCCGTTTCGCTGAAACAGTCAAGAATACACACTCTATCGAATGGTATGATGACAGTGACAAGTGTGCTATGATTCTCGATCCAAGATACGACGCGCTCATGGAGGCCGTTATTCGCAATTTCGCCTATTTTATGAATACACCTGAACACCAATGGAACATGGTCATCGTATCCGCCGAGAGATATAGATCCGAAATTGAAACCGCTTTTCCCAAGGCGCGCTTCATGCCCATTCATGAAGACCATCTTTTCTATGAAAATGATACACCAAATATTACGATTCAGACCTATAGTCAACTCTTTTTGAGTCGTGAAATGTGGGAGGCACTTCCTGGAAAATATGTCGCCACTTTCCAAAAAGATTGCTTCATGTACAAAATGCCCGAAACCAAACTCTATCAAGATTATGCTTTTGTGGGAGCCAATTGGTTTACACCAAGACATGTCGCACCCAAGTATGGCGGCATCAATGGCGGGTTTTCTATCCGTAATCGCCAAATGATGATGGATTGTATCGATCAAACCTCCTGGGACGCTATATTTGAGTATCGCAAAATCCAAGATTTACCCGTATTGGATCGCCTCGCAGAAGACATTTACTACACTCACGCATGTGAGATGCTGAATCTCCCCGTTTTACCAGTCGCATCCCGTGTTCATCTAGCTATCGAAGCCGAGTATTATCCCTACACATGTGTTTATCATGGATGGACCAAGAATTACCATTCCGAATACCAAGCCAGGCGCATACTAGAGGAATGCAATTTCCCCCTACCTCCATCGTTGATGACTTCAGAAGAGACTGCAACAACTATCTTTGAAACATCCAAGAGTGACCCAGAAGTCTTGGTAGATATGTAATGTTTACATAACCATGTAAAGACACGTCCATACATATATGAAAATGCGTATTTTCCTCGGATGTATTTTCATATTCTCACTCGCTTCGGCCTTTTTTCCAGGGCGACATGTCACCATGACATATAACCCCGCCATGTCGCGAATCACTCGACGCTATCCTATCTCACCACATTACTATGAGAATTATCTCAGGCGTCTTAATTCCAAGAACATAACGATTCAAAACCAAAGTATTCTTGGTGACTTTGACGATGATAGTGGAATGGACAGTAATAATTCCTTTCCCGAAAACCATTTCCGTCTCATCATGACTCCAGGTGGTCTTATTGCCATTCCCATCCTCCGTACAGATGATCTTTCACCAATTAATCCTTTAGATGGACCATCTGATGACGATGACCAAGATCCACTCTCTCTTCCAAGAAAGTCAGCAGAAACATACAATGAATATGCCAAAAAACGCAATCTAAAGTCAAAAAACTTTGAGGTCTTGGTCGATTTTCCCACCCGTTTTTCCGACGTAGGTGGTTATGATAATATCAAGACCGAATTGGAACAATGCGTCGATCTCCTTTCCAACTACACCAAATATTCCAAGTATAATGTCCGCGTTCCACGCGGTCTCATTTTCGAAGGCCCCCCTGGAAACGGTAAAACACTCATGGCAAAGGCTCTTGCTGGCGAAGCGGGTGTCGGATTCATTGCCGTCTCTGGGTCCCAATTCCAAGAAAAATACGTCGGTGTCGGCGCTACACGCGTCCGCGAACTATTCGAATTGGCCAAGAAGAACATACCCTGTATTATTTTCATCGACGAAATTGATGCCCTAGGTCGCAAACGATCAGGAGATGGCGAAACGTCCGGATCGGAACGCGACAGTACTCTCAATGAACTCTTGGTCGCACTCGATGGATTCAAGAATAGTTCAGGCGTGTTTTTAATCGGTGCTACGAATCGTGCCGACCTTTTGGATGCCGCCCTCACTCGTCCAGGTAGAATCGATAAACGTATTTATATCGGTAACCCAGACACCAAGACACGTGAGGCTATTCTTCGTATCCATATACGCGGAAAACCCTATTGTGCCAAGATCGCCTTGGTCGATTTGGTCGAAATGACCGCTGGTTTATCCGGAGCCCAAATCGAAAACTTGGTCAACGAGGCCATGTTGAATGCTCTCCGTGCTAACCGCGAGGTGTTCGACGAAACCGACTTGGAGACTGCCTTGGCACGAATGATGGTGGGATGGCAACCCTCTGAACACCAGTTCACCTCCGATTTGATTGACCACATTTCCATTCATGAAATGGGACATGTTATCACGGGTATGGTGGCGAAAAACCATGCCAAGGTGAGCAAAGTAGTTATTAATTTGTCAGCTCCGAATAGTCCCGCGTATACTGTCTTTGAAAGCAATACCTCACCTATTTATAAACGCGAGGGGTTATTCGAGCATTTGGTCATTTTGTTGGCTGGACGTGTTGCTGAAGAGGTATGCTACAATATTTCCGTCACTACAGGTGCCATCAACGACTTCCAAGAGGCATTGACTCTCGCTGAGAAGATGATTACTTATTATGGTATGGGGAAAAACGCGATTTATCCAAGTACTAGTGAAAAATATAAACAAATGATTGACGACGAAGTCGCCGAATTGATCAAAGATGCCTACACTGTGGCAGATGTGATCATACGCAAACATATCACGTTTGTCAAAGAAGGTGCGAACATTTTGAAGCGTGATCGTGTTATACGCGCACCCGAATTGGCTAAACTCTTGGAATCAAACCGAATATAACTAATGTTTGCGAGTCGTCTTGCGATGTCCCTTCTTTGCGCGTTGATTCTTCTTTGAACCTCCGAGTCGAGGAATATGTTCAATTTCTCCCAATACAACGCGACGTTGTTCATCTAGTCCAGAAGCCTCCTGTAAAGCTTTACGTTTTTCTTCTAAGGCTGCATTGTATTCTTTAAGTGCCTCATTTCGCAATTTAGTCGCGGCAGTCTCGCGTGATGTTTGTGCTTTTAATGCTTGTATCATAGCTATATCATGTTCGATTGCTTGAACACCTCCCAACTCGAATAACTTCACCGATACATTTGTTACAAAATCTCTAAACTTTTTTAGAGCAATTGCTTGTCCAGTCGACATTACCAATTCATATGCTCTTACTACACCTTTATTTAGTTGTCGAATTATCGGGATAATTATCGGGATGAATAAATCAGGATCAAATCTCCCAATGGGTCTGCCGATATCATCCAATTCTACGATTTCGCTTGCATCAATACCAGCATCTTGTAGAGCTGGTGCAAGAATAGAATTAGCAATTCGCTTAGCTCGTGCTTTCATCTTATCGCGCACAATTTTATTGTGATCGTCTAAAGATAAAGATCTATTGGCTGTGTTTATTGGCATTCTACGGCCTATATTTTTCGGTGTGTGTCTTGCAGACATATATATATATTTACAAGATTATAACGGTTTCATTCAAAATACCTATATACACCTTAGATGCAAAAGGCATTATACATGCTTCGCGTCCCAAATAATCGGTGTAAAATTGATTCAATCATTTATACAAGTCACCTGTAGCATTACTTTACGAAAACAATGAAAACACGATCTCAAACCAAACCTCTCTACAATGTCGATATCGACTTTGACGAAGCCAGTCGAGCATGGATGCTCAATAAACGCAGAGTCGGTGAAAGTTACGAATATATTGAACCCGTCGTCGAGTTTCGCCAAGATAGACATGTGCGACGCAGTGGCCGTCTTTCTCTCAAAACCGCGCCTAAATACACTTAAATCTTGACAACTATAGTTCACATGGAGGAGTTTCAAACCCTATACCAAAATTATCTACAAAATCCTCGTCCCAAATCGGATGAGAATGCCACCCTTTTTCATCGAGCATTAAAGCTCGTTTTGGGAATAAAAAGTCGCGATGAACAAATCGCCTGCTTGGAAAACCTCATCTTCCTATTCCCTGATAAATACATTCTCTATCATCATATGGGTAACATTTATAACCCTTCTAGTGGACAGGGTAGTGCCATTCAAGTACAAAAAGCCCTCCTCTGGTATAAAATATGTTATCGACTAAAACCCGACTTCTTGGAAAATATCGTCCCCCTCATCAAACTCCTTTTTGAAAATGGAATGACCCAAGCCGTTTTTCACCTAAATATCCGCGGTCTATTCGACCAATTCATGAACGACCGCCGTTTTTTAACTATTTATGCCCGGTGTCACCTACAGTTACTCCATTATTCCAATGGCGTCGAAAACCTGCTAAAGCTTATCGAGCTGAATCGCGAGCTAGTTCCCACTACACACGAAGAAAAACGTTCTATTTGGTCCAATTACCATGATATTGGCTACATATACTCGGCCATGGGCGATATACCCAACTCAATGAAATATACCCGTATCGCGACCCAATTGGCGAATCAATACCAACTTTCACTAAATGACCGTCTTCTCTCATTTCAAAACGTCGTCAGTTATGCCGAGTTTGAGTATTGTACACCGAATACCACCGAATACATGCCCTCGAGTCAAGACGAACTCTTCCAACTCTATCGCCAAATCAATGACTATGTGCCTCAACAAAAACCTTTTATGTTTAGTCGCCGACCAAGAACTACACCTCTTATTCATGTGGGGTATGTTTCAAGTGACTTTGTCATGCACGCCATTTCCAACTTTTTGCTTCCCATTTTGCGCCATTTCGATCGATCGCGGTTTGCTATCACTCTCTTTTCCAACAATGGGACTGTGAATCCCATCTATAGAGATCTTGGGATTCCCATTGTCGGTATTCATTCGTTGAGTGATCGCGATGCAGCCCAACTCATCTATGACCGCGGTGTAGATATTTTGATCGATTTAAATGGTCATACTGTAGGTAACCGTCTCGGCGTTTTTTCTTGGAATCCCGCACCCGTGCAAGTGACCTATCTTGGATATCCCAACACCACTGGTTTAGAAGGTATTCGATATCGGATTACCGATGCCGTTGCCGATTTACCTGCATCCAAGCAACCCTATTCAGAAACCTTGGTCCGATTACCCTGTTGTTTTCTCCTCTACAAATCCATCCACCAAGAGTCGCCTGTTTTTCCAAGACCATCCGATTCCACTGTCGTCTTGGGAGCCGTCAACAAGGAGAACAAAAACTCGTGTCATGTTTTGACTCTCTGGAAGCGGATTCTTTGTGCATGTCCACACACCAAGATCTTGGTCAAACTCGAATCCTTTGATAATATGGAGGAACGTGGCGCCTATTACCGCCGTGTCTTGGAAATCGATGCTTCTCGACTCATCCTTTTGCCTAAATTGGCCAATGAAATGTATATCCGACTCTTCGGTATGATCGATGTCCTCCTCGATACATTTCCCTATTCGGGAACCACTACATCCTGTAATGCTCTGTTCAATTCCTTACCCATTGTGACATTGCAACACCCCGATTATCATGCACATAATGTGACCGCTTCGATTTTGACCCATCTGGGGGCAGGTGAACTGGTTGCCCATTCCCAAGATGAATATGTTGAAAAAGTGTGCTCCTTGGTCCATTCACGTGATCGCTTGGACCATTATAAAAGGTCTCTTGGTCTGATGTTTTCCAAGATGATGGATCCGAAACGATTCATGCCTCATTACGAAGAGGCCTTGCGTGATATGTTTTCCAAGATTTGATTTTCAAAATAGAATGTATGGTATATTCTATTTTGTTTTGACTTCATACGACATTTGTCGTCATAGGAGGTTCTGCGCATTTTTCCAAGAATGTCGCATCGTCCAATACTTCGGTTTCGCCATATTTACCTTCCAAGAGCGCCACCACAATCGTTGTCAAATCGTCTATATTGGCATCCAATCGCATGCGTTCACCCGTTTTCACATTCAATATGCGGAATGTCTTGGGACTTTCTGGGTAAACCAGTCGCCATAACCAAGCATAAATGACCACTTGGAGTAAATGGTCGATCGAAATCCGGCTCGTACATTTGATCTCCCAGACTGTTGTGTGGGTTACTACATCCAATCTTGCGCTAAATCGGTAACGATCACCCGCCGGCCCAAAATAGGGGAGGAGAGCTTGGTCGATCAGTGCATGTTCAGCTTCTTGACTATGATGAATGAGCTGTTTTTCAACTTCATGTGCTGCTTCTGCCACTTCTTGGTCCAAGATGTGTTCCCGGAGTCTTTTACTACACTCCTTTACTATGGAATCCGTCAGCCAATTGTACTCGTCGCGGTCAATCTGGCGACATTTGAAATAGAGTTTTTCTTGGACGGCCACATACACATTGGCCAAATATAAATAATCGGAGGCATTGCCATCATACGTTGTAGGCAAATCTTGGACCATTTGTCTCAGGAGTGCGTGATCATTCTCCTTCATCTCCGTAATCTGCTGTTGGATCATATCAACCAGTACCTTTGCACCGTCCGTTTTCTCAGTCTGTATCGAGTCAAAAAACAAACTCGGGAGCGCTATTCCGTTCAAATCCGACACATCTTCGTAAAATCCCCTCTTGGTCTTTACCATACTGGGAATGTCAATCGGTTCACATTGTGATTCTTGGTCACCCTCTTTTTCAAAGAGACGATCCAAGATGGGCGTGACCACTTCCAACACATCCTCTGAAACAAAGGAAATCAGACTCGTGGGTGTCACATAATGGGTCGGTATCGTATTGGCGAGAGCAGCAGTGGCCTTTTCATCGCGTTCGTAAAACACCGATCTTGGGATTCCCTTGAAGTCGACATACCCACACTGTTTCATTTCATGGTGGGTTTTCTTCAAAAACTCCAGGGGGCGATCTGTGGAAAACTGATCGCTTTCCAAGAGGAAAAGACCGTGTGTCGCCCGTGTACACCCCACATACAACGTATTTGGGCATTCCGTCTTGGATAAATTACGACCATAATAGGACAAATACGAATTGTCGAAACCCACTACAAACACGTATTTGCGTTGGCGCCCTTTCACACTATGGAAAGTGGAAAAAACGACCTTCCCCTCTATCACACGCTCATCGATTTTGTCAGTTTCCAACATCGGTACGTGACAGGGAATGTCGCGCAAGGAGAGCGCATTCTCCATTCGACGGATATTACTGTTGGGTCCTTTCACTGATCCTCCCAAGACGAATATATCACCTGGGCTCTCCCCCTCTGCCAAGAGTCGCGTAATCTGATACACCACTATTTTCTCTATATTGGACCTCGAATTACGTATGTAAACGACGGGCGGACCATCGCGACAGGCTTGGAGACGGTCTTCACCCAACATCACCTGATTCACAAAGTCTGCCATTTGTCGTGTTATTCTATAGGACATTCTGAGTGTACGCTGGCGAAAAACGGGACTTTTCAAATGTGAACATGTGGCCCATATTTCCCCCGCCTTGGTCAAAAACCGGATGTCGGCACCTTTGAACTCATATAAACCCTGCATAAAGTCTCCCAATACCAAGATTTGAAAAGGCCGATCTTGGTCCGCGCGATCCCGAATGAGTTTCCGAATGAGTTGATAATAGAGATGTGTCATGTCTTGGGATTCATCTAATACCAAGATATCAAAGGGATAGATAGGTGTAGTAGGTGGCAAATCTTGGTAGAGTAAGGTCCGAATACCCGTATCTGTATGTGCTGTAGGCAAGTAGTATCGGACAGCCAAACTATGGTACGTATGGACTTGGATGTTTGTCAATCCCAAGACCTTTACCTTTTCCTTGACCTCGTGTCGCAACATCGAATTATACGTCATCTGAAGAAAGGTGGAACCCGGCATTTCTTGGGCACATGAGAGGATGGTGGTCGACTTTCCGGATCCTGCACATGCATCTACTACTACATTATCCCCCGTGAGGAGATGTCCCAAGACGACCTGTTGTTCCTCACTCATTTTCTGCATGGTTTAGACTGTATTGGGAGGATACTTTATGCGTCTTCTTGGTTATTTATCATTTCACGTCCATTTAAATAATAGGTGCATACTTGGCGTTGTTCTTTACAATAAAAGTCGAAACACAGGACTTCCTCCTCTGTACTCCAGTCCAAGAAAGGATTATATCCCGAGCAATACAACACCCCTATTTTGAGATCACGACTTGCGAATATGGACTTTCCCGATTGAATACGATGTAGATTGATTCCTCGTAGGAGGTGTGGTTTTATCTCGGCATCCAAACCGTCGTGATCATCCGACATGCTATCTGTGACATATTTTCCGTAATATGTACGTGGACGGTTTCGTATACGATAAATAAATGTGACAATAGGCATATATAATCTTGGGCGAACTTTTCCTGATTAAAAAACTCTCAAACCGGCGTATTTTAACTACACCCTTTTCTTTCAATCTTGGAAAAGTTAAACTAAAATAGCCAGCCTGATTTTAAAAATGGACATGGTCGGGGTATGTCCATTTTTGAAATATGGACCAAACTCTTCGCGAAAAAGTGTGTTGACTGCATGATGCTGTCATAAAATGCATTCGATTGCACACACCAGTGCATAAAATTGTGAGCATAAAATTGTGGGTCTGGTCGGGGTTTTGGCGTTTGTGCTGCTCGTGTGTATGCAGTCAAATGTGCGTGCATTTGAAAAACTCGCTGCATATACACGAGCAGCACAGTTACAATTTTGTAGTTTGTGCTGCTCGTGTATATGCAGTCAAATATGTGTGCATTTGAAAAACTCGCTGCATACACACGAGCAGCACAGTTGCCATTTTCGCAGTATATCGATATAAAAACTGGCGACATAGTAATCATATGTCTCAAAGATCGCGGAAATATATTTATGAGACGGCCGATTGGGCCAATATAGAAAAAATCAAAGGCATCGAATGTGCCTATCACATTATAGGTACCGAAACCCCGCTAATCAAGGGTTTCATATATTTCAAAAATGCCAAAACCGACTACGAAATAAATGCGCTAATAAACAAGGGTGTAGTAAAACCGACCAAAGAGACTCTACAAAAACTACAGACGCACTATCGTAGACTCGATGATGTGTGGGAAAGTACAAAAGAACCCGAATCCAATGCGATTACCAAGGTAGCGGATACTCGTGTGTTCGAAGAAAACCGGGCATTGATGGAAATGGTTAAAAATACACAACAACAGGTAAACATATTGACACAGGCACTCACCGACGCAGTAAAAAATATCAGTGCAGCTACAACCAACAATATAGTAATAAATAATGGAACCATAAAAACGGTCAAAAAGAAATACGTAAATATCCAGATATTTTTGAACGAAGAATGCAAAGACGCGATTAGTCTCCGTGACTTTGTACGCGGTGTCCAAGTCGAAGAAGAAGATCTTCATTATGCCAATAATCATGGGTTTTGCGAAGCCATTTCCCGACTTTTCGAAAAAGGTCTGAAAAACTTTGATGTGAGGACGCGGCCGCTCCATTGCAGTGATGTAAAACGTGAGGTGTTGCATATCAAGGACCAAGACCGTGGGTGGATCAAGGATGATATGGGTTCCCCCTTACTACAAAAAGCAATCGATACGATGTCAAATAAACAAATGCAACGTTTGTGCAAGTTTGTCCAAGAGAACCCTGAATATAAGGATGTGCGACACCCCAATTACGAAGAATACTTGTTTTTTATGAAAAACTCGATGGGTGGAGGACACGACGACGATCGAAATGGCAAAGTGATTGCACGAAAATTGGCCAAAATGGTCCATATGGACAAGAAGGTGATTGAATAAAGGCAATTGATTTTTTGTTTTCGCAAAACATCAATCTATTTTTTGCGCACTGTGCGGTTGCGTCCATTGGGAATAAACCGTCCCCTGCCATACTCAATCGCTCTCAAAAGCCGGACCTGTTTTTCGGCGTTTTTCTTGGTCGTACACTTGGAAAAAACGCGGCGGGTTCCCTTCTTTTGGTATTTCTTGGAAACACGATAACATGATTTGTTGGGAACCTTGCGAATCGAATAAGGCATTCTATAGTATGAGTGCAGAAACTTATGTTCCAATTAGCATATAATTGTATGTGATGGCAGTGTATGCTATAGTATTGTAACCAACACAGTAACTAACAGATATGGAGTTTCCGGAGAACGGTGCTGCATATAAGGTGACACCCGCATTTGAGTTACCTGTAACAAGGGTACTATTATTAATTAACACATTATATGATGTACTCGATGAAAATGTAATACCTGAAAATGTTTGAATTATATTTCCGGTTGTACCTCTAGTACCCGAGGATATTGTTAAACTTCCTGTTCCACAGAATAAACGCAAACCGACAGATCCAAATACTTGCGTTATACCACTAAATCCAATTGAACCTGCTACAAGTGTGTTTTGAACAATCAAATTGCCATTATTAGTAGAGGTTGTCCCTGTATTTACCGATAATGAACCATACAATGTGGTTGATCCATTTGCACTAGCCGAACCAACTGTCATATTTCCATTTGTAACTACCATATTTCCATTTACAGACATACTACCCGTATCGATCTCACTTGCACATTGGAGTGTTCCTCCTACAGTAAGGTTTCCACTTACTATGGATGTACCAGATACATCGAATGCAACTGTTGGGACACTCTTTCCGATGGCTACGTTTCCGATTAGGTAAAACATATCATTTCCAGACTGAATCCATGGACTTGAACCCGTTGGACCTGTTAGTCCAGTTGTACCCGTCGGTCCAGTCGATCCTGTTAGTCCAGTTGTACCCGTCGGTCCACTCGATCCTGTCGTACCTGTTGGGCCAGTTGTACCTGTCGTACCTGTTGGGCCAGTTGTACCCGTTGTACCAGTTTGTCCTGTGGTTCCTGTAGTACCAGTCGTACCAGTAGATCCAGTCTGTCCAGTAGATCCTGTTATACCAGTTTGACCAGTCTGTCCAGTAGATCCTGTTATACCAGTTTGACCAGTCTGTCCAGTAGATCCTGTTATACCGGTTGTACCTGTTGTTCCAGTCGGACCAGTAGATCCAGTTTGACCTGTCGGACCAGTAGATCCAGTTTGACCTGTCGGACCAGTAGATCCAGTTTGACCTGTCGGACCAGTCGGACCAGTTTGACCAGTAGGACCAGTAGATCCAGTTTGACCTGTCGGACCAGTAGATCCAGTTTGACCTGTCGGACCTGTGTCACCGGTTGATCCAGTCGGGCCGGTTCTGCCAGTCGATCCAGTCGGACCCGTGTCACCAGTTGAGCCAGTAGGACCTGTTGTACCAGTTGAGCCAGTAGGACCTGTTGTACCAGTAGATCCAGTTTGACCTGTCGGACCAGTCGGACCAGTGTGACCAGTCGGACCAGTAGATCCAGTTGATCCGGTGGAACCTGTCGGACCTGTAGATCCAGTTGATCCGGTGGAACCTGTCGGACCTGTCGGACCTGTCGAACCAGTTGTACCAGTTGTACCAGTTGTACCAGTTGTACCAGTCGTACCGGTTAATGAAGAACCCGTAGGTCCCGTTACACCCGTGTCTCCAGTTGAACCGGTTGTACCAGTTGTACCAGTCGTACCAGTTAATGAAGAACCAGTGGGACCAGTAATACCAGTAGGTCCAGTCGAACCGGTAGACCCAGTCAAACCAGTTGACCCAGTTGACCCAGTCGGTCCAGTTTGACCAGTTGATCCGGTCGTACCAGTTGTACCAGTTGTACCAGTTGTACCAGTTGTACCAGTTGTACCAGTCGTACCGGTTAATGAAGAACCAGTAGGTCCAGTCGAACCAGTTGACCCAGTTGTACCAGTAGGTCCAGTCGAACCAGTTGACCCAGTTGACCCAGTTGTACCAGTAGGTCCAGTTTGACCAGTTGACCCAGTTGACCCAGTTGACCCAGTTGACCCAGTCGGTCCAGTTTTACCAGTTGATCCGGTCGATCCAGTTGTACCAGTCGTACCAGTTAATGAAGAACCAGTCGGTCCCGTTACACCCG
>Ga0214917_10005494_pt1 | contig 13527 bp, 17 predicted proteins | sample LL_1208_BB_MetaG_FD_177983 | JGI IMG/M metagenome (GOLD analysis project Ga0214917, IMG submission 177983) | Freshwater microbial communities from Lake Lanier, Atlanta, Georgia, United States - LL_1208_BB | ecosystem: Environmental > Aquatic > Freshwater > Lake | place: USA: Georgia | collected... | reverse complement strand
GCCCTCCGACCCGCCCCAAGTCCCCAGACCATTTATGCTCTCGTCCCTTATGGTCTCAGTCCCGCTGGACCAGTCCAAAATCCCCAGACCATATATGGTCTCAAAATATTAAAAAATTCCCACGACTTAGTGCGCTAGGGCCGCCGTAAGACGGCGCTAGGTGCACCCCAATCGCCCCAAAATGGGCACACCATGTATGCTCACGATTTAATAATACAGTTTAATAATTTCTAACAGCTCATTGTTTTCATCATTTTCAATACGTTCAATCTGTGTTTGAATTTCCTGCATGAGACGATCCAATTTATCCACCATGTCTACGCCCTTTCCGTCTGGATTGAATCGTATGAATACCCATTTTCCACTGTGTATCATATAGAGATCATCGTATCGCAATTCCTCATCCTTTGGGTCATATCCCGAATGACCAAACTCATCAGTCTCAATGCATAAAAGCGTTGCGCCAATCAGTTTCCGATGATCAATGCGACGACGATGAGTGCAATTGCATTGTCCTGTGTATAATGGTTTGTCGTGAATGAATCCTTCAAATGCATCATTAATTGCATTGCGAACCCGAATTTCTTTTGTGTGGGTGTAAATGACCTTACTTCGTTCATCGGTGGGGAACAACTGCTTGAAACAGGTTGCACAATATCCATCATATACAATTGACCCACAACGCGAATCTGGCCAAGTTATACAATTTGGACATCGTTTATCACCGCCGTGCGCTTTGCATTTGCCAGTCTTGTCTCTGGCAAAATTGGGACATCCATGTTCATTGCATCGTTTGCCACCCCCATGCACTCTGCATTTATTAGTCTTGTCTTGGGCACTATTCGGGCATCCAGGCTCAATGCAACGTGCTCCACCACCGTGTGATGCGCATTTACCGCCAGACTTGGCAAAATTGGGACATCCAAGTTCATTGCATTTCTTTATACCAGCATGTCTTGAACATTTGCCACCAGAATTAACAAAATTACTGCATCCCGATTCATTGCATATTTTTCCACCATGTGTAAAGCATTTGCCGCCAGACTTGGCAAAATTAGGACATCCAGGCTCATTGCATTTCTTTCTACCAGCATGTCTTGAACATTTGCCGCCAGACTTGGAAATATTCGGGCATCCAAGTTCATCGCATTGTTTTCGTGGCATTTTCATGCAATATCATCCATATTTTGCATTTCATTTCAATTTTTAATTAAAATTTAAATAAATACATCAAAAAGGTCGGCCCGCCGCCTGCGGCGGCACATGCGCCCACCGGGCGCATCATCTTCATGTCTGCATCCCACTCTTCTCACATTTTCACAATCTTGAATTTATCAAACGAGAGAAATTGAATAAATTATTTATTTCCAATGATAACTTAAACACTTCTATTGTAATTTAATTACAATAAGTATTCAAAAAAAAAATGGCAGACGCAACCGGGTCTAACTACTACAAGCACTCGTTGACAGAGTACGAGATTGAAGCGTGCAAGCGAGACGCCGCCAAGCGCGCACAAGGGTGTTACGAGTGCTCGCTCACGGAGTACGAGGTTGAATCGTGCAAGCGGGATGTGGCGGACGCACATATATTTACCGCTGCCACCGCAATGGCCGCCAAAATTGAACGCCGCGCTGAATTGGACGCCGAAATAACCGCATTAGAAGCAGAAATCGCCGCAGCCAAAACCAAACACGCCGATACTCTCGCAGCCAAGGATGCAGAAATAACCGCATTAATGGTAGAAATCGCCGAAGCCAAATCCAAACGTAACAATAAGCTCGCTGCCATGGACGCAGAAATAACCGCATTAGAAACAGAACTTGCCGCCCATCGGGCATGATTGTGGATGAATCACAACCTTCGCAACACTTTTTGCAAACTTAAACCCATCATTTGAGAGAAATTCAACCAATAATTCATCATTTATGAATATCTCTCAACATTACAAATCAAAAAACCCTAAAAAGGTCAACATATATGCTGTTTTGTAGACATGTTGCATCATTACTCACAATTTTTACAAACTTAAACCCATCATTTGAGCCAAGGCACGTCTCGTCGTGCCTTTGCTTCGCTTATGCCGTTGTGAGAAATTCAAACAATAATTCATTTTTTCAAGGTACATTTGATGAAATCAACGATTGACATCCGTTCAACTAGGGGTTGAATCACTTTGAAAAAGAAAGGATACGAAAATACATGACGGGTTATGGAAACAACCACGGGCATTGTATGGATGTATAATATTAATAATGCATTATATTTTCTCTCAACTATCCGCATCAAAAACCCTAAAAAGGTCAACATGTCTGCTGTTTTGCACACATGTTGCATCAATGACCCACGCTTTATGCAAATCTGAATCCATAATGGGAGAGAAATTCAAACAATATCTTGAATATTAATTAGGGTTATTGGCAGAATTATTATCCTTTCTAAGCAAATATTTTGCACATGGTTCACAATATTTCCAATCGCCCGCTTCTTTGCCACAACGGTCACATGGTTTCCCCCCCCGTCTTGCACGGGTTCTACGAGCCTTCAAATGTCTTCTAGATGATTTCCTGTGTTTCATGGATCTCTTGTGGTGCGCCATTTTTTTTGGTTTATTGGGGTTATATTATATCTTAATATTTTATTTTGCGAATATCTCTCAACCTTATGAATCAAAAAACCATAAAAAGGGCGACATATCTGCTGTTTTGTATACATGTTGCATCACTAACCCACGCTTTTCACAAATATGAATCCATAATTTGAGCCAAGGCACGTCTCGTCGTGCCTTTGCTTCGCTTATGCCGTTGTGAGAAATTCATAAAAAATTGAACAACTTGAATCTAATTGCATGTAATAAGTAATCCAAACGATATGCGACCTCTCCAACTTGTGAATCCTGCCGACCTTCAACCCGGCAAAACGTACCTGATTCAAGAAAAACGCCCCGAATACGCACATCTCAAATGCAAGGGCACGTTTGTCAAAAATCAGTACCCCGAGCATGCCCACCAATGCACCCGGACACATTTTGCAAACGTGGTTGCCGCCGGCAATAAACCCCATCCAGATTTGAACCTGCAAGACACGTATTGGAACTACTACGAAGCCGATGCCGTTCAACGCGCATGCATTGACCACGTGTTGCGCCAAATCACCGGCGACCCGTCATTCGTGTTTCAAAATTAATGCCGTTAATGAACCCAGTCATGTCTCTTGTTTTTTCTTGTTTTCATTTTTAGTATTTTTTTTGTCAATGGCCGATTACTGCGTGCTCTCCACTGGGTGTTGTTTCTATTGTTTCTATTATTCGTCATGCGCCCACGTCGGCCACCCGCAGAAATCCTAGGAAAACTTGCATGATTAATGTCGCGCAATACTCTCTTAAATTCATCTTGATCGCGCCCACTGTATGCAGCCAGCCAGCGTGTCACTAGTTCTCCATTCAGTCCGGGATTTGTCCTGCTCACCAAGTCACGAAAATTTGCAGGCATTCTATCGCCGAATAAAACGTGCATCGCCCATTTGGTGCAATTCCACCGTGTTGGATCAACATCCGCATCAATCCCTCCATATGCTCTCGGAGTATGGAAAAACATTAATCGGTCAACGATTAGTGGTCCCGCAACATCAGCCGGTTTAAAATTACCAAAAATATGGGTCACTCGGTCAAATTCAGCCTGTAGTCTTTCCACAATGGCATCGGTTAGTATTCCAATCCACACGATTCTTGCTTCAGAAAACAGTATCAGTGGGATGTCAATTGAATACAGCGAACCAGTGGCTGGGGATGTGTCATAACCAAATGCAACCGAATAAAATTGACCACCATATAATATGTATATGCCCGTGTGCGGTATATTTGTAGTCACCAAAAATACAACTGGCCTGTCCAAAACATTTGGCTCTCCGATTCCTTCAACTAATTCTTCGCGCAATACCAATTTTCTTTTTGATTTTTTTGATTTTGTTAAAGTGTAATTGAACGATGCAACCGGGTTACCCCTTTCGTCAACCGGATAACCTCTTTCATCAACTTGCTTCCTGTAATTATGGTATTTAAAAGTGGCTTCATCCTGAATGAACGGCACCCGAACCACCGGGAGCACTACTTCCAGTTTTTCATCCCCTTGCGGTTGCTGAATTGATAGACTGTGAAAAAAACGCCCAGCCATTGTAACATCCGCGCCATTTCTAATGCTACTAATCGGATGGTGGTGTGCAAATGAAATTCTTGAGTGGTCTGAGCAAAGCCCGTGTGCGAGCGGTGGGTTCGGACACTCTTCAATCGAACACTGCATTACAAGTTTATAATACATCGTTAAAATAATTTCAAAACCAAAATTTTGATCACACATATTCACAAAATTAAATATTAATATAAGATATAACACCATAAACAACAAAATGGCGCACCACAAGAGGTCTATGAAGCATAGGAAATCATCCAGAAGGCATTCAAAAGCTCGCATAACCCGTGCAAGACGGGGGGGGGTGCGTTGGAGTCCAGCCAACGGTTTTTCTATCGTGCCAATATTTGTGTAAATAAAAAATGACCTAAACACAGCCCGCCATGTCAATGCAATTCGCTTCGCTCACCTCCATCCATGTACAACGTCCTGTTCCCGTTTTATGCCGTCTGGCTCTACACCACCTGCTCTTATTACGACTTCACCAAAAACAAAGAATCGTATGCCAAGCAGGTTGACTTGCACAAAGTTGAAACCATTTTTTACAACGTGTACGGGTGGTTGCCCGCCAGCATGGGCGCCGTGCTGACGCTCAAACCAATCACGGCCGACCACCATTCGCCCGGCTTGGAACTCTTGCACCTACTCATGAACATCGTGTTTGGAGAGATTTGGTTTTATTCCCTGCACCGCATGCTGCACCTGAAACCCTTTTACAAATTCCACAAAAAACACCACGAAATCACAAACACGGTCGGGTTGCTGGCCTTGTACGCCCACCCCTTTGACGCAATCGTCGTAAACTTGGGCTCCATCTATGCCTTGCACGCCGTTGTCGGGTTTTCAGCGCTGCAACTGTTCGTCGTGGGGTCGTACGCAACCATAAACACGGTTCTGCACAGCCATTCCAGCACCGCCTCCAACTCCCCCCACCAACTACACCACTTGCGGTTCAACGTCAACTACGGGCTCAACCTCTTCATGGACAAATGGCTCAAAACCCGCGCCGAGTAATTTTTATTTTTAGTTTTACAATATTCGCCGAATATTGTAGAATATACGCATTCATGCATCCACTTCTAGAACCAAGTTTTCCGTTGAAAGCTGCAGCATCTTCTGCTTGCGCGCGTAGTTGCTTTTGAAGTACTGAATGCACGGGTCCGGCGCATCGTACGTCAGGTAGTACTTGCTGCGGGTGCCGATCACGCGCCGCCCCTGCTCCAGCGCCTCTATGCTGACCACCTCGGCCGACGTCTTTTCTTTGACGCGCACCGAGCTCGCCCCCACCTCCTCCGACTTGGACGCCATCTCAATGTCCTCGTTAAAATACGAGAGATAGTCCGCCACAATGTCGTCCAAGGCGCGCTGGGCCGCCTTTTTTGATTTATCCAATGCATCCAGTTGCGCCAGCTCCTTGCGGTAATTGGCGATCAGAATCTTCTGCAGGGTGCCGCGCTGCACGGCTTCGTCGCCCTTTTTTTGCGCCAGCTCAATGAGCCAGTCTAAAAGCATGAACACGAACGCCACGTTGTCGCGGTCAAACCCCGACACGAACACCAAGTGCTTGCCGCCCTTGATCCGGTTGAGCTCAAACCGCTTCTTGTTGCAGATGCTGCCGTTGGCCAGCATGATGCCGCCCACCGCGTTGGTCTCCTTGCGCAGCACGTCGCGCTCAAAATCGGCCGTGTTTGCCACGGGATTCGTCGGCAGGTTGTTCTTCGTGTCCAGTAATATGGTTGTGCCCAGCTCCTTGTGGCGGAAGTGGAAGTCCGTCTTCTCGCTCAGCACGGAACCCACGTGCGTGATGGTCCACACCGCGTTCATGTGCTTGTCGTTGTAGTCCAGCAGCCTCGGATACAGCTCCTCCTCGTAGTGCTTGCCCTTGGACTTGTCCTCGTACATGTTGTAGTACCAGTCGTTCTTGGCTTTCAACGCTTGTAGCTGATTTCTTAGCTCATCCACGCGCGCCGCGCTTGCGCGCTCCACCTCGGCATTGATGCCTTGGATCAACCGGTCGCAACGGGCACGCTCGGCCTCGCACTCTCGGCGGCGCTGCTCCGCCTCGCGGCGGTACTCCTCCGCCCGGCGCTCGCCCTTCTTGAACTCCTCCTCTCGCACCGCATGCAGGCGCTCCTTTAGGTTGTCCACCTCCTCCTTGAGTTTGGTGGCGGCAAACTCGTCCAACAACGAGGCAGGGGTCAGATGCTGCGACCAGAACTCGCGCCCCTGCTCGTGCAGGAAGATGCCCAACCGCACAATGTGGGCGCGCTCTTCAAGAGAATATGCATTTAAATCGTCCATTGTGTTCATTTTACCAGTTATTGGATTTACATGCATGTGTTTAAATTCAAACAACATATACATTGGCGCGCGACGCACACGCGGGAATCACTTGCGCTTCTGTTGCTTTTTCTTGGGTTTGGACTTTGACTTTGACGGCGCGGGGACAGACACGGTGGTTTCCGGTTCCATGCATTGTGGCTGCGGTGGTTGGGAAGCGGCGTCTTCCACCGCAGTTGATGTTGATGCGGTGGCAGGCTGCTCATTGCGATTGCGAACCAACACCATCTCCTCTTCCTGAATTACAACCACGTCTTCTTCATTATTATTATTATTATTGTTGTCATTATTATTATTATTGTTATCATTATTGTTGTCATTATTGTTATCATTATTGTTGTCATTATTGTTGTCATTATTGTTCGGTTCTTGCGCTTTCGGCACCCGATCATTCAGACCCGCCGCATTCGCCGCGATGGGTCTGGGGCGCACACTGCCCACCGAATGCATCCGGAATAAAAACATGGTTGGACTTGTGTGGGTTGGACTTGTGTGTTCGTATATTATAATACTACATTGATTTATTCTCATGCAAATTACGTGCAATTATCTCTCGTTTCAGTCGTTCTAAATACAGAATGGCGTCCATGAGTTCCTCCTGCATGTGCTGCGCCCACTGCAGCGGGGTCAAGTCCACGCGATCCAGCGTGGTGCCGTATTTCAGCTGCCCTGCACGACTGCGCTCTTGGAACGAGCGGACAACCGACGCGACCACTGTGTCTTCCATTGCCTGTGCCTCTTCTTGTTGCGACATGTGCATGTTGCATTGAATTAAAATAACATTATCATTTTAAATTCTAATCTAACATTATGCACATTGAACATTGTCATTGGGGTCATTGAATTGGATGCCAAATTACTTTGTGTCCACGATTCTTACTTTTTTGAAAAACAATCCGGTGTGGCCGATTGTCACTCTTGTGACCATCATCATCACCAACCCCGTGGAAATGATCGTGTCCTCCAAATTGACCGAGAAATTCATTGAGTCGGTCAAGGAAAAACCCAACATGCGCTACCTGTGGTGGATCATTGCCATGACGCTCGCGTCCAACATGACGCACTCGCTGCAAGAAGTGATTGAGGCGCACTACATTACCAAACTGCAACAAGAAATTCGCATGGATCTGCTGTCAAAGATATTTGCCAAACAGGAGTTCAACTACGAGACCATGGACGGCGGCAACACCATCACCAACCTCAAAAACATTCCCTCCAATGTCTCCAACTTCGTGGACCGCTTCACCTCGTGGGTCATTACCCCCGTCATCAACGTGCTGCTCATTGGCGCGTACCTCATCCGAATCAACGCCCCCCTCGGGCTAAAAATAATGGGCATTCTGATCGCGTTCATGGCTTGCAACTTTGCGGTGCTGCGCTCCGTCCCGCAAGAGGCGCAAAACCAAGAAGTGGAAGAAGCCACACTCATCAACAAAATTGACGACGCGCTCAACAACACGCTCAGCACAATGATGTGCGATTGCACCAAGCAAGAAATGGCCGCCATTGACACCCAGCACGCCCGATTCAACACCTTCATGGCCAACAACCTTCAAAAACGAGCGCACGGCACCATATTGACCGGCATCACGATTGTCATCGCGCTGGCGCTCATCGTGTGGCTCATCTTCCAGTCATATCACAATCGCGTGGTGTCCAAAGCAAACATGATTGTCATGCTCCTCGTGTCCATCTCCCTCGTCCGCATGATCCGTCACTACTCCAGCCACATCGTCCAAGCTTTTCTGGAATACGCCAAACTCATAACACACGACGCCTTAATTCAAAGTCTGGCGCATGAAACGGTGCCGGATGGCGTTAAAACGGGGGCCATTTACGGCAACATTGTGTTCAAACACGTGTCCTACTCTTACAAAGGAACCGACCGCAAATCGTTGGATGATGTGTCGTTTAAAATGCGTGCCAAAGACCGCGTGGCCATCGTGGGCAGCAGCGGCAGCGGCAAAACCACCATTTTGAAGCTCATCATGGGCTTCGGCACTCCCAGCGCCGGTGCCGTCTTCATTGACGGGCACAATGTTCGCGACATGCGGCGAAAACACCTGCGCAAGCACATCTCGCTGGTGCCCCAAACCATTAAGCTGTTCAACCGGTCCATCATGGACAATATTTGCTACGGGTCGCCCGACTTGGATCCCGCGCGGGTGAAAAACGAGTTGAAGACACTGCACGTCATGCGCGCGTTCAACGCGCTGCCCAACGGGCTGGACTCCGTGGTCGGCAAAAACGGGGACAACCTCAGCGGCGGACAGAAACAAATCGTTTACCTGCTGCGGTGCTACTTTCGGCGCACGCCCATCGTGCTCATGGACGAACCCACTTCTGCACTGGACGGAGAGAACGCCAAGTACGTGCGCCGCATGATTGACGCCATGTCGCGCCACGCCACGCTCATTGTGGTCACGCACGACCCCTCGTTCGCTGCCACCTTCCCCGTTCGGATGCAGATGCAGAACGGACGGCTCGTGCACCATGCCCATGATTATTTAGACGCGTCAGACATGGAATTTGATTGAGCGGTCGCACATAAGGAACCAGTGACAACCACGAATGCATGCATAATAATATCCAATGCATGCATAATAATATCCAATGCATGCATAATAATATCCAATGCATGCATAATAATATCCAGATATGATATTGGATACATAGATTAGCATAAAGCATAACATAGCATAGCATAACTTCTGTGGCAAAAAAAAATGGTTTTAATGAACGGTGCTAAAAAGGCTCGGAACGTCCAATCCGTCACCAACAACATTTGTAACTTGGGTGGCCCCAAAAAGGGCGGCCTCGTCACCATGCAGGGAAAAAACGCCAACCTTTACACTGCCATCACGAACCAAGGGCCGTATTGCTGTGTTGAAACCAATCTGGGCTGCATCGCCGGTCTGGCTTACTTGAAGGCCAAGAACTTGATGACCATGAACCCGCAGTGCAGCGGAGGCGTGCCTCATCGCATGTATCGCGGATGCCGGTCATCTTGTTCCACGATTCCTGAACCGAGCGTGATTCAATTAAGCGACATCGCGACCGGCAGCAACTCCGTGTCATGGACATTGACGAATCCCGCTGCAATCCCGTTTGACAGCAGTCTGACAATCCCAACTGGACACACTCTCACTCTTAACGCACCATTGATCAACAACGGCACCCTCACCATTTATGGAACCATTGTGAATTATGCGAATTTATCAAACAGTGGGATTGGAATCATTCACAATCAAAGCAACACCATTGACAACCGGCACACAATGGACAACCGTGGAACAATTAATAATGATGGAGTGATCACCAACGCTGGCATTATAACCAACTATCCAACCGGAAAAATCAACGTCAGCGTCAATGGGAATGTCACCAACCAATCTGGAGCAACGATCAACAACACGGGAACGGTTGCAGTCCACCCCGATGCAACACTTGTCAACTATGGAATGTTATTTAGCACCTCGGCCATTCCGGTCAGTGGATCGCCGACAATCTTAAGCACATGGTATTCCAGTGCAAATTTTGAATGAAACATTAATCAATTCATCATCAATTAATCATTATTAATTAATCATTATTAATTAATCATTATTAATTGATAATTATTGCTTGTCAAAAAAAAATAGTGATACATGGTATAACTCTATCCACGTCTGTATCAAACAAAAAATGGTTTTAATGAACGGTGCTAAAAAGGCTCGGAACGTCCAATCCGTCACCAACAACATTTGTAACTTGGGTGGCCCCAAAAAGGGCGGCCTCGTTACCATGCAGGGAAAAAACGCCAACCTTTACACTGTCATCACAAACCAAGGGCCGTATTGCTGTGTTGAAACCAATCTGGGTTGCATCGCCGGTCTGGCTTACTTGAAGGCCAAGAACTTGATGACCATGAACCCGCAGTGCAGTGGAGGCGTGCCTCATCGCATGTATCGCGGATGCCGGTCTGGTTCTGGATCTGATTATGTGTCTGGGACCGGGTCTGTGTCTGGACCTAGTGCTGGACCTAGCGCTGGACTTGGCACTGACCCCATTCTCTTACGGATTGCATCCAATACCAGTGATAACTTGTGGACATTGAACAGCACTGATACTGTTGCACTGGGATCTATTTTTACTGTCGCTCAGAATGTCGCATTCCTGATTCCAACTGGAACAACATTAACCATCAACGGCACCATGATAATTCGCGGAATTGTAGATGTTATTGGGACATTAACCATCAACGGCACCATTCAAATTTATGGAACACTGAATGTTGCGGGAACATTTAACATGAACGGAAGTATGGAAAATTTTAGCAATGACTCCTTAAACAATTATGGAGTATCTATGATAGGTGGAGCATCTCACAATTACGGAACAATTCGTAACTATCAGAACATGGAAATTAAAGGCAATATTCGGAACCATTCGAAATCCAAATTCATAAATCAAGGCATGGTTTCAGTTGATCAAGATGCTGAACTTGCAAACGATGATACCGATTCCTTGATAAACCAAGGCGGCAACATTTATGCACATGGCCCAAATAACGTAAAAGGTGCATCAACTAACCTCCTTGGCATTGTGGTGGGTGCACTACAATCCAATACTGGGTCAACTGCGATTGAGTCAATTGCTGACCAAACTGCAGCAGGTACTTGGACCCTTAGAAATACATTTACAATTGTATCTACTACACTGACCATTCCATCCGGCCAAACTCTGATAGTTCCGGTTGGTTTGACGCTTCTCAACAATTACTCAATTGTCAACAATGGAACTATTATCAACCGCGGCACACTTGAGACGTTTACTGAGACTGTTTACGCACGACATCCCGTCGCTGGAGTTATTAACAATAACAATGGCAAAATTGAAAACTACGGCACTATTATCATCTGTCGTTATCTAGTAAATTTACAACAATACCCTTTAATTAATTGGTTCGTGTCGCGGGGTGACGTCATTGGTGGCACAATTGAAAACAAAACCACCGGCAGAATTATCATTAGACCAGCAGGGAAGATTAATCAGTGCTCTAGATTTATCAACGACGGCACTATTGATAACTCCTCCATGATTAATTGTGGTTTAAACTCCATCTTTGAAAACAACGGCACTATCACCAATTCGGTAAATACAACGGGTGTTGTGGCCAACAACCCAACAGTCACATCACCACACGGGTACGTCTATTATTTAGGCGAATTAGTGTTATATTCCATCAATCATAGGATTGAGGGTACCGGTGGTATCAATCGGGGTACTATCACCAACAATCAGGGTTGCAGAATTGAATTGGAAAAGTCTAGGTTAACCAACATGGGATCTGTCATCAACGACGGCTTATTTCAGATGAATTTCGGGACGTTTACAAACAATATCGGATCCACACTTCGCAACAACGGCACTATTACCGGCGAGGGGAATAATAATAAACTTAGAATCTCTCTAAGAAGTAATTTTACACGTGGCACAATCAACGGTTTGGTGCCGATGTTTTTTTGAGTGTTGCGTGATCAATGATCAATGCGCTGGGGCGGACATTGTGAGCTTGTCCAGCTGCACCACGTCCTTGATGAACGTCTTGATGATCTTCTTGTGCGCGCGGTCGTCGTGTTCAATGTTCTTGTACAGCTCCTTGCAAATGGCTTGGTACTCCGTGTGCATGGCGTCCTTGGCCTCCCAGCCCGGGTGCGCGTTCATCCAGTCTTGGATGACCCGCGTCTGGTAGCACGACGTGAGGTAAATGAAGTGGCGCAAGTGCGCGTGGCCTTCGTCCTTGATCCACTCGTCGCCCTTCACGTACATGGTCTCGCGCTTGGAATCCGTGCAGTGAATCGGCCGCTTGTGAATGTCCATGCCGCGCAGGTTGTTCGCAATGATGGAGCCCACGCCCTCCACGATACCCTTTGTCTTCGTGTACTCTAGGTCGTTCAGCGTGATGTTCAGCGTTTTGACGAAGTCGCTCAGCTTGACGGCATCCTTGCAGTCCTCGTTCAAAAACAGGTTCAGGTTGAACTGCGTGTTGTTTGTGTTCGTGCTCGTGGTCGTGATCACGTTGCCGTTGCCCAGCCGCGGAATCATGTCCTTGATGATGGCCGACATGTTGTCCACCACCGCGCAATAAGCCGTGCACGCGTTGCGGTTGTCCTGCAGCATCGTCATCACCATGTCCTTGAACTCCGACAGCTCCGAAGAGGGAGCGGGGTCCTTTTTTTCCGCTGCGGCGGTGTCATGCACTATTAGCTGCATCTGCTGCTGGTTTCCTTGTGCTTGTTGCGATTGTTGCGCCAAGGCGCACGTCTTCCTGTGAAAACTCAGGCTGGACGCAAACTTGTAGCGCTTGCCGCACTCGCACTGCGTGTCTGCCAAATTTTTCGCCTTCTGTGTTTCCCTTTTAATGTGCCGCTGCGATGAAATGTGCCGGTCATAATCGCTCTTGAACGCACACGCCACGTTGCACGCGTCGCAATAAAATTCACTCATTCCGACCCCCATGTTAACCCTTTATTCCATGCGTTTAAATGGTTATTTCGGATTTAAACAATCGCTCGGCGACGCTCGGCGAGCGTTAGTAATCTCTCGTTGGAAATTAGTAGAAACTCGTTGGAAATTAGTAAAATTCGTTGGGAATTAGTAAAACTCGTTGAAACGTAGTAAACCCTCGTTCATTTTTAGTAGTCCTAGCGGAATTATGGCATGCTCGGTGCAAACCGCTTGCTACATAACTGGTGCGAAGCTGCGCGCTCGTTGGCGTTTAGCAGGAGTTAGTACTAACGTTAGTAGGGCCGCGCCCCCGATTGGCCCCAGATGCACGCCACCCTTGGTGCTTTTTTTTAAGCCCGTTTTTGGACGTTTCGGCGGGGGCGCGGCTGTGAGACCATTTATGCTGTCGTGGTTTGAACTGTTTTATTAAAAATGATTTTTGTTATTTTCTCGAAATGATGTTGCAAAAGAGTTCGAAAATCTGAGAAAATGGACAAAAAAAATGTCCAAA
>Ga0214917_10005491_pt1 | contig 13532 bp, 14 predicted proteins | sample LL_1208_BB_MetaG_FD_177983 | JGI IMG/M metagenome (GOLD analysis project Ga0214917, IMG submission 177983) | Freshwater microbial communities from Lake Lanier, Atlanta, Georgia, United States - LL_1208_BB | ecosystem: Environmental > Aquatic > Freshwater > Lake | place: USA: Georgia | collected... | reverse complement strand
TCCCGGGAAGTTACCCATTTTTAGCCATCTGCAGTTCAAATCGGCACCAAACAAAATTAGCTTCTAACCCACGCCCAGTAACGATCTTGAGATCCGCTGGGCTCCCTTAACCGGACAGTAGTGTCTATGTCTATATATTCATAAATTTTATCGAGATTTATTTCCTCCAATGTTGTATCACTTCTAGCGAGCCGTTCGGCGTTTATTCGTATTTGTCTAAATGTTTCTGGATCAATTTTGATATTAGCAAAGTTTTTATTAATACGGGCCGCTGTTTCAAAAAAAATCTGACTGGGGGGCGTGATAGTTCGTCGAACCAGTGTGTCGTATACGTCAAATGATACTGTTGTTATATTTCTATTTTTTAATATCGAAGTAAAGTGCGTTTCGATATTTGACTCACATAATTGATGGGTTATTATATTTGGTCGCACAGTTTTTTAATTGCGGGAGATTCTAGATTATTTTAAGTAACATGCTCATGCTCGCTCAATTAGCGTTGGAAGCCTTTATGTCATCGACTTATTTGGCGAGCCTTTCATAACATGACGCTATTTTAAAATCAACCCGCTAAACTGCCGAACTCCGGAGTCCTGGATCTTGCGCCAGTTGGTGTCCGAAGAGTAAGCACTCGCTTAGTACCGTTTTCTAAAGAGTATTGTTCTGAGAGTTGATTGAGATGGGTAGATTAACGATACTTGGAGAGCGGTGATGGGATTTGCAGATAGCTTGTCGCTAGACGGTTGGCATGAAAAGGCTGTTGTCAATGCGGAGAAGACGGATGTTTACAATTACAGTCGAGCAAAAAAATTTATACTCTTTGCTTTCGCTACATTTCTCGAAGGTAGGGCTGGCTGTCATAACAACATCCTTGCCACCGCAAACGCCTCAGCGGCTGCAATCCCCATGCAATTCCCGCGGTGCCGCGCGAGCATTTCTATATTCGCGACGCTTCTGGAATGGGGCGACGGTCGCATCTCCATGTGATACGCCGCTAGCGCTTGAAGCTTCTTAGATAAAAAGTTGCTAATATCCACGAATGCATTAGGCGAAAACGGAGCGACTCCCGGCGTGCTCCAATCGGTGCTAGACATAACCTCAAAAGAGAGGATCTCGCGAACGCTGCTTTTTGGCACGGGGCGGCAGGCCGTCATCACGGCTTGATGGGTGATGCGGTGATCCACATTCAAGTCACAGTAGTGATGCGTATACACCCGCATAGGTTGTAGTTGTTTAACGATACCCTCGATCCTTTGAACCACATCAAGCAACGGCACGCTATCCATACGGTTATCGGGGAAGTTCAACGCGTAGAAGTTAGAAATGCCAAGAATATCTAGAGCTGCGGCTCGGGCTTTCTCGCGTTCCTGCAATTCAGCTACAACACCATCTCGCCTCGAAGTTAGACCGTCAGCCATGAACACTACTTGCACAGAATCTCCTTCTGCAATATGGCGCGCAATAGTGCCGCCGCACCCCAGTACCTCATCGTCAGGATGTGCAACAACGACAAGAACGCTCTTACTCATGAGCTTAGAATCTCAAAACTTTTATCTCCATGATTGAAACACAAATCGACAATGCTCATAAACGGCTCGAAACCGTCAAAGCATTGATTGTAGCTTGGATGAATATAATCGTGATATTTTATCTCAATCCGCGCTTGCTCAAATGCGCCCACGTTCAAATAATCCCGTCCGAATGGGCCGGAGAGATACGTTGTCGCACCCACTTTGATGCACAGCTCTAAAATAAGGTCTGCCTTTTTCAAGCGTGGCGACAACTCCGAACTCCTGAGTTGCTGAGTTTGAATCCCTAGCTCCTGCAAAAGATAATGGGTGCTCTCCTGTAACATCGGAGCAAGATACTTCCATTTATATTCGTAAAGATCCTTAAAGTAATCTGAATACTTGGAAAAGTAGGCGGAGCGCGAATAGTTAGCTCGTAGCGTCTTGAAATGTTTACTAGCCCAGTTTGATGTGAGATCTATTTCAATTCGGTCAATTGCTAACTCACCGAACAGTCCCTTTGTCAAAACAGGCACAGATAACCATGACCAGCAATTTGCTGCGCGAACCTTATTCCGATTAGTAAAGCCGTTTTTTTCGAACTGTACATGATCTAGCACAATATGTAAATCTGACTTTGCTACCCTGTCAAAATAACCAAGCCAGGGCAAGTAAGCGGGTTGGTTGATGGAAACAATCATTGCATCTCAGTATGAATGTAATTACCTATACAAATAAATTGTAAAATCAGCCGGATGATAGTCATGCCTAAGCACAACCTTCCGGGTCAATGTCTTGCAGAAATTAATTACATTAGTTGGATCTGCATAAAACTCGTTGGGTGACTTTTCCTTTGCCCAAAGACTTAGGCAATTAAAAGCAATTCCTTTGGTACAAAAACCATACATCGTTTTTACTGTTGAGAATAAGTAGTCTACCGGGTTCTCTTGTCGAAAAACGAATATTCCGCTAGCAAATAAGTAATCAAATGGCGCGATCGCTAAATCCAGATCGAAAATTGTTTTGTTAAGAATCTTAAGATTAGGGAAACGAGCTTGCGCTTTTTCGACCATACCGGGGGTAAAATCTATACCCGAATACTCAATTCCAGGCCTATGCTCAATCAGCCATCCATTAAAATCGGCAAACCCACACCCAACATCAAGCACTCGATCGCCAGGACCTACTCCAATTCCAGCGAGAATTTCAAAGCGCTTTTTCTGCGACTCGCGACTGCCCCAATCGAGTGAACGATAGTTTTCACCATGTTGATTCAGTAAGGATTGATAGTGACTGATTGTTTTCACATCATCGGGATGCATGTCATTTTTCATGAGAGAAAATCTCCTGCGCGCAAATGCACTGTACCACCGTTCCCTAATGAACAATCTAAGATTTCAAGCAGTCCATCGCCGCATTGAATCAATGGGTTATTTTTCTTGCTGAATCCCGCAATTGTTCCAACATGTTTCACGACAACCGTTGCAGTGCAAGTGGTGCAAGCTTTCCAGATAAAAATTCTGCCATATTGACTTTCGCAGAAAGCGCCAGGATACGGTCTAGCGACAGCGCGTATGAGGTTGAGAACCGTTTCGGCGGACTGACACCAGTGTATGCGCCCATCCTCTGGTTTACGCGCCGGAAAGTACGAACTTTTGGTATGTTCTTGAGGCCGACGGGGAATATCACCAGACGCAAAAAAAGACAGTACATCTTTAGTCATCTCACAATACTTTGGCATCAATGCGGCTAGTGCATTACCGACATCCTGATCTTTATCTATTGATATCTTTAGTTGTGTAATGATGTCTCCTGTATCTACCCCTTCATCGATAAAATGGGCTGTTAGCCCAATCTCAGTTTCACCATTCAAAATGGCCCAGTTGACAGATGCGCGGCCGCGATACTTTGGTAACAAACTTGGGTGCAAATTAATCGCTCCAAACTTCGCTTTAGAATACAAAATGCTTGGGAGTATGTAACGATAGTCGGTCACCCAAACTAAGTCAGGATCAAGTGCTTTTACAAATTCCATAACTGCGGAATCTTTAGCCTTACCTCGGGTAACATTCAAATTAATTGTAGAAGCAAAATCAAAAAGTGAGGCATACCTAATGCCTTCCTCAGGATCGTTTGGATGAGCGACCACACCTACAACATTAGTATGCTGTGCTAACATACTAAGCGTAGCGATACCGACATCGTGGTTGCCGAAAAAAACGACCCTCATATTTTTTCAGCGACTACAACCCATTCAGCATGAATATGGCCACCCGAGTCAAGCATGGCACCCCACTCCCTTCGATGTACCTCCAGCAATTTCCATTCGTCTGCAAAGCGCTCTTGGATTTCGGATCGGGAGGTGAAATGTAGTTGTCCAACTCCAACGAAGGTGCCATCCGTAATGTTTGTGATATGGCCGTCTGCCTGTAGTTCACCATCGCGCGTGCTGGAACGGCTAACACTGTAGGCGTTGTGGAGAAACCGCTCTCCCTTACGAAGGCACCGGTGAACTCCAGTAACAGCTTGTTTCTGAACTCTAGTGCCTACTCAAACAAGTGCACATTGATCGATGACCAAGTCGAAGGAACAATTATCAAAAGCCAGTCGCGCAAAGTACCTGGCGCGGGCGCGCACGAGGGGCATTTCGAAAGACAAAAGAAACTACTATGTCCCACGGATAATACTGTACATGACCAGCTGCAAATTTTTCCTCCCAAACCAGATTAAATGTTTTTTTCTCACTCATTCTAAGTGTTCTTTCTTGAAACTCTGGCCTTTTTTTATCGCTTTGGCGAGTTTAAGGCCCACCAACATACCCTCATAAATTGGCGCGAAACCATCACCGGGACGTTGAAAAGCAATATCAACACGCTTAATGGACTCACCCTTCTCAATATCTCTGGCTGCTACGCATGATAGGCGAAAATCTCGTCTTCCGAGTGACTCGCTGGGAGTTGGCCCCACAGCTGATGAACCGAGCATCTTCTCTGCTTCTCTAACTGATGTAACAAGCTGCCGCATCTCCGGCGCATCCATTGAAAACCAATGATCAGGGCCAGGCAAGTCTTTGCTTAAAGTGAAGTGCTTCTCGATCCATCGCGCTCCGAGAATCGTCGCGCCTATAGCCGCAGTCGTACCTTTGGTATGATCACTCAACCCCACTTCAACGTTAAAGGCCTGGCGCAGTGTTGAAATGCGAGCGAGATTTACATCATCTGCCGGGGTTGGATATGACGACGTACAATGGAGCAAGAGCAGCTCTTGATTTCCCGTTTCGCGAAACGCACGGACAGCATCATCAATCTCAGAGAGGGTGGCCATGCCTGTGGAGAGAACCGTTTTAAGGCCTGATTCCCCCATGGCGCGGACCAACCCCAAATTAGTTAGATAATCGGAACCGTTTTTCAAAAGTTGGCAGCCGATCGCGCGCAGATCCTCAATCCCCTCTACACTGGTCGGTGTACTGTGAAACAAAACCCCTGCCGAATCACACTGTTGCTTCAGGTACTCTAGTTGATCACGCGTCAACTCACACCGCTTAAATAGATCGTATTGCGGCTCTTTGACAGATTTACCTTGGGATCTATATTCGAAAACAAGATCACGGTTTGTGATGAAGTCCTCGGTTTTGTAATTTTGAAACTTTACAGAGTCTGCCCCAGCTTCAGCAGCAGCAAAGATTGAATCCCGTGCCAAAATCATATCACCGTTATGGTTGATGCCAACTTCGGCCACGATAAATACCGATTCCCCAAATCCAGCCTTAACAAGCATATGCAAATGCGTTTGACATAGAAATGATTTCCTTTGAGACTCGCGAGACACCCAACCCATCACAAATATGCGCAGCTCTGTGACTCATCTGCAGATATTTCTCAGTGTCGTTAGTTAGCACGACAATCTGTTCTCGGATTATAGAGGCAAGGTTTGCGTTTGGATACACAACGACGCCTGCTCCCAACTTACCAATCGCTTTACCGATTTCTGCTTGGTTGATTGCGCAAACAACCAAAATCGAAGGAAGGCCAAGACAACAACGTTCCCAAGTTGTCGCGCCGCCCGCGCCGATTGCAAGATCTGCAGTTGCCATTAGGTTGGCGAGATCCGGCAACTGACGGTGAATTTTTGCGTTACCGCGCTGGGCAACTAGCTCTTCTAATGAAGAACCGGGCACATATGCCGCGCCGACAATAATATCTAGTTCGATATGCGCCAACTCAGCCGCTTGAAATGCCTGCACCGCCATACTGAGCAAATTCACTATAGCGGCACTACCACCGAAATAAATCAAAGCACGGCGCACTTGCCCATCGCGTGCCCTCATCTGCGCTCTCAACTCGGAATACACCGGCTTCAACAATGCGAACTCAGGCCCATGACGCTGCACGCAAACCCGTGGAACCAAGCCGAGATAGCGCGCAGCTGAGCTACCACAGTTTTGATCCAACAATAAGTCGCAATCGTGTTGCCGATCGGCCAAATCATCAATTACCATAATGCGCCTGCAGGACGATCGCAGGGCCGTTTCCCAGCGATGGTCCAATGCGTAATGATCCACAATAATCCAATCCAGTATTTCGGTGCCTACCCCGTGGCATGTTTGCATCGCATCCGTCTGCCAATCAACCTCCAACCAATGCGAATGCGCTAGATCTGGCTCAACTGATACCTCTTCCCGAGTCTTGGGTAATGCGCACACCGCATAGCCGCGATCCCAGATGTGATCCATTAAATGCCCCTCATGCTCTCGGCAGACAAACTGGCATTCTGCGCCTATTTCACGCAACGCATCTGCCAGCGTTAAGCAGCGTACGACATGGCCGGTTCCGATTTGCGAAGAGGAATCCACTCGAAATGCGATTTTTAACACTTACCTGAATCCATGCGCAATCGTAGTAAATCGAGTACGACGCAGTGAATTGTTGTGATGATGTTCTATAGTCATTCTTCACCAAAATGGAAATGCCCCGCGTTAAGGTCGGACCCCTCCGAGCTAACGGTCGATCGAAACAAAGTCAGCAGGCACGAAAAAGCAAGCTGCGCGGCCCAATGAGCGGTAATAAGTTGTACGAACGCCGATTTAGGCCTATGAACATCGTTGCTCAAAGTTAAGTTTCAACATCTCAAAATCTGCCCCGTCATTGATATCCTTAACTTGATCTCGCGGTACCAAGTAACCCCTCAAATTTTCACCGTAAAACGTTCGCTCTTTTAAGAAAGCATCTCGTCGTGCCCAATAAAAACTCCCATTACTGACAACGAGGTCAGGATAAAACTGCGACTGGATATTTATCCATTCAGGCCACATGTACGATAAGAACCCATGCGAATTCGAGGCAAGTGCCTGCACCGCTGGGAATTCGAAATTAGATACACCCATTACAAAATTGGCCTTAGAGGGTTCGTCGAGCATATCGAACGACCGCCTCAGTGTATCGGGCTCTAGTAATACTGCAGTGGCATAGATGCAGCAAAACACCTTGGCGTCCGGCAATTGCCCCAACGCATGCATACACACCTCAACGACCGTGGAGCGATCGGATGCCAGTTCGTGCGGTCGTTTAACGACGGTTGCACCGAAGGTACTTGCAATCTTTGAAATCTGCTCATCCTCGGTTGAAACAAAAACTTCATCGAATAAACCACTGTTCTTGGCGGTATTTATGGTGTGGGCTAACATAGGCCTACCACCTAAGTCTAGGACATTTTTTCTTGGTAGCCTTTTAGAACCGCCCCGAGCTGGAATAATCGCAATTGTATGCAGCATGGCTGTCTAGGTTAATAACGATTTGTCGAGTTCTGCCTCTTCCAACAGAAGAAACCTAAATATACATAAGGTTTGTAATACTCTGAAGGCGAGAGTAGGCCACGCTAAGTTATCTGCAGATCTCAGCGCCGCTCTCCAAACACCGTTAACCCATCCATCGGATTATCTTTCAGCAAAATACGGTTCCGAGAACGTACTTGGGGGGTGCTTACGGCAGTTAAGATAGGTGCTAAAATAACAATCAAACACGACATGCAGCGAGCTCAAAAGTCAAGGTCCCCCCACTCCAGTTTCTGTCCTCGACCTTTGCTTCTAATCAGCCGCCGAGTTAAGACCTCTCCTAGTCGGTCTGGTGTAATGCCATCGCCGGGGCGCCGGAACTCGATATCGGACTCGGTGATAGCGTGGGCTCTAGGAAGGTCAGCGGCTAAGTAAGCGCTCCGTCGCATCAAATTGCGTCGTTGCTTATCCGGCTCAGTCAAATGTCGTCTACCATCTCCTAGCGCAGTTTCAACCGCCCTGATCTCATTTACAAACACTCCCATCTGTATTGGCTCGATAGACATTATGTGTTCGACGGATCTTGTCGTCCTGTCCTCAGTGATTGTTTTCTCAATCATGTCAACCCCTAACCCAATAGCCGCTAGGTCCATGCTCCAGCCTGCGCTATGGTCCGAAAAGGCTACTGGGCAATCAAACAAACTCTTGATTGATCTGATAACCCTAAGATTAATATTTTCTGTTCTCGCAGGATAACCTGAGGGACAGTGATGAATAATTATTTGATCATTTCGCTCCTTCAAGATTATGTCAATTGCAGCCTCAATTTCTCCCAACGAAGCCATGCCTGTGTCTAACTGAATGCAGAGCTTGGTTCTCGCAGCGTAGCTAATTAGTGGGTGATGATTTAAATCAGCAGATGCAATTTTTATGGAGTGACACCCAATTTCAACAAGGAAGTCTACGTCGTCATTAAAGCACGCAGTGGCAAAGAACACTAGCCCTAGCTCGTCGCAATGCGCTTTCACTTCTCTCCACTCGTCACGAGTCATCGCTCGGCGACTTAAAATGTCTCTTAGTGGTTCTGATATGGTTATAGTATTGCCGCTTTCTCTGTTTTGTAAGACCTCGTACGTAAATAATAGCGCTGGATCTGCAACTAAGCGAAATGGATCAAAGACTTGGAATTTAATTGCGTTACCGCCCGCTGCAAACGCATGACTCGCCAATCTTTTGGCGGATTCGAGTCCATTATGAGTTGGACCAGCTTCAAAAGTTATAAAACAAGGATGCCCCTCTCCTACAAGACAGCTTCCTACTTTTACCAATGGCGAACAAAATTTCATTTTAGCACTCTATAAATTTAAAAAGGAATTTCTGACTAAATCGATTACCTTTGTCTGTTCGCATTCCTTCATTCTTGGGAAAATTGGTAGCGAAAGCGCCTCTCTGTAATAATGTTCGGAGGCGGGAAAATCCCCAGGATTAAAATTCATTTTTCTAAAAAATGGCTGTAAGTGTATGGGAATGTAATGGACATTCACATTTATGCCGGCTCTTTGAAGTTCGCTGTATAATACTTCTCTTGTAATATGCTCAGTTGATTCGCTTATCCGAATTACGTATAGATGAAACGATGAACGAGAATCTATCGTGTGAAAGGGAGTTGAAATTGGAATGTCCGATAACTCTGTGTCATATATCTGCGCGATTTTAGTCCGTCGAGAAACGAACTCTTCAAGTCTCCGCAATTGACTTCTCCCCAACGCAGCTTGGAAATCTGTCATCCGAAAGTTAAAACCTAAACATTTTTGTTGATAATACCACGGCCCGTCATATCCATCCTGCATTTCCGAGGGATCTTTAGTTATTCCATGTGTTCGTAGTAACCGCATTATTTTGGCTAGCACCTCGTCGTTCGTTAGTGCCATTCCACCTTCACCGGTGGTAATGATTTTAACGGGGTGAAAGCTGAAAACCGTTATTTCGCTGTACTCGCAACTGCCTACGTTCTTATCTAAGTATTTTGCACCCAATGCATGAGATGCATCCTCAATAACTTTGAACCCATAAAATTGACTTAAGTTTTTTATCGCTCGCAAATCGCATGGCTGCCCACACATGTGAACAGCAATCACTACCTTGGGTAGTTTTCCTGATAATGCGGCATGCCTTAGCTTTGCTTCAAGGGCACCTACGCAAATATTGTATGTGCGTGCATCTATATCGACGAAGTCAACTGTTGCTCCGCAATACAGGGCGCAGTTAGCACTAGCCACGAAGCTTATCGTGCTAGTCCAAACAATGTCGCCTGGTCCGACGCCGAGTGCCAGGCACGATAGATGGAGGGCGGAGGTTGCGCTATTTACCGCCACGGCGTGAGCAACGTGGCATAGACTAGCAACGTCATTCTCAAACAATGTAACAGATGAACCTTGGGTAAGAAAATCAGAGCGGAGTACTCTAACTACTTCCTCTATGTCTTCCTCGGATACATCTTGACGCGAATACGGGATAATCTTTCTCACTGAAAAGCCCTCATCTGCTTTCATCCACATAAGACCGCACTGCAGAATTTTTGTCGTCGCAGCTAAGCGAAAAAATCCAGATCTGCCCGAACCGCTTCTGGAGAATCTGTACTACATAAAGAAATTTATGGACTCCGAAGGCTTACGCAACCAGGCTTCTGGTCAAACAGCTGATAGCTTTGACGAGGTTCGAGTGTAAACCATTTAATGAATCAATCTTTCACATAAGATGGGATGTATTTCAGAAAACTTCATCTTGAATTTGAATTTGAAAATAGAAATCACGCCACGCTTAAAATTTTTCTATATAAGGCTCGTTCTCCGAGATCCAACGTTTAAGTTCATCGCTTGTCATCCATTGCGGATTGGCGTCTGATGTGTATCGAAAGCCACAATCTACTTTTTTACCGTCCTTTATTCGCATATTGTCAGTGCTCCATCCGTATATTGCGGGCAAGATTTTGAAATAATCATTATATTCATATGTGTGTTCAGCATCTTCTTGTCCGATCATCTGTTCGTGTAACTTCTCGCCAGGGCGAATTCCAACAATTTCAATTTTCGCACTAGGTGCTATTGTTTTGGCAATGTCCATTACATGCATCGATGGTATTTTTTTTATGTATATTTCTCCGCCAATCATGTCTTCAAATGCCTTCCAAACTAAATCTACCGCCTCATGCAGTGAAATCATAAATCTAGTCATTCTTCTATCTGTAAGCGGTAGGATTTTGGAATTTTTCAAGGAGAGGAACAAAGGTATGACAGAACCTCTCGACCCCATTACGTTACCGTAACGGACAACTGCGAAACGCGTGTCTCGACCACCACTGTACGCGTTCGCCGCGACGATAAGTTTGTCCGCTGCAAGTTTTGTCGCACCGTAGAGATTGATTGGACTACTTGCTTTATCGGTTGACAGCGCTACGACTCTTTGAATTCCCCTGTCTATCGCCACATCAACTAAATTCATAGCACCGATTATATTTGTCTTTATGCATTCGAACGGATTATATTCGGCAGTTGGAACAATCTTGGTTGCAGCTGCGTGAACCACGTAGTCGATCCCATAGAGAGCCCTCCAAAGTCGATCTTTGTCTCGTACGTCACCAATAAAAAAGCGAATCCTATCGTTTCCTTGGTAGTGCTGAGCCATGTGCCATTGTTTGATTTCGTCCCTAGAAAAGACAACTATTTTTTTTGGCGAGTATCTTTCTAATGTCCGTTTGACAAATGATTGTCCGAATGACCCTGTGCCTCCAGTTACTAATATCGATGAGTTATTGAGCATAATGTCCTTTTGATAGATCAGTGTTTCTGCCTGCCTATAAACGTGCTAGCGTTGCTCGGAAAGGCATTGCTGAGTATATCTCTTGGTATATCCGTGAGCGATTCATTGCGAGCCTTGATGACCGCCCGAACGTTAACTCGGGTTTGAGGAGCCATTGTCTCTAAATACCCTTTGCTCTAAGAACCCAAGTCAGTCCCGAGTTAGCAGCCGATGCAGTTGTTCGTGGTCTTTCTTTAGACCACGACCTCCGCCGTGGAAAGCGCTGAGCTGTTTTAAACTACCAAGCATCATCCATCCGTCGGGAAAAGCCTGTTTAGATGAACCGAGCCGCTTCTATCAACCGATGTGCGACAGTCACGACGTTGCTTTAGCAGGCTCGCTTGCTTATGTTTGTAAGACTCTAGAGATCTTTGATTCGAAACAAAGCGTTGAATCAGCTTTAATCCATCAGCCTTTGTATGGCCCTTGATAATAAGGTTGTCGGAGAGTGTTCTACGACCATGATATATATTGGCTATCAATACCACGGCGCAACCCCATTCTATTGCAGTCCAAAGGGCACTGGTTGGCTCTCCTATAGAAACTATAATGCTACTTTCTTTAAAGACATCTTCTAAAGATCGACTTGAGGTTTGTAGGCAATTATCTAAATCAAGTCCAAAGAGATTGCAGAATGCGAGGATTGGGGTTTGATCTCCGGGTTTCAATCGAAACGATAAATATGACTCACTGATTTTACAGATATTTTTTAACTCAGATATAACTTCTCTAACGAAATTAATGCGTGTTCGCGAGTGCAATCCAATCTGCATTCCGTTAAATACCAAGGTAATCTTTCGCGAAAAGGTATGTCTTCCGGTGCCTTCGCGCGCGCGGGTGTCGGAGCCTTCGCTTGCGCAGGTATTGCTTGCTATGTATATTGCTTGGTTCACATCGCCCTTTAAGGTCCTTGATTCGAGTGGCAACCAATACTCGGTAACCACAATTGCGGCTCCCTCTGTGTCTTCCTTTGTAACCTTGCTGTGTGGGATGACATAGCACGGTATTTCGTGCTGGTTGCCAATTTCAAATAGTGGACCATTTATTGCACCATCAAGGTTTGTGACAATTATTCCCCTTGCACGCTTAATCTTAAATATTTCACTCAGCCCAAAGTAAAATAGTAGTTGAAATAAATGCCTTTTGTTCAGTCTGTATATCTGTTGTGAGAAGTATTCGGATCGCGAAATAGGTGCGCCTAAAATCGTTTCAAAATTAGTTCTTATTATTCTCTCAAGACTTTGCACTATCTGCTTTGCCTTGCTACTCTTCCAAGGTTCAAGATTCGCGACTGCATTTATTAGCGAAATTTTATCTTCCCGTTCATCCTCTTCCGAACCTTTAAAATCGAAGCTATAGAATGGTTGCGGTATTTTCCATATAGAGGATGTTGGAAAGAATGTTTGAATCACGCCTTTTAAAATTTCCTTTCCATGCGGATAAAATAGACCGGCAGGCGATACGAGTAATGGTTCCGTTGACTCATTCCATTTTTCTTTGATAGCGTTAGTCCAAAAGTCCGTAATAAGATCATAGGCGTCTTTTGGATAACCGAACGTAAGTTGGAAATCTTTAATGTGTAATACATCGAGATCGTATCCGCGGTTTCTCATATTCATTATTAATACTGCCGCAAATCCGGATCCTGGAAAGGCGTAGTCTGCTGGATGTGGTCGCTTAGGAATTAGATAATGCTTTTCTTTTATCAAATATTTTGTCGCGAGGCGTGCAATTTGTCTTTCGGCATCTAGCGCAGTTAATAAAATTTCATTATGTTGGTAATTCCAGTGCGTAGCACTCGGGATACCGTATTGGCGTCTAACTGTAATGTATTCTTCCTCTACGCGATGCACAACGTCCTTGATTTTTTTGAATTGACTATCTGAGTATGTCTGGAATTCTTGAATCCATTGGGGTACTACAGCGTTTATAATGCCGATGGAGAGACATCGGTCATAGGCGTCGATGGTTAGGCAAATCCACTCGTTTTCGAATTTTAACCATGGTGCATATAGTAGAGTTGGTTCAATCTCGTCCGCATGAGCTAGAATGATGGCTGATGTTTTTGTAGTCAATTAAATCTACCTAGGTATGTGGCTATCTGGATCGATATGTGCGATACCATCTCGTACGAGATCGCTGGCTGAACACCAACCCAAAAGGTTTGATTCATCACTAGGTCTGTTTGGCTTAAGTCACCCGATACCCGAAAGAGTCTCCCGGCCATATAGGGTTGGCGGGTCAGATTTCCTGCAAAAAGTAATCGCGTGCCTACTTTTTCCTGGTCGAGGTAGGTAAGCAGGTCAACGCGGCTCACCGGTGCATCAGGTTTTAAGGTGATTGGAAATCCAAACCACGAAGGATCAGACCCGGGCGTTGCCTCGGGGAGAATTAAG
>Ga0214917_10005489_pt1 | contig 13536 bp, 11 predicted proteins | sample LL_1208_BB_MetaG_FD_177983 | JGI IMG/M metagenome (GOLD analysis project Ga0214917, IMG submission 177983) | Freshwater microbial communities from Lake Lanier, Atlanta, Georgia, United States - LL_1208_BB | ecosystem: Environmental > Aquatic > Freshwater > Lake | place: USA: Georgia | collected... | reverse complement strand
CCAAGGCCGAGTGTCAGCCAGAGTTCTTCCGTGATGAACGGCATGAAGGGGTGGAGGAGGCGGAGGACGCGGGAAAGAACGTAATCGGCGGTCGCCAGAGTTCCTGCCCGGGTCGGGGAATCCGGGTTCATGAAGTCCGCTTTGGCCGTTTCAATGAAACGGGCGCAGAACTCGTCCCACACAAAACCATAAAGGGCTTGCGCGATCTGGCTGAATTCGTATCCGGCATACAGGGGCTCCAGATCCCTCTCGAGTTTGTCCAATTGGGCGAGCAGGGAATCGGAAAAAGGCGTTCGCGCGTGCTGCGATGGATTGGCGGTGGGATCGGAGGGGCCTTGTTGTTTCCGAAAGCGGCATGCGTTCCAGAGTTTGTTGGCGAAATTACGGCCTTCTTCCATCTGCTTTTCGTCGTAGCGGATATCCGCGCCCTGAGGGGCGATGCGGAGCAGACCGAAACGGAGCCCGTCGGCCCCATACTTGGCGATGAGATCCAGCGGATCCGGTGAATTTCCAAGGGATTTGGAAAGTTTCCGGCCTTTGGCGTCCCGAATCAGCCCAGTGAAGTAGACATTCTGAAAGGGGAGTTCCCCCATGTATTCGAATCCGGCCATGATCATTCGGGCGACCCAGAAGAAAATAATGTCGGGACCGGTCACGAGATCGGTCGTGGGATAAAACTTTTTCAGTTCGGCCGTCTTTTCAGGCCAACCCATGGTGGCAAACGGCCACAACCAAGAGCTGAACCAAGTGTCCAAAACGTCGGGATCCTGACGCCAATCCGCTCCGGGCGAATCGACCTGGCAGCGCACTTCGTCCCCGCGGTACCAAACGGGAATCCGGTGCCCCCACCAAAGCTGCCGGCTGATGCACCAATCCTGCAGGTTTTCCATCCAATGGTCGTAAACTTTGGTCCAACGTTCGGGAAAGAAACGGAGCTTCTTAGAGGATACAATGGTTCTCGATTTTTCCGCACTGGGGTATTTGAGAAACCATTGTTCGGAAAGGCGTGGTTCGACTGGCACATCCGCCCGTTCGCTGAAACCGACCTGATTCACATAGGGCTCTTCTTTTTCTAGAAGACCCAGTTCCCTTAACTGGTCGGCGGCCGCCGCTCTCGCTTTGCTTCGGTCGAGGCCCGATAGGGCGGATCCGGCATGGGCATTCATGAGTCCTGATTCGTCAATCACCTCGATAGAGGGCAGTTTGTGTCTTTGGGCGATCAGGAAGTCGGCCGGGTCGTGGGCGGGGGTGACCTTGAGGACTCCCGTGCCGAAGGTCATGTCGACATGTTCGTCGCCCACGATTGGGATTCGGCGTTGATCCTCGGGAAGTTCGGGAGGGAGGGGTCTTAGGGCATGTTTTCCGATCAAGGAGGCGTACCGGGGATCCTTGGGATTGACTGCAATCGCAGTATCTCCAGGAATCGTTTCAGGACGGGTCGTGGCAATGGTCAAGAATTTTTCCTTTTCTAGGGCCACGGGAACCCGGAAGTGATAAAGGAGGCCCTTTTGCTCTTTCATGATGACTTCCTCGTCCGAAAGGGCAGTGCGGGAGACGGGGCACCAGTTGACCATCCGTCGCCCGCGATAAATCATTTTTTTCTGATAGAGATCAACGAAGACCTGTTGGACGCAGGTCGAGTAGGCCGAATCCATGGTGAAGCGTTCGCGGGACCAGTCACACGAGGCCCCCAGTTTCCGGAGTTGCTGGATGATGATGCCCCCGTGCTTTTCTTTCCATTGCCAGATCTGCTTAAGGAATTCCTCGCGGCCGAGATCATCCCGATGGCGAATTTTTCCTTCTTTTTTGAGGGTTCTTTCCACTACCGTCTGGGTGGCAATCCCAGCATGGTCCGTACCGGGCAACCACAGAACTTCCCGACCGAGAAGACGGGCGCGGCGGGCAAGAATGTCCTGAATCGTATTATTGAGAACATGCCCAAGGGTCAGAATTCCCGTGACGTTGGGAGGGGGAATGACAATGGAATAACCGGGTTTTTTGGAATCCGGATTGGCGCGGTAATCGCCCCGGTCGATCCATTGGCGATAAAGCCGATCTTCGACTTGGGCTGGGTCGTAGGCTGGAGCGAGCTCAGGCATAACGCCGAGGAGAATGCCCTCCCTGAGGGTGCGTGAAAAGCCTAGGTCGAGGCCGGCTTAATCGGCCTGACCACCGCCCCCTGTAGCCGGGGCGGCTGCGCCAGCGGGGATAAATTGCCACCAATGGGTCTCATTGATCGCATACACGGGCTTATAATGCTGGATCTGATTTGCAGGCCACACGCTCTTGATTTGATTGTCGAGGATGAGACATTGCCCCCCGTAGATGACTCCGAGGATGCAGTGGCCCACACCTAGGTTAAGGTCCTTCACAACGAGAATCCGGAGTTCGTCCTGAGAGAAACCAAGTTTTTGAAGGGCATAGTATTTTGCAATGGCATGGTCTTCGCAGTCCCCGCTGATTCGTCCGGAGATCACGTATTCGGGCGACTGGGTGAATTGAACGGGTGTGTTCCATAAATCGGGTACTCCCCAGTTCTTTTGATCCGGGACATACCGCATGCTGTTGAATATCTCATTAGTTTTTTTGATCATTTCCATTCGGTCAGCCGACTTTGTTTTGGAGATAAACTCGTCCCATCCTCCCGTCATAGGGGCCTTGATATCTGCTTTTTGGGCCAATTCGGATTGAACGGACGAAAGGATACCCGTCCATTTTGGAAATTTCTCAATGGGATCCTGTTGGACCACTTGATACTGCCCATCCCAAGCCAGTCCCGAAGCGAGGGGATTCATCATCAGACAAAGCACCCCACAACAGAGGGGTAAAAACAATCTCATAAGTAAGAGTTTACTCAGATTTAAGTGAAAGGAAACACTTGAGCTGGCAACCCCCTTGGAGAGATAGTCATGCCTTAAGGAGATTCCCTCTATGGCCGACAAAAACACCCCCGCCCCCCAAGATCCGTCCCAATTAAAGATTAAGGCCCCGGCTATTCCGGAAGCCCCAGTCAAACGGCCCTTGAATTTGAAAACTTTGGCGGCGTTTTTGTTTTTGGGAATTTTCACGGTCGGGGGAATCTTGGCGATTCTCTCCTTTGTACGTTCTGAGAAAGAACGAACTCTGCGGGATTGGCAGATTCAAATGGGGTTGGTGGTGGAAACACGGGCGGCCGCAGTCGAGGGGTGGCTGGGTTCCCAGTTCGATATCCTGCGGTCGATTGCCTCGAATGAGTCCCAAAAAATCTACATCGACAATCTTTTGGATGCAGCGGTCCCCCCGGAAAAGAAGGAGGGAGCCGAAGGTTTTTTAAGGAACTATCTGAAACGCGTGGCGGAGCAGAACGGATTTGTAACACCTCCGCCTGCTCTCGAAATTAATGCCAATGTTGTGCGGGAGGGGATCGCCGGGATCGCGGTGGTGGCCCCGAACGGACAGGTGCTCGTGGCCAGTGAGTTTCTACCGGCCCTGAAGGAGGATGGATTCCTCGATGTTCTGAAAGAGAATGCGGCACGTCAGCGCGGGTTATGGAACATGCGTATGGATGGAGAAGGACAACCCAGCCTCGGATTTATCGTCCCGATCTATCCGATGGATGCGAAAGACAATGCGAAACCGATCGCCTACGTGGTGGGCCTCAAGCAAGTTGCCAAGGAACTGTTCCCGCTGATGAGTCAACCGGGAGAGATCCTCAAGTCGGCTGAGAATCTTATTGTGCAGGAAAAACCCGGAACATCGGGTAACACGGTTCAGTATCTTTCTCCCTGGCGTCTGCCGCTGCCCAATGGCACAAAGCCGATGACGGCGGACTCCCCCAACGACCCCGCCAATTCTGCCTCCGCCTTCGCTCTTTCTAAGCCCGGCGGGTTCCAGATCCGTCCTAGCTACGGGAATGTTCCCAGTTTGGTTTTGGGTCGGAAAATTGCCGGAACGCCTTGGCTTGTTCTGCGCACGGCCGACAAAGAAGAGGCGCTTGGACCTTCCGAAAAGCGGCAACAGGCGATGCTGATCGGATTTGCGCTGGTTCTCGGGTTGGCTTCGGTCTCTATGGCCACGGCTTGGAAACACGGAGCTGAATTAAGGGCTTCGGCGGAAGCACAGCGACTCAAGATCGCTGCCGAACGTTTTACAGGATTCTCGAAGTTCCTTCGTGTGATCACGGATAATCAACCGACGGCCATTGCGGCGGTGGATGCGGGCGGGAAGTACAGTTTTGCCAACCGGACGCTGGCAGATGCTGCTGGAATCAGCACGGAGGAGGTCTCTGGAAAGACCATGCCTGCTGTCATCGGACCGGTTCGGGCCGCTGCGTACCAAAAAATCAACAAGCAGGTCATCGATGAGTTGTATCCCGGCTGGCCGGCCGATCGGACCGAAGGGAAGTGGCAGCCCCAAAAGGGAAGATTTGAGTTCGAAGAGGGCGGAAAGAAAAAATACACCAAAACGGACCACATTCCCCTGCGGGCGGACCGTGATCATCCTCCCGGAGTATTGTTGATCGAACAGGACATCACTGAATTCATCACTGAACGTGAAAAGCGGGAGCGGATGTTTCGCGGTCTGATCGATGCTTTCGTCAAAGAAGTGGACGGTAGGCAGGCCGAGTCGGCAAGGACCAACGGCAAGCTGATCGCCAAACTGGCTCGCGGCACGGCGGAGGAGATGGGATTAACCCCCATGGAGGCCGAAACAGCCGAATTGGCCGGGGAGTTGCTGAATCTTGGAACGGTTTCGCTGTCGCATGATTTATTGAACAAGGGCGGAAACCGGAATGAAGATGAGAAACGCCGCCTGCGGGAAGCGATTGTCCGTAGTGCGGATCTTTTGTCGGGCCTGGAGTTTGAGGGGCCCGTCGCCGAAGTCATCCGACAGGCTCAGGAACGGGTGGATGGAAGTGGTTTTCCGAAGAACCTCCAGGGAGATGCCATTTTGCCTGCTGCCAAGGTGGTGGGTGCTGCAAAGCGGTTGGTCGATCTGATCCAAGGGCAGGAAGGTCAGTCTCAAAAGCTTGATTCGGCTCTTCGGACGATTCTTGCCGAAGCAGGGGGACCTTTGGATCGGGCAGCCGTGGCGGCTTTGGTGGCCTTTCTGGATAACCGAAGCGGACGCGCAAAGCTCGGCCTTTCGTAGGCAGAGTTGGAAAGAAGGGTGAGACCTAGTCTGGAATCAGACTTTGCTCGACTGTGTCGTCGAAACGGAGATTGAGCAGTTTCCAATCCGCCCCGACCGGGGAGTAGAACACAAACTGCCACCGCAGGGGCTTCTTGGGGTGGAAGCTAAGGTAGGTGATGTAGAGTACGCGCGATCCGACAGGCTTTAAGTCGTACAGTTCATAGCCCTGGAGGGGGCCGAAGACCTCGATACCCTTTTGAATGTTGCCCACAAATTCCGGAACGGCGGCGGGATCGGAAAGGGTGGGATTGCTGGCGACGAGGGTTTTAAAGCTTTCGTCGATTTTGCCGCCCTGAACTCCCAAGAAAAATGGTTCGATCTGTTTCTGGACGGCCGAGGGTGGGGGTTTGGTGCTCGGATTTCGGGGGAGAAGTTGCGGAATTAGGGTGCTCACCTTGGGCATGTTGGTGTCGGCATTTTTTGCAGCCGGAGCCGCCAGAATGGGAAGGGGCAGGAAAAAGAGGATGGGAAGGATATGCTTCATGCGATGAGTTCCCGAATCCGGGATGCCCCATCATGGACGATCGGGTCGCCGTGGGCAAAAAAGATTCTTTCGACCGGCAATCGGGCCAACAGGCGTACACTTTCCCGGAGCTTGGCGGGATCCGTGCAGTACTTGTCAGGGAGGATGCCCAAACCGTTGGAAGCGAGATTGATCAGGGCATCCCCCAGAATCAAAGTCCTTGTTTCAGGATGAAAATAACCTGTTTCACCTTCGCCCGCTCCTGGAAGTTGGACTTTTTCAAACCCAGGCAATTCTGATTCGATTTTTCCATGAACCAAGCTGGCCATTTCCTTGGAGAATCGGTCATGGTTCGCATTCGTTTGGACAATGATGACCGGGCCAGCAGGCATGGGATTTCCTTTCGGCCAAGGGATGGGATCGAAAAGAACCGTTTCCCGGGAGTTTGTGAAAAGCGTCGACCATAACTCCGCCTTGCAGTCGGGATCGTAGGCGTGCCAAGTCGAGAAACCCAGACCGTGCGAGGTGAGGGGTTCGGGAGAAAGATTCAACGGGTCAACGTGGCGGTGTAATCGCTGGAAGAAAGAAGACCGGTTGGGTTGGGCTGTTCCGGCTGGATGCGGAAAAGCCATCCCTGTCCGTACGGCTCGCGGTTGATCATTCCCGGATCATTTGGAAGGGTCGCGTTCACCGCAGTGATTTCCCCCGCAACAGGGGCATAGATATCGGAGGCGGCCTTGACGCTTTCCACCGTGGCGACGACCTCTCCTGCTTTCACCTTGCGGCCCGTTTTGGGGAGTTCGACAAAAACCACATCGCTCAACGCGGATTGGGCATGATCGGTGATTCCGACGGTCGCTCCGTCCTTTTCAAGACGCAGCCATTCGTGGCTTTTGGCGTACAGAAGATCGTTGGGGGTGTTCATTTCTTGGGTAAAAATCTACGAGGCGAGACCTTGGCGGGAATCCTTCGCCCGCGCACTTCAAATTCCAAATCTTGTCCACAAACTGGGGCGGGAGTTGTCACCAAGGCCAGAGCAATCCCGTGTCCCAAGGTGGGGGAGGGGACTCCGCTGGTGACCACGCCAATCTGTTTCCCGTCCAAAAAAACCGGGTATCCATGGCGGGGTGGCGGTTGATTAGGTTGGCCGACCAAACCAATCGAACTCCTCGAAACGCCATCTTTTTTGGCCTTCTCGAGTTGGGCACGACCCGGAAAAGGACGGGGACGGGAAAGATCGACAAAAAATCCAAGCCCGGCCTCAAGCGGGGTGATTTCGGGCGAGAGATCCTGCCCGTGTAGGGGGAATCCGGATTCCAGCCTCAGGCTATCCCGGGAACCCAACCCACAGGGCAGCAGGCCGTCCTTTTTGCCGGCCTCTAAAATCGCATTCCATATTTTGGGACCGGATTCCGTGTCGGTGAATATTTCAAATCCGTCCTCTCCGGTGTAACCGGTCCGGGCGACCCAAGCTGTCATTCCCTGGATCTTGGTTTGAATCAGGTGATTCTTGGCGGGGAGGAGAGTGCCCTCGGGTACCAAGCGCAGCAGGATGCCTTCCGACTTTGGCCCCTGAAGCGCAAGACCGGCACTCTGTCCGGGTTCTCCAATGAACTTCACATTCGGATGACCGCCTTGGACAAGGGTTTGGAGGTCTTCCTTATGTCGCGATGCATTCACCACGAGCAGAAAATCCTCGGATCCCAGTCGGTAGACATAAAGGTCATCCAGGACGCCACCTTTCTCGTTGGTCAGAAAAGAATAATGACCTTCCCCGTCCCGTAGTTTTGCGGGGTCATTGGCCAGAAGGGATTCCAAGGCGGCAAGGGCGCCGCATCCGCGAACCCTGATTTGGCCCATATGGGAAATATCGAAAAGTCCTGCTGCCTGACGTGTGGCCTTGTGTTCAGCGAGTAAACCAGTGTATTCCACGGGCAGGTTCCAACCGGCAAAGGGGATCATTCTGGCTCCCAGCGCCGCATGGCAGGAGGCGAGTGGGCTTTCGGAAATCGGGGCGGGCATAGTTTCGGAAGGTAAGTCCAAGAAGGCGGGAGTCAACGTTCTCGCGAACTTTTGTCATCCAAGGTAGAAAAGTTCCATGCCTAACCCACCCATCCGACTTCTGGATCTGATGCGTCAGACGGAAGATCCGCATGTGATCAATCTCGCAGCAGGGATTCCCTCGGCCGATTTCCTGCCCTTGGATGCCCTGCGGACGGCTTTGGAGGGCGAGTTGGCTTCCCGCGCGAGGGAGATGTTTAGTTACCATCGCCCGGAGGGGGTCTCGCTTTTGCGGGAGGCGATCCGGGACTACCTCGGCGTTCGCGGAGTCAATGTTCAGTCAGACCAGATTCTGGTGACGACAGGATGTTCGGGGGCTTTGGCCACGATGATGAACACCGTCTTGAAGAGGGGAGACACGGTCGTTTGCGAAGCGCCTGCGTATTATGGTCAGCTAGAGCTTTTACGGGCCATCGGGGTAAAATTTCGGACGGTAAATACCGCTGTTGGTCAGGAGCCTGACCCGGCCAAGTGGGAGAAGGCGCTGAAGACCAAGCCTAAACCCAAGCTGCTTGTTGTGACGTCGACTCTGTCCAATCCCAGTGGGGCCACATTGAAAGAGGAATGGAGGCCGCGGATGGTCGAAATGTGTCGAAAGATGGGAGTTCCGATTTTGGAGGACGATATTTACGGGGACCTTTTGGGCCGAGGCCGCCCCAAACCGCTCCGCGCCTATGATGACGGCAGCACAGTTCTTTATGTCACCAGCTTTTCCAAGACAGTTGCTCCGGGCCTGAGGATCGGCTTTGCCCTGCCCGGCAAATGGATGGATGTGGCGGCTGATCGGCAATGTCGCCAGACGATTCATGGCGGCGTGCCCCCTGAATTTATTACGGCCTCTTTTCTTCGTTCAGGCCGGATGGAAGGACATTTGGAAATGCTCCGCTCCGTGTACGCCAAAAGGCGGGAACTAGCAGGGGGAATTTTATCCAGAGAACTGCCCGAGGGGGTCCGTGCAGATGATCCTTCTGGAGGATACATGCTTTGGGTTAGGGGAGGAGGTCCTGGCTTGATGGAGGAGGTTTCCAAGCAGTCTCTGGCAAAGGGTGTTGCTGTTGTGGGAGGAGGAATCTTCTTCGCGAATCCCCCAAAAGAAGCCTGTTTTCGACTGAACTGTGCCCGGGCGACTCCGGAAGATTTGGCCCGCGGGGTGGGGATCTTCTGTGAAGTTCTAAAATCGGCCGTCGTCCGAAAGAAATAACCCTGACGTTCTCAGGTAGGGATGGCCTCTTCGGTCTCTGGATCGAAGAAAACCGCGCGGGAAAGGTCGGGTCCCAGATTTAACTTTTTGCCCTCAAGATCTATGAATTCGCTCTGGGTAGTCCGGCAAATGCACGTGTGGCCTTCAGTCCGGAGGTAAACAAAAGTTTCCGCACCCATCGGTTCCACCACTTCAACGGTGGCTTCGAGGGTGACTCCTGAGGTCAACGAATTGGGGTGAAGATGCTCCGGCCGGAGTCCGAGGATCACCTCCCGGTCCTGCCGGTAGGAAAGACGTCGGGAAGTATCCGGGAATAGGGGGCAACGGAAAGGAGTTTGCCCTGCAGGAACCTTTTCGACGAACTCCAGGGTTCCTTGGCGGGAGGCGTTCAGCGTCCCCGTAAAAAAGTTCATCGGAGGACTTCCGATAAATCCGGCGACAAAAAGATTCGCCGGCTGATGGTAGAGATCCAGGGGGGCGGCAATCTGCTGAATTTTTCCGTAGCGCATCACGACAATTCGATCGGCCATCGTCATGGCTTCCGTCTGGTCGTGCGTCACATAAATCATCGTGCTGGCCAGCTGGCGGTGGAGCCTGGAGATTTCCGTACGGGTCTCGACCCTCATCTTGGCATCCAGATTGGAAAGCGGTTCATCGAAGAGAAATGCCTTGGGCTCGCGGACAATCGCCCGCCCCAGAGCCACCCGCTGCCGTTGACCGCCCGAAAGGGCTTTTGGTTTCCGCTCGAGTAGATTGTCGGGTTCGAGAAGGCCGAGGGTACGGGCGGCCGAATCGACCCGGCGCCGGATTTCCTCCTTGGGAACGCCTCGCAGTTCGAGTCCGAAAGCCATGTTTCGATAGACCGACATATGGGGATAAAGAGCGTAGTTTTGGAAAACCATCGCGATATCGCGGTCTTTGGGTGGGATTTCGTTGATCTTTTTCCCGTCGATATAGATCGCTCCCCGGCTGATCTCCTCCAGTCCCGCGACCATCCGAAGGGTGGTGGTTTTGCCGCAACCCGAAGGGCCGACCAGAACCATGAATTCCCGGTCCTGAATTTCGAAGTTGGCGTTATCGACAGCCACTTTTTCGGGGCGACCTTTTTCCGCGGGATAGATCTTATAGAGATTCTCGATCAGGACCTTGGCCATGGTTTCTCCAGATTAGCGGTGGATTTTGTGCAGGCAAAGAGCGGGATCATTTGAGTCCGGTCGTGGCGATGCCACGGATAAAGGTCCGTTGCGTCAGGAAAAATAGGACGAGCACGGGAAGAAGTACCAAGGTGGAAGCAGCCATCAGATGATGCCAGGGGGTTCCGCTGATCGTTCCCTGAAGAGCCTGCAAGCCGAGAGCCAGGGTGTACTGATTTTCTCGTGCAAGGAAGATGAGGGGTCCAAGAAAGTCATTCCAAGTGGCCATAAACTGGAATAGGGCGACCGTCAGAAGGGCTGGTTTGGCCAAGGGTAGAATGATCTGCCAGAAGATCCTGAATTCACTGCATCCATCGATTCGGGCGGCTTCGGAAAGATCCCTTGGGATCGAAAGAAAGAACTGACGCAGGAGAAAGACATTGAAGGCTCCGGCCAAAAAGGCGGGAACCCAGAGGGGTTGGAATGTCCCGATCCAGCCCAGAGCCCGGAAAAGCCCGTAAATGGGCACCATCACGACGGGAAAGGGGATCATCATCGTCGCCAGAAGAACAAAGAAACAGGAATCCCTGCCGCGCCAATCCAGCCGGGAGAACCCATACGCCACGAGGGCGCTGGAGAAAACCGTGCCCACCACATTCAGAAACGCCAAGAGCAGGCTGTTTCTTGCGTAGAGCCAGAAGGGGCCCATCGCCTGCATCGCGTCCGGATAATTGTGCCACTGGGGGGAGGAGGGAAGCCACTGGGGCGGAAGCTTCATCGTTTCGTTGAGGGGCTTCAACGAAGTGGAGACCATCCAGAAAAACGGTAGAAGGAAAAGAACTCCAAGAAGGATCAGAGCCACACGGGACAGCCAAGGAACGGATGAGCGGGTTGGGTTCATGATTTAGCGGCCGGAGTAGTGGACTTTTTTCTCTCCGTAATGGACGGTCACCAGACTCAATCCGATGATCAGCACGAAGAGACAGAGCGCGAGGGCGGAGGCGTAGCCCATGTTCCAGTAATCAAAGGCATTTTGGTAAATGTAGGTCGCCAAAAAGAGGAGAGATCGGCCGGGTCCGTCGCCTCCTCCCGTGAGGATGTAGGGCACGGCGAAGGTCTGCAGTGCGCCGATGATGCTCATCAGTACATTGAAGAAGATCACCGGGGATAGCATTGGAAGGGTGATGTGAAGAAATCTCTGCCACGCATTGGTCCCGTCCAGCTCGGCCGCCTCATAAAGTTCCGCTGGAACCTCCTGCAGGCCTGCCAGATAAATGACCACGGCCTGACCCGTCCCCCAGAGCCCTGTGAGGATAAGACCCCAAAGCGCGAAGTTCGGATCATTCAGCCAGTCGGGTGCCTGTAGGTGAGAACCGGTTACCGCATTGATGATATTCAGAAAAGGCCGGACAAGGTTGTTCACTAGTCCCATAGGACCGTTGAGCATCCATTGCCAGAGAATGGCGAGAGAGATTGCGGGCACCAGAGAGGGCAGGAAAAAGATCGTCCGATAGATGCCCTGTCCGGCGATGGGTTGATTCAGGAGTACAGCAAGCCCGATCGAAAGGAAGGTGCTCAAGGGTATCGCGACCACTGCAAAGACAACCGTGTTGCGGAGGGCCTTCCAAAAAACAGGGTCGTGCCAGAGATCGACGTAGTTTTGGGCTCCAAGAAAAACAGGTTGGGAAAGAACACTGTAATCGCACAGGGAGAACCAGATCGATGCGATCAACGGATAAAGGTTGAAGGCAAGGAAGCCCACGATCCAGGGAGAGATGAAGACCAAGCCCTTGATGAGATTCCGGCGCTCCCCCAGCGTCATGGCTGAACCTCCGCTTCCCAGCGGCTCACCCGGGCGGGAGCCACCTGGTTCCAGCGGGCGAGTTTGGAGTCGAGGGCTTTTTGTTGGCGTCCCAGCATTTCCCTGCGGGCCTGTTCCGCCGGCATCCGTCCCAGCAGTACAAGATTCACATAGGTCGTTAGGTCATTCATGTATTCCTTGAAAGTGGGTAGGGCAAGGGTGGGTTGTGCCCGTGGACTGTTGGCCAGTTGCAGGAAGGTCCGGAGATAAGGGTGGGAATGATTTTTCACAAACTCATCACTGACCTTTCTCAGGGGAGAGATCTTCCGCTGGCCGAGGCAGAGATTTTCCATGTTTCTTTGTTTTTCGACAAAAGTGATGAATTCCATTGCCTCCTTGGGATGATGCGCTCCTGAGGGGATGACGAGAATATCGGTTTCTGCCACCGTCATCGGCGCACCGGGATGTTCGGTTTCCTCCGGGAAGGCGGCGACCCCGTATTCAAAACCGGCCGGAGCATAGTTTTTGATGAAATTGTTCATCCAAACCCCCTGCATGATCATCGCCACCTTGCCGTTGAAGAAGGGATTGTCCGGGGATGCGAAGTTCCCAAAGGCCCCGCGTAACTGGAACATGGCAGGGCCGCCAAAACGTTTGGGATAGCTTTCCAGCCAACCAAAAAAATGGCGGTTGGGGGGTGCATCGAGGAGGAGTTGGGTTCCTCCATCCCAACTGGCTCCGCCAAACCACGAGGGGAAGTCGTGCATCCACCATCCTGGCTCTTGCGGCATGTGTCCGATCTGGGCGAGTGATCCATCCGCATTTTTCCGGGTCAGCTTTTCGTTAAAGGACTCCAGTTCCGCGATCGTTCGCGGGGGTTTTTCCGGATCAAGACCTGCCTCCCGGAACATCTTCTTGTTCCAATGCAGGGCCGTTACCGACGGAGTCGAGGGGAGCGCCCACAGGAAATTTCTGTACCGGCACAACTTCCAAAAGACGGGAAGGTAATCCTCCTCGTGGATACCGGCGTCCCGGACCAATCGATCCATCGGCATCAGGGCATTATTTTCTGCGTAGGAAGGAAGATTGATCGCCCAAAGGCCCACCACATCGGGAGGCACACCTCCAGCGGTCGCCAGCATCATCTTTTGGTCAATCCGGCTGACGCTGAGGAATCGGACGAAAATCTTGTCCTGCGAGTTGTTGAAATCGTCGACCACCCGCGCCATCGCATCGCGTTCGAATCCGGTCCACTTTTCCCAGTATTCCAGCACCAACCGTCCCGACATCCGGGGATCCTCTTTCGGGGAACAGGCGGCCAGGAGAAAAAGTCCGGCGCATCCGAGGATCCGGAGCACAGAAGCGGGACTCGGGATCGATTTCAAAACAAGAGTTTTACTTTGCGGAATCAAAGGTGAGGGCGGTCAGGCGCTCCTTGGCGGCGACCGCAGGCTGCCAAAACCAACCCTGCTTGTCCCAGCATTGGGCCATGGGAAAGTTTTTGATCACCTCCTGGTAGGCCGCGATCGCGTCGGTGTTTTTGCCTTCGGCCTCCGCCACTTTTCCCAGAATAAATAGGCAGGTCCCCACATCGTTTAACGCCCAGAACTCCCGGGCCGTGTCCGGACCGGGAACCACCGAGAGGGTTTCCTGCATCTCCTTTGCCTTGGCTTCATACAGTTCGCGGCATCGAGCAATCTTGGCC
>Ga0214917_10005487_pt1 | contig 13539 bp, 20 predicted proteins | sample LL_1208_BB_MetaG_FD_177983 | JGI IMG/M metagenome (GOLD analysis project Ga0214917, IMG submission 177983) | Freshwater microbial communities from Lake Lanier, Atlanta, Georgia, United States - LL_1208_BB | ecosystem: Environmental > Aquatic > Freshwater > Lake | place: USA: Georgia | collected... | reverse complement strand
ATGACGACCGGATCGGGCGCGTTCTATTCCTCGCACCTCGACCAAATCACCATGCCGGACGGCGCCGCCTGGAACAAGGCCAACGCCGGAGAGCACTACACCGCAACGCTGGCGCACGAATGCGCGCACGCGACCGGGCACGAACGGCGCTTGAATCGCAAACTTGGAAACGGCTTTGGATCCAAGGACTACGCACGCGAAGAACTCATCGCCGAACTCGCGGCCTCGTTTCTGGCATGCGCTTATGGAATGGATACTCCCGACATCACCGACAACCGCGACGCCTATATCGCGTCCTGGCTGAAGGCGCTAGAAAATGACCCGCTCGCCGTCGTCGTTGCGGCCGGCGCCGCCGAACGTGCGATGAATTACATCACTGGGCGCGACGTCGCCGCGGCCGAAGGCGATGAGCCCAAGCCCGAAACCGTTCAGGTCAAACCCGAGCCCCAGCCCCAGCCGGCACCGGCGCCGACGTCGGCCGAAGGCGATGAGCCTTGGAGCCTGTTCAATGCGTGACTCCCTCGCAATGCTCGCGGCCCTGGTCGCGCTCGTCATCCTAGGCGCGCGCCGCGACTGACACACAACCCAACGCACGCCCCGCGCCCGGCCTGACCCGCCGGGCGCTTTCGCATGAGCCCACTATGACGCGACCCACCGCCGCCGGCAGCACGGCGCCGGCAGCGCCTAGCCGCGCCCAGGCACCGACGCCCGGCCGGCCCCGACCCCGCGGCCGACCCCGACACCGGCCCCAACCGCGGCCGCAGCCCGCCGGAAGGGGGACAAGTCCACAGTCCACAGTCCACACTTGACAACGGCTAGCCATCGCATACAATCCTGCTATGCGACCGCACTCCGCGGTCAGTCCACACACGCAGGAGATAATCCGTGGCGAAGAAGAAAGCCAAGTCCACACCACGCAACCGAGCCGCCGTGTTCTTTCCAGACCACGCCGTGTATGAGCGCGTCGAGCGTCTCTGCACGCTGATGTCGGCAGAGCTGACGATCAAGATGGACGTGCCAGGTCACGTCGCTGTGATGCAGGCCATCAACGAGGCCATCGAGCGCAGGGAAAAGGGTGGTGTCGCATGACCGACGAGATTCCGGGCAGGACAGCTTCGGTGTTCACGCACATCCGCGAGTGGTGCATCATCGCGGTCGTCACGACAGGCTCGGTGTTGGTGTGGCTGTTGGCCGCATCGTTCGGCTTGGCGATGACGGTGCTCACGTTCATCATCATGGTCGGGTTTCCGCTGGCGATCATTGCCATCGCCATCTACATGGTCGTGCAGTTCGTGCGATGGGTAGGGGGGTTCTGACATGGTCAGTCTCAACCGCAACGGACGGTACTGGCAGGCTCGATGGACGGATCCTCTCACGGGTCGGCTGTGCCGACGCAGCATCGGTCCACGCGACTCGATGAATCGCCAGCAGGCGCTCGCTGTGTGCTCGGTCATCGGCGACGAGATCGCGCAGGCAGCAGCCATCAGGCTCACGCATGGCGAGAGGACGATGACGCTCGGCGAATGGATGCAGCAGTGGATGAGCATGCGCGGCGACCTGCTGCCGTCGAGCAGGCGAGTCCACGAACGCTATTGGGGCATGTTGCTCAACCATTTTGGAGATGATCGCCCACTGGCAGAGATCACCAAGACCGACGCGATGGAGGCCAGGGCTCGTCTCGAGTCCGCAGCAGACCAGCAGCACGGTCCACGCAGCATCGCACGCAGCAAGGCCGAGAGCACAATTGCGCGGTTCTGCCGTAACGCACGTCTGTACTGGCGTGACGCCATCCGCATGGAGTACGTGAGGGACAACCCCTGGATGGCCGTTCGGACGACGGCGCCAGAGGTTCAGGTGCCAAGGCGTGTGCTCGCTGATTCGGAGATCGAAAGCATCTTGACACACTGCCGCAAGCCCGGTGTTCGCGTGTTGGTGGCGTTGTGTTACTACGCCGGTCTCCGCAAGGCCGAGGCCATCGCGCTGCGTTGGGAGCACGTGGACTTCGACCGCAACCGGATCAGTGTGTACCCGCCGCACGGCAGGGTCAGCACGAAGCACAGGTTCCGCGAGGTGCGTCTGGACAAGCGCCTTGCAACGATCCTGACCGAAGTGCTGCGGACCAGCGAGACGGTGTGTGGACGGGTCACGGGTGCACGCGCATGGCTCGACCTGCAAACCGCGGTGCGGGCCGCAGGGATCACGGGCGACGTGTCGTTCCAGCTCATGCGGTCAAGTCGGGAAAACCATTGGATGAGCGACTACCCGCCCAATGTGGTAACGGCCTGGATGGGTCACTCGGCGCAAGTAGCAGCTCGTCACTACCGCGGCGTTCCGGATCGGTACTACACCGAGGATCCTCGTGATGCGGAAATCCGTCGGCTGAAGTTGCAGTTGGAAACGCTGCAAGCGCAGTCACTTCGGAATCGCGCAAGAAATTATGGAGATGAGTCACTTGTCTGTCCGAACACTGGTGCTAGTACTAGCGAGTCGATGCGAGGCGACCCAAATCGGGAAGTTCCCGGTAATCCGCGCATCGGCTAAGACCCAGGCGTGATGTTCGGGTCGGTTCTGGTCCAGTACGGTCCACTACCGCCTGACACCACGCCTACAGACCCGAAGGGGGTTGTATGGCGAAGCGTGCAGAGGCAATAACCGCCGTCGTAGAGGCTGAAACGCCACAGACGCCGGCCAAGCCGCGGACCGAAATTGAGGTGCATCAGCCGGTGGAGCAGTCCACCATGATGCTGTTCGAGGGGAACCCCGTGAAGGCGCTTCGCGCCGCCGAGGACATGGTCCAGTACATGGCCCAGAAGTGCAGCCATCTGGTCATGGACATGCGCGGGAAGAAGTACCCGCTGGTGGAGTGGTGGACGACCGTCGGCAGTGGGCTGGGACTGTTCCCGGTTGAGGTCAGCAGCACCCGCCTGAATCGTGATGGTGAAATCTGCTACGAGGCTGTGGTCGAAGTGCGGCGGTTCGGCCAGGTGGTGACTCGGGCCAGTGCCATCGCCTCAAGCAAGGAGCGGTCGAGCTGGGCCGCCAACGAATTCAGCATCAAGAGCATGGCGACGACGCGGGCCACAGGCAAGGCGTACCGACTGCCGCTCGGATGGCTAGCGCGACTGGCTGGCCTCGAGCCGACCCCGAGCGAGGAAATGCCGCAGGAGGATGGATCGACAGTCCTGCCGTCCGCACCGCCTGCTGCAAAGCCAGTCAAGGCCACTGTCAAGCCAGTCGCTGCGCCCAAGCGTGACGATCTGGACGACGAGGGCACCGATGAGTTCACCGCAGCAGAAGCCGCCGTCGGAGCGACGGGCCAGGGCAAGTTCGGGCCGTGGGAGCTGGTGCTGCTGAAGACCGTCGAAGGTCCATCGTTCGGCACGCTGAACAAGCGCATCGCACAGGAAGTTCGCGACGCTGCGGAGGCTGGTGCTCGAGTCCGAGTGACGTGGGCTCGCACGCCAAAGGGTGGACTCGACATCAAGGCGCTCGAACTCGCCTGAGCAAAGGAGCCACGGCATGGATCGCTTGTGGAGATTCCTGAAGGGTCTGCTTGGCTGGCGCAAGGACGAGTCAGCCGAGCAGCACCCGCACGTTCGCCTCGGACAGGGCGACTACACGAAAGACATCTGGCTCGAGGGCCACCACTGGACGTGGTGCGACACAAACCGCCGTTGGGTCAACAAGAAGGATCAATGGTGATCGCGATGAAGAACATCATTCCAGAGATCGGGATTCACGAAGGTGTGCCTTCGTCTGAATATCACGGGTGGAACGCACTGAGCAGCACGTGGCTGAAGACCTGGGTCTCATCCAGCGCGGCGCACGCCAACACCGAGGAGGTCGATCCCGAGAAGCCGGCGTATCGACTTGGCACCGCGGTCCACGCTCGACTGCTGGAGCCGCAGGCGTATCACGATCTGATCGCAGTCGCTCCGCAGTGTGATCGACGCACGACCGCTGGTAAGGAGTTGTGGGCAAGTTTCCTTACGGGGCTCAACGGTCGAACGGTCATCGACGAGGAAATGCAGAACACAGTCAACGGCATCCGCAAGGTCGTGGAGTCGATGAGTTCTTGCCGCGAGACGCTCGCGAGCTGCCAGGAGCGTGAGTTGTCTCTGGTGGCCGAGGTCAACGGCGTTCTCGGAAAGGCTCGCCTCGACGCATATGACGCCGACGCGGGCCTGATCCTTGACGTGAAGACGACCAGTGTTCGGGTTCCAGAGTTCTCTCGGCAGGCGTTCAACCTGAACTACGCGCTCCAGATGGCGTGGTATCGGGCTGTCGCGCAGGCGTCTGGCCTGACGGTCAACCGATGCGGCATCCTGATTTGCGAAACAGTCAAGCCGTGGGGATGCCAGGTCGCGCTGCTGCCGAACACGATCATCGACTACGCCGATGCAGCGGTGGCATCAGGTTGTGTCGCGTGGTCGGAGTGCCAGCAGACTGGCGTGTACCCGCTGTACGAGGACAAGGTGATCGAGCTCGAGATGCCGTCGTGGGCGACTCGACAGATGGAGGGAACTGTCGATGCCTGATATCGACGTTGCCAGGCTCGCCACGCTCGAGCGAGTCGTTGAGCAGGGCAGCAAGATGGTGCTCGAGGTCGCGGCCGCCCTGGCTGAGATCCGTGAAAAGCGTCTCTACAAGGCGAGTCACTCGTCGTTTGCTGAGTACGTCGAGGAGCGATTCGGGTTCGGACGTAGGTGGGCGCAAATGCTCATCAAGAGGACTCAACCAGCAGAACTACCGCCCGCGGCTGGGTCTGCTGCGGAGCAGGAGGGTGACGTGGAGGGGTGGGATGTTCCGGAGAAGGTGCAGGATGTGCCGGACTCTCCCCCTCCGCGTTCTCCGATTGACGAGGCAAGCGATGCGTTCTCTGAGGTGCTGGAGTCGATGCGTCGTCTGACGGGCCAGGTGAACGCGCTCGTCGATGACCACGGCAAGTTCCTTGCCGCAGACTCCATCAAGAGCCTGCTGACCAATCTTCGCAGCGAGATCGTGTGGGGACAGCCATCAAAGGCGTGTCCACACGAACCGTTCGACTCGAAGCACTGGACTTCGTGCCAGTGTCGCGGGTCGATGTGGCTTCCCCGATCCCAAACGCAGGAGGGAAAGGCCCGTGCTCGTCGTGCATCAAGAAACGCAATTTGACCCCAACGAACTGTGCAGCCCCGAAGAAATCGAAGAATACCTGCGGCTCGATACCGCCTTCCGGACGGTGTGCGCGTCGTTCTGCCTGCTGTATCAGGAGCTTGCTCAGAAGGACGGCGACCTGAGCCAGTCCGATCAACGCCTGATCCTGAATCTGACGGCCGACATCCAGCACAAGGGACGATCTTTGATGAGGCTGTCCAGTGGGCTTCTGAGAGATGCGGAATCACACCTGGAGGCGCTGCGCCGCGAGGTGGTGACATGAGAGGCGGGCAGCGGTCCTACGTGGAAGTTGCGGCGATTTGGAATGCCCAGACCGGTGAAAGCATCACGCCAGGTCACGCGCACAGCATCGTCACCAGTGCCATGCAGAAGATACGCAAACGGCTCGTCTACCTGTATGCGGATCGGAAATGGTGATGCACCTCCGCCCATATCAAATGCAGGCGGTGGACGAATGCACAAGTGCGTTGCAGGCGCACAGAAGCGCCCTGCTGGTGCTGCCAACGGGCACGGGCAAGACGGTTGTGTTCAGCCACCTAGCCGAGAGGCAGGCTGGTCGCACGCTGATCCTTGCCCATAGGCAGGAGTTGGTCGAGCAGGCCGCCGAAAAGATCCAGTCGGTGACGGGCATGCCGGCGGCCATTGAGATGGGCGACCGCTACAGCAACGAGCAGAGTGCGTGGGGGCCAGCACGTGTGGTCGTCGCCAGCGTGCAGACGATGGTGTCTGGATTCAGCGGCAAGCGTCGGATGCACAGGTTCTGCCCGGACGAGTTCAGCCTGGTGGTTATAGACGAGGCCCACCATGCGTCGGCGTCCAGTTACCGCAGCGTGGTGCACTACTTCACGCAGTGGCCGCATGTGCAGGTGCTCGGCGTGACGGCAACCCCTGATCGAGCGGACAAGCAGGGGCTGGGCGCGGTGTTCAACAAGGTCGCGTTCCAGTACGGGGTCCTTGATGCGATCAACGACGGCTGGCTAGTGCCAGTTCATCAACGTCTGGTGCAGGTGCAGTCGCTGGACTTCAGCGAGGTACGCACCCGCGGCGGCGACTTCGTGGACGCTGATCTCGCGAAAGTGATGCAGTACGAAAAGGTGCTGCACGGCGTGGTGAGTCCGGCGCAGGAGTTGACCGCCGGAAAACGAACGCTGGTGTTCTCGGCGAGCGTGGACCACGCCAGGCGGATGGCCGAAATGTGGAACCGATACGAGCCTGGGTGTGCCAGGAGCATCGACGGTTCGATCCCGAAGGACGAGCGGAGGCAGATGTTGACGGCCTACGCACGCGGCGACTTCCGAGTGCTGACGAGTTGCATGGTTCTGACGGAAGGATGGGACTGCCCGAACGTCGAGGCCATCGTGATGGCGCGGCCGACCAAGAGCCGTGCCCTGTATGCCCAGATGCTCGGGCGTGGAACGCGGCCGCTGCCTGGTCTGGTCGATGGCGTCGATGCGCCGGCAGACCGCTGTGAGGCGATTGCAGCAAGCCCAAAGCCAGACGTTCGAGTCATCGACTTCACGGGTAACGCCACAAAGCACAAGCTCGTCTGTGCCATCGATGTCCTGCATGGTGATGCCGACGAGGAGGTCAAGGACATCGCCCGTCGCAAGGCCACGAAGGGAAGGCCGGTGCAGGAGGCGATGGACGAGGCCGAGCAGGAGATCCTGGACAAGCGCGAGGCGGCACGGCGTGAGCAGGAGGCGCGTCGTGCCGCTCTCCGCGCAAAGGCGCAGTACATGACCAAGGACATCGACCCGTTCGGTGCAGCTGGCATGGTCGCGCCGCGGGAGGTCGCGATGGATCGTGGTCGCCAAATTAGTGACGGCATGCGGAAAGTGCTTATCAGCGGCGGTGTAAACCCCGAAACGCTTACGTTCACTGCGGCTAAGAAGCTGTGCAGCGACATCGTCCGTCGGTGGAAGGGTGGCTATTGCTCGCTGAAGCAGGCTCACTATCTGCACGGTATGGGGTACACGCCTGACCAGACCCGCGACATGACGAAGGCGCAGGCGAATCAGATTCTGACGGCCAAGTGGGGCCGAGGTCGGAGCGTCGCATGACGATGCCAGACGAGCGAACGAGAGCAGTGTGGTACGTGCGCGACTTCCTGGTGGCGCTCGCCACGCCATCGGCATCTGGCGGATTCAAGGGTGTTCCGCAGGGTGTGCGCGACCAGGCTCATCGACTGCTGAAGCACTACCCGACGCCCATCGACCTGCGCGAGTCGGCGTCATTCGACGAGAAGGTGATCGATCAGTACTGCTGGGAGAAAAGCAAGCTATGGAATCCACCTCCAGGGAGCACAAGGTGACAAATCATCAACCGCTAGACCCAGCGACCGACGAAGCATCACAGGTCACGATCCCGGCCACGCGCAGCGCGTGCGCGAATCCGGTAGAGGCTGCGCTATGGCAAGCATTGCGCGAGGCGCGGCGCGAGCGCGACGAGGCGAGGCGGGAGGTATGCAATCTCAATGCAGCGGAGTACGGAGCGACTCCTGAACATCATGCAGACGGGCGCGGCTGGGACTGCTTCAAGAACTCGCCTCTAGACAGCTTGGCAAATCTTGACGAGGAGTGTGGGCTCCAATGAACCGGGACGGTCGATGGATGCGGTGCTCTCGCAGGCAGCCGTGCCCTATCTGTGGCAAGCGAGACTGGTGCTGCTACCTAGATACCGGCGAGGTGTTCTGGTGCATGCGCGTCAGTAGCGGTGAGATAGCAGGCTTCAAGCGTGGCAAAACGCATGAGACGGCTGGCGGCACGTCATGGTTCCCGACTTTAGAGCCGCCAATCGTTCCGGTGCTGGAACCTACTCGGCCAGAGCGAGCCGGACGCATCAAGTTCAGCGAGATCCATGATGAGTGCCGTGCGGCGCTGACAGATGATCTGTTGGAGAAAGCGATCAAGGTGCTTGGATGCGGCATCGACACGCTGGATGCTTTCGGCATCGGATGGAGTCGGCACTGGAGGGCGTGGACGTTCCCCATGCGGCATGCCGTGACGGAGCAGATCATCGGCATCAGGACCCGCACGCCAGATGGGCGGAAGTTCGCGCTCACGGGATCAAAGCAGGGGTATTTCTTCAAGCCTCGGCATGGCCGCGAGCGGCTCGTCTACATCGTCGAGGGGCCGACTGATGCAGCGGCAATGTTCAGCCTGGGCCTCGAGGTGATCGGCAGAGCATCGTGCCTGCATCAAAGTCGCGACCTGCGTGAGCGCCTGCGTGGCCGGCGGGTTGTTGTGATGGCAGACAACGACGAGGTCGGGATTGCTGGCGCAAAGAAGCTCGCGCACTACCTCGAGGGGTTTGCTGCGGCATGGGTGATCCGGCCGCCAGATGGGGTGAAGGACGCCCGCGAATGGATCGTCGCGGGTGCGAAGCGTGGTGATATCGAGTCCATCGCATGGGAGGCGATTCATGGTGAGCAGGAGATGGGGCAACAAATACAACGTAGCGCCGGCGAGTGAGCGCGTATTTCAGGGACGAACATACGCCAGCAAAGCCGAGCGTCTCTACGCGGAGATTCTGTGGGGTCGTCTGAAGCAGAGGACGATCCAGCTGCTGATCGAACAGCCGACGCTGTGGCTCGGCGTTCCCGAGAACGTCTACCGGCCGGACTTTTTTGTGATGGTCAACGGCCAATGCCAATTCATTGACGTAAAGGGTGTCGAGACGCCGGCGTTCCGCAAGGTCAAGAAGCTGTGGGTGTCATACGGGCAATGCCCGCTTCACATCATCAAGCGCAAGGGGTCGAAGTTTCATTTGGTTGAGGTAATTGGGGGTTCAGCATGAGCAAGCCATTCGATGTCGAGAGACATGACTACGTCACGTTGCGGATGAGCACGCTGATCGCGGAGCTGGAGAAGTCGCTGGAACGGATTCGGTCTCTGCTGGCTGAATCCATGCAGCGCAACCATGAGCTGCGAACGGAACTCGCGCAGCTGCGCCAGACGCATGAGATCACCGAGACGAAGCTGAATCAGGTGCTTGAGGCGATGGCGGCCAACGAGATCCGCCGATGAAAGCAACACTCCATGTTCCGTTGCTGGCCGCGACGCAGATGGCTCGCGAGATAGAGCTCGAGCAGATGGCTGCAGAGGAGGGCGCCTCGCGGTACGAACGCATGGCGCAGCAGGCTGTCGAACGTGGCGAGGGGGCACAGTTGCAGCCTGCGGAACGCATGTGTGCCGCATGGTTTGAGTCGCTGAAAGCCGACATCAGTGCCCTGAAGGCGAGCGTGTCGCTCGGTAGAGCTGGTGCTGGGCGTCAGGTGTACGGCCCGGTGCTTGCCGCGGCGGATACCAGGGCGACCACTGCCATCGTGCTGCATGAGGCGATGAGCGCGGCGATGCAGTCGCCACGCGGGCTTCCGCTTGCACGGGTCGCGTACCAGATCGGTAACAGCATCATCGCGGATATCCACCTGCGGGTCGCGCGTGATCGCAAGGTGGACACCAAGGAGCTCGACAAGTACATCGAGCGGTACGCCAGACGCATCCCGCAGATGGTCAACCGATGGGCGAAGCGCAGCCTAGAGGACCATGTCTGGAGCGTGCGTGTGTGCTCCACTCTGGGCTTCGCGCTGGCTTGGAAGCTCGTCGGTGCGTGCCTCATCATCGACGATGACGACAAGCCGCACCCGGCATTCTCCATCGAGAAAGTCATCAGAGACAACCGGACGATCAATCACCTCATGTTGAGGCCGTGGACCCAGCAGCTGCTCGCGGATGCCCAGATGGTCCGTCGCGGCATGCGTCCTCGTTTTGGTCCGATGGTGGTCCCGCCATTGCATTGGGGCCGGCGAAAGGACGGGACGCTTGAGGAGGGCGGTCACTACCGCCTGCGAACGCCGTTCGTGGTCAAGCCCACCCGCAGCCTGCGGACCAGGCTGGAGTCTGCGGCGATTGATCCTGTATTCACCGCACTCAACCAGATATCGGGCGTTGCGTGGCAGGTGGATCCGTTCATCAAGAACACTGTAAGTACGCTGCTTGAGCAGGGTGGTGGGGTGGCTGGACTTCCGCGGTCGAACCCCATCGAACTGCCTCCGCGGCCATCGGACGGCGATGAGTTGAAGGCATGGAAACGCCAGGCCGCGAACATCCATGAGGCAAACAAGAAGGCGTTTAGCAGTCGAAATGACCTGCTGCTGGCCCTTGCGACTGCTGATCGTCTGGAGAGCGAGTCGGCCATCTGGTTCCCTCACCAGCTCGACTTCCGAGGCCGTGTCTATCCCGTGCCGCTGCACCTATCGCACATCGGAGAGGATCCTCGTCGGGCCATGCTGAGGTTTGCGAAGGCGGTTCCGGTTCGCAATGACCGCTGGCTGAAGATCCATGCCGCCAACTGCTGGGGCAAGGACAAGGTGCCGTTCGGCGAGCGGATCGCGTGGGTCGAGTCGCAGGCACGGGACATCGAGCGGTTCGCGTCGGATCCGTTCCTGCATGACGGCTGGATGGCCGCCGAGAACCCGTTCCAGTTCCTGGCGGCCTGCCGGGCTCTGGTTGACGGCAAGGCCGCAGCGAGGCTGCCTGTGCATCAGGACGGTTCTTGCAACGGATATCAGCATCTGGCGGCCCTTGGTCGAGATACGGTGGGTGGGTCGGCCGTCAACCTGGTTCCCGGTGATCGGCCATCGGATATCTACGCGGCGGTTGCTGCTGTCGCCAAGGCCAAGGTCGAGGCGCTCGCGGCGGCTGGAGATCCGATTGCACGCACGCTGGCGCCATTGATCGACCGCAAGGTGGTCAAGCAGCCTGTGATGACCGTGCCCTACGGCGTAACCCGCGCCGGCGTCCGTGACCAGCTCGAGCCGCGCCTGATCGAGAAGGGCATTGAGAAGGGCAAGGCTGGCATGCACGCTCATTGGCTCTCCAAGATCGTGCTTGAATCCATCGGCGACCAGTCGCGTGGAGCCAGGGACATCATGCTGTGGCTGAAAGACGCAGTGCGTTCAATCCTGAAAGCACACCCGTATACGCCCATTGAGTGGACGAGTCCGATGGGATTCCCCGTGATGCAGCCCTACTGGAACACGCGGAATCTCCAGATATCCACCGACGTTGGCAAGTGGGAAATCCGGATGGGCGTTCCACTTGAGGACGACAAGCAGCAGGTCGCGTGGAACATCAACGGCATCTCGCCCAACTTCATTCATTCGCTGGATGCCTGCCACATGATGATGACCGCAACGGCAATGATCGGCGAGGGCCACGACTTCGCCGCGGTGCATGATTCGTTCTGGTCGCACGTTGAGAACGCGCCGCTTCTTAGCCACAGGCTCAGGGAAACCTTTGTTTCGCTGCACTCGGTCGATCAGGTTGCCCGGTTGCGTTCGGAGTGGATGAGTCGGTACACGCCTGAGCTTCCGGAAGGGCCGAAGCACGGAAGTCTCGATCTTTCCGACGTGCTGGACAGCGAATACTTCTTCGCATGACTCGCTCCATGTGATATGAGCGCGGCACCGAATCGTTCTATCGGCTATCCCGAGAGGCTGCCCGCTACCGTCGCGGAACTGATCGCTGATCTCGACCGTGCTATTCCGCGCGTCGTCGTCACGGGACCGATCACGGCTGGTGACATTCAGCCGCTGAACTTCGCGTCCGGCCAGCGCAGTGTCGTCGATGCGCTGTTGATCCTCGCTCGCAAGGAGGGGCTGATTCCATGAGCGGATTCCAGATGCCCGACCTGACTCGCGACAAGATGCTGTCACCTGCGTTCTATCGCAGTGTCGCTGATGGCTTGACCGCATCGGCAGCGGACTTGCGGAAGCGGTATGTCCCGTATCAGGAAACGTACTCTGAGCCACACCACACGTTCTTTGGGTCGTTGGTCGGTAAGAAAACAACCAGAACACGCACCGCTTATCCGGCTGGGTACATGCAGGCGATGAACGATGCCACGATGTTTGAGAATCAGGCGACCTACTACAAGTCGCTGGCTGATTACATCGAACAAAATCCGCTTACCGACAGCAACCCGACACCGGAGGAGCTTGCCGCACTGGATCCAAACGGGCCAGATGTCAGTCGAGGAACGCTGACAATCACGGTTCCGGACAACCAGAACCAATCTCCGACGATCAATCCATCAATGGCTGGAGCGCCGGGTCTACGTATCCCGTATGGCACGTAGGCTAGTTCGCGTCCAGGCACCGCAGATCAGGCCGTTCGCCAACGTCGATCAGATCACCAGCGCAAACTACCGCTCATACATCGACAGCACGGCCGGGTCGAACCTTCGGTCGCCGGCGCTTGCGGCCCTACAGATCCCAGGCGGATCGACCGTGGATGAGGACGTCGCAAAGATCGAGGTAGATGCCACCGCCGCAGAAAGGATCCTGAACGATCCGACGCGTCGTGCGCGGCAGGCATCACCCTACGACTCCGCAATTCAGCGATACCGCGGCGAGCTGCTGAGTGTTGCTCGTAGTGCTCTTGAGCAACGGGCGACTCAATTAGAAAAGATTGCTCGCGGCTCATTCATCGTGATCGGTGGCCGTCGTAGTCTGGTTGACACCCGGCCGCAGCTGCAAGAGGCCCAGCGCCTGCGAGCAATGGCGACCGATGAGGCGCAGGTTGAGCAGTACGGCATGAACCTCGGTGGTCGCGAGGCCACCGAGCTCCAGCGCTTGCTACCGCTCCAGAAGTCCTGGGACGATCAGGTGAACGCCGGGATCGTGAACCCGCTATCCGATCAGGAGCGTGCAAGTCTCCAGCAGCAGGCCACGACCGCTCGTAACCAGATCGCAAGCATCAACTCTGCTGCTGCGGAGCGACTAAGAAACATCGCCACACAGTTCAACGATGGAACGGCGCGTGCAGCGGCCGCTATCGGAGATGCACGACGTCCGCTTGAGGGTCGGTTTGGCACTCCGGCAACAGGTGTTGGCATCGCAATCGGAGGGTTCCGCTGATGTACGGCAACCAGTGCATCCAGAGCACCTTCATGGCCGAGGATGCAAAAAGGTACAACATCCTTGAACGTGCGCGTCATTGCGCGGCGCTTACAAGGCCGTGGATTCTGCCCGAGATCGGCCAGACCGAACTCGACAAGATGCCGGAGACGTTCACCAGCGTACCCAGCCGCGGCATCGCGAACCTCGAGGGCCGCCTGCTGATGGCCCTGTACCCGCCTGGCACTCCGTTCTTCCGCCTGCTTCCAGCGAGCCACATCCGGTTCAGCCAGAACGTAGATACCAAGCAGGTGCAGGCGTTCTCGCAGGCGCTGTCTATTCAGGAACTCCTGATGATGGCCCGGCTTGAGTCGGCCGACATGGGTGCTGGCAGCAACCGACGCCGCACCGGATTCCGCAGCCGCAAGCGGCAGGCCATCACGCAGATCCTGATTACCGGCGACGTGCTCGAGCAGTTCACCGAC
>Ga0214917_10005486_pt1 | contig 13539 bp, 10 predicted proteins | sample LL_1208_BB_MetaG_FD_177983 | JGI IMG/M metagenome (GOLD analysis project Ga0214917, IMG submission 177983) | Freshwater microbial communities from Lake Lanier, Atlanta, Georgia, United States - LL_1208_BB | ecosystem: Environmental > Aquatic > Freshwater > Lake | place: USA: Georgia | collected... | reverse complement strand
CGCCGACTCGTTCGATGTTGGCGCAAATGGTGAGGCGAATGCCGAGAACGTCAAGCCGGCAGAGAATCCGATTCCCGAAGACGCGACCGTGGATGACTTGGACTAGACGATGACAATCGAATTCAAACAACCAACGTCCACGGCCGGCGTCTCTGTTCATCATGCGGGGGCGGCACAGGGCAACGCTTCTGTTGCCGAGCAAGCTGTTGGCGCCCTGCGCGACGCAGTTTCTGGCGACAACGCGTACACCCGATTTCTCCTCAAAGCCGCTGCCGGAGCGGGAAAATCATTCGTTCTGAAACGACTCGTCGGCGACATCGTCACTCACCCTCTCGTCGACCGAGTGGCTGTCATTGCATACACGAATCGCCAGCTGTATCCGCTCGCAGAATCGCTGGGTAAGACACTCGGCAAAGACAAGGTTTCTCTTTTTCTCTCCGATAAGAGGATCGCAGATGTCCCCGAAGGTGCGAGCAAAGCTGCGACAGTTTGCAGTGCTCCCGACGACATCCCGGACAGTACGCAAGTCGTGATTTCGACCGTTCACAAACTTAAGGCCTATCCGACCGCGAAACTCGTCAACGCTATTGGTCCGGGTGCTAACGGGGATACGGCTTTCGACGTCCTGTTCGTCGATGAGGCGTGGCAAGTCGCTCACTATCTCTTCGATCAAGTCCGCAAGCAGGCACATTATTGGGTTGGCGTCGGCGACGTCGGACAACTTCCACCCCTCGAAGTCGGCGACAATCCGTGGCGGGGCGACCCCGGTTTCAACCCATATCGAGCGTGGCCGACTGACCATGACGGCGACACCGAGACCTGGTCTCAGGAACTGCCGGCCGTCTGGCGACCATCTGCGGGGCACCTGGATTTGTGGCGAGCCTTCTACCCGGGATGGTCGACTCTCAATTGTGTTGCGGCGCCCGGAGATCGGTCGATCGAATTCGGAGATATCTCACCTGTCGCTCGCGCAGTCTGGTCGCAAGTTGGCACTGGCGTTCCGACGATTCTCGAGCTGGCCGGCTTGCCTGAGGCCGATGCTCCCGACGTCGATCTTCCGCTCATGGAATTCGCTGAATCCCTGCTCAACGAATTGATCGAGGCGAAGGTCTCTCTCATTTCCGCGGATTACGACGCCAGCGGCTCGCCAACCGGCAAGACCTTGACCCGAAAACTCGGTGAGACGTCGGGAGACACGATGTTTGCGATTCTCGCAACTCGCAACCAAGCCGTTGACGACGCGCAAGACGTTGTCGACAGACTTCGAAAACGATTCGATCTCTCACCAGAAGACCTCGTAGCCTCCACCGTCGACTCTTGGCAGGGGCAGACCAACGGGATCACCATCGGGGTCCATCCACTTTCCGGCGCATATGCGCTGGACGAATTCAACTCCGCTTTCGGCCGGCTTGCAGTCGTCTGTACACGGGCGACACACGGGCTGTTGCTCCTGACCAGACCGGGGCTCGACGACTTATTGCGCGAAGCTGCAGCACGCCCGGGAACCACCATCGGCGAACCCGGCTTCCGCACGCTCCCCCGCCAAACACACCAGCGCATTTTGGCGTCGTTCGCCCGTGGCAAGCTGACTGTCAACGCCTCAGAAGTTTTCAAGGAATCGAGCTAGGAGCCGAACGTGGCACACATTCACGAACTGATTCGCCAGGTTGAGGCGAAGGACGCAGATCTCGCCGCCCGCTTGAAGCGTGAGTTCGACGCACTCGCGAATCGACGAGCATTCGGATTGAATTTCGAACGGCACACGCCTGAGGCAGTCGATCTGCCAGGCAGGCCGGTTCGACGCGGTGATAAGGTCCACGTCCTCCCTCCACGTGGCGAGACTGTCAAAGCCGAAAACAAGATTCTCTGGGTCGTCACAGATATCGACCGCGATGCGACACCGCCAGTAGCCACACTCATGCGCGACGTCGGTAACGACGTTGATGACGAGTGTCAGGTAATCGTCGAGGATCTTGTGGTTGTCGCCGAATTCCGTGATCCGATTTATCCGGGCCTCGTCTCGACGGGCAGCGTCGAACGAGGAGGGGACAAGCCCTTCCACTCGGTCATAAACGGCGAAAACTTCCACGTGCTCCAAGCGCTCTTGTTTACGCACCACGGCAAGGTGGATGCGATTTACATCGACCCGCCGTACAACACAGGAGCGCGGGACTGGAAATACAACAACGACTACGTTGAGGCGGAAGACCACTATAGACACTCGAAATGGCTGGCGTTTATGGAACGCCGCTTGCTGCTCGCGAAGAAACTCTTGAATCCTGACGATTCAGTCTTGATTGTCACGATTGATGAGAAGGAGTACTTACGCCTGGGGTTGCTTCTGGAGCAGGTATTCGCCAATGCCAGGATTCAGATGATTAGCGCGACAATCAGCCCACGAGGCACAAGCAGGTTCAATGAATTCTCTCGGGTCGATGAGTACGTTTTTTACGTCTTCATCGGAGACGCTGGGCCCGTCGCTCCACCCGGTTCGGGCATTGAGGAGGAAGTTCGCATGCCTTACCTCCGAAGAACTTCTGCCAACAGCACCCGAGACAAGGGCCGGCCCCAGCAGTTTTATCCCATTTACGTTGACCCAAAAACCCACAGGATTGCAAAGATTGGCGAGCCCATCGCTCAGTCAGTAAACCGCGAGGATGTTGAGTGCCCGGCGGACATGACACAGGTCTGGCCTATCAATCCAGATGGCATCGAGATGACCTGGGGCATGGTGCCGGACACGCTTAGGAGAATGTACGATTCGGGCTATGTGCGCGTAACTCCGGGAACGACCCCAAACTCACCGTATGTTTTCCCCTATGTGACGACTGAAGCAGCGAAGAAGGTGGAAACCGGGGAATACATCGTCAGAGGGACTCGTGCCGACGGTTCAAAAATCGTTTGCTTGCCGAACGGAAAATCAAGCATGCCGACAACCGCATGGAGAGACTCTGCCCATGATGCGGGTGCATATGGAACTGCACTCTTGAAAAGTTTGATTCCTCAGAGGAGTTTTCCATTTCCGAAGTCGTTATATGCAGTTGAAGATGCTCTGCGATACGTCGTCTGGAATAAACCTCAAGCCCTCATTGTCGATTTCTTCTCCGGATCTGGGACGACCGCACACGCCACTTTCAGGTTGAATCACCAGTACGGTGGCTCCAGGACTTGTATCTCCGTAACGAACAATGAAGTCTCGGCTGAGGAGCAAAAAACGCTCCGCGCGAAAAGATTGCGGCCGGGAGATGACGACTGGGAAGCATTAGGAATTTGTGACTACGTGACAAAGCCCAGAATCCGGGCCGCAATCGAAGGCAAAACGCCCGGCGGTCAACGAATCAGTGGAGATTACAAGTTCACGGATGAATTCCCGATGGCCGACGGCTTCGAGGAGAACGTCCAATTCTTCACGTTGACCTATGAGACGCCACTCGGTGTGACGAGTGGTCGCGCGTTCGAAAGAATTGCACCACTACTCTGGGTCCGAGCGGGCTCGATAGGTCGCATCATCGAAAAAATCGACGCAGGTTGGGATGTAGCGGAGTCCTACGGAGTTCTTATCGAACTCGACAATACGCCGGATTTCATCGCGGCAATTTCTGCGAAGGAGACCGTCACGCACGCGTTCATCGTGACCGACGAGGACCGACTTTTCGAAGCAGTGGTGCGCGAACTACCGTCCACGGTTGAACCGGTCAGACTTTACGACGCCTACTTGCGAAACTCCGAATTCGAGGCGATTGTGAGTTCACTATGAAGTTCACTCTGACGGACTATCAGACAGATGCGGTCGGAGATCTCCTCTCGAGGCTCTCCGAGGCAAGAGCGATGTACAACAGCAAGTCTCCTACGGAGACCTCCGTTGCGCTGACCGCCCCAACCGGCGCGGGCAAGACGGTCATCGCAGCAGCGACAATCGAGGCGCTCTTCTTCGGATCCGACGAGTTCGATTTCAAGGCAGACCCCACGGCAGTCGTGATTTGGTTCTCGGACTCGCCGGATCTCAATGAACAATCACTGTATCGCCTGATGCAGGCGAGTGAGAAGTTGACGTACGACCGGCTGAAGATAATCAAACCGCCGTTCGCTCAGGAGGCGCTCGCGCCCCGAAACGTTTATTTCGTGAACACTCAGCGATTCGGCAAAAACTCTCGACTTGTCAGGGGTTACGAGTCGAAGGAAGACGAATTCTCGTCGTTTGCAGAGATTGCACCGGACGACCAGGCGTACACAATTTGGCAAACTATCGCGAACACCATCGAAGACGAATCACGCACCGTCTACTTTGTCCTCGACGAAGCGCACAGAGGGTTTAACACCAAGACGTCGTCCGATCGCACGACGATTGTGCGTCAACTTGTCGATGGTGTTCAAACAGGAATCGCGATGCCCATAGTCGTCGGAATCTCGGCGACGATCCAGCGCTTCAACGAAGCGATGAAGTCCGCCTCGGAACGGAACGACCGCCACACGCTTGAACCCGTGATTGTTGACACGGTTCGCGTGCAGGAATCCGGGCTTCTTAAGGACAGCATCAAGTTGGAGATTCCTGGCGAAGTCGGCAACTTCGACGAGACACTTGTTAAGGAAGCCGCCAAGAAACTGAGTCATTCAACAGCACGGTGGAAGGCTTACGCCAATCGCGAGAAAATGGCCTCGCCAGTTGTACCCCTGATGGTTCTCCAAATTCCGAACAACCAGGAGAACGACGAAGTGGGTCGCGCGCTGGACGCGATTCGAAGCGTCATCGACAACATCGACGCCGACTCAGTACGCCACGTGCTTGCCGACAAGAAGACGGAAATGTTCGGCAACTGGGAGGTCGAGAACATCGACCCACAACGCGTTCAAGAGACAACTAACGTGCGCATCTTGATTGCGAAGGAGGCGATTTCGACGGGCTGGGACTGCCCGCGTGCTGAGGTACTCGTTTCGTTCCGCGTCGCCAACGACCAGACGCACATCGCACAGTTGCTGGGTCGAATGGTTCGAAGCCCACTTGCGAGGCGAATCCCGGGAGACGATTCGCTGAACTCGGTCGACTGCATCCTGCCGAAGTTCGACAAGACCACCGCCGGCAAGGTTGTACGTTACATCACGGGCGACTCCGAAGAATTGCCACCGATGGGCGCGAAGCGCGTGCTCATCAACGCCAAGGAAATGAAACCGAACGCCAACATCGGTGAAGATGTGTGGGCTGCGTTCGATGCGATGGCGACACAGACCGTTCCAAAACGCGGTGTGCGACCAATCAAGCGTTTGGTCGCGTTAGCTCATGCTCTGTCCTCTGACTGCGTTAGAGCAGATGCACTTGCTCATGTAAAGAACTCGATGCACACTGCACTCGACACCCATGCGGCGAATCACCCTGCGGAGTTGAAGTCTGCCCTCGAAGAAATTCGCCGAGTGCACATCGAGACGCTCATCGGTCGGCGTGATGGGTCAGGAATCGAATATCGCACACGAACGGTCGTCGCAGACGATCGAGCCGTGCGCACGGGCTTTGACGAGGCACAGCGTGTATTCGGCTCGGATATCGCCCAGTCGTATGTAAACCACATCGTTGATCGTGCCGGTGGCGATGAGGACGATCTTCGTGACGCTTTCATTCATGTTTCTGCGATGGCAACAATCACGGTGGTGCACGAGAAAGTTGATGCCCAAGCAGAGGCGATGGCAGCGGAATGGTTTGAAGAGTATCGCGAGGCGATTCTTGATCTGACGGATGAACGACAGCAGGAGTACGAGAACATCCGCTCGATGGCGGTGGAACCTCAGACGAGTGTCATGCGCCGACCTCGAATTCGTGAGGAAGATTTCGCGCTCGTCTTGGCTGACGATTCGGTGGTCGATTCACCGACAGCGGAGAAGCACCTGATGTCAGACGAAGGGGGATTGTTCCCGGTGGGAAGCCTCAATCAATGGGAACAAGAAGTGGTCGCAATCGAGGTCGCGCGGAAGGGCTCGGCCGGTTGGTACCGCAATCCCGCTCACAACGGTGCGGATTCGTTGACGATTGCCTATCGAAACCCAACGGGTGAATGGCGATCGCTGCACCCGGACTTTGTCTTTTTTGAGAAGCGAGCTGACGGAACTGTCGCTCCGTCTATTGTTGACCCTCACGGAATTCATCTCGAGGACTGGCATGTCAAGCTCATCGGTCTCGCCGCGTTTGCCGAGCGTTACGGCGACTCGTTTGACCGAATTTTGTCGCTTGTAAAGATCGCCAATAAATGGCGAGCACTCGAAATGAAACGACCCGACGTGCGCGACACCGTGCGCGGATACGTGGGCGAGGCAGAGGCTCTCTACAAGATGGACGTTGCCCAGGACTACAGCTAGTTGTTCAGCCAATCTCGAATTGATTCGGAATCCGTTACGTTGAAAATGTGCGTCGAGGCGGCGTGCTCGACGACCGCCTCTAGGAAGGCTTCGTGGCCGCCGGTCGCGGGATCTTCCGGAGTTCCGATTACATAAAGCAACAACAAACGCGCATGGCGCCCGTCGGCCTTTAGTCGAATCACTCGGCCCATTCGTTGGATGAGCTGACGTTTGGTGCGACTCGTTGCAATGACGACGGCGAGTTCTGCCTCGGGTACGTCGATTCCTTCGTCGAGGATTCGTGGCGTGCACAAAACTTTCATGTCGCCGCGTTCAAATGCCTTGAGCCCGTGCATTCGATCTTTCGTTGAGTCATCGCTCGAGAGAGCGAGAACGGAAGTTGTTGCCTCGAGTCTTTTAGCCACGTAGTAGGCGCCGTCCTTTGTCTCTACGAAAACGAGCGTCCCGTTGAGTTGCTCAAAGCGGTCGCCGAGGGAAGCTACGACGTCATATTTCGATTCTGCTTCTGCGAGTACAGTTCGTCGCTCGCTGAATCCGTCCATGTATTGCCCACAAAGCTGAACTTCCTGATCGGAGAAGTCTCTTTGCTGAGCCGCAACCTTCAAACGTGTGACGACTCGAGCAAAGAACGACTTCCACTCCTCTGGATAGTCGTACCAATCGAGGAGCTTTTTCCACGCATCGCTGCATCGCTCGTCGGCCGCGTCAAAACGGTCGCTTTCATCGCCCTTAAATCGAACACCGATGAGCCCGAGGTGGAACGGGGTGACGACGCCGTCTGAGAGTGCCGGACCGTAGCCGTATTCCATGATCGTGTCTCCGAAATACGGGCGGAGAGTGGTCTCGATGCCGTCATCGTTTCGCTCGAACGACCCAGAGAGAGCGAGTCGCCGAGAAAATCGTTCGGAGAGAGCCCTCCCGTTTTCGCTTGATCCGTATCGATGGGCCTCATCGGCGACGAGGAGTCCGACAGACCCGGGTTGGAACGCCGGCGAGTCGGCATGATTGCGAAATGAGTTCACAATTGCGACGACAACGTTGTGAGAAGCAAGTGAATCCTTTGCTGCACCAGAAAGTTGCACAACTCGAGCTTTGGGCAGCGCTTTGGTGAGGAGGTCGGACCACTGCCTCATGAGAGCGTCCGTCGGCACGAGAACCACAGCCTTGCCACCGAGGGCAAGAACCTGATGGATGGCTGCTACGCCGACGAGGGTCTTGCCGGTGCCGGTGATCGCTTCGACGACGCCTCGTCGTCCCTGGTTGTCCCATCGGTGGAGAGCCTCGAGTTGCCATTCGCGAAGTTGATGACCGCGATAGGTGGTCTCGTTCCCGAGAGGGACATACTCCCAATACTTTTCTTCATCAATCACGTCAAACCCTTCCGAGCCGAAGGTACACCTTTGCCCCGACACTTGGTAGCCTCGGAACTGGCGCAATAACGAGCAGCGACCAGACGGGGACCGCATGGTGCGCATGATTCCTGCCGAGTACGGCAAGACCACGAACTTCGGTGAGAAGCAGGTGTTCGATGCGTTCAACGGGGTGCGCGCATCCGACGACTGGATTGTCTTGCACGGGCTCGACCTGGCTCACAACGAGGTCGCGCTCGAGGGTGAGAGCGACTTTGTCGTGATGGTGCCCGGCGCGGGGATTGTTGTGATTGAGGTGAAGAATGCAAAGAGCATCCATTACGAGAACGGCGAATGGCGCCTCGAAGGAGTGCCGAAGGCGCGCAAGAACCCACTCGACCAGGTGAAGAACGCGCGGCGAGCGATTCGTGGATTTGTGCAGGGCGTCGACGAGATTGATGATGTTCCGATTGCGACGCTGCTGTGGTTTCCGCGAATAGGTCGCTACGACCTCGACGCTCATCGAGGCACGGGCGGCGAGGCGATGTCGTTCTACGAGTGGGAAATGGCGTGGAGTGCCGACCTCGACAAGCCAACGCAGCTCATCGAAAAGGTGCTCAGCCATTTCATGCGCGACTACGGCGAGCGTGAAAAAGTCGCATTCGTGCCCGCGCAGTTCACGGCCGAGCGTGCAACCGCGTGGGCCGAGCACCTGGTGGGCTCACTTCACGCCGAACAGTCACCGGATGACCGCCGCCGCGAGCGCCACAAGATGTCTCAAGCGATTCTCGCCGAACAGCTCACGCACCTCGACCTCATCGAGTCGAACGAACACATCTATTTCGATGGGTCAGCCGGCACGGGCAAGAGCTTCATGCTGACTGAGTCGGCCAAGCGCCTCGCCCGATCGGGTCGGCGCGTGCTGGTGACTTGCTGGAACTACATGATGGCCGATGAACTGGCGAAGTATGCGAACGTGCCGAACGTCGTAGTCAAAGACCTGAACACCGTGATGCTCGACATCACCGGCATGCGCAACCCGAAGAACGCCGACAGCAACTGGTATCAGGTCGAACTGCCGCGGTTGACGGTCGAGAAACTCGAGCAACGGCCGGACCTCGTCGAGTTCGACGCGCTCTGTGTCGACGAGTTTCAGGATGTTGCCGGCTCCGCTCCCCTACTGAACGTGTTGTTCCGTCTCGTGCAGGGCGGCACGACCCGCGATTCCCGCATCGTGCTTGCCGGAGACAAGAATCAGCAGATCATGCGCGCGGGCGGCGAGGTTGAACCGTTCGAGGTAGCCAAATCACATATTGGGGACCTGGTGCGGGTGCGCCTGACCACGAACATTCGCAACTCCGCCGCGCTGGGCCGCCAGATTCGCCACGTCACCGGACTCCCCGATCGCGACGAGAAGTTCATGCTCGACGGTGACGTCGTTGGTGTCGGTGGTGGTGCACTCACGGTGCGTTCGGCGAAGGATGATCGCGCACAAGCGACCGCGCTGCGCAAGGAACTCGATCGCCTGTTGACGGAGTTCCAGCCGAACGAGATTCGCATCCTCAGCCCGTTCGGCACGCGCTCCCTCGCCTACAAGCTCATGTTTGAGCCGGGCGAGAGCAAGGATGCGCGCTGGCTCAAAACCAAGCTGCGCCAAGAAGGTGGCGGTGGAGGCGGCGCCATCCGGTGGCGCTCCATCTCCAAGTTCAAGGGTCTCGAGAGTGATGTCGTGATCATCACGGACATCAACGAGGATGCCGAGGCGTTCGCTCAGGAGTCGGGCAAGACGCTCAGCGAGCTTTTGTATGTGGGTATGTCGCGCGCGCGGTACCACGTGGTGTTGATTGGGTCGAAGGTGCCGAAGGGACAGACAAATACAAATGGCTAGAGGAATCTTGTATGAAATCGGACAGGACGGCCCGTTCCCCGTCTCTCGCGCAAAGCTCGAGAACTACGTGCAGTGTCCGCGCTGCTTCGTGCTTGACCGACGACACAAGGTCGCTCCCCCATCGGGCCCGTCCTTCACGCTGAACAGTGCCGTCGACGGGTTGCTGAAGAAAGAGTTCGACGTGGCGAGGGCCGCGCAGGTGCCACATGAGGCGGTGGCGGAGCTGGGCTACGGATTCATCCCCCTGGCGGATGAGCGGATGGATGAGTGGCGGAACGCGTTCAAGGGCATCCGGTCGCTGCATGAACCGAGCAACATCGAGCTCTACGGTGGGGTCGATGACGTGTGGGTCGATCCGGATTCGGGCAACGTGCTGATTGTGGATTACAAGACGACGGCAAAGTCGGAACCCGTGACGGAGCTCGGCGATGCCGAGTATCACAATGCTTATCGCCGACAGCTCGAGGTGTACCAGTGGTTACTGCGCGCGAATGGTCTGACCGTGAACGACACCGGGTATTGGTTTTACGCGACGGCGCGCAAGAACGCGGACTCGTTCGATCGCAAGCTGGTCTTCGACTACACGCTGGTTGCACACGAGGGCGACACGTCGTGGATTGAGCCGGCGCTGCTTGCCTTAAAGGCGGACCTCGATCGTGAGGGGTTACCGGCTGCCAAAGAGTCGTGCGAGATGTGCCAGTACCTAGACAAAAGACGCGATGTCGAGAACAGTTAGAGCATGAACACGAAATGGTCGAACGCGGCGCTGGCGTGGGTGACGCGCATCCTCTCGGTGTTGTTCGTTGCGCTGAACGCCTGGGGCTGGTGGGACGAATCGCTCGCACGCCAAGAACCGATGAACAGCGGCGAGATGAGCGGGGATGCACTGTGGCAGTGGGCCGTGGTGACACACATGCTGCCGCTGCTGGTGATTCTCGCGGCGACGATTGCCGGCTGGACTTGGCCGATGTATGGCGTGATCGGCTTCGCGCTGTTTACCGTGACTCAGATTGCGAGCATCGACGGCGAGTGGCTCTTCTTGATACCCGTGACCGCGGTGCCGGTCGGGTTGACCGCGCTGTATCTGGTCGGGTGGATGCTCGGGCGTCGTCACGTGCATTCGTAAACTTTCTCGCTCGTGGCGACCGGGTGTCGGTGGGTGCACATACCCTCACACGCCTATGACCCTCTCACTCACTGACCGCTTCACGGTCTTCGACAACTCCGCCACCTCACCCGTCGTGTTGCACGCCCCGCATGGCAGTCGATTCATTCCGGATGACCTGCTTTCGTCCTACCTCGTCGACGCAACCGAGCTCGGCCGCGAACGCGACCTCATGACCGACCACGTCACCGACGAGCTGGTGGAGTCTGCGGTGCGGTCGAGCGGAGCATCCGCCATCGTCAACCGCCTGAGTCGATTCGTCGTTGATGTCGAGCGATTCCCCGACGAGCGCGAAGAGATGCTCGCCGTCGGCATTGGCGCGTTCTACACGCACGGGTCGCAGGGGCAACGAATTCGCCCCGACTCGGTGATGGCCGACCCCGCTCTGCGTGAGTTTTTCGATGCGTACTCACTTGCCGTTACCGAGCTGGTGCAACGAACGATGGATGCGCACGGCCGCGCGATCATCGTGGACGTGCACTCGTACCCCACGTCACCCCTTCCGTACGAGGTGCACGCCGACGAGCCGCGGCCGCAACTTGATGTGGGTGCTGACGACACGCACACGCCGCCCAACTTGCTCGCGGCCGTGCGCGACGCTTTCGGTCATTTGTCTATCGGTGTAAACGAGTCGTTCCACGGCACGTATGTCCCGTTGCGGTTCTACGACGCCGGTGATACCCGCGTGCAGTCGGTCATGCTCGAGATTCGGCGGGATGTGTATATGGATGAGGTGGAGCTCAAGAGAGATGAGGGCGCCTTTGCGTTAGTGCACAGCGCGCTGCTGGCACTACTGGGGCGATACGGAAACACCAAGTGAACCCGCTAGGCGACGTGCCCGTGAGTCAGCGCACCGTCTCACTTTGTTTCGTTCGGATGGCTCGTGTGAACCTTCTCGATAAAAACGGTTTGACCGACGACGTAGTACCAGATGCGCACCCCGTCTCGTTGATTTAGTTTGAGCTGCCATCGGTCGTGGCTTTGACCATTTCTTACAATGACTGCGAAGTCGTTTGTCATCCGGTAACACAGCTCGGTTGAAACTAAGGGGGCCTGAGTCAGTTTCTCCCACGCGTCAACGAGAGCGTTCCGCCGAACCGCGAGGCCGTCGGTCCACCCGCGCATGGCTTTTGGTGACTCGAATCGGATAACGAACTCTGATCTACGAAGTGGGCGACCAGCTACATCGGTCTTGCTCATGCATCGAGTGCGGGGTTCGGCACGATTATCGGCTCGTCATAAACGTCGTCGTCCGAAACCGGGCTCAGCCCCTCAGCAATTGCAAAGGCGGTCTCTCGCCAAGGAATGAGTGTCATCATGGCCACGCGAGGGGAATTTGTTGCGAATGCGGTCCGTGCCGCATCAACCAAGGCTTTCACGCATTCTTCCCGGCCGTCCGGCTTGAACGAACTTATCCATGGAAAGCGATCAATCATGCGTTCAACTAACGTGCCCCGGTCATCGAACAGAGCCGACATGATGAGGGACGCAAATTCATAGAAATCACGACGACCGTGCGAATCGCGCTCCGGCATGAGAACTAAATCTTCACCGTCGCGACGCGTGATGAGAACTGCGGCGTTTTCGGCGACCGCAAAGACCTTGGCCGAATTCCGGCTCAACTCAGACGATTGAAACTTTTCCACTGTGACACTCATGCTTTCAGGATAGTTCTGAATATATTCAGAATACACCTGCCTACCCGAATTGTGGCAAGTCAGCGCCGACGCTGAAGGTGCAAAAGTGGTGAGGGTTGTATCACTTCTCACGTAGCGCCGTGGCGAACCCAGACCGCGGAGCAAAGATTGAGACATAGATTGCCACGAGAATCGCGAACGCGGCCGAGATGAGCAGCGGCACTCCCCCATCGCCGAGGCTCAGACCACTCGTCAGATCGATGCCGGCCCCGGCGTTCCAGGCGAGCCCCGCCCAAATACCGGCAATGAGGATGCCGAACCCGCTGAACCCCTGAAGTCGAGCTTGCGCTTTGAGTTGCAGATGAGCGGGCGCGAGTTTCGCCGCCCACGACTTGCCCACCGTGTCGTTCGCGGCCGAGAATCCCCCGTACACAACGAGCAGGGCGACGGCGATCATCCAGTCGTCGGTCAGCGCGAGTCCGGCATAGGTGATGGCGAAGCAGACAAGCCCGAACGCATACACGTACTTCGACCCCAGACGGTCGGCGAGCATGCCGACCGGGAAACTCATCAGCGCGTAGGCAATGTTGAAGACAAGATAGACGGCGACCACCTCGGTGGCGCCGAATCCGCTGAGACTCAGGTGCAGCAAGAGCAGCGCGTCGGGAAAGTTGACGAGTGAGAAAATCGCGAGCACGGTGATCAGTCCGCGGAGCTTGCGCGGGAGCGGATCGCTCGAAGCGGGCGCTGGGGCGCTAGCTGATGAGCCGGCCGATGCGCCGGCCAGGGCGCTGGCTGACGAGCCGGCCGATGCGCCGGCCGGGGAACCAGCCGGCATCGCGGCGGCGTCGAGCCGGCTGTCACCGGAGAGCGGTTCGTCGGCGGTTCCTGATCGGGCTCGGCCCGGGCGCATCCCGCCGTCTTTGATGAAAAGAACAAGCACCGTGGATGCGATGGCCGGCACCACCGCCCACCACAACACCGTGCGGATGTTGTCGTCGAAGAGGGCGAGCAGCATGAGGGCGAGAACAGGCCCGACGACCGCGCCGGCGGTGTCCATCGAGCGGTGGAACCCGATGATGCGGCCGCGCGTGCGCGGGTCGGTGCCACGCATGAGGATGGCGTCGCGCGGAGCCGAGCGCAGACCCTTGCCGAGTC
>Ga0214917_10005485_pt1 | contig 13541 bp, 6 predicted proteins | sample LL_1208_BB_MetaG_FD_177983 | JGI IMG/M metagenome (GOLD analysis project Ga0214917, IMG submission 177983) | Freshwater microbial communities from Lake Lanier, Atlanta, Georgia, United States - LL_1208_BB | ecosystem: Environmental > Aquatic > Freshwater > Lake | place: USA: Georgia | collected... | reverse complement strand
CTGCACAGTGCTTGACCAAGTAACCGGATGGACCGCCACAGACAGCTTCTATGTAGCTTCGGTCAATCCTCAGATTACCATCACCGATATAGCGGTGGTAGCGCCGAGCGGAGGGGCTAACGGATCCATTACCTCCTCTGCTACCGGAGGAACCGGAAACTTAACGTATTCTTGGAGCGGACCGGGGGGCTTCACGGCACAAGGGGCTTCCATCAATAATTTAGCAGGAGGAACCTATGTCCTTACGGTTACCGATGCAGCAGGTTGTACCAAAACAAAAACCTATAACCTAAGCGGTGCCGGAATCCAAAACTTGGCATGGGGTGAGGCCATTGTACTCTATCCGAACCCGGCAGGAAGACAGCTCCACATTAAAGGAATGGCGTTATCGTTGGAAAAAATGGACGTAAAAATCTACCAAAACAATGGGGCTTTGGTGTATGCGACAAGCCTTGATGCATCCGACGATATTTCGTTAACTTTACCGAAACTCGCGGCAGGAACCTACGATGTCCACCTATTCCAAGGAAAACACTTTACTACCAAGCTCCTTCAAATCACAGAGTAATAATGCTGAATTTCGAAAGGCTTCGTCGTTTTCCATCAATGCGAAACGTTGGCTGAACGACATGGCAGGAAGGAACCAAAGCGGGAAGGTAGATATTCACGCCGTAATGCAAACGTACTATGGTTGATGTAGCGATTATTGGAAGTGGTATCATGGGAACGTTCCATGCCTACCATGCAGCCTTGGCGGGAAAAAAAGTCATCGTATTCGAAAAAGACCAACAACCCCTAGAATCCACCGTTCGGAATTTTGGTCAAGTAGTTCCCTCGGGATTTGCCCCAGGTCGATGGCACCGTTACGGACGATATGCCACGGAACTTTACCAATCGCTGCAAACCCGATGCGACATAGGAATCCGTAATTTCGGATCCATTTACCTCGCCAACACCGAAGACGAAGCGCTCCTTTTGGAAGAACTCCAGCAACAATTCGACGCAGTGGATTATCCTTCAGCACTTTTAACCGCGCAACAAATTCTAGAAAAATGGCCCTCGGTAAAACCCTCCTATGTGCGAAGCGGCCTTTTCTTTCATCAGGAAGTATCGTCAGAACCCAGGAAGATGATCCATGCCTTACACCGTTACCTGGAGGAAACCCTGAACATCGAATTCCGCTACCTGAGCGCAGTTCATGAAATCAACGACCTCGGTTCAAGGGTTAAGATCAGCACTAGCCGAGGAGCACACGTTGAGGCAGCAACTTGCATTGTGTGCAACGGAAGAGATTTCAAGTACTTGTTTCCGGAGTTGTTTGAAAAAGCCGACATTGAAATGGTGAAATTGAGCATGATGGTTACCAAGCCCCTGCCTGAAATTTCATTACCTGGGAACATCCTCACGGGGCTCACCATCCGAAGGTATGAGAGTTTTAAGGCCTTGCCGAGTTATGCTAACTTAGACCCGAGCCGTGTAAATCCTTTGACCGTAACCCATGGAATTCATGTCCTTTTTAAGCAGCGCATCGACGGGAGCATTGTTATTGGCGACTCCCACCATTATGCGGATGCAGCCCAAAGCGATCAGCTGGGTTTCGATTATGCTACAGAAGTTGGAAACATCATTCTTCAGGAGGCACAGCAAATTTTGGAACTCCCTTCCTGGGAATTGGCAGCGCAGTGGAATGGATTTTACGCGCAAATGAAGCACGGAGAAGCTATTTTCGAAATGCAACCGGCGCCAAACATTCACATCACCACCGCCATCGGGGGAAAAGGAATGACCGCGGCGGCGGGGTACGCCAAAGAAAACATAGAAAAGATCCTTGGGGTCGCCTTGGCAGAAACCCCCCAAATTCCATAATCGATGACAATGAAAATACTACACTACGCTTTGTTGTTACTCCTTATTACCAACCATGCAGTACTGGGGCAAAAAGCCACCTTAGAAGGGATTATTAAGGACGCCTCGGGACCCCTTCCTGGGGTGAAGGTCGTGTTGGAAAACACGGATTTCAAAGTGCTCACCGATTTAGAGGGTCGCTTCCTTTTCAGCAAAATTCCAGCGGGAACCTACACCCTGTCGGTGAACTCCGCTATTTATGATGAATACCAAAATTCCATTACCCTTACGGATTTGGAACATAAAATGCTTGAACCAATTCTTCTTAAAACGGGCACGACCAAAGAAGACGTCGTGATTTCCCGAACAGCGAAAACCTCGGAGCAAAAAGCGCTGAACATGATGAAAAATGCGCAGAACGTGGTCACGATTGTTTCTGCCGACATCATTGCCAAACTCCCCAATAAAAATGCCTCCGATGTGGTAGCAAGAGTCCCGGGCGCCTCCATTGTTCGAAGCAAGGGCGAAGGAAGTCATATCTCGTTGCGAGGAACGCCCCTCGATTGGACGGCAACCTTCTTAAACGGCGATCGACTCCCAGTAGCCGATGAAGAAAACCCCACGCGATCGTTTGAATTCGAAATTTTACCGGCCGACATGATCGAATATGTATTCGTTACCAAGTCCAGCACTCCGGACCTCGAATCAGACCAAATCGGGGGAAGCATCAACTTTATTCCGAGAACGGTGGTGCAGCAGAAAACCTTTAAACTGAATGTTGCGGGTGGATACAACACCTTGGCTCAAAAACCCATTGGAACCCTCAATTTTTTATACGGGAATACCAGCAAGAACAAAAAGTTCAGTTACCTCCTCAACGGAACCTTTTACGGACGCTACTACAATGCTGATGCATTCAAAATGATCTACGGAAGCAATTTTAACCACAGTCTAAACCGTTACGAACTTCGTAAATACGAAGGAACCCGAATTAACACGTCTACCAGCGGCGCCGTGGAGTATAAATTCAGCGATCGTTGGAAAATAGGGTCGCATTTTGTGTATAGCTTCATGCAAGAAGACAAATACCAAAAAAAACAAAGCTATAATTGGTATGAAGGCTCCGGTCAGCGTATTCGCTTGCAAAACATCCACGGAAAATTGAATCGTCAGCTCTACGGAGGGGATATTTATACAGAGTTTCGACCCAATGCGCAAACGAAAATCAACCTGAAGTTAGCCACCTACGACAATCAATTTTGGTACGGAAACGTGCCTTATGCCAAAAAAGATCCGAGGAACGGATACTTCATCACCGAGTTCATCAGTCCTTTACTAGCGTTTACCGATCAATCCTATGTAAGTTTGTACGGACAAACCATCGACCCCAACGATCCTTCCGGTTTTCCGGGAAAATTAATCGGTCCGGACGACCCCTACGGGAAGGGTGACGATCCAAACAACATCCAACCCAAATTCGTAACCATTTTTGGTGGGCAAGCCTTGAAAGCCGAGGACTTTGAATACTACCAAAGCTACACGGAAAAAAACCAAACCCGAGAACGCGATGCGGTAGTGACCCAAATGGATATTGAAACCAAACCCAACAGCAAAATCACCTTAAAGTTCGGAACGAAGTTTCGGGATAAAATAGGCTATCGGCACATCAGCAAACACGAATGGTTCAAAGATTACTCGATACCCGGAAACAACAATCCTTTCATGCTCAAAGATTTCACCCATGAACCTTTTAACAGCAATCCTAACGGTTTTCTTGCTCCATTAGGCGCTCACTATGAAGGGCAGTTTTTTCCTTTTCTCGACCATGATATTCTGTCGTCTTTTTTGATCGATTCCGCTTATTTGTTGCGCGAAAAAGTGATGGATAAACTCAACCAAGAATACCAACAATGGGTGGGGTCCAATTACGATTACCATGAACTCCAATCAGGAACTTACGCCATGGCGGATCTTACCCTCGGAAAATTCAATGCGGTGGGAGGTGTGCGTTTCGAATACACCCGATTCACCGAATCCTCGGACACGCTCACCGATGCCTTGGCCTTTGATAGCCTCACTGGAAATCAGTACAATATACCCGAACGACGCACCGTGACTCGAAATTACCAGTTCCTGCTCCCTTCCTTGAACATTACCTACCGGCTTAACGAACAAAACAACCTGCGTATGGCTTTTTCAAAGGGCATGAAGCGGCCAAACTTCGAACAAACCAAACCGGGATTTGCGATGATAAAATACAACGATCTCGTGTATATTTTCGGTAATCCGAACCTAAAACCCACCTATGCCTACAACTATGATTTGGCGTACGAACATTTTTGGCCAGGCTTAGGCATGTTTTCGGTGGCAGCGTTTTACAAGGACGTTTACAACCACATTTTTACGGTCACCACAGCGGACATTGATCCTGCTTCGGGCATCATGGTCAAGAAATACGAAAATGCGGCGCGCTCCAAAGTTTACGGCGTAGAAATGACCCTCATCCGGCGCTTTGACTTCCTTCCGGGATTGCTTTCCGGGTTGGGCACCAACTCCAACCTAACGCTTTCCGATTCCCGCATGGAAATCCCGGGGAGACCAAACGCGCAAAAAATGACTGAACAAACCCCCTTAATCTACAACCTGGGGTTAACCTACGAATATAAAAAATGGAATGCCCGTATAGCACTGAACTATATTGGAAAACACCTAAAAGAAGTGAATTTATCCTCCATTGTAGGCATTGGTTTATTGCATTTAGACGATGATTTCGATACGTACGTCAATGAAATTTATAACTTGGATTTTCAATGCTCGTATGCGTTTAGCAAACACGGGAGCATCTACCTGGAAGGCATGAATTTGCTGAACTCACCCCAACGCTTATATATTGGTAAAACGTGGCGCAACTTGCGCACGGAGTACTACGGGATGCGGTTTCAACTCGGCATGCGAATCGATTTATGAGAAAATATTGGTGGATCGTTTTTTTGCTCAACCTGCATCCGCTCTTTGCGCAACAAAAGGGTTCTATCCAAGGGGTGTTGCTTGACAGCTTAAAACCCTTATCCCAAGCGGAGGTTGTGTTGCTTCCTCAAGGGTATTCCGCCATTACAGATTCCAACGGAGTATATCATTTCACGGATATTCCTTTTGGAAAATACACCCTTTCGTTTCAGGTTGGAGGATATTCCCTGAGCACTGTGCCCATCGAATTACAACAAGAAAGCTTGATGATGGATCCAATTAAACTGCAGCTTAAATCCCGATGGAGTGAAATTCGGGTAAAGCGTAAAATAAAACGCGAGGCCCTCGATGTTAAAAAAACCAAGGAAAGCCTCTCGCTCGTGGCGATAAAATCCAAGGAAAGTTTGGATAAGTTACCCAATAAAAGTGCGGCAGATTTGGCCTCCAGGATGCCCAGTGTTTTATTGTTTCGTTCGAAAGGTGAAGGAAATATGGTCTCCCTCAGGGGAACCCCCACCGAATGGACCTCGGTTTTAGTCGACGGTGATCGGCTGCCTGTGGCCTGCGAGGATAACACCACGCGATCCTTTGAATTTGAAGCCTTTCCCTCGGATTTTGTGGACGAGGTCGTAGAACACCGTTCCATTACCCCGGATTTTGAGTCGGACAACATTGGCGGAAGCTTGAATTTTTTAAGCTTGCAACCGGCGCACGAAAAAGTGGTTAAAATGGATGGGTCGCTCGGATATAATTTCAAAGGGAGTAAACCCTCCGGAGATGCCAATGTGATGTTCAGTAACCTAAGTAAAAACAAAGCTTGGCAATACCTCATCAACGCAACGTACTTTGGTAGAACCTACGCCAGTGAAGCCGTAAAAACCATTTATGGAAGCAATCTAAACCATGGGGTAAATCGCCTTGAACTTCGCAAGTACGACGGATTTCGTTCAACGGTAGGATTGCAGACGGCAGTCATTTATAAACCCTCTGAAAAATGGCAATGGAAATTCAACGCTTTTTGGGGAAGAATGACGGATGATAAGCACATGAATAAAATTTCCTTCAATTGGTATGAAGACAACGGACAGCGGATTCGTCTTCAGAACTGCATTGGAAAGCTCATTCGGCAGATTGAAGGAAGCGCGATTACGCTAACGTTTCAACCCAGTACTAAAACGACCGGAACCTTTCGCTGGGCGGGTTATATGAATGAATTTAAAAACGGTCCGATTCCGTTTGCAAAAAATGACCCTAGAAACGGCTTTTTCATTACGGAATTTCAAAGTCCTGAAATCCAGTTTACGGATTTCTCGAAAGTATCTCAAAACGGAGAAAGCATCGACCCAAATTCGCAGGACTTTGCGCTCCTCAAGCTGATTGGCAAAGACAATCCTTATGGAAACGGCGATGATCCATTGCGGATTTATCCTCACTTCACCAACGACTTATCCACCTCGGATTTCGAATTCACGCAAAGTTATACAGAAATAAACAAAACCCGCGAATCAGACCCCATCGTCTTTCGCAACGATTGGGAACACTTCCTACGAAAAAACTGGAGCGTTCAGGCTGGAGTAAAATACCGGTTCAAAGTGGGTTCGCGCAGTTTATCCAAACACGAATGGTTCCAAGATTTTTCCTCGGGAAATTCCTCCCCTATTCGCTTAAGTGAATTTACGACCCAACCCTTTCAGCAGGCGTCTTCCATGTTTTTATCGCATGAAATGGGAAATACCTACAACGCTTTCACCTACGATTTTTTAACGACACAAAACCTCAACGACTTTCCGGGAAATCAAGCGTCAAAACTGCGTGAAGTTTACATGACTCCGTTGAACTATGAATATTATCAATGGGTTGGCTCAAGTTATGCCTATCGAGAACACCAAAGTTCGGGCTACTTGATGACCGCCTTAACAAAAAATAAATTTGCCTTATTAACGGGAATCCGAGTAGAGCATACCTTTCTTCGGGAATCCTCCGATACCTTAACCGCTCAAATAGCCTTGGATACCGCGACTAACACCTATTACAACATTCCTGAAACGCGCACCATTCGAAGATCATATTTAGGAATTCTCCCCTCCCTCAACTTCAACTATTATGTTTCGGAAAAAAGCATCCTCCGCTTTGCGGCATCACGCACCATGCATCGCCCGAGTTTTGAGGAAACCAAACCGGGGCATGCGGTAATTCGTTACAACGAGATGGTGTATACTTTTGGAAATCCCAATTTAAAGCCCGTTTTTTCCTACAATATAGATGTTGCGTTTGAGCACTATCATGGTTCCTCCAACTTGTTTACCGTGGGAATTTATTATAAAAATATCCGCAACCACATATATACGCTTTCGGCTTTGAATACGGACCCTATTTCGGGAATCACCATTCGAAAATACGCGAACGCCTCCAATGCTTGGGTTGGTGGGATTGAATTGTTGTATAATCGAACCTTTGATTTCTTGCCAGGATTCGCTAAAAACCTGGGGATTCGATCCAACCTCACGCTTTCGATTTCGCACATGCAGATCGATGGAAGACCCTCAAACCAAGCCCTTACCAAAAACACCCCGTTAATGTATTCGTTCAACCTGTTTTATGAAGGAAAAAAATGGAGCGTAAATGCAGCCTTGCTATACACCAGTCGTTATGTAAGTGAACTGAACCTGAGTTATGCCAACGGCACCCTCTTGCATAAAAACAGCGACTACGATACCTATGCGAACCAAAACTACGCATTGGAGGGATCTGTGGTTTATGCCTTTGCCAAACATTGGGAATTGGAAGCTCAGTGCTCCAACTTATTAAATTTCCCGGAACGGATGTCCTTAGGGGCAGCTTGGCGCTCCAGTTATGTGGAATATTACGGCGCACGAATACAGTTGGGAATTCATTACACACTTTGAGTCCTTTCTAAAGAAAAGTTTAAGATTAATTTAACCGTAGGCTAATCTAATTTGAAGGGTATATCAATAGGTTTGTGGTAAAAATTCAATTATGCGCTTTCTACTGATACTGATTCCTTTTTGCTTCGGCACCTTAATGTTTGCCCAAAACAATGTGGGTCCTGGTAATTGTCTTGACTTCGCCGCGAACATCAACAACGCAAACCATGTTAACCTTGGCGCTTTATCCTGGATTAATACCAACGACTTTACGGTAGAATGTTGGATGAAAGTGAATTCGGTATTCGATGATGAAGCGTTTTTCTGCAACAAAAACTGGGCGAACGGGAGCAATACCGGGTTGGTCTTCGATGTGCAAAACAATGGGGACAACATGAAGTTCAATTTCAAAGACCCCAACAACCCCAGGAAAGATTTAACGGTTGCCGTGAGTGTTCTAAAACGCGATTGGTTTCACTTTGCTGGAACCTACAAGCGAGGAGGTTATTTCGTGGTATACATCAACGGAGTGGCAAAAGACAGCTTAAATGTTTCCTCCATCACCGGTTCTTTCGCCAGTCAATACACCTATAAATTAGGACAAGATGGAACAGGAAATTATACCTATAACGGAGGTAACCCAAGGTACAATGGAAAGATCGATGATTTCAGAATTTGGTCCACCGTCCGCACGCCGCAGCAAATCCGCGACAACATGTGCCATTCATTAACTGGAACAGAACCGAATTTATATGCATATTACAATTGCAACGAAAGTTACAACGGATCACTGAACGATCTTACCGTAAACAATAACGACGGAACTTGGGTAAACGGGGTAAGTGCAAACCACAAACTATCGGGTGCGGCCTTGGGAGTAAGTTCAGTGCAGAAATACGGTGCGAGTTTAACTACAGATTCACTGTCCTTGAGCTCCTCCTCGGGAACCTTCAAAATAAAAAATTTCAACGGAATTACCGGAATCCACCTTTATCAAGTCAACAACGCCCCTACCTTGACCTCGGGGCTCAATAATTTACCTGGAAACACCAATTATTATGGCGTGTATGTGTGTGATACCTCCAGCAGCGTGAGCTACACTGGGCGATACGACTACGCAGGATATGCAGCAGCCATCAACGATGAAAATCAGTTAATCCTTTTCAACCGGAAGAAGAACGATGTACAGCCGTGGGCCAACTGTTTAGCTTCTCAGAATGTCATGACGCATCAACTCACGAAAAATACGATCAAAACGCGCCGGGAATTCCTCTTGGGAACCCTCACCGGATTGGCTTGCCAAACGACAGACTCCATCTATTTAATCAGTGCAACACCCACCTCATCGAACATCGGCTGGCAGACTGCTGGAAATCATTGGAATATTCTGTGGGGACCTCAGGGCTTTGCCTTGAATAGCGGAACATTGATTTCAAATACCGCCACCAACTCCCATAACTTCACCGGCTTAGCTTCGGGAGTGACCTATGAAATGTATGTTCAGGATACGTGCCAAGGAACCGGGTCAGGTATTTGGATAGGTCCATTCAGCTTTCAAGGAGAAGCCTGCGTAACCCCAACCCAATTAAGCGCTTCGAACATCACCGGAACCTCGGCCTCCCTTTCTTGGACCAACAATACGCCTTCGGCCAATGCGTTTGACATTGAGTGGGGTCTTCCCGGGTTTACGCAAGGAACCGGAATTCCAGCAAACGGCGTAACCCTACCCTATGTGTTAACAGGGCTCGGTCCGAATACAAGCTATTCCTATTACGTTCGCGCCGTTTGCGGTCAAAACAACACCAGCGGTTGGGCAGGTCCATTTACTTTTACAACGATAAACAATGCAGGTCTTTCCGAAAACAGCATGTTGTGGAAGGTATATCCCAACCCTTCCAATGGTACCGTTTACCTCAACTACGGAACCACCCAGCCAGAATCCATTCGATTTTTAACATTGACTGGGCAGGAAGTGGCATTTACCCGTATTCCCAAAGCAGTCGGATGCATGGGCTTGGAATTATCCAATCCTATGAAAGGAATGTACTTGCTGGAGCTTCATTATCAAGGAAATCGATGGGTAACCACGGTATCTTTTCAATAATCCTTAATTTAATTTAGCCTTAACATTGTTGTTTTAAGTTACCCTTAATTTTGTCAAAACAAATCCTATGAAAACTGCTATTTTCTTTTTAACCTTGTTTACTTCGTTAACCGTTTTGGCTTCACAACCGAGAAAGGTTTTAATTATTGGTATGGACGGTGTACGAACCGATGCCTTGCAGCAAGCCAATACGCCCAACATTGACGCCCTCATCTCCTCTGGTTTTTATACCTACGAATCTTGGCACGAAGGAATTACCGTTTCCGGTCCATCTTGGTCGACGATTATGTGCGGGGTGGAATACCCCAAGCACGGTGTTACCAGTAACTCATATTCTGGAAGCAACTATAACCAATATCCTTATTTTACGCGCCATGCTAAAGATTGCTTACCCAATTTGTATGAAGTGCAAATCGTTCAATGGGCTCCCATGAGCGACAACGTGTACAACGATGGATGGGATCAAAAAATCAAGGTGTGTGACGGTTGTGGTGCGAACAGCGTGTCTGCAGCCCAAACGCAACTTGCAAATCCGAACCTGGATGTTTTGTTTGTGTACTTCGACGAGTGCGATTTAACCGGGCACTCCACGGGATTCAACCCAGCGAACCCCGCATACATTACGGCGATTCAAACGGTAGATGGTCATATTGGAAATATTATTACCGCTTTGCATAACCGTCCAAATTATGCCAACGAGGATTGGGTAATTTTGATTACAACCGACCACGGAGGAATCGGAACAGGGCACGGTGGAAATACGAACTCCGAACGTAAAATTTGGTGGGTTGGTAGCGGGAATAATGTGATTGCAAAGCAACTTACGAACGTGCAAGATCCTGGAAGTTATGCCATTGGTAACCACAATGCAACATTAGCCTTGAGTAATCCTTCGCAAGCCGACATTGCGGTAACAGCATTGGATCATTTATTCCGAGGAACGAATTGCAATCCTGTTAACCCGTCATGGAACTTGGATGGAACTTCTTGGTTAGATTCCCTGCATTCAGAACAACCCGCAGGACTGGACGAAACCGCCTTAAGTGATGTAAAAATATTCCCCAATCCTGCGACGGATATTCTTACCCTGTGGTTTGACAACAGCCAACAAGAAAACGTATCTTACAGTGTATATGACATGAATGGTAGAACCTTGTTACATGAGCAAGAAGTTTCTATGATGAATGCGCACAAATTGAATTTAGACGTACAAAGCCTTCGAAAAGGGAATTATCTAGTGAAAGTGCAGGTTGGTGCGCGATGCATCGTCCAGCGCTTCAGCATGGAATAAACCCGAGTAAATTTCCTGTTTTTGCAGGATTATTCTTAGAATGAACCTGCTGAAAAAACATCCTCTTGCTTTTGTTCTTTGGTCTTTTACAGCGGCCTTTATGGCCTACGCTTCGATGTATGCTTTCAGGAAGCCTTTTAACGCCGCAACCTATGAAGGGCAATACCTGTGGGGTCTTCCGCTGAAGGGTGTTTTGGTGATGAGCCAAATTATTGGCTACATGCTCTCCAAATTCATAGGAATAAAGGTGATTGCAGAGCTCACCAAAGGAAAGCGTATTCCGCTGATTTTGGGATTGATTGGCCTGGCTCATGTGGCCTTACTCGGTTTTGCGGTGGTTCCGCTTCCTTTTAAATTCCTGTTGCTTTTTCTGAACGGAATTCCCCTCGGCATGGTGTGGGGTGTTATTTTCTCGTTTTTGGAAGGTCGAAGATTAACTGAATTGATCGCCACAGGAATCGCTGTTGGAGCCATCGTTTCGTCGGGAATCGTAAAATCCATAGCGCGTTATCTGTTGCATAATCCTGTTTATGAGGTGCCGCAATTTTGGATGCCTTTCGCGGTAGGCCTGTTGTTTTTACCCTTGTTATTGCTTTCGGTTTGGATGTTATCAAAAATTCCACCTCCCGATTCTTCGGATATCCTTCAAAAAACGCAACGTCGACCGCTGATGCGCAAAGAACGCAGACAACTTTTATTACGCTTTTTACCGGGTATTGCAGGGCTTGTTTTTTTATATGTAGCCCTCACCATATTTAGAGATTACCGGGACAATTACGCCGTGGAAATTTTGGAATCCCACCGCTACTTTGCAGCCTCCCTTTTCGCGAATATGGAATTGGTCATTGCAGGTGTGGTACTGCTTACCTCCTCCTTAACCATCCTATTTAAGAACAATAAAATGGGGTTTAATTTTTGTCTAACCCTTTTCGCCTTGGGTTTTTTGCTGATGCTGGTCTCACTCGGACTGTTCCATGCGCATTGGATTTCTGCCTACACCTTGATGCTGCTTTCAGGACTCGGTATGGCAATGGGATATGTGCCTTTTCAAATCGTGGTATTGGAACGTTTTATCGCCCTGTTTCGAATCCAAGGAAATGTGGGGTTTCTGATGTACCTCGCCGACAGCTTGGGATATTTGGGAAGCGTTGCACTGATCCTCAGCGAGGGAACCGGAGTATTAACGGCATCCCATGATCAAGTGTTTGAGTCCCTCATACTCGTTTGCGGATTGGGAGGATTAGCCCTTACCCTCTTTTCCTACGTGTATTTCAACAAAACATACCGAACCAATTACGAAGCACTGAGCTCGCAGTAACTCTTGCAAGAAATTCCATCCCTTTTTAAAATAATTTTTGTACTTTCGGTGGCCTATTTTTGCCTATGAGACCATTACTACTCGCGCTCCTTCTTCCTTTCTTTGCTAGTTCACAAGCCATCATTCAAGTGAAGGTATTGAGTGTGCAAACCATGGCCAATGTGGATTGCGATGGGTTGTTCCTCGGAAATTCAGATTTCGTTTGGGAGTTCACCGCTACCGACAACACCGTAGGTTTAACCAATAACAACCCCGCCCTGTTTGGTGTTTTCGGGTTCAATTATGCCTACAAAAACAACGATAATGGTCCTTATACCATGACAGCTCCAGGAGGAACCTTTTCTCCGAACAATGGCTTATTTTTCAACCATAACTACCTGTGTGTCAATGATGTTCCTACCGTCATCAACCTAGCGTGGGAGGCCTATGAAAACGACGATGTGGGTAATTACGATATTCTGGGTTTAACGGATGGTCAAACCGGTATACAAAACGTCGTCATGCCCGTTCCAGCAGCGGTTGGAATTCTGAACTATACCTTTACCGCATCAAGCCAGGATGCCGGTTGTCCGCAGGTTTACAAAATTAACCTTCAAGTGGAACGCTTGCCCTTGGTTGTGAATTACATGCAAGACAACATTTGTCAAGCACAGCAACTGAACCTGAATAACACCTATACTTTTGGCTTTTGTACTTCCACTTTGGAACCGAACGAACCTGCGGCGCAAGATGTACAGAATGCAGGATCGGTTTGGGCTAAATTTGTAGCACCGGCAAGCGGAAGTGTGAATATTTCCAGCGATTTGGCGGGAACCGACATCGGAACGTATTTTGAAATTTACCATGCGGCGGATGGTATGAATTGCACGGATGGGATTCATGTAGTTACAGGACAAACCATTAAAAACAAATTCGAATACCTCTCCCACGAAGACTATTCCGACGGCATCGACTTACTTGGAATCAACCCGCAAGCGGCCATTGTTTTTGATGCGTGTAACCCCATTCCGTTCATTTCTTACCAAAAACTGATTCCCGGGCAAACATACTATATACAATTTACCGCTGATGGTCCAAACGAGCATGGCTATTATCAATTGCGTGTTGACGGTCTTGGAGGTGGTGCGCCAG
>Ga0214917_10005483_pt1 | contig 13543 bp, 18 predicted proteins | sample LL_1208_BB_MetaG_FD_177983 | JGI IMG/M metagenome (GOLD analysis project Ga0214917, IMG submission 177983) | Freshwater microbial communities from Lake Lanier, Atlanta, Georgia, United States - LL_1208_BB | ecosystem: Environmental > Aquatic > Freshwater > Lake | place: USA: Georgia | collected... | reverse complement strand
CCTTTAAACGTCCCACCTGATACTTCCATGTAGAAATTCAAGCAGTAAGCCAAATAAACTCCTACGCTCAGGCTATGTCAATACCTTTTTAAAAGTATTTTCTAAACTCTAAATTTATACTTTAGAATTCAACAAGTCAGTGAGTATTCAACCTCAACCAAGATAAGTGCTAGCACCTACACAGTAGGTAGAGCTTTGGGTGCACCAGCTGCTCGATAGATCGTAATTACTTAACCCACTTCTTATTGTTTTTAATGTGCTCCTCCCATCTTCTCTGCACATTTTTCACCCCTGAGTAACTTTTAAAGTAGGCGATCTCAACCGCATAACCACAGGTGCAGTGGACAAAGCATTTAACCTCACCTTCAATTTCTGGATAGGTGAGTGAGAATTTATGACCATTATGGGATAGGCCAGTAAGGATTATTGCGCTCATAAAAAAACCTCCTGCATAAGATTCTGATGGTGTCTTTCATCATCAGCAGGTCCTCCTTTAGGACCACCGTTCGCAAGAGAGGCTCGGTTGGCACTAAGCAAGCTAAAGGGCTTAACGCTTAGGTTCTTGACCTAGCCAAAGTATAGAGCTAGTAACTGTCAGTGGCTGGTAGCAGACTTGCTCTATGAATGAAGAAGAGATGCGGTATCGAGTCACAGCGGTAGTAAGTACTACTATGCAAATAGTAGTTCAAGCAAGAAGTGAGGAAGAGGCAGAAGCCTTTTCAGATGCAATCGATTTTGAAAAGTGGCAGGTTATAAGCTCTGAATATGAAACTGTTGATGTGGCTAAGGATTACTTTGTGCGTAAACAAAAGATTGAGCAGGACATCGAGGTTACATCAAGTAACGAAGGTCCTACCTTAAAGGTAGTTAAGGGGTAGGTTTTCGCAATGGAAATCAACATAGCCCAAAAGATCACAGCAGCTGCCACAATCCTTGCTCTGCCCTTTGCCTTAGGAGCTTTTGTACTTGCTTGGGCACCAGCTAACCAATTTAATTTAACCGATCCAAGAGCTGATGGATATGTTCAACCTAGAAGTATTGATAAATTAATCAAAAAAGTCCAAGACTCAACTGTTACTGTTTTTTGTCGAAATATAGATCCTAAAAAAGATACCTTTGGTAGTGCCTGGGTTATTGATATGGAAAATACTCAGGGTAAGAAGTACTCAACTACCTTGATAACTAATTACCATGTTATAGATACCTGCCTAGAAGGAAAAGGAAAGCTAACTGTTGCACCCCTCTATAAGAAAGAGGTGCCGGCAATAATTGATAATTGGGATGAAGAAAATGATCTAGCCGCCCTTGCCACCTCAATCAAACTTAAACCCCTAAAACTTTCCCAGTATGAACCATGGCCAGGGTATTGGGTGGCAGCTGTTGGAAGTGCTGATGGTTATGAAGGATCTGTTGCCTTCGGTAATGTTTTAAATGGTACAAAGTATGAAGTCTTAATGACCACCCCGTTGTCTCGAGGAAATAGTGGTGGACCATTAGTTGATAATGAGGGTAATGTTGTTGGTACTAATACTTTTGGACAAAAGGATGAGCAATACAACGGGGCTATGTCACTCAATGCGTTATGTGTAAGACTAATGGAGTGCAAGGATGATATTTTCTGGGAGCGCGAAGATTAGTCAATTTTGATTCTTACGATTGGGAGTTATAGGAAAGTGACAATCTGCGCTTGTTTAAAGGAATAATTGACGAGGATTTGAACTTTTCCAAGAGGAAAATCGCTCAACCTTCCTGAAATTACTGCTTCTACTGATGACTGTACTGCTAACAAATGCCAGACTTTGCTGACTTTTTACCCCCAGGAAGTGAAATCTCTATGATGAGGCTACTGCTTAAATATTTATTACCATTCTGCAGTTTTCTAATGCGCACAAAGCTAACGCATCACCTATTGACCATATTTAATACCCGAATTATCATCCGTTTTGACACTCGTGGGCATACATTTAATCTATTGAGCGCCTAAGGCTGGGAGGATTATAATGAAACGGAAGAAGTTTTCTTTTTTTCTTGCGCTCGCATTATCCCCATTTGTGACTACTTCAGCGTTAGCAGCAATTGATCTGCAGGCCGATTTGAATCGTATAGTCGCAGGCATCAATCAGTTCGATGCCAATTCCGCTGCCTCTTCCTCAGTCAGCACAATGGCTGATGTAAAACGAATATTCTCAAATAACGCCGCTATTCTGCGAGAGATTAAAGACGCTAACGCTGCATTCAAGAGAGACTTAAATAGTGCGAAGAGACAAATTCCCTCAAGAGATACAAAAGATTCTCCCGCTTTTGGCACTTTAATGAATTTGACCAAGGGGTACGAAGAGTGGCTGAAGTATCAAAATATAAATCAGTCAAATGCTGAAAGATGCATCAATAATGCGAAAAGCTCCTTTAGCTCATTTTCAAGTTGTTCCATCGGAATACTTCCACGAACCATGGAAAATGAAAGAATTGGAAGACAAAAACTTCAAACAGCGTGGAACGCATGGAAACAATGGCAAACTAAATACGGATATTCATAGCATCGTTGGTTCAGAGAATGTGGAGATACAATAAATGATTGGTCTACTCTGGGGACTAGGTCTTCTTTTTTCATATTTAGGGCAAGCATGGGGAGGCACAGACTCCACAGAGGGTTTCATTCCTATGCTAAGTTTTTTTGCTATAAGCACGCTTGTTGGTCTTGTTTTGTTTCCACGCACAGTCGGAATGGCGCTTTCGCCGATGTTTGTGGCTACACCATTTGCTTTTATAGTTTCTCTGTTTCGCCACAGTTTTGTCTATTCACTCACAATATTAGCGATTGGATTAATCGCAGGACTTGCACAATTTATTATTGCAAGAGTAAGACCTGATGCCACCTAGTAAATTCGCAAGAATTCGGATCCCTTTCGTTCTGACTGTAATTGCTTTTACTTTAACGGCATGCGGAAGCTTGCCCACTCTCAATGGGCAATCGTCATCAAGTGGCACTGAACAATCGCAAATTCCAGAGTCTGTTGGCACAGATGGCCAACTTATTTCTATTCAGTCCGATAATGTACGGGCTGCAGGCTATGACGAAGCTTCGATGGTCATGACCGTGCAATTTGATAACGGAGCCCTATATGAGTATTACGGTGTTCCTTCTGATATTTGGACATCCTTTGTTGCCGCTCAACCTCACCCTTGGAGCCAGGTTGGATATCCGAGACTCGTGCACGGGGGTATTCTCTATAAGCGTGTTGGGTGATTGACTTAGCTTATTGAGGAGGTTCGATTATGCGCAGTAAGTTCGCAACGGTAGCGGCTGTGTTCGTACCACTTGGCTTTTTAGGAGGCTTATTACAAGGCAGCATCAGCTTAGCCATAGGTAGCGCCATCACGTGGGCTGTCATCTTCCTAATTGTCAGACCCAAGTATTAATTTAAAACCAACCAAGAGGAGGAATGGAATGTTTTGGTCAGTTTTAGGTTTAATCGGTGGCGGTTCATTCATAGTTAATGGCTTCAGTGTCTTAACAGATCCAAATTGTGACACCGTGGGTTTCGGCGGTGGGCGAGCTGTTCAAGTAACTTGTTTTGAAGCCGGAGCACCTTTAAGTGGAGAATTTTCAGGAACAGTTGGTGGTCTTGGAATGCTTGCAGTTGGTTGTCTAATTCTGTATTTCGCTTGGCGAAACTTTAATAGGCGCTAGTAATGCCATCAATCGGAGATTTCCACGCCCCTAATGGACCTGATGTCGGTTACATACCAAAGATAGTTCCAAATAAAGATGTTTCAGCACAATTGATTTCACCCTTTTTGATTGAGAACGAGTTTTACTCATGGGATGGCCCGTACAACACAAAAGATCCCGTATTGGTGACGAGACCTGGTCAATCGATGGGCCGTCTATTCGTGACGAATCTTAGAATCCTATTTTGGTCCGACGATGTAACTAAACCACACGCAGGACTTTTCTATGAGGATATCCAAGGTTGGAAAACTTCATGGATGCCAATGAAGAGCCGTGGGGTAATTGTGATAGTCGCAGGACGAAAAGTGATTTTTGCGGCCAATTCATCCGCAGTTGAAAATGCGGAACGTTTCATCAATGGAAAGGTTTAACCATGGCTAACGCATGGGCTGGTCACTGGTACAAAGAAGCTCAAGAACAGAAAATGATTCATGACCAAGTTTCGCAAGCTTACGAGCAACATGAAGCTCAGTGGAAGATATTAAATCTTGACACTGCTCATTGGACGGAGATTGCCGAAGTTATTCGATGGGCAAATGTGATGGCTAAGGAATCCTTTTCAACTGGCTATGCTTATTTTACATACATGATTGAGCATCAAAAAGAAGGTTCAATTTTCGGCGCAAAGAAAAGAATGGAATCATTTGCAAACGCAAACAGGAACATTGCCGATTGGACAAAAGCAGCTGTAGCAAAATGGGACAAAATTGCCACTGAATATGGCGTAACCCTCGTAGATAACCAAAATGATGATGTAGAAATTGCTTTGATGGCTGATGCAGCACTTGTAGATATCTACCGATATACGGGAACTAAGTGGGACGAAATTGAAGCTAAGTCACTTGTAAAGAAAGTACGAGATAAATTTGAAATTGGTGACGGAGATTTTGCTAGTTGGAAGAAAGCAAGATCGATCAGTGAGGGAGCATAGAAATGGGACTATTTAGCAAGCCTGCACCTTTAGATCCTAGATTTGCACTTCCAGCGGTCAAGAGAATGGATTGCACGCAACTGAACTTTCCTTGTAAGTCTGAGATGGCTATGACAAATTTCAAGTGGCTGGAAAAACAGATGGCATCAGGAACCTATCAAGAGCCCATGATTTTAGTGAATCGCATAATGGAGACATCTGATTTCTGGAAGCAGATGAATGTAATCAATTTGGATGAGGCGACCAATGCATTGGTTCAATATGTGATGGGGCTTGAATCGTTAAAGCTTAAGGAAGATGATTTTGCTGATTTGTACATGGCTGCTAACTTTGGACTGCTTGCAGGGCTTTTTGAAAGCTCAAGCAAGACAACCTCCAAGGATGAATGCCATCCAGATATTTGGAATGCAATGTCTCGTCTAGGTTCCATGCGTAGAGAAGAGCGAGGTGGTAAAGAAATTTCAGAAAAGGATTCGGCATTTTTATTTATTTGTCAAAAGACTTGTGAAGCTGGATATGTAATGGGCAAACTCGGCGGACTAACTCTCGGTGAAGTTTTCAAACGCTGGAATGCGGTCAGATAGACATGAGAAAAACAATTGGGCTTTTTGGAACAATCACGATATTAACTTTTTCTATTTCGGCTTGTGGAAGTTCAAGCTTGCCAAATTACAGCGGGGAGGGTGCTTGCTCTTCACTTAATTCATTAATTAATCAACTAAGTCTAATGGAGATTCAAGACACAGATACTTTCTACAGTCAGATTGATTCGATTATTGCTCAAGGAAATACCGCTGCGTCTTCTGATCCGAAATATGGCGAGCTAGCGTCACAGGTGCAGTCATTTGCTCGTGTTTGGTTAGATAAATTTCCAAATGCCGTACCAAACTACTTAGGAACCATTCCATTGCAGGCTACATCCGACGATTTCTGTGGGACAGATTTTGAGAATCAGGGGTAGGGATGCGTGCATTTAAAACTCTTGGAATTGTCCTTGGAATTTATTTTGCGGCATTTGTTGTGGATGTTGCCGTTGCCTCTGGGTCGCCTGATTACCAAGGGGGCTTAACAGTTCTCGTAATACTTGGATTTCTGGCATTTTTTACACCCAAAGTCTGCTACCGATGGTTTGATTGCTTCTTTGCTGCTATTCCAATTTATGGAATCATATTTATATTTCGCATCGCCTATAGAGTTGCAAATCTCCCAAATGTTGACTGGCCATTGAGAGAAAACTAATTGCGCAACTTTTATCGATTAATGCTTGGTAAAGGTAGTAGCCATGTTCAAGAGTGTCTCCAAGAGGGTTTCGTAGGAGTTGGTTGGTTTGCAAATATTGATTTAAGTGCTGCAATTTCAAGTGCAGTTGATTGGAAAGCATTCAACAAAGCAATGATTCCAATTTATCTGGATGAAAATCCAACAAAAAAGAAGGTTGCAGCAGGTTTATCCTGCGGCTTTACCTATACAGTCTGCAAAGCAATAAATATTGGCGACATTGTAATTACTCCAAAAGGTGATGGAAGTTATGCGGTAGGTGAAGTATCGAGTGAATATCTTTATGCACCAGGCAAAACACTTCCACATCGGAGATTAGTCAATTGGTTTCCTGGCACCATCGCTAGAGCTGATATGTCAGTAGAACTTAAAAATTCTTCAGGCTCAATTGGCACGGTAAGTAATATCAGTAGATATGCATCAGAGTTGGAAGCACTTCTTATAGGCCAAAAGCCAACTCAAAAATCAGGAATTTATGCAACTGACGAAAATGTAGAAGACCCCTCTATTTTTGCACTAGAAAAACACTTAGAGGATTTTCTAGTTGCTAACTGGAAGAGCACTGAGTTAAGTAAGAATTATGACATTTATGAAGACGAGGGTGAAATAGTTGGTCAGCAATATATGACCGATACCGGTCCAATTGATATTTTGGCAATAAGTAAGGATCGCAAAGAGTTACTAGTTATTGAGTTAAAAAAAGGAAGAGTTAGTGATGTCGTAGTGGGTCAAATACAACGTTATATGGGGTATGCAAAAGAAGAACTTTGTGAAGAGGGCCAAAGTGTTAAGGGATTAATTATTGGCTTAGAGGATGACAACAAACTTCGCAGAGCACTTTCTGTAACTACAGGTATCGATTTCTACCGCTACCTAGTTGATTTCAAGCTAGTTAAAGGGTTTAGCGCATAAATCTAGGTAATGTCTGAGCCCCATAGTAGGTTAAGCGCGTGAAAAGCTTTCTAGTATCTTTCTTAGTAACAAGAATAGGCGTTTATCGAAATGGCAAATGATGAAAAGAGTGAACTCCATAAAACAATCTGGAGAATTGCAAATGATCTTCGTGGATCTGTTGATGGCTGGGACTTTAAGTCATACGTATTAGGAACTCTCTTCTACCGCTTTATTTCTGAGAACCTTACAAACTACCTAAACGAGCATCAAAGAAAAGCTGGAAAAAAGGATTTTAATTATTTACTCCTCTCAGATAAAGAGGCCGAATTTGGTCGTAAGACAACTGTTGAGGAGAAGGGTTTCTACATTCTTCCAAGCGAACTTTTCGCCAACGTTAAGGCAAAAGCATCAACTGATGAGAATCTAAACGAGACCCTCCACAAGGTATTTACCAACGTCGAAGGCTCTGCGGTTGGTTCACCTAGCGAAGGTGATTTAAAGGGCCTGTTCGATGATTTAGATGTTAATAGCAATAAATTAGGTGGAACGGTTGCTAAACGTGTTGACTTATTAAGAAAACTTTTAAATGCAGTGGGCGACTTACAGCTTGGAAACTATCAGGATAATTCAATTGATGCCTTCGGTGATGCTTATGAATACCTAATGACTATGTATGCCTCAAGTGCTGGTAAATCTGGTGGAGAATTCTTTACTCCTCAGGAAGTTTCAGAGCTCTTAGCGAAGATTACGGTTGTCGGTAAAGAAAAAGTAAATAAAGTTTATGACCCCGCTTGTGGTTCTGGTTCGCTTCTTCTTCAATTTTCAAAAGTTCTCGGGAAGGATAAAGTTGAGAACGGTTTCTTTGGTCAAGAAATTAATATCACCACTTACAACCTCTGCCGAATTAATATGTTTTTACATGACATCAATTATGAGAAATTTGATATCGCTCACGGAGATACCCTTACTCACCCAGCCCACTGGGATGATGAACCATTTGAAGCGATAGTTTCTAACCCGCCTTACTCAATTAAGTGGGATGGTGATGGCAATAGTTTGATGATTGATGATCCTAGATTTTCTCCCGCAGGTGTATTAGCACCTAAGTCTAAGGCCGATTTAGCTTTCACAATGCATATTCTTCATTGGCTATCTAATAATGGAACTGCGGCGATTGTTGAGTTTCCTGGGGTTATGTATAGAGGTGGAGCTGAACAGAAAATTAGGAAGTATTTAGTTGAGAATAATTTTGTCGATACCGTCATTCAACTTCCACCTGATTTATTTTATGGAACGACGATTCAGACCTGTATTTTAGTTTTAAAGAAATCAAGAACTGATAGCAACGTATTGTTTATTAACGCTGAGAGAGAATTTGTTCGCTTTGGAAATAAGAACAAATTAAGAGATGAAGATATCGCTAAGATTTTAAAGAGTTATACCGTGAGAAAAGATATCAAGTACTTCTCTACCGTTGTATCTCCTGAAACCATTAAGGAGAATGATTACTCACTCTCTATTCCCACTTATGTAGTTGCAGAAGATATTCGTGAAAAAATTGATATTACAAAGCTTAAAAAGGATATCTCAGAGATTGTTAAGAAACAGTCAGAGCTTCGAAAAAGCATCGACGCTATTGTTGCTGATTTAGAGGGAAATAAATGAGCAAGATTGATGAGTTAATTAGTGAGTTATCACCAAAAGGAGTTAAATTCACAAAACTGGCGGACTTAGAGGATTCAGCAATTGTAAAATTGGGAAGAGGAGATGTGATTAGCAAACCAGATTTAATAGATAATCCAGGAAACTTTCCTGTCTATTCTTCTTCTGCATTAAATAATGGTCTATTTGGATCATATGGAAAATATATGTTTGATGATTCCAGAATTACTTGGTCGATAGATGGTGGGGGAAAATTCTTTTTTAGAGATAAACACAAATACTCGGTCACTAACGTCTGTGGTTGGTTGAAAGTCAATAAGCCTGAAGTTTTGAACATTAAATTTCTTTACTATGTTTTAATCAATTTATGGTCTTCTAAAACTTATAATTACACACTAAAGGCTCATCCATCTGTCATTAGAGAAGATTATGTAATCCCACTTCCACCAATTGAAATTCAAAATGCAATAGTTTCTATCCTTGATACATTTATAGAATTAGAAGCAGAATTAGAAGCAGAATTAGAGGCAAGAAAGAAGCAGTATGAGTATTATCGAGAAAGTTTATTTTCCAATAAAGATTTCGAAGTTAAAATAATCAATGACATTGCAACAATCTGGCGTGGCCGTAGGTTTGTAAAAGATGACATTCAGCCGTCTGGAATTCCAGCGATTCATTACGGCGAGATTTATACGAAGTATGGTTTGTCGGCAACAAAAACTTATTCTTTTTTAAATTCTGAACTGGCTTCAAAACTCAGATTTGTTAAAACAGGGGATGTTGTTGTTGCTTCCGCAGGTGAAACTATTGATGACATTGGGAAATCTTTCGCTTGGCTCGGGAATCAAGATGCTGTAATTCACGATGCTTGTTATGGGCTTCGTAGCACAAGCGTTATTCCCAAATATATGGTTCATTTTTTCAATACTAATAGGTTTCGTTCACAACTTAGGAAGTACATATCTACTTCAAAGGTGTCAGCAATTTCTCCAGAAAAATTGGGCAAAGTGCTAATTCCAGTACCACCGATTGATCATCAAAGAGAAATAGCTGCTCTACTCGATGATTTTGATTCTTTAGTGTCGAGTATTTCATCAGGCTTACCAGCCGAGATTGAAGCTCGAAGAAAACAATACGAGTATTACCGTAATAAGCTACTTACTTTTAAGGAGCTTAAATCAGCGTGAGTATTCAGAAGTTCGAACCGATAGCGATTACCTCCGAGAGCACGGTTGTTGCGGAGTATGAGAGCGTTGCTAGAGGATCGAAGAGTTATCAATCCGAGGCTGATTTAGAGCGTGATTTTATAAAGACGCTTAAAGAACAAGCCTATGAATACTTAGAGATAACCCAGGAAGAGGATTTGCTTATCAATTTGAGAAAGCAACTTGAGAAATTAAATAAGATTGCTTTTACAGATAGCGAATGGGATAGATTTTTTAGAGAGAGCATTTCGCGCGAAAAGGATTCAATTCTAGAGAAAACCAAATCTATTCAAGAGGATCACGTAAAGGTATTAAAGCGTGACAATGGTGAGATCAAGAATATTTCCTTGATAGATAAGCAAAATATTCATAACAATTACCTTCAAGTAATAAATCAATACGAAGTTGAGGGTGTTCGTAACAATAGATACGATATTACAGTTTTAGTTAATGGTCTGCCTTTAGTTCATATTGAATTAAAACGCAGAGGCGTTGATATCAAAGAAGCTTTTAATCAGATTAATAGATATCAGAGAGATAGTTTCTGGGCTGGAACTGGCTTATATGAGTACATTCAAATCTTTGTAATTAGTAATGGAACATACACCAAGTACTACTCAAATACTGTAAGAACTCAGCATATTGCTGAGAGTAATGGTTCGACTAAAGTAAAGAAAACTTCAAATAGTTTTGAATTTACCTCTTGGTGGGCTGATGCTAAGAATAAGCCGATTTATAACCTAATTTCTTTTGCTAGAACGTTTTTCTGGAAACCAACTATTTTAAATGTGATTACTAGATACTGCGTTTTTACGGCTGACGAGATGCTTTTAGTTATGAGGCCATATCAAATTGTAGCAACTGAACGCATTCTTCAAAAAATTGTTATCAGCGGTAATATGAATAAGTTAGGTTCTATAGATGCTGGTGGGTACATCTGGCATACAACAGGCTCAGGCAAGACCCTTACAAGCTTTAAAACCGCTCAACTTGCCTGCAAGGTTGAAGGTATTGAGAAAGTACTTTTTGTTGTTGATAGAAAAGATTTGGATTACCAAACAATGAAAGAGTATGACCGCTTTCAAGAAGGTGCGGCGAACTCAAATGTTTCTACTGCAATTCTAAAGAAACAACTTGAAGACCCTGAAGCTAAAATTATTATCACGACAATCCAGAAATTAGCGAAGTTTATTTCGCAGAATCCAAAACATGATATTAATAAGAAAAGAATTATTTTAATCTTTGATGAGTGCCATCGATCTCAGTTTGGTGAGATGCATACTGCTATTAAGAAGGCATTTACTAATTTTAATTTATTTGGATTTACCGGAACTCCTATCTTTGCTATCAACGCCTCTACTGGTAATAATCCTCAATTAAGAACCACAGAACAAGCTTTTGGAGCAAAACTTCATACATACACAATTGTTGATGCCATTACGGATAAGAATGTTCTTCCCTTTAGAGTTGATTACATAAACACCTTCAAACTACCTGAAAACATAAGGGATAAAGATGTAAGTGCTATTGATAGAGAAGAAGCTCTCTTAGCTCCAAAGAGAATAGAGGGTGTTGCTCAATATATTCTCGAACATTTTTCTCAGAAAACTAGGCGGAATAAGTCCTATACTTTTAGAAATAAACGAGTTGTCGGCTTTAATTCACTTTTTGCTACCGCATCAATTGAAGCAGCAAAACTCTATTACGCAACATTTAAAAAACTTCAAAGTGAATTACCTGAGAAGGATCGATTGAAGATAGGTCTTATATATTCCTTTGCTCAGAATGAGGATGAAATAGATGGAATCTTGGCTGATGAGAACTTTGAGGCTAATGACCTAGATAAAAGCTCAAGAGATTTCCTTGAAGAGGCTATTAAGGATTACAACAAAATCTATAAGACTAATTGGAGTACCTCTAGCGATAAGTTCGAGAGTTATTACAAGGATCTTGCTATGAGAATGAAGACACAAGATATTGATTTAGTGATTGTCGTAAATATGTTTCTTACTGGCTTTGATTCAACAATTCTAAATACTCTCTGGGTTGATAAGAATTTAAGGTTACATGGATTAATTCAAGCTTTTTCTAGAACTAATAGAATTCTAAACTCAGTAAAGACTTACGGAAATATCGTGTGCTTTAGAGATTTGGAAGAGAATACAAAAGAGGCAATCTCTATCTTCGGTGATAAAGATGCTGGCGGAATTGTTCTTCTGAAAGCTTTCACAGAGTATTTTGATGAATACTCAAAATTGATTTCCGAACTTACCTCTAAATTTGATTCCGACAAACCACCCGTTAGCGAGAAGGAAATCAAGGAGTTCATTTCTCTCTATAACAGAGTGTTAAGGCTTCGAAACATTCTAGTTTCTTTTGACGACTTTTCCGGTAAAGACCTTCTAACTGAAGCGCAACTACAAGATTATCAAAGCACTTATCTCCTAATTTACCAAGCTGAGAAGAATAAAGTCGATCAGGATAAAGAATCAATTCTTGAAGATATTGTTTTTGAGATTGAATTAGTGAAGCAGATACAGATAAATGTTGATTATATCCTTATGTTGGTAGGTGATCTGCAGAAGACTAAAGGTGACCAGAATAAGGAACTTCGAAGCAAGATTGATAAAACTATTAATTCAAGCTTTGTCCTTAGAAGTAAAAAAGACTTAATAATTGAGTTTATAGATTCTATTAATAATCAAAGCAATATTGAAGAGCGCTGGAAGGAATTTATCGAGGAGCAGAAGCGTAAGGAATTAGAATCCTTAATTATTGAGGATAATTTAGATCCAGAAGCTACAAAAGAGTTTATGGAGAAATCCATTAGTCAAGGTGAGTTAAAGACAAGTGGTACCTCAATATCAAACCTTTTACCTGCTAGAGATATATTTAGCCCCAACTATGAGCACAGTATTTTGAAAGCTATTGTTATTGGTAAATTACAGAAATTCTTTGAGCGTTTTTCCAACTTATAGATTGACCTTGAGTTTATTGAGTTTAGAAAAGTTCTACTATCTCTACTTTCTGCCCGACCCGCTCCACCACCAACACACTCCCATTGGGTAGGTCGCTCCACCCCTCTTGGTTCCACCCAGAGGATGCCACAACAACCTGGCCATCCTTTTTGGTGTATTTAAGGTGGTAGTAGTCGGTATCAGTTTTAAACTTCTCTGGGATCTTATCCTGGTTATAAATACAGGCAGCTATGAAGTACTCACTGTTAATAATCATCATATTAATAGCGGAGTAGGAGCAGTTGTTTTTAATATAGGTAAGCCCTGCTTTAACACCTTCTACAAAGCCATGCTTTTCTATTTGGGTTAGAAGATAGAGAAAGTAGCGCTCTGAATCTGTTGTGCCCTTAGCCAAATCTAAATACTTCTTATCGATTAATGGATCTAAGACATCAGCAGGTGAGATAGAGCCATTGTGAATAAAGGTGATGTCTTTATAGGTAAATGGGTGGGTGTTGTTTTCATTTACCGGCATGCCCTCTGTTGCCCATCTAAGGTGTAATAGGGCGGCATTTGATTTATGGCTAGCTAATTGATCGCTAAAGTGCTCACTTTTGTTGGCCGCAACTGGCTCCTTATAGAGATCTGCTTTGTGGTTTTGGGTGGTTGCAATACCCCAGCCATCACAGTGATCCTTAGCTAGATCTACAAACTCACTAAAGTTTCTACCGACTGCCTCATTAAAGGTGGTGGGGCTAGATGAGCTATAGCCAAGTAAGCGACACATGATAGTAAGTGTAATAATTTTTTAAATCCATGCGGGATTTGGCAGAAATTGGGTAAAAAAGATCAAAAAAAGGGGGGTTAGGTTCTTTCCATCGGG
>Ga0214917_10005482_pt1 | contig 13543 bp, 18 predicted proteins | sample LL_1208_BB_MetaG_FD_177983 | JGI IMG/M metagenome (GOLD analysis project Ga0214917, IMG submission 177983) | Freshwater microbial communities from Lake Lanier, Atlanta, Georgia, United States - LL_1208_BB | ecosystem: Environmental > Aquatic > Freshwater > Lake | place: USA: Georgia | collected... | reverse complement strand
GGATGCTCCTCTCGGTGTTCGTGGACGCAATTCTAATAATGATTTGATTCGTAAAGAATTGGGTTGGGATTATTCTCAGACACTTGAAGAAGGAATTCGTAAGACTTATCATTGGATTGAGTCTCAAGTTAATATGATTGATTGATTTTTCTTTTGGATATGAAAAAAATTTATTTGGTGAATACACCTGACTATCCTACTAAAGGAACTCATTACTTAATGAGTATGAAATTTGTTAATGGATTTTCTTTATATGGATTAGAAACATATACTCTAGAAACATTTGATGAAGTAGAAGATTCTGATGAACAGATTTTCTTAGTGTGTGATAATTTTTACGACCAAAGAAAATCTGATTGGATGGACGATTTTGATTATTTATCCAAAAAATTTGAAAAGACTATCTGGATTTTTTGGACATTTCATAATGTCCTAAACAATCATTACCAAGATAGATTGTTCCCGTTCAAGAAATATATTTTTACCGGTGAATATTATAGGAAACCTGATTTTTTATACTTCGGTGAGCACTTCCGTGAATATGTGAATCATCCAAACTATGTTGCTCTTCCCTTTGCTGCTAGTATAAATCCAATCGATTTGGATATTATTCTATCTTTTAGAAATGATGTATATGATTGCGGATTCTCTGGTTGTAGATATAAAGAGGAATGGTCTAGGAAACTTTCAGAAAAATACAATTGCTACATTCATTATTGGCCTCCATTTTTGGAAGAAAGTGAGCGAATTAATAAGGCATTTTTAACTTCCAAAATATGCCTAGGATTTAATTCTGATGATAATATCAGAAATGGACTGCCAACAGAGAGGGTTTTTGAGGGAATTGCCTATGGTTGTGTTGTTTTAACTGACTGTGAGATGGCTGTAGAAGCAACAGATGGAGTTGCTGTTTATGTTTCTGATTATGATGACCTTCAAGAAAAGGTTGAATTATATTTGACTAATGAGGATGCTAGAAAGGAAAAACAAAAATTAGGATATGAATTTGCAAAAAATAAAGGTACGTATTATAATGTTGTAAAGGATTTCTTAAATTCAATTCGAAAACTGCATGGAAATTAAAAATGAATAGAATTAATAATTTTAATGAACTTGAACTTAAAGTAGTAAGTTGGTTGAAGGATTATACTACCGAATATAATATAAAATCTCTTGTTATTGGCGTTTCTGGCGGTATTGATTCGGCAGTTTCTTCTACCATTGCTGCTAAAACAGGACTTTCTGTTTATGCTATTGGTATGCCAATTCTTCAAAAAGAAGAACAAAAAAATCTTTCAGAAGTTCATCTGAATTGGATTAAAGAAAATTTTGATAACGTAAATGTTTTACGTTATGATCTTACTGATGTTTTTAATGTCTTTAAGAAAACCATGAATGGTTATGGTGAGGATTTCCATGCTCTTGCTAATAGTCGCTCACGTCTCCGTATGGTAACACTATATCAAGTTGCAGGATCTGTTGGTGGTATTGTTGTTGGTACTGGTAATAAAGTTGAAGATTATGGTGTAGGATTTTATACTAAATATGGTGATGGTGGAGTTGACATTGCTCCTATTGCTGACCTATACAAAACCGAAGTATGGGAACTTGGAAAACATTTTGGTATCGATGAACGCATTATTAATGCCGCCCCTACAGATGGTTTATGGGATGATGGGAGAACCGATGAAGACCAAATCGGGTGTTCTTATGAAGTTCTGGAGGAGGCCATGGAACTTGGAACTGGTCCTGGAGTAGATATTCTTAATAAATTTAATAAACAAAATCAACATAAAATGCAACCCATTCCTACTTTTAAACTATGAAGATTGGAGTAATCGGAGCTGGGAGACTTGGCATTTGCTTTGCTCTCCTTTGCGAACAGGCTGGATATGAAGTTCTTGTTTCTGATGTTAGAGAAGACTACGTTAAAAGCCTTAATCAAAGAGAAATTGACACTAATGAACCTGAAGTTCAAAGTCTTTTAAAAGTTGCTAAAAACTTTAGAGCAACTTCAGATAATAGAGAAGTTATCAGAGAGTGTGATTTAATTTATACTCTCGTTTCTACGCCATCTTTGGAAGATGGTTCTTATGACGTTTCCTCTGTTTGGAGCGTTGTTGATGATTTTAATCGAGAACAATCAACTAGTAGAAAATATTTTGTAGTTGGGTGTACCGTAAATCCCGGTGACTGCGATAATTTCCGAAAACAACTTCCTAATAATGTAAAGGTTTTTTATAATCCAGAATTTATTGCTCAAGGTTCAATTGTAAATGACCTTCGCAATGCTGATATGGTTCTACTTGGTACAAATTCTAGTAATGGTTCTGATGATAAAACCATTGCTGATATTAGAAGTCTTTACCAAAAAATTCAAACTACGCGAGCAATTATATGCACAATGTCAACTACGGCAGCAGAAATCACTAAAATTGCTGTTAATTGTTTCCTGACTACAAAAATTAGTTACGCAAATATGTTAGGTGATGTCCTTCATCTGGTTGGTTGTGGTGATGAAGTTGTACCTGTTCTTACTGCTATTGGTGCTGATAGTAGAATTGGTAGAAAGTATCTTAATTATGGATTAGGTTATGGTGGACCTTGCTTACCTAGAGACAACAGGGCTTTTGCTGCATTTGCAAATAATGTTGGTTTAGACTATAATCTAGGTACAGTCACCGACAAAATAAACGAACAACATGCTAAGTTTGTTTGTGATTTTTATCTAAAAATTAATAAAGATAACAAACCTTTCTATTTTGATTACATTACCTATAAGAAGGGAACTGATATCTTAACTGAAAGTCAACAGTATAGACTTTGCCTTGATTTGTTAAATAGTGGTTGTTCAGTCTATATTCATAATGACAAAAGAATTTTTAATGAAGTTTATAATTATTTGACTGAAAAGTATGAAGACAGAGTAAAATTTGTCGATGATAAAAATAACATTACAGAACCAATATTTATTGTAAATCTATGATTGGGTACGATAGACTAGGAACAAATGGAAGATTTGGTAATCAACTGTTCCAATATGCTGCTTTAAGAGGTATTGCCGCTAATTGTGGATTCGATTGGTGTATACCCCCAGATGAACATCAGACATTAGCTAACTATGGAATTCATCATCCATTCAAGTTGACTAATCTAAAAGATAATAACATTGGATTTATTAATTCTAATGTTTCTCCTAGAAACTGTTATAGTTTTGAGCACCTTTGTGCCAGTAATCCTGATACAAAAAACGTAACAGAAAGTTCATTTTTATTTGATGAAGAACTATTCAATAATATTGAAGATGGTTCAAACCTTGATGGATATCTTCAGTCTGAGAAATACTTTAAGAATGTGGAAGATGAACTTCGTGAAGACTTTGAATTTATTGATGAAATTCAAAATCCATGTAAGGAATTTATTTCTTCTGTTGGTGAAGTTATTTTTCTTCATGTTAGAAGAGGTGATAACATTGGTAGAGAAGATTATCACCCTGTGTTGAGTTTTGAATATTACAAAAAAGCACTTGAACATTTTGATTCTGGTGTCAATGTTCTTGTGTGTTCTGATGATATTGAATGGTGTAAGGAGCAAGAATTTTTCAATGATGATAGATTTTTAATGAATGATACCGTTGAGAAATATTCACATCAGTGTCAAGAAGGAGATGGTCAGTTTAGAAATTCTCTAGTTCCATATACTGATTTGTGTCTTATGTCTTTATGTAATGGGGCAATTCTTTCTCCAAGCACTCTTGGTTGGTGGGGTGCGTGGTTACAAAAATCAAATGACAAAAAGATTGTTGTACCACAAAATTGGTTTGGACCCAAATTGTCCATGAATGACACTTCCGACTTAATACCTGAAGAGTGGATTATTCTAGATGAAAATTGATTTAAGTAATTGTACTTTTATTATTCCTATTCAAATAGAAAGTGACGACAGGTTGAGGAACGTCATTACCTCAACTTGTTTTTTATTATCGAACTTTGATACTAAAATCATAATAAAAGAACTTGATAGAGAATCTGTTTTTGTCGAAAAAGCTTTGCCGCAGATAGAGGAATTTTGTAGAGATGTATCTAATCTAACTCATATTTTTGAAAAGTCTACCTCAGATTCCTTTCACAGACAGAAAGTTTTGAATGATATGATATTGGAATCTTCAACTAAAGTTGTCGTTAACTATGATTGTGATATCATACTCCCAATAGAGAGTTACGTTAAATCCTATCAATCCATAGTTGATGATGAATTAGATGTAGTTTATCCTTATGGTGACGGTGATTATCAAGTTCAAGTATTTGCTGATGATGAAATAGTCACAGATTTTTTGGTTAATGATTTTAATTTTAAATACTTAGAGGAAAAATCAAAAATTCATGATGCTAAGTATGGATTTTGTCAGTTCTTTAATCGCAAAGTCTATATTGATGGCGGAATGGAAAATGAAAACTTCGTTGCTTATGCTCCTGAAGATGTTGAAAGATATTATAGGTATGTCACTTTAGAATACAGAGTTGGGAGATTATCATCTTTTGTGTACCATTTAGAGCATAAAAGAACTCATAATTCTTGGTTTAATAATCCAATGATGGACTCTAATTCTTCTGAATGGGAGAAGATTAAGATTATGAATAAATCTGAACTTATTGAATACTACAAAAATCAAAAATATTTGAAAAAAAGAAAATGAAACTTTTTTATATAAACTACTCCGATATAAACTATCGCAAGCATCAAGAAAATCTTATCTCATATGTTGTTTCAAATAGTATCTTCGATGATGTAATACCATTTTCTAGAGAGTGGTTAGAAACTACTGATTTTTATTTAAAAAATAAAAAAATATTAGATAAAGATAGGTTGTCTGGATATGCTTTGTGGAAACCTTATATTATCCTCGAAACGTTTAACCTTATTGAGGAAGAAGATGTAATAGTTTATATGGATTGTGGTGACGTTCCTTATCCGGGAATAAAGGATTGTATCCTTGATTATATGAGAGATAATGACCAGTATTTTGTGTCTCAAAATCACACTGGAGTGAACAAGTGGTTTACTAAGAGGGATTGTTTCTACTACATGAATTGTGATGAGGAACGATATTGGAATTCCATACAACTAGAAGATGGATTTATGGCATTTAAAAAAACAGACTTCAATGTTAAATTGTTAGAAGAGTTTATTCATTATTGCTCTGATGAAAGAATCGTAACTGATATTCCAAATCAATGTGGCTTAGATAATTTTGAAGGATTTCAGGATCATAGGCATGACCAAAGTGTGATAACTAATCTACAGTTGAAGTACAATCTTCCTTGTGTAATGGGACATACCGGAGTAAGAAATTTTATTCAATGGAATGTTTTAGAGCATAAAGATGGAGTTGAATATTCGAATGGTGTTTACGAGTGGGGTGAGGACGGATGCATAGTATAGTCTTAACAGTTCATAATAAGGATTGGTTGCTACCTAAAGTTCTAAAGGGAATTGTTGATAACACGGTCTCTCCATATGAATTGGTAATAGTTCTTGATGGGTGTACCGATTCTTCAGAGCAAATAGTAGATAATTTTGTAAAAAGTACTCCAGATGTAAAGGTAAAGATTGTACATACTCCAGATGTATTTGAGACTAAAGCAAACAATGCTGGACTACGTGAATGTGAAGGAAATAAGGTTATTATCGTTCAGGATGATATGGTCATTAAAGAGACTGGTTGGAATGATAGACTTGAGAAACCTTTTGATGAATTTATAGATGTCTTTGCGGTTACATCACGTTCCGCTTTTAATTATAGATTTAATCAAAACAGTATTCATATTAATTTGTCTGAAGAAGAAGATTTGAGTATTGATAATTGCTGGAGTGATATATTTGGATATGAGTCTCATACTAATAGGGATGAGGGGTTGAGTAGAAATATATTTGCTGTGAGGAACAATGTGTGTCGTGGTCCTTTAATGATAGACCATGCCGATATGATTAAGTTAAATTATTTTGATGAGGTCTTTGCCCCTCAAGATCAAGATGATGCTGATTTATGTTACAGAGCTTTTAAGAAATTAGGTAAAGTTGTTGGAGCATATTGGATTGATTATGAATCAGATAATAGTTGGGGAAGTACTAGACCTGATGGTAGTAATCCAGCATCTTGGCTATTGAAAGCACATCACAAAAATACTAGAATAGTATTTGATAGGCATAAAGATATTATTTTTCACGAAAACCATGACCAGAATAGGGTTCTCAAATGAACTTAACTTATATCTTTCCAGTTCGTATTGAATCTGATGATAGACTTAGAAATATAATAACTTCTATTTCTTATCTACTCTATCATTTTCCAGAGTCTAGAGTATTGGTAAAGGAGGTTGATTCCGAATCCGTTTTTAAGAAACGTGCTTTACCAAAAATCAAAGAGTTTGTTTCTGTTGATAATCTGAATCATATTTTTGAAAAAAGTGATAACCAACTTTTTTATAAAACTAAAATTCTCAATGACTTAATACTTGAATCTGATACGGAAGTAATCGCAAGTCACGATGTTGATGTCGTATACCCAAAGCAAAGTCACCTTTTAGCATATGATATAATTTTGAATGGAAATGCTGATTTGGTGTATCCTTATGGATGTGGAGCCTTTCAATTTCAAGTTAATTATTTTGACCAACTTTTTGAGTCTTTTACAAAAGATTATGATGTTAGTCAACTCAATTCACATTCCAAGAAGCAAGCATCTAGCATAGGGTGGACGCAATTTTATTCTAGAAAGTCTGTGATAAATGCTGGGTTGTGGAATGAAAATTTTGTCTCATGGGGAGAGGAAGATTCCGAATTTTATTTTAGGTTTAGTACTTTGGGTTATAGAATTGAAAGAATAAACGACTATATTTACCACTTTGAGCATCAACGAACTTATAACTCGCATTATCATAATCCTAAATATATCGATAATCATAATCTTTGGCAGTGGATAAGAACTCAAAGTAGAGAGCAATTGGTTTCTTATCTTACTTCTCAAGAATATTTGAAGCAGAGGTTAAAGAATGTTAGCATTTAATCATTTGGGTAAACTGGGGCAACTTGGAAATCAGATGTTCCAGTACGCAGCATTGCGTGGTATAGCGCATCACAAAAATTACGAATGGTGTATTCCAAATCATAAGGAAGTTGTAGTCGATGCTCTTGGTAATAAACTTAGGATTGAATTATTTGATTGCTTTAAATTACCAAACGTTAATCAAAATAATCTAGGATTGTTGGACCGCGGCCATTCTCCAATAGTTTTTGAGAAACAATTTTATTTTGATGAGGATTTATATAATCTTTGTTCCAATGAAGTTTCTCTTTATGGATTTTTTCAATCTGAAAAATGGTTCAAGAATATTGAAAGTCAAATAAGAGAAGATTTTACTTTTATTGATGAAATATCTGGACCATGTAAAGAGATGATAGAGGAAATTGAAAATCCAATTTCTCTTCATATTAGAAGAGGAGATTTCTTGATTAATTCATCCAACCACTTTAATCTATCCTTAGACTATTATGAGCAAGCATTATCTTGCTTTGATACTGATAGATGTGTTATAATATTCTCTGATGATGTTGACTGGTGTAAAAATCAAGCACTATTTTCTAATGATAGGTTTTTAGTATCTGAAAGTAAGAGTAGTTATGTTGACTTATGTTTAATGACCATGTGCTCTGATGCTATTATAGCCAATAGCACTTTTAGTTGGTGGGGAGCATGGTTATCAAATTCAAAAAAAGTGATTGCTCCTCAGAAGTGGTTTGGACCAAACAATTCGGATAAAAATACTAAAGATTTATACCCAAAGGAGTGGATTATTATATGAATGATATTAAAGAGTTTCATGACATTGTTCTATCAAACTTTGAAGGAAGAGAACATATTTTTCTGATTCAGGTTGGTTCGAATGATGGTTCAGATAACAACTTTATGGAAGACCCTGTACGGGATTTGATAAAAGATGATGTGAGATTTTTTTCTGTATTGATCGAACCACAAAAAAATGAATTTGGAAGACTAAAAGATAATTACTCAAAACAGAAAGATAGAATTGACTTTCTAAACGTTGCTATTTCTCATGTTGATGGTCCCGTAAAATTATATAAAAATATAGACCATGAAGGAACTTCCGGGCATTCCACTCTTCTCCTGAGACAAAATGACCAAAATGCCATGTTTGATGAAAATCATTATGAATTAGTTGATGGGATTACAGTTTCTACTTTGATGAAGTCATATGAAAATTCAGTTGATGTTTTAGTTATAGATACTGAAGGTTTTGATATGGAAATTGTAAAACAATTTATTGAGTGGAAAATATATCCAAAAATAATTTATTTTGAAAGACCACATCCAAATCCCAATGACGATAGATTAAACATGGTTAAATGTGGGTATGATGAATTAAATAATTTGTTAAATGACTTAGCGAGTCTTGGTTATAATTCAAAAATTCTTTCAGGAAATGTTCTCTGTATAAAAAAATATGATTTTACCTAATTCTTATTATTTGCAGTTCGCTAAAAATATTTACACTCAATGCGGTGAAGATGGCATTATTGAGCAACTTTTTAAAGATTTAAAAATTAAAAGCGGAGTTGTTGTTGAGTTTGGGGCATGGGATGGTGTTTATATCAGCAATGTATTAAATCTTTGGAAAAATAAAAATTTTAAGGCAATTCTTATTGAGTCTGATACTCAAAAGTATAATGATTTACAGTCTATATGTGGTAAAATAGATTCAGTTGAGTGTCTAAATTACTTTGTAAACCAAAATTCCAATCATCCAGATTCTTTGGATAATATTTTGGATAAGTCTAAATTTAATATTACAAGTTCTAATCTATCTCTAGTATCTATTGATGTTGATACTTGTGATTATGGTATATTTGAATCAATGATCAAATATCTCCCTAAAGTGATTATTATAGAAACTAATACGAATTATGGACCAGACCAAGATTATATTTCAGGTAATGGATCTTCTTTAAAATCTATCACAGATTTGGCAGAAAGAAAGGGGTATAAATTAGTATGTCATACTGGAAATGCATTTTATGTTAGAAGTGATTTGTTTGAAAAGATACCACAAGAAGATTATTCGCTAAAAAATCTTTTTATATCTACTCCAAATGTAGAAGTTATGCAGAGAATAGGTCCAGATGGAAATGACTATGGATCTTTATATTGGTTAAGTGAGCAATATAAGCAATTAATTTCGCAAATTAAACAAGAACTTATGAGTTAAATTATGACTTTTTCTGAAATCTTTAAAAAAGAATACTACAATAAAATGAAAACTCCGGGTCATCCTAATAATCCTGTTAGGAATAGAGCGGATAGTTTTTTAAAAGTATTTCAAGAACTTGAAAAAAAAGAGGATAAAAATTTTTATATCGTAGAGACTGGAACAACTAGAGCGGATCATGGTCATCTTGCCTTTGGGGATGATGGAGCATCAACTTATATTTTTGATCATTTCATAAATTATTACGATGGTGAAGTTAATTCTGTTGATATAAATCAATCCAACGTTGATTACTGTTCAACCTTAGTTTCCGAAAAAACAGAAGTTGTTTGTTCTGATTCTGTTAAATTTCTATGGAGTTTACCTAAGGGCAAGAAAATAGATTTTCTTTACCTAGATTCGTATGATATTGAAAGAGATAATCCACACCCATCTCAATTGCATCATGTAAAAGAACTTTGTGCGGCAATAGATAAGTTGAAGAGTGGCTCAATAGTTGCGGTTGATGACCACGATGCCTTTTTTACTAGATGTAAAATTGGTAAGGGTAATTATGTAAAAGACTTTATGGATGACATTGGAGCAACTCTCATTTATGAAGGTTATCAAATAGTTTGGGTATTATGACCGATATTTTTTTAAAAGCATATCATGGCGGACTTGGGGATAGTCTGCAGTTTTCAACTTTACCGGAAGAGTTTGCAAAACAACAGGGGAAAAAGACTTATATCTTAGAGAGTGCTCCGTTTAGAAATCCGGAAATTTATGATCTAGTTTGGGGAAAAAATCCATATATTGAAGGTAAAAAAGAAGGGACCTGGAATGCCGGAGATATTCCAGAAATCCCATACTCAAATATTATGGGAAACACTATTATGAATTGGGAAAAGTTTCATAGACTAAATCCAACTAATACTCACCCTAAAATTTATTATGTACCAGAAAAAGATGATGATGTAAAAGATATTTTTATTGTTGATTTTAGTTGTATTAGCATTGATTATGATAAAAATCAACTTAAAAGTATTTTTGAAAATCTAAAAAATGAATACCCGGATAGAAAATTTGTTTCTGTGTATTTTGCGAAGCAAGTTTCTGACGGAAAACATAATATGTATGATGTTGGATTTGATGGATATATTGAAGTTGAAAATATATTCAGATATTGTGATTTAATTTCTTCCGCGTATGGTTTAGTATCTTTAAGTAGTGGTGCTAGTCATTTGAGTTCCGCTCTTAAACAATACTCCCCAAATCTTAAGAGCATTTGCATCATACCAGAAAAATGGTATAATACGCATAAAGAACGTGGACTTTTTCTTTTTGATAACATTGATTATCTAACTTACTAATATGAAATTTTTAATTACGGGAATTACTGGTTTTGCTGGACCTCATTTAGCAAATCTTCTTTATGAAAATGGACATCAAATTTATGGATTAATTCGCCGTACTAATGGTATGGAAAGCGATATTCGTGATGTTGTTAAGGATAAAGTTTATAATTCAATAAATTTTCTTTATGGAGATCTTTGTAACTATAGATCCATGCGGAAAGTTTTTGAAGAAAATCAGTTTGATGGGGTATTTCATCTTGCCGCACAATCACATCCTCCAACAAGTTTCATTGACCCTATTGGGACAATGGAAACTAATGTAATTGGTAGTGCGAATCTCATTCAGGTAATTCAGGACCATCAACCAGAATGTAAATTGATGTTCTGTTCTACGTCAGAAGTTTACGGAAATGTTGGACAGGATGGAAGAAAGATTCATTGGGAAGATACAATTTTCCCAGCAAATCCCTATGGTGCTTCAAAGGCCGCTACAGACCTTTATCTTCAGGAAAGAATGTATAATGGATTCCTAAAAGGATTCATCACTCGTGCATTCTCTCATACTGGACCCCGTAGGGGAAGAATATTCTCAATCTCATCTGATGCTTATCAAATTGCCAGAATGATGAAAGGTCTTCAAAAACCTGTTCTTAAAGTTGGCAATCTTGAGACCACTCGTGTAGTAATGGATGTTCGTGATACTGTTCGAGCATATTATCTCGCAATGATTAATAAAGATGTGGTAAATCATGTTTTTAATATTTGTGGGGATACTCCTCGTAAAATGCAGTTCTTTACTGATAAACTGATTAAAATTTCTGGTCTAGAAAATGTAGAACAAAAAATTCATGAACCTTTTTGGAGACCTCATGAAATTTATTATCAACATGGTGATGCTACAAACTTAGTTGAAATGACTGGATTTAAAGAAGAATATGATATTGATACGACTTTAAAAGATCTTCTCATGTATTGGTATAATAAAATTCAATGATAACAGTTTTTGTTAATGGAACCTTTGATGTTCTTCATCGTGGACATCTTTCTCTATTGAATTATGCTAGGTCTTTGGGTGATTATGTTGTAGTTGGTATAGATACTGATGAAAGAGTTAAGGAAAAAAAGGGGTCGTTTAGGCCCATCAATAGTGTTGAAGATAGGGCACTGATGCTAGTTAATCTGAAATCAGTTGATGAGGTAAAATATTTTGGGACCGATGACGAACTAAAGAATCTAGTTAAATCTGTTAATCCAGATATAATGGTTGTTGGTTCTGATTGGAAGGATAAATCAGTAATTGGTTCGTACTACGCAGATAAACTTTTATTTTTTGATAGGATAGATGAATACTCAACCACAAAAATCATTCAGGGTATTATTGATAGGGGATAGTTGCGTAGATGAATATGTCTATGGTACATGTGATAGATTAAGTCCAGAAGCTCCTGTTCCAGTTCATCTCTATAAAGAAACAAAAAAATTTATAGGGATGGCACATAATGTATATTTGAATCTTTTATCTTTTGGTCTTGAATGTGACTTTCACACAAATGATCCAGAAAAACTTATTAAAAGAAGATTTATTGATTTGAAGTCCATGACTCAAATTATGAGACATGATGTAGGAACTCACGTTGAATGTAAACCAGTTGATTCTTTTCTAGATTATGATGCCATTGTTATATCTGACTATGATAAAGGTCTTATAGATCGAGTATCAATAAAGAAACTCTGTGAAAATTTTTCTGGACCTATTTTTGTTGATAGTAAGAGGAAGGATTTGAGTATCTTTCCAAATGCCATTATAAAGATAAATCAATATGAAGCAGAGCAAGCAAAAATATCAGATTCTAACAAACTAATTGTTACTTATGGAAAGTCTGGAGCAACTTATGATGGTGTTAGATTTGAGGCACCTCATGTGGATGTATATGACGTAACGGGTGCTGGGGATATTTTCTTGGCATCTCTTTGTTATTTTTATCTAACTACTAGAGATTTTTATGTGTCGATACCGAAGTGTATAAATTTAGCTACTAAATCGGTTCAGCATTTGGGTTCTTATGTTCTTACTGAAGGTGATATAAATGAAGTACGTAATTGATATTGATGGGACAATATGTACCACTACCAATGGTAATTATGAACTTGCCATCCCAATTCAATCTAAAATTGAAAAAATAAATAAGTTATATGATGAAGGAAACCATATAATTTACTCAACCGCGAGGGGTATGGGTAGATTTAAAGGTTCAAGAATTCTTTCCTATGAGAATTTTTATGATCTTACTTATTCTCAGTTAAAATCTTGGGGATGTAAATTTCACGAACTTCATCTTGGAAAACCCTCTGGGGATTATTACATTGACGATAAAGGTATGAATTCAAATGACTTCTTCTGAAATTAAATTTGTCCCTAAAGGATGGGGATTTGAGAAATGGATTGTAAACTCTGAAAAATACTGCGGTAAACTTCTTTATCTTGTGAAGGGTAAAAAATGTTCGTGGCATTATCATGCTCTAAAAGACGAGACATTTTTTGTTCAATCTGGTAAAATAATACTATATTATAGTTTTGGTGATAATATTGAACTAGCAGAAAAAAAAGTTCTTAGTAGAGGGGAAAAATTTCATATACCAATTGGACTAAGGCATAGAATGTATGCCTTAGAAGATACTGAATTATTTGAATTTTCGACAGAACACTTTGATAGTGATAGTATTAGAATTCTCAATGGCGATTAATTAAATGGACAAAAACAAATCAGCATACAAACTCAAAAATCTTCCTCCATTATATTACTTAAATCTTGATGGGCAACCAGAAAGACGGCAGTATATGGAAGACCAATTTAAGTATTGGGAAATTGAAAATTATACTCGTATTTCTGCATATGATGGTCGTGAAGATGATTTAAGTGA